>Ga0207648_10000765_pt1 | contig 36119 bp, 39 predicted proteins | sample KBSMisM32_FD_184310 | JGI IMG/M metagenome (GOLD analysis project Ga0207648, IMG submission 184310) | Miscanthus rhizosphere microbial communities from Kellogg Biological Station, Michigan, USA - KBS Miscanthus M3-2 (SPAdes) (version 2) | ecosystem: Host-associated > Plants > Roots >... | reverse complement strand
GTCGGATCGATGCTGTGCCAGTAGCGGTCGAGCAGTTGCTCGTAGCTCACCCGGCTCGGGTCGTAGACGATCTGCACCGCCTCGGCATGCCCGGTGCGCTTGGACGACACCTGCTCGTAGGACGGGTTGGCCACCGTGCCGCCGGTGTAACCCGACGTGGTGGACAGCACGCCCGGCACTTTGTCGAAGTCGGATTCAACGCACCAGAAGCAGCCGCCGGCGAACGTGGCTTTCGCCGTGCTGGCCGCTGCCGGGCCCTGCTGCGCCGCGGCCCACGCCGCCGCGCTCACCAGCGCGCCGACCAGCAGGGCGCGCACCGCCAGACGCCTGCGCGCGATCATGCGAGCTCCGGCACGAACTTCAGCGCGACGCCGTTGTTGCAATAGCGCTTGCCGGTCGGCGCCGGGCCGTCGTTGAACACGTGGCCCTGATGCCCTTCGCAGCGCGCGCAGTGGTATTCGGTGCGCGGCAGCACCAGCTTGAAGTCGGTCTTGGAGCCGAGTGCGCCTTCGATCGGCGTGTGGAAGCTGGGCCAGCCGGTGCCGCTCTCGTACTTGTGTTGAGACTGGAACAGCGGCAGCTCGCAGCCGGCGCACACGAACAAGCCCTTGCGCTTCTCGGCATTCAACGCGCTGGAGCCCGGACGCTCGGTGCCTTCTTGGCGCAACACGGCAAATTGCTGCGGCGTCAGCCGCTCGCGCCACTGCGCATCGGACAGGCGCAACGGCACGATGTCGGGGCGCGGGGTGGCGGGTTCGGCGGCGTCGGCCTTGTCGGTGGCCAGGCCGACGGCAGCGAGGAGGGAAAACAGGTTGCGGCGCGTCATGGGCGTTTCTCGGGTGCGGGATGGATCTCGGACCGCACTGAGTCGGCCGAGTTCTGCTTTTCTTGCACCCGCGCTGCGGCGCGTCAACGGCCGACGATCGCGATCAGCTCCACCTCGAATTGCAGCGTCGCGTTCGCCGGGATCACGCCGCCGGCGCCGCGCTCGCCGTACGCGATCTCCGGCGGGCAGGTGAGCACCGCCTTGCCGCCCACCTTGATGCGCTGCACGCCCTCGGTCCAGCACTTGATCACCCGGTTGAGCGGAAACTCAGCCGGCTTCCCCCGCGAGTACGAACTGTCGAACTCCTTGCCGTCGGCGAAAGTGCCGCGGTAGTGCACGCGCACCTTGTCGTCGGCCTGTGGCGTCGGGCCGCTGCCTTCCTTGAGCGAGCGGAACACCAGGCCCGACGGCGTCACTTGCGCGCCGGGCTGCTTGGCCGCCTTGGCCGCGAAGTCGGACTGCGCCCCAGCGGGCAGGGCGATCACCGCGATGGCGATCGAAGCGAGCAACGGTCGGGCAATCAAGTCGGGCTCTCCTGGGGATCAGACGGGCGGGTTGGTCGCAGCATGCGGCGCAGCTCACCGCGGCGACTCGTCGTCGCGCACGAACAGCTCCGGGTCGACCATCGTGCGGTTCAGGCTCAACGACCAGTGCAGGTGCGCGCCGGTCACCCGGCCGGTGGCACCCACCGCGCCGACGCGCTGGCCGGACTCCACCGCATCGCCGGGCCTGACGTCGATGGCGCTCAGGTGACACAGCATCGACAGCAAGCCGGCACCGTGGTCGATCCACACCGTGTTGCCGTTGAAGAAATAGTCGCCGGTGTCGATCACGCGTCCAGCGGCAGGCGCCACCACGGGCGTGCCTGCGGCGGCGGCGATGTCCATGCCGCCGTGCGGCGCGCGCGCTTGCCCGTTGAAGACGCGGCGCAGACCGAACGAGCTCGAGCGCACGCCGGGCGTCGGCGCACGCATGCGCAACGCGCTCGGCCAGTGCTCGCTGAAGGTCGCGATCACCTCGCTCTGGCGCGCGCGCTCGCGCTCGTAGCGAGCCAGGTCGTCCTTCGACAAATCCACCGTGCGTTGCGGCACTTTGAGGTGCTGCTCGGCGTATTGCTTCGACTCGATCGTGTAACTCACCTGCGTATCGGCGCGCCCGGCGCGGCGCACCAGGACTGCGCCGCTGCCCGGCTTGGCCGACAGCGGAATGCCCAGCACCGCGATCCAGCCGCCCGGGTCGCCCACCACCATCACCGGCACGCCGCCGGAGAAAGCCGCGGGGCGCGACGGGGCGGCGCCGAGCTCGATGGTGGCCACGCCGCCGGGCACGATGCGCTGCGTCGGCAGCTCCAGCGTCTGCGCGGCGCAGGGCAGCACCAGCGCGCACGCCCACGCTGCGGCGCTGCGCCGCAGCGCGCACCGCAGGCCTTCGATCGCACCCCGTCGCATCGCGCGATTGTCGCCGCTGGTGCGCCAGGCGCTGTGTCCAAACGCGAGCGCACGACCGCGCGAGCGCATCGCGCGCAGCGCACCCCCGCACGCGGGCGACTTACTTGGCGGCCAGGGCGTCGGCGCCGGCCTTCGCGACGCCGCCGTCCTGCTCGGCCGAGCCGCCCGAGACGCCGATGCCGCCGATGATCTTGCCGTCGACCATCAGCGGCAGGCCGCCTTCGACAGCGTTGGCGCCGCGCAGCGTGAGGATGCGCAGGCCCGCACCGCCACCGGCCACGGCATCCTGGAACGCCTTGGTCGGGCGCCGGAACATCGCCGCCGACACCGCCTTGTCCTGCGACACCGCGATGCTGCCGGTCTGCGTGTTGTCCATGCGGTCGAACAACACCAACTGACCCGCGTTGTCGACCACCGTCACCGCCATCGGCACGTTGATCTTGCGCGCTTCGGCGAGCGCGGCCGTGGCAGCCTTGTGTGCCTGCTCTTGCGTGACGTTGGGGCCGTACTGCGGCACCTGGGCGAATGCTGCCGGGGCGGCCAACGTGGCGCACGCGGTCATCGCAAGCACAGCCAGAAGGTTCTTGTTGATGCGCATCCCTGTCTCCTGTGTAAGGGAAAACACGCCGGCAACCCCGGCGGGTCGCGCAGTTTACGAACGAACCGTCCGCTCGATTCCAGCGCTGGCGCGTTGGACCGTGATGACTATTCGCGCAGCCGTGGCGCCAGCGTCGCGAACTGCTCGTCCTGCGGCTGCGCGGGCAATTGGCCGGTGGCGCCAGCCTGCGCGACCACCTGCGTCAGCAAGCGGATGCCCAGCGGCGCCAAGGCGCGCTCCCACAGCTCGCGAGCGCCTTCGCCGGGCTTGACGAAGCACCAGTCCTGCGCGGCGATCGCGCCCGCGTCCATGCGCTCGGCCAGGTGGTAGATCGAGCCGCCGGCGATCGGGTCGCCGCACTTGATGGTCCACTCCACCGCTGCGATCCCGCGGTGACGCGGCAGCAGCGACGGGTGGTAGCCGATGCCGCCCAGGCGCGCCTTGGCCAGCGCATCGGCGTCGATGCGTGCGTGCGTGTGCGCCGTCACGATCAGCTCGGTACCGTCGGCGATCTCGGCGGCCGGCACGTGGCGCGGGTCGTGCTGCACGCGCAGCGCGATGCCGTGCGCCTGCGCGCGCAGCGCGAGGCGGTCGTCGGCGGCCGGTGCCACCACCTGCAGGACCCGGACGTCCAGCGTCGCGAGCTGGTCGAGCACGGCCGCGCCGAAGTAGCGTGAACCGACGAGAGTGATGTTCAAGGGCACGGCAGCTCCGCTGGAAGGATTGAAACGAGGGCGCGCGGCGCGCGCCGCACGGCGGCGCGTGGCGCGTGAGGGGACAGCCCGCGCGCTATTTCGACCACGAGTCTTTCAGGCCCGTGATGCGGTTGAACACGGGTGTCGCACTCGTGTGGTCGATGCGATCGGTGACGAAGTAGCCGTGGCGCTCGAACTGCCAGCGCTGGTCACGCTCACGCCCGACCAGCGACGGCTCGAGCCAGGCGCGCACCTCGCTGAGGCTGTGGGGGTTGAGGGCCTGCCGGAAGTCGCGGTCGCCGGCATCGGGTTGTGGCTCGCTGAACAGTCGATCGAACAGTCGCACGGTGGCGCCGATCGCACCGCCTTCGGCCGCAGGGTGGGCGCCGACCCAGCTGATCGTGCCCTTGACCTTGACCGCGTCGGCGCCCGGCGTGCCGCTCTTGGTGTCGGGCACCACGCGCGCCAGCACCGCGCTGACGCGGCCTTGCGCGTCTTTCTCGCAGCCGGTGCACTCGATCACCACGCCGTACTTCAGGCGCACCTTGTTGCCCGGGAACAGGCGAAAGAATCCCTTGGGTGGCACCTCGGCGAAATCGTCACGCTCGATCCACACCGCGGGCCCGAGCGTGAAGCGGCGTGCGCCCAACTCGGGCCGCTGCGGATGCGCAGGTGCGCTGCACGGCTCGCGGTGCGCGTCGGCGCCGAACAACTCGGCCCAGTTGGTGAGCTTGAGCAGCACCGGATCGAGCACCGCCATCGCGCGCGGCGCCTGCGGCTCGAGATCGTCGCGCAGCGCGATCTCGAGCACCGAGTAGTCGACCCAGATGTTGGTCTTGCTGGCACCGGTGTCGTCGGCCATCTTGCGGATGCTGGCTGGTGTGTAGCCGCGCCGGCGCATGCCGGCCAGGGTCGGCATGCGCGGATCGTCCCAACCCCACACGTGGCCCTCGTCGACCAGCTGCTTGAGCTTGCGCTTGCTGGTGATCACGTAGGTGAGGTTCAGGCGCCCGAACTCGATCTGCTTGGGCAGCGGGCGCTGCAGCAGGCCGCCGTCGGCGAGTTTGTCGAGCAGCCAGTCGTAGAACGGCCTCTGGTCCTCGAACTCCAGCGTGCAGATGCTGTGCGTGATGTTCTCCAGCGCGTCCTCGATCGGGTGCGCGTAGGTGTACATCGGGTAGATGCACCAGCGATCGCCGGTGTTGTGGTGCGTCGCGCGCTTGATCCGGTACAGCGTCGGATCGCGCAGGTTGATGTTGGGCGAGCCCATGTCGATCTTGGCGCGCAGCACCATCGCGCCGTCGGCGTACTGGCCGTCGCGCATCGCGCGGAACAGCCGCAGGTTGTCTTCGACGCTGCGCTGGCGGTGCGGACTGTCGGTGCCCGGCGTGTTGAAGTCGCCGCGGTTGGCGCGCATTTGCTCGGGTGTCTGCTCGTCGACGTACGCGAGCCCGGCTGCGATCAGATGCTCCGCGGCGCGGTACATGAAGTCGAAATAGTCGCTCGCGTAGTACAGATGATCGGTGCCGTTGACCTCCCAGCTCCAGCCGAGCCAGTGCACCATCTCGACGATCGCGTCGACGAACTCCTGCTCCTCCTTCTCCGGGTTGGTGTCGTCGAAGCGCAGGTGACACACGCCGCCGAACTCCTGCGCAAGCCCGAAGTTCAGGCACACGCTCTTGGCGTGGCCGATGTGCAGGTAGCCGTTGGGCTCGGGTGGAAAGCGCGTGCGGATGCGCGCCGGGTCCTTGCCGCCCGCCGCATGATGCGCTGCATCACCGGGGGTGCCGCCGAAGTGCCGCGGCGCGTACGTGCCGGCCGCCAGGTCGCGCTCGATCACCTGGCGCAGGAAGTTGGCGGGCTTGGCGGAGGTATCGGTCTTGGCGGGCGCTGACATCGGCGATGCACGGCAGATTGCGCGGTGCGCAACGATTCTATCGGCCTCGTTCACAAGCCTTTACCGATGCCGCGGCAGCGGCGCGTGAACCAAAGCGCCGCCTGCGCCGTTGAAGGGCTCAGGGCCGGCGCCTGTCGGCCTTCGATTCGGGACACTCGGGAGATCGACATGGCTCGCGCCGTTGCACGCACCTTGATGGCCGTCGGCACACTCGCTGCGTTGGCAGCCGGATCGGCCCACGCAGCCGACGTTCATTGGAGCGTCGGCATCAACGCCCCGATCGCCCCCGGCGTCGCGGTCGGCACGGTGATCTCCAACCACGGCGTGTGGCCGGTGCCGGTGATGGCGCCCGCCCCGGTGTATCTGCCGGCGCCGCCGGTCTATGGGCCACCGGTCTATGGGCCACCGGTCTATGGGCCATCGGTCTATGGGCCATCGGTCTATGGGCCGCCGGTGTACGCGGCACCGGTGTACGCACCGCCCGTCGTCTACGGTGCGCCGGTGTGGGTCGGTGGGCGTTGGGCGCGTTACCCAATGCACCATGCGCATCCGCATCCAGTGGCGTGGCGCCCGGGCTACGACCATCGCGCGCCGGCGCCGCGCGTGCCGACACCGCGCATGCCCGGCCGCGAGATCCGCTACTGAGTCTTGTGTCGAGTCAAGCGTGCATCACGCGCGCTTGAACACCAGCACGGCGTTGGTGCCGCCGAACGCGAACGAGCTGCTGATCGCTGCGCCGAGCGCAGCGGCCGTCGGGTCGCCCGGCTGCACCAGTTGAACGCCGCACTGCGCGTCTGGCACGTCGCAGTGCGCGTTGGGTGGCAGCTGCCGACGGCGCAGCGCCAGCACCGTCACCAGCGCTTCGAGCGCGCCGGCGGCGCCCAGCAGGTGGCCGTGCAGTGCCTTGGTCGAACTGACCCGCAGGTCGCCGACTGAGTCGCCCCACACCGCGCGCAACGCATCGCACTCGACCGAGTCGCCGATCAGCGTGGCGGTGCCGTGCGCGTTGCAGTAACCCACCGCCTGCGGTTGCAATTGTGCGTTGGCGAGCGCGCCGCGCAACGCACGCTGTTGGCCGGCGCTGTCGGGCTTGGTCAGGTGCGTCGCATCGCAGCTGATCGCGCTGCCGGCCAGCTGCGCATGGACGCGCGCGCCGCGCTGGCGCGCCCGTGCCGTGCTCTCGAGCACCAGGAACGCGGCGCCTTCGCCGAGCACGAAGCCGTTGCGGTTGGCGGCAAACGGCTTGCACGCGCGCGCCGCGTGGCCGCGCTCGAACGACGCCAAGGTCTGCAACGCCTGCCACGCGGCCATCACCCCGGGCACGATCAAGGCTTCGGCGCCACCCGCGATCGCGAGGTCGATGTCGCCGCGCCGCACTGCGTGCGCCGCCTCGGCCAACGCCACCGCCGACGATGCGCACGCCACCGAATAGGTGAGCACAGGGCCGAGCACGTGGTGCCGCATCGCGATGTGTGCCGCCGGCGCGTTGGGCATGAAGGCGGGCACCGTGAGCGGCGGTACGCGGCCGCCGCGACGGCCCGATGCGTAGGCCGCTTCGAGCGCGCCCGCGCCACCCATGCCGCAGCCGACGTAGACGCCGATGCGCTCGGGCGCTGTGCCGTGCGCACCGGCATCGTCGAGCGCCAGGCTGGCCGCGGCCAGCGCGAGCTGGCTGACACGATCGACGCCGGCCAGTTGCAGCTTGGTGAACCAGCGCGCTTCGTCGAACGCGACCGTCGCGGCTGCCGCCGGCTTGGGCAGCTCGGAAAACACCTCGTGCACCGCCGACTCGCAGCGCATCAAGGCATCGAACACGCGATCGGGGTCCGCGCCATGCGGCGAGACCAGACCCAGGCCGGTGACGGCAACCATCGTCAAGCGTTCGAGCCGGCGGGCTCGGGCGCTGCCGCGCGGGCGCGCCAGCGCCGATCAGGCGACTTGTTTGTCACGCAGCCGATCGATCAATGCGGCCAGCCCGGCGAGAGTTTCGATTTGTTGGTGTTCGTCGGGCAGCGTCAGGCCCAGCCGGTCCTCGACCTCGAACAGGAATTCGGCGACCGCCAGTGAATCGAGCCCCTGCTCGCGCATCGACTGGTTTGGATCGAGCGCACTCGGCTCGATGTTGTACTTCTCGCGGATGATGTTCTGCAGATCGCCCAGCGAACTCATGGCGAGCACTCCTCCGTGAGGGCTGTGCTGGGTCGAGTCGCCCGCCGCTGGCCCGTGTTCATCAAGGTGCCATTTTATCGTCCGCGTGCGGCGCTCCAGCCGCGCAGTGACAGCCAGCCGACAACAATTGCCAGAATGAGGCCCGCGACGACATCCCACCACACGTGCTGCTTGGTGGCCAGCGTCGACCACACGATCAGCAGATACCAGGCCGCATTGAGCCAGCGCGACGCGTTCGGCACACCGAGGTCGCGCAACAAGCGCTCGATCCACAGCGCCGAGAAGGTCGCGGCAGCCACGTGCAGCGACGGGCAGGCATTGCCGGCCGCGTCGACCCCGCGCAGCACCTCGAACGTGCCTGCGACGGCGAGCGCCTGCCGCGGCACCGCGGTGGGCCACAGGTAGAAGCAGGCCAGTCCGGCGACGCACAGTGCGCCGATCCACCACCCGTAGCGGATCAGCGTGCGCAGGCTCGGCATCAGAGCCGGCGGCACCGCGACGTAGACCCACAGCGAGACGTACGGCCACAGTGCCCACGACTGAAAGCCGATCCAGCGATCGAGCACTGTCAGCGGCATCACGATCGGTGGCTGCGTCGGATGGCGCAGCAAATGGAAGTAGCCGACGAAGAACAGCCACATGAATGCCGCGGTGCCCACCGCCTTCAACCAGAACCAGACGCGCATGCACGCCAAGAGGCGGCTCCACGCGCCCGCGTCGAGCGAGCGCGGCATCGATGCTGCAACCACCGTGGCGGGCGCCGATGGCGCTGCGGCGGGCAGCTCGCTGCTGGGCATGGCACGCAGCGTACCACCGCTGCTTCGCGCGCGTGCTGCGGCTCACGGCGCGATGGCCATAATGCGGGTGTGCAACCAAACCAAGACGGCATCACATCAACCTCGCAGCGTGTGCCACCGGCCACCTTGCCGCCGCATGCGCCGCTGCATGAGTACTACGACAACGAAGAAGAGCACGAGCGTTTCGTGCGCCACCTGTTCGATGCGACGGCGCCCGATTACGAACGCGTGGAGCGTCTGCTCGCGTGGGGCACCGGCTCGTGGTATCGGCGCCAGGCACTTCGGCGCGCCGGCATGAGCTCGGACATGCAGGTGCTCGACGTCGGCACCGGCACCGGATTGCTGGCGCGCGAGGCACTCGCGTTGTGCGGCGCCGGCGGCAGCGTGGTCGGGGTCGACCCGAGCGCGGGCATGATGGCGCAGGCGCAATTGCCGCGCGTGTCGCTGCTGCAGGGCCGTGCCGAGGCGCTGCCGTGCGGCGCCGCGACGCAGGACTTCGTCTGCATGGGCTATGCACTGCGCCATCTGAGCGACCTCGATCAGGCGCTGTCCGAATTTCACCGTGTTCTGCGTCCAGGCGGGCGGATGGTGATGCTCGAGATCACGCGCCCGCGTGGCGCGCTGGCGCACTGGGCGCTCAAGGGCTACATGCGCACCGTGGTGCCGGTGGCCGCACGGCTGGTGACGCACCATGCCGACACCGCGACGCTGTGGCGCTACTACTGGGACACGATCGAGGCCTGCATCGCGCCGCAGCTGGTGCTCGATGCGATGCGGCGGGCCGGGTTCGTCGAGGTCGACCAGCACGTCGAGCTCGGCATCTTCAGCGAGTACAGCGCGACCAAGCGGAGGCCCGCGTGAACGCGTCCGGCGACGACGTCGTCGCCGAGCCGTGCGATGTGCTGGTGGTGGGCGGCGGGCCGGCCGGCTCCACAGCCGCCACGCTGCTCGCGCGCCAGGGACGCAAGGTGGTGCTGGCCGAGAAGCTGCACCACCCGCGCTTTCACATCGGCGAGTCGCTGCTGCCGGCCAACGTGTTGCTGTTCGACGCGCTCGGGCTGCGCAGCGAGCTCGAGCGCATCGGCATTCGCAAGTTCGGCATCGAGTTCATCTCCACCGAGCATGCGCATTCGAGCTTCCTCGAGTTCGGCGACGCCTGGGACAAGACGATGCCCTATGCGTGGCAGGTGCGACGTTCGGTGCTCGACGAGATCCTGTTCCGCCATGCCGCGGCCAGCGGCGCGCAGACGCTCGAAGGCTGCAAGGTCACGCAGGTGGCGTTCGACGACGGCGGCGTCTCGGTGCGTGCGCAAATGGAAGACGGCACGCCGCGGCGCTGGCGCGCCCGCTACCTGCTCGATGCCACCGGGCGCGACACGATGCTGGCCGCCAAGCACGGCTGGAAGCGCAAGAACGACGCGCACGGCAGCGCGGCGATCTTCGGCCACTTCCACAACGCGCGCAGGCTGCAGGGCCGCCTCGAAGGCAACATCAGCATCTTCTGGTTCGAGCACGGCTGGTTCTGGTTCATTCCGCTGGCCGACGGCTCCACCAGCGTGGGTGCGGTGTGCTGGCCCTATTACCTGAAGTCGCGCGACAAGCCGCTGCGCGAGTTCTTCGCCGACACGATCGCGCTCGCGCCCGGCCTGCAGGAGCGGCTGCGCGACGCGACGCTGATCGACGACATGGTGTATGCCACCGGCAACTACAGCTACGCCGGCACGCATGCGTGCGGCGAGCGCCATGCGCTGCTGGGCGATGCGTTCGCGTTCATCGACCCGGTGTTCTCGTCGGGCGTCTACTTCGCGATGCGCAGCGCGTTCGCTGGCGCCGAGCTGGTGGCCACCGAGCTCGATCATCCGCAGCAGGCAGCCGCGGCGCGGCGCCGCTACGCCGCGCTGGCGCACAAGGGGCCGAAAGAGTTCTCCTGGTTCATCTACCGGATGACCAACCCCGCGATGCGCGAGCTCTTCATGGGGCCGCGCAATCCGCTGCGCGTGAAAGAGGCTCTGCTGTCGCTGCTGGCCGGCGACATCCATGGCCGCACGCCGATCTGGGCGTCGCTCGCGCTGTTCAAAGCGATCTACTACCTGACCTGCCTCGGCAACGCACCGAGGGCGTGGCGCGCCTGGCGGGCGCGCCAGCGCAACGTCGAACAAGTCGGCCCGACCAAGGGGGAGAACGTGCTTGTCGAGAGCTAGTGGAGGTGGCCTCATGTTCATCGCAGCACTGTTCTCCCTCACCTGGCCATCGGCGCGCGCCGATCAGCCGCTGTGGGAGGCTGGCGCGGGCATCAGCGTGCTGCGCCTGCCCGACTACCGCGGCTCGGATCAGAGCCGCACCTGGGTGCTGCCGATACCGTACATCGCGTACCACGGCGACATCCTGAAGGCCGATCGCGAGGGCGCGCGCGCGGTGCTGCTCGACACCGAGCGCGTCGACTTCGACGTCAGCGTGGCGGCCACCGCGCCGACCCGCAGCGACGACAACATCGCGCGCCAGGGCATGCCCGACCTGGCCGCCACGTTCGAGATGGGCCCCAACCTCAATGCCACGCTGGCGCGCGGCAGCTGGTGGAAGCTGCAGCTGCGCGTGCCGGTGCGCGCCGCGCTGACGATCGAGTCGCATCCGCAGATGGTGGGCTGGCTGGCCAGCCCGAACCTGAACCTCGACACCAAGATCAACGGCTGGAACGCGTCGCTGCTCGGCGGCCCGCTGTTCGGCAGCCGCAGCTTCAACGGCTACTACTTCGACGTCGCGCCCGAGTTCGCGACGCCGACGCGCCCGGCCTATCGCGCGCCCAGCGGTTTCGGCGGCTGGCGGCTGATCGCCAGCACCTCGCGCCGTCTCGGCTCGTGGTGGATGGGGGCCTTCGCCACCGCCGACACGGTGAGCGGCGCGGTCTACGACAACAGCCCGCTGGTGCGCAAGCACGGCACGCTGGCCTTCGGATTCGCGCTCTCGTACGTGTTTGCCGCCTCGGAGCAGCGGGTGCCCGATGAGAACTGAGCGCCTGGTCGTGCGCTCGTGGCCGCAGCCGCTGGCTTGGCTGGTGCTGCAGTTGCTGCTGGTGTGCCTGGGCGTCATGTCGGTGGTCTGGAACCTGGTGGCGCTGGTGCTGTACCCGCTGTTGCCGCGCGCCACCGGGCTGCGCATCGGGCGCGCCGGCATCTCGCGCGGCTATCGCATGTTCTGGGCCGTGGCGCGTGCCTCGGGCCTGCTGCACATGGATGCCGATGCGCTGAAGCCACTGGCGCAGGAGCGCGGGCTGGTGATCGTGGCCAACCATCCGAGCCTGCTCGATGCGCTGATGCTGGTGGCGGTGCTGCCGCGCAGCGCCTGCGTGATGAAGGGCAGCCTGATGAGCAATCCGCTGCTCGGGCCGGGCGCACGGCTGGCGCGCTACATCCGCAACAACTCGCCGCACCAGCTGATGCATCTGGCGATCGGTGACCTGAAGGCCGGCGGTCAGCTGGTGATGTTTCCGGAGGGCACGCGCACGACCCGCGCACCGCTCAACCCGTTCCAGGGCGGCTTCGCACTGATCGCACGCCGCGCCGGCGTGCCGGTGCAGACCGTGTTCATCGACACCGACTCGCCGTATCTCGGCAAGGGCTGGCCGCTGTGGAAGCTGCCGCCGGTGCCGATCGTCTTCTCGGTGCGCCTCGGGCGCCGTTTCGAGTCTGGCCCCAACGTCGGCGCCATGGTGCAGGAGATCGAGCGCTACATGGCCAGCAGTGTCGGGCCGCTCGCGCGCACCGAGTCATGACGCAGCCGGCGTCGACCACGCACGTGGTCGTCATCCCGAGCTTCGACACCGGCGCCACCGTCTACGACACCGTCCGTGCCGCGCGTGCGGCGTGGCAGCCGGTGTACGTGGTGGTCGACGGCAGCCGCGACGGCAGCGCCGAAGGCCTGCAGGCGATGGCGCGCGACGACACCGGCTTGCGCGTGTGGGTGCTGCCGCACAACCAGGGCAAGGGCGCCGCGGTGCTGCACGGCTTGCAGGCGGCGCAGGCGGCCGGCTTCAGCCATGCACTGACGATGGATGCCGACGGCCAGCACCCGGCACAGTGCATCGGCGCGTTCATGCAGGCCAGCCGCGAGCGGCCCGATGCGATGATCCTTGGCCGCCCGGTGTTCGACGCCAGCGCGCCGCTGCTGCGCGTGCGCGGCCGGCGCGTCTCGAACTGGTGGACCAACCTGGAAACGCTGGGTGCCGGTGTCGACGACTCGCTGTTCGGTTTTCGCGTCTATCCGATCGGCGCGCTGGTCGCGGTGATGCAGCGGCAGCGCTGGATGCGCCGCTTCGACTTCGATACCGAGGCGGTGGTGCGGCTGGCCTGGCGCGGCGTCAAGCCGCTCAACCGCGACGCGCCGGTGCGCTACCTGAGCGCGGAGGAGGGCGGTGTCTCGCACTTCAACTACGTGCGCGACAACGCGCTGCTCACCTGGATGCACACGCGGCTGATGATCGGCTTCGTGCTGCGGCTGCCGCTGCTGATCGTGCGGCGTCTGCGGCGCGCGCCGCCGTTCCAGCCCTAGGCGTTGGCCGTGCGCGGCCAGGGCGCGTGCGCGAGCCAGCGCGCCCACAGCGCGTTCCAAGCCGGCCAGTCGTGGCCACCGGGCACTTCGACCACGTGGTCGGTCTCGAGCACCGACTCGAGCAGACGCTGGCCGCTGATCAGCCGATCGTCACGCCCGGTGTACAGGTGGATCTTGTGGCGCAGCGCCGGGCTGCTGCGGCCGATCCACAGCCACAGCTCGGCCGCCAGGTCGTCGCTCGGTGGTGCGCGCTCGGCGTACGCCACCGCGCCGCCAGCCGCGGCCACTTGTTGCAGCAGCGTGGGCTGCCCGACGTAGGGCGCGATCGTCAGCACGCCTTCGATCGCTTCGGACTGACGCATCAGCAGGCCCAGCGACGCGAAGCCGCCGAGCGAGATGCCCACCAGCCAGATGCGGCGATAGCCGTCGCGCTGCGCCGGCAGCAGCACGTCGTCGCGCACGCGCTCAAGCAGCGTGCCGTTCTCGACATAGCCGAGGTGCGAGTCGGCGATCGCCACGTCGACCGCGAAGCCCTGCGCCTGCAGGCGCGACACGAATCCCTGGTCGATGAAGTCGCTCGGCCAGCTGTAGGCACCGGGCAGCATCACCACCAGCACCTCGGCACGCCGTTGCGGGTCGTTGGGGCGGCGCATCACCGGCATCGGCACCACCGGCTCGCGCGGCAGATAGGCGCACCCAGCGGCCGTACCGAGCCAGGGCCACAACAGCCAGTGGCGCCGTCGCATCGCGCCGTCAACCCCGCTTGTTCAGCAGCGCCGCAGGGCGCAGGTCGTCGCTCGCATCGAGGCGCGGCAACCAGCGGCGCAACGCGGGCGACGTGACGACGGTGCTGAACAGTGCCATCAGCACCAGCATCGTGAAGACCTGGCGGCCGATCATGCCCATCTCGAGGCCGACGTTGATGACGATCAGCTCCATCAACCCGCGTGTGTTCATCAGCACGCCGATGACGCGCGCGCGCACCGCGTCGAGACCGACCCACCGCGCTGCGGCGTAGCACGCGCCGAGCTTGCCGAGCGTGGCCAATGCGATCAGCAGCGCGCACCAGCCCCAGGCCGAACCGTCGTGCAGCGCGCCGATGTCGGTGCGCAGCCCAGTGAGCGTGAAGAAGATCGGCACGAAGAAGACGTTGACGAACGCGCCGACGCGTGCGTGCCAGGCGCGCACGAACGCGACCTCGCGGTGCAGCAGCACGCCCATCAGGAAGCCGCCGAAGATCGCGAAGATGCCGAGCTGGTAAGTGGTCATGCCGGCGACGAACACGCACGCCAGCAGCACGCCCATCAGCGTGGGCGGCAGCGCGGTGGGGTCGGTGCTGTCGCGCAGCTGGCGGCGCACCACGCGCGTGAGGAGCGGGCGCACCACCCACCACGCCAGCGCGCCGAGCAGCGCGATGCCCAGCACGCGCAGCGCGAACGGCGCCGGCTCGAACGCCGACACGCTGAGCGCCGAGACCAGCGCCAGCATGAGCCAGCCCACCACGTCGTTGATCGCGGCGCAGCTGATCGCGATCACGCCCAGCGCGCTGCGCGTCATCTTGAAATCGACCAGGATGCGGCCGAGCACAGGCAGCGCCGTGATCGAGAACGCGGTGGCCACGAACAGCACGAAGCCGAGCCGGTTGTCGGTGCCGGCCAGCTCGCGGGGCACGATCGCACCGAACGCGGCCCCGAGCGCGAACGGCACTGCCAGCCCGGCCGCGGCCACTGCCCACACGGTGCGCCGGTGGGTGCGCTGCGCGAGGTGCGAGAAGTCGAACTCCAGCCCGATCTGGAACATCAGCAGCAACAGCCCCACCTGCGACAGGAGCGTCAGCGGCTCGGCCGGCGTCGAACGGAACACGGTCTCGAACGCCTGCGGCGCGAGCGCGCCGAACAACGACGGCCCGAGCAGCACGCCGACCAGGATCTCGCCCACCACCGCCGACTGGCCCCAGCGCAGCGCCAGCGCGCCGCCCGCGCGCGCGGCCAGCACGATGACCGCCAGCTGCAGCAGCGTGGCGAACAGCAGCGCCTCGGTGGCGTGCACGCTGGTGCCCACCTAAGCCATGCCTCCGTTGATCGAGATCACCTGGCCGGTGATGTAGCCCGCTTCGTCGCTGGCCAGAAAGCCCACCAGCGCGGCCACTTCGTCGGTGGTGCCGGCGCGCCCGATCGGCACCAGCTGCGCGATCTGCTTGGCGTCGAACGCGGCGTCGGCCATCGGGCTGGCGATGATGCCGGGCGCCACCGCGTTGACGGTGACGCCGCGGCTGGCCACCTCGAGTGACAGCGCGCGCGTGGCGCCATGCAGCGCGCCCTTGGCCGCCGCGTAGTTGACCTGGCCGCGGTTGCCGATCAGTGCCGACACCGACGAGATGTTGACGATGCGGCCCCAGCGGGTGCGCAGCATCGGCAGCAGCAGCGGTTGCGTGACACGGAAGAAGCCGTGCAGCGAGACGTCGATCACGCGGTGCCACTGCTCGCTGCGCAGCGCCGGAAACACCGCGTCGTCGTGCACGCCGGCGTTGTTGACGACGATTTGCAGCGCGCCGTCGGCCAGCATGCGCTCGCAGGCGGCGCGCGTCGCGGCGTCGTCGCCGAGGTCGAACGCGATCGGCTGCGCCTGGCCGCCGCGCTCGCCAATGGTCTGCGCCAGCGCCTGCACCGCGTCGGCGCGCGCGTGCGCATGCAGCCACACGTGCGCGCCCTGCGCCGCCAGGCGCCGCGCGATCGCGCCGCCGAGCGCGCCGCTGGCGCCGGTGACCAACGCGCGCTTGCCCGCCAGCGTCATCGCGCGCGCTCCGCCGGCACCGCGAGCGCGCTGCCGAACATCACGGTGGCGCGGCCGTCCACCAGCGCGCGCGCCTGCGCGTCGAGCAACTCGAAGCGGTACATCGCCTGCGTGTCATCGCCGGCCATGCGCTGCGCGCGCACTTGCAGCGGGCCCGGCGCATCGTCGAGCCGCATCACGTGTAGCCGCACGCCGCGCGCGCTGGCCAGGAAGCCCGGTGTCGGCCCGTGTGCCGCCACGCAGAGCGCGCCGTGCAGCGCCATCGCTTGCGACGCGTATTCGAGCGCGCACGCGGCGGGCAACGCTGCGGCCAGCCGCAGCGGGTGATCGGGGTCGTTGTGGTGGTCGGCGCGGCAGACGATCTCATCGGCGTTCCACGACAGCAGGGCGTCGAGCAGGCACATCGCGCCGGCGTGGGGAATGCGCGCCGCGATGCCCGCGCGGTCGAGCGTGGCTGGTGCAGCGTTCACAGTGCTTCCGCGGCACGCAGCGCGACGCTGCGTCGCGACGCCGAATCGATCGCTGACGGGTGCGGCGTCATGCGCGCGCGCCCACCTGCAGCGCCAGGTGTTGGCCGTCGCCGTCCAGCACCAGTTCGCACGCTTCATCGCGCGCCAGCGCCTCGAGCAACGGCAACCCGCGGGCCGCCGGAATCGCGCTGCGCAGCGCATCCAGGCCGGCGCTGGCGCAGCGCGTCGGTCCGGCGCGCGTGCCGGCCACCGCAAGCGGCCAGGCGCCGCGCCGTCCGGGTGGCACCAGCAGCAGCGCGAAGGCAAACACGTCGGGCAGCGGCCGCAACGCGTGCAGCGGCGCCGGGTAGGGGATGTCGCAGGCCACCAGCAGCACCGGTGCGTGGCTGCTCACGCACTGCGCGGCCGCTTCGAGCAGCCCGGCGCACACGCTCGCGTCGTAGGCGGCCAGGCTGGTCGACGCACAGCGCGACTGCGCGGCGATGTGCCAGTAGCCGGCCGGGGCGTTGTGCACCGAGTTCGTGAAGCGGGTCGGCGACACCAGGCGCTCGGGGCTGGCCAGCGCCTCGCACAGCGCATGACAGGTCTCGGGGTCACCGCTGGCCGACGTGAACACGGTGGTCGCCGCATCGGCAGCGAGGCCCGCCATCGCGCACGCCTGATCGGCCACCACCAGCGCAGCCTTGACGCCGATGCCGGCGCGGCGCCGCTCGGTGCTGGGCAGGCGTTGCGGCACCGGCACCGCCGTGCGGGCGCTCGACCAGTCGCTGGGCGTGCGCAGCATCGGAGCGGCCTGCGCCCAGTCGCTCAGCCCGGGCCCGAGCACGCCGACGCCGGCGATCGCCACCTGCAGCGTGGTGCCGCTCATCGCGCCGCTCCGAAAATCAGGCACGCGTTGCTGCCGCCGAATCCGAACGAGTTGGTGGCTGCCACCGACAGCGTGCGGCGCTGCGGCGCGTGCAGGTAGTTGGCCCGCAGCGTCGGGTCGGGCTGCTCGCAATGCAGCCCGTGCGGCAGCAGCCCTTGGCGCAGCGCCAGCAGCGTGAGTGCCGCCTCCACCGCGCCGGCAGCGCCGAGCGCGTGGCCGGTGTGGCCCTTGGTCGAGCTCACCGGCAACGCGCTGCCGAACACGCTGCACACCGCCAGGTCCTCGGCCGCGTCGTTGTTGCGCGTGCCGGTGCCGTGGAGGTTGAGATAGTCCACTTGACTGGACTGCATGCCCGCGTCGACCAGCGCGGCCTGCATCGCAGCCACCGCACCGGCGCCTTCGGGATGCGGGCTGCTCATGTGGTGGCCGTCACTGCTCTCGCCGCAGCCGAGCAGCCACGCCGCGGGTGCCGCGTCGTCGCGCTGCAGCAGCGCGAACGACGCGCCCTCGCCGAGCGACAGGCCGTTGCGCCGCGTGTCCCACGGGCGGCACACGTCGTTGCTGAGCAGCTCGAGCGCGCGAAAGCCGTACAGCGTGGTCATGCACAGCGAGTCGCAGCCACCGACCACCGCGGCGTCGATGACGTTGAGCGCGATCAAGCGCGCCGCGGCGGCGTAGGCCTTGGCGCCCGACGAGCAGGCGGTGGAGATCACCCACGCCGGGCCGTCCAGACCGAGTGCGGCCTGCACGAACTGCGCGAGCGACGCGGTGTCGTGCGTCGCGCGGTAGTGCAGCCAGTCCGGCAGCGCGCCGTCGGCGGCGCGCTGCCGGTAGGCGACTTCGGTCTGCAGGATGCCCGATGTGCTGGTGCCCACCAGCACGCCGATGCGCCGCGCGCCGTGGCGCACCACGGCGCGCTGCACGTGCGCGTCGAAGCCGTCGCTGCGCAACGCCAGCATGGCCAGACGGTTGTTGCGGCAATCGAAGCGCGCCAGTTCGGCGGGCAGGCGTACGTCGTCGACGCCGTCGACGACGCCGAGCCAGGCGTCGAGTGCCGCGGTCTCGAACCCCTGCGGTCGCAGTCCGCTGGCGCCCGCCTGCAGGGCGTGCGCATGCGCGGCCTGGTCGTGGCCGAGGGCGCTGACCAGCGAGAACGCGGTGATCGGTGCCGGTTGCATCGTCAGGTTGGGCGTTGCAGGTCGCACACCAGCAGCACGTTGGCGAATGGCGTGCCCTGGCTCATCGGCCAAGCGCGCACCGTGAAGCCCAGGCGCTGCAGCGCCACCCGCCATTGATCGAGCGTGCGCGCGTAGGTCGGCGGCTCGCCATGGCCGCGCACCAGCGTCACCACATGGTCGACCCAGCGGCTGATCCCGAAGCGCACGCGCTGCGACGCATCGCCGACGCGCAACAGCAGGCGGCCCCCCGGCGCCAGCGCCAGGCGCACGCGTGCCAGCACGTCGTCCTGCGCGGCGACGTCGACGTAGTGCAGCACGTCGAGGATCACCACCAGGTCGCAGGGCGCGAACGCGGCCTGCCGCATGTCGCCGCACAGCAGCGTCGGGCGCGACGGCAGGTCGGACAGTGCCTGCTCCGCACGCGCCACGTCGCGCGGCATCAGCTCGATGCCGGAGTAGCGCGTGGCGGTGGGGGGCGGCCCCCAGATGGCTGGCCAGCGGTGCGCTGCGGCGAGCGCCTCGCACGCCGCCAGCAGGCTGGCCAACAGGGCCTGGCCGCAGCCGATGTCGAGCACCCGCGCGCCCGGGGCGATCGCAGCGCGTGCCAACAGGGCGCGGAACACCGGATCGTGTTTGAGCTTGCCGCGTGCGAAGTGCCAGGTGAAGGGCCCGCAGCGCCGATACGGCGCGCTGGCCGCGCGGTGCAGCATGCGCCAAGCCTGCGCCGGCTGCATGCCGCCACGCGGCGGTGCGACCAGCGATGCACCGGACAGCCCAAGATCCTGCGGGTGGCTCGACATGGCTCAGGTGCCGCGCGGCGGGATCGCCTCGCGCAGCGTAGTGGCTTGCAGGCCGAGCTCGGCGGCGCGCGCCAACAGGCGCGGCAGCACGTCGAGCACCACCGGTTGACCGTGCGCATCGCGCTGGGCATGGCCGTCGTGCAGCAGCACGATGTCGCCGCCCGCCAGGCCGCGAGTGAGGCGCTGCAACACGCGCTGCGGATCGCGCGACGCGGTGTCGAAGCCGCGCCGCGTCCAGCTCACCAGGTTCAGGCCCTGGCGGTGCAGCACCAGGTCGAGGAACGGATTGCGCAGCCCGGCGGGCGCGCGAAAGCAATGCGGTCGGACGCCGCCCAGCTCGGCCAGCACCTGCTGCGCGCGTTCGACCTCGCGTGCCAGCGCGCGCGGGCCGAGCAGCGCAAAGTGGTGGCGGTGCGAATGGCTGTGGTTCTGCACGTCGTGTCCGCGCGCGACGATCTCGCGCAGCAGCGCCGGCGCCGCTTGCGCACGCGCTGCGATGCAGAAGAAGGTGGCGCGCACGCGGTGTCGTTCGAGCAGGTCGAGCACGCGCGGCGTCACCTGCGGATCGGGGCCGTCATCGAGGGTCAGCGCGAACTGGCGCCGCTCGGCAGCGGCGACCGGCAGGCGGGTCCAATTGGGGCCGAGCAGGTGGCTGCGCGGCCACAGGCCGGCGGCGGTGAGCCCGAGCTGATTCAGGCCGATGCCGCCAAGCGCCCACCACAGCGCGTCGGGCACCAGCGCGACGGTGCCGACCGCGACGGCATGCAGCCCGATGCTGGCAGTGACCGCGGGCGGTGCACTCCAGCGCGCGACGGGGGCGGGATGCGCTTGCATGAGGGGCGGCAACAGGGCCGCGATTTTCCCACACGGACTTTGGGCCGCGGGCGCCAATCGTTCGGCCGGGGCGCGGTCGTGTCAGGACGACCGCACAGCGAGCGGGCCGGTCGGCGCGGCGTAGGCGGCCGACAGCAGCAGCGCCAGCATGGCACCGGGAGCCACCACGCGGCCGATCGCGGCCAGCGCCGGGATCGCCGACGCCGCGATCAGGCCGAACGACAGCACGATGGTCAGATTGGCCAGCAGCAGCGACGCCAGCGTGTCCTCGTCGGGCGCTCCCTGATGGCGCAGCCAATCGAGGAACAACGAATAGTTCGATCCCACCGCCACCACCAGCAGCAGGCCCACCAGGTGCAGGATGCCGAGGGGCACGTCGGCGGCGGCGAAGGCCGCCATCGTCATGAGCACCGCCAGCAGCAGCGGCTTGCACACCGCGAGCAGGCGCGGCAGCGAGCGCAGCCACAACGCCATCAGCAACACGACTCCGGCTGCGCCGAGCAGCGCCTGTCCCTGGGCTTCGCGGATGTAGTGGAGGTACAGGCTGCGCAGTTCGTCGCCGACGTTGAACGCCTGCGCGGCATCGATGCCGCGCAGCGCCTGTCCGATCGCGGCCGGCGCGCTGTCGCCGACGGGCCCTGGGGCGCGCACCACCGGCAGCAACGCGATGTTGGTGCCATCGCTGCTGCGCACCAGCAAGGCAGCCGCCAACGGCGCGATCGGCGTGCCGGCCAGCGACTCGGGGGTGATCGGCGGTGCGTCGCGCGCTTGCTGCACGGCCTGCACGAACGGGGCGAGGCGCGCTGCACGCAGCGACCCGCCTGCAGTGGCCTCGCCCAGCCGTGCGCTCAGCGTTGCCGCATCGGGCAGCGCGTCGCGGCGCCGCTGCTGCGTGGCCAGGCTCGGCAGCCAGCGCGTGATCGCCTCGTAGCCGAGCAGCTGGCCCGATTGCACCAGCGCATCGAGCCGAGCGCTCACCACTTCGACGCGCTGCAGCACTTCCTGCACGTCGTGGCCGCTCACCGCCACCATCGTGCGCTCGTCGCCGGCCAGCAGTTCGTCGCGCAGCCGCGTGTCGAGCGCCAGCGCCTCTCCGGACACCGGGCTTAGCGACGACAGCTCGGTCTGCCACAAGGTGTCGTGTCGCCACAGCAGGAACGCCAGCGACGCGATGCCGAGCGCGGTGATCCCGTGGCGCACGCGCGGCAGCGTGCGGACCAGCCAAGCCGCGCCGTGGCCGAGCTGGCGCCGCAGGCCCATGCCACGTGTGCCATCGGGCATGAACACCGGCAGCACGTGACGCGTGGTGAGGGCCGCCGCGATCAGGCCGGCGATCGAGAACACGCCGAGTTGCGCGAGCCCCGGAAAGCCCGAGAACGCGAGCGCGAGGAAGCCGCAGATCGAGGTCAGCACCCCGAGCCGCACGGTTGGCCAGCTCTGCTGCACCCAGCGCCGCCAGCCCTGCGCCGGCGCATCGCCCGTGCGGCCGCGCGCCTGGATCAAGTAGTAGATCGCGTAGTCGACCGCCTCGCCGATCAGCGTGGTGCCGAAGCCGAGCGTCGCGCCGTGCACGCTGCCGAACACCAGCGAGACCGACGCCACGCCGGCCACGATGCCGGTGGCCACCGGCACCATGGCGGCGGCCAGTGCGCGCAACGACGCGAACGTGATCAGCAGCAGACCGCCCATCAGCACGGTGCCGGTGAGCGCCAGTGCGCGCGTCTCGGCCTGGATCTGCGCGCGGCTGTCGACCGCGAACTTCGGGGCGCCGCTCACCTGCAGATCGAGCCCCGAGGTCGCCACCGTGGCGAAGGCGGCGCGCAACGTCACCAGGGTTTGCGCTTGCGCGTCGAGATCACTGCCCTCGGCGTGGCTTTGGGTCATCAACAGCGCCAGCTGGCCGTCGCGCGAGATCCAGATGCCGTCCTGCGTGCGCGGCCCGCCGCCCGACAACGCGCTCTCGGCGATGCGCTGCGCCTCGCCGGTGGGATCGCGCTCGAGCACCGGCTTGACGAGGGCACCGGCCGGCGTGCCGAGCAGCGACAGCGTGTCATCGATCGCTTCGCGCAGCCCCTCGACGCTGAAGCGGCGCGCATCGACCGCCGGGCTCAGCAGGTAGCGGCGATCGAACACCCAGCGCCCGATCGCGGCGAAGGCGCTGAAGTCGCCGTTGAGCACCTGCTCGAAGGCAGGATCGGCGCGCAACCGATCGGCCAGCGCGCGCGACGCGGCGGCGCGTTGCGCGGGCTCGCCACCGCGGATCGCGATCAGCAGCGTGCGCGCGGCGATCCCACTCTTCAGCTGCTCGACCAGTGCGCGCTGGCGCGCATCGGGCGCTGCCGGCAGGAACGCCGTCAGATCGGCGCTGAAGCGCGTGTGCGCGATCACGATCGCGCCGAGCGCGAGTGCTGCCAGCCACGACAGCACCGCGACCCACCCGCGGCCCGAGCCCGGGCGCAGCGTCACGGGGTTGCGGAGCGCGCTTTCGGCGCCAGCGGTTCGATCGTCGTCACCGAGCGGTCGCCATCGGCCAGTTGCAGCTCGACGACGCGCACGTCGGACTGCATGCCGTCGATGCGCAGCAGCCGCACCACGCCGAGCAACCGCAGGTCCAGCGGCACCAGCGTCAGCGTCCAGCGCGCGGCCGCGCCATCGACCGTGGCCTTGAAGTGGTGGCGCAGCGCGGAGCCATCGCCCGACAGCGTGCCGCGCAGCGCGGTCACCATCGCCGCCAACTCGGGCACGCTGTCGAGCGTCAGGTAGCGCACGCGCTCGCCGCGCTGCAGCGTGAGCTGGTTGCCGTCGACGATGAACGACTCGCGACGCGGCGTCAGCGTCTGGCGCTCCAGGCGATCGGGCGCCTTGAAGCTCATCGTGCCGGTGTAGCGCAGCGGTTGGTCGAGGCCGGAGACGGCGCGTTCCTCCGAGAAGCGCGCCTCGCCCGATTTGCGCTGCGACAGCAGTGTCATCAGCTCGTCGAAGCCGAACGCGGCCACGGCGCGCGTGGCCGTCAGCAGCGCGAGCGCGCCGATGCAGACCCGGCGGCGATCAGGGGCGGGCATCCTCGTTCCAGAAGTCGAAGAAGTTGAACCAGTTGTACGGTGCCTCGCGGCACAGGGCCTCGAGCCGTTGCACGTAGGCCTGCAATGCCTCGCGCAACCGATTGTCGCGCTGCTGCGGATCCGCGCTCGGCTCGCTGAAGTCGGCCAGCGGCTCCAAGCGCAAGTCGTAGCGCGCGCCGCCGCGGTACAGCGCGACCATGAAGACCACGCGGCGGCGCAGCAGCATCGCCAGCCGCAGCGGCGCGTCGCTGAAGCGCGCTGTCTGGCCGAGGAAGGGCAGCTCGACCAGGCTGGAGCGCGGCCCCTCCTTGAGCACGCGGTCACCGAGCATACCGACCAGACCGCCGCCGTCGAGCCAGTCGCGCACCTCCAGGGTCGACTGGCTGCGCCCGATCGTGATGATGTCGAGATGGAAGTGCGGCGCGACGGCCTGCAGCGTCTCGTGGATCATGCGGGCGTTGTGCGGGAACATCGCCATCGCCACGCGCAGTCCGGGCCGATCGGCCCCCACCGCGTGCAGTGCCTCGAAGCTGCCGATGTGCGCGCCGAGCAGCACCGCGCCGCGCCCCTGAGCAACCACCTCGTCCATCAGCGACGCGCCCTCGATGCGCAGCTCGAACCCCTGCGTGCCGTTGCGCGCGAAGTAGACGCGATCCAGCACCGTCGACGCGAACGCGAACACGTGCCGATAGCCGTCGCGCCACTGCGCCGGGTGCCCGAGCGCGCGCCCGAGATAGCGCACGCTGTGGCGCCGGCCGTTGCGCGCGAACAGCACGAAATACAGGGTGATCGGGTGCAGCACCCAGCGCGCGATGCGGCGGCCGCAGGTCACCGCGATGAACGCCATCAGACGCAGCGCGAGGCGGTTGCCGCGCTCGCCCTCGTGCGCCCAGGCGGAAGACGGCGCGCTGTTCATGCGAGAGGCACTTCGCTGCGGCTGACCTGCCCGCGCGCCACCGGCGTCGCGCCTTCGTGCACCGCGAACGCGATGGCGTCGCCCTGGGGCTGCAGGTGGATGCGCAAGGTGCTACCCGGCCCGACGGGCGCCAGGAACTTCACTTGCTGCACCTGCAGCGCGACGCCGGACGGCGCGCGCAGCGCGTCGTGTCGCCCGATCTCGTGCAGCACCAGTGCCAGCAAGTACGCGCCCGGCAGCACCGGGGCACCGGGGAAGTGGCCGTCGAAGGCACGCAGATCCGGCGCGATGGTGTGCGTCGACTCCATCGCGGCAGGGCTGGCCTCGCGCATCAGCGGCCCCGGCGACGATCGGTTTGCGCCAGCGTGCGCAGTGCGAAGTCGCGCAGCGCCTGCGCGGTGATCTTGCCGGTGGCCTGGCGCGGCAACGCGTCGACGTGCACCACGCGGCGCGGCAGGAAGGCGCTTTCCACCAGCGGGCGCAGCGCCGCGATGATCTGGCGCGCGCTCAGACGCGGCGCCACCACGAACGCCACCAGCCGCACCACCCCGTCGGTCACGTCGTCGGGCAGCCAGAACGCACCATCTTCGACGCCGTCGATGCGGTTGAGGTGGAAGTTCAGATGCCCCAGCGAGCTGCGCTTGCCAGCCACGTGGATCAAGTCATTGGCACGTCCGAGCAGGCGAAAGTGCTGCGCGTCCAGCAACTCGAGCTGATCGGCCAGCGGCGTCGGCTCGAGCACGTGGCCGCCGTCGACGATGAAGCGATCGCCCTCGTCAGCTGCCTCGCGCGCGATGCGCAGCCCGGCCAGCGTGGTCCACACGTCGGTGGCCGTTGTGCGGCGCGCCGCCACCTGGCCCGCCTCGGTGCAGCCGTAGATCTCGATCAGTCGCCCGGACAAGCGCGTTTCGGTCTGCTGCGCGAGTTGCGGCGACAGCGGCGCGGTGGCGGACAACACCAGGTCCACCGGCGGCAACGACGCGCCGGACAACAACAACGCCTTCAAGTGCACCGGCGTGGTCACCAGCGCACGCGGACGCGGCAGCCTCGCCAGCGCCTCGGCGATGTCGGCTGGATAGAACGGCCGGCCGGCGTCGAACGCCGCACCGCCCAGCAGCGCCAGCAGCACGGAGGATTCGAAGCCGTAGCTGTGCTGCGGCGGCACGGTGGCCACGATGTTCAGGCCCGCGATCGACGGCCACTCGAGCAGCGCGCACAGGCTGCGCGCCTCGGCGTCGATGCTGGCGTGCAAAGCGTCCCAGCGCTTGCGCTGCGGTTGCGGAGCGCCGGTGGAGCCCGACGTCAACAGGCAAGCCACCCATTGCTGCGCATCGACCTGCAGTGTCGCTCCGGCGCCGACGACCGCAGGGCGCGCCACCACGAACGACGGCACGCCGCCGGTGTCCTGCGCCGGGTCGTCGATCAGCGCATAGGCCGGGTGCGCGGGGTCGCCGAGTTGATGCAACGTGTGCGGCATCGCGTTGGGCGGCATCAGGCTGGTCTGGCCACGCAGCAGCGCCGCCAGCCACGCGAGCGTGAACAGGTAGCGGTCGTTGCACAGGTTCACCGGCTGGCCGTGGGCGGGCAACCGCTCGGCGAAGGCGGCCGCTTCGGCGATGCATTGCGCGAGCGTGAGCGCCGCACCGTCGCGCCAGGCCAGGGTGCGCGCCAGCGCTGCGGCACCGAAGGCGCTGCTCGCGCTCACGGCCGCCGCGCCTCGACCAGCGACGTGCGCCGATAGGCGCGCAGCGCCTGCAGCATCGACGAGCGCTCGAATTCCGGATGCAGCCGGTAGCGCAGCCAGTGCTCGCCGACGAACAAGCCGATCGCAGCCAGCGGCGTCGCCAGATTCGCGAACAGCGACCACACCCACCACGGCGCCCATGCGTAGAGCGCCAGCGACAGCAGCACCATCACGCCGAAGTAGGCCGCCCAGACCGTGGTGACGTGGCGCGTGTAACGGGCTTTCACCGGCGTCATCGTGCCGTGCTCGCGCGCTGCCAACGCGGTGATCAACGGCGTGGCGCCGCGCCGCAGCGTGAACGCGAACGCGGAGCCGAGCGCGAAATGGATGCCGGCGTGCTGCAGCAGGTACAGCCGGTTGATGCTCGGCGCGTGGCCGCTGGCGCCGACCCAGGCCAGCGCCGCCAGTGCGAGCGCGCAGGCGAACAGCGTCGGCAGATGGCGGTGCTGCCACGCGAGGCCGCCGATCGCCAACACCAGCGGCCCGAGCAGCGCGGCGACCGCCCACGGCCGGTCGGCCGCCCACACCATCAGCGCATGCGACAGCAGCGCATAACCGGCCAGCGCCAGCCCGGCTGCTACCCAACGCCAACTGGGCATCGCTGCGCCTATCGCGTGCGGTGTTGCGCCACGTGCGCCGCCAGCGTGCGCAACGACTGAAAGATGGCGTGGTTGTTCTCGTCGTCGGCACGCAGCTGGAAGCCGTAGCGCTGAGACACCTCGAGAGCGAGCTCCAGCACGTCGATCGAATCGAGCCCCAGCCCCTCGTTGAACAGCGACGCGCTGGGGTCGATCTCTTCGGCTTTCAGGTCGAGGTTCAGCGCCTGCACCAGTGCTGCGGCCAGCTCCGATTCCAGCGGCGTGCGATCGGACGCCGCGGGGTCGGTCGGGTTGGATCCGTTGGGGGTGGACACGATGCGCGCTGTTCGAACAACCTGCAATGGCGCCCGATTGTAGAGGGCGCGCCGTGCTCGCCATGACGCGACGCCATGCAGCAGGTCGCGCCGCACGCCCGTTTGCTCAGAGACCCTTGAAAAGGTGTGCGTACAGGCGGCTCGCGGTCAGGCGCTCGGGACGTTCGCGCAGCGTCAGGGTGACCTTGCCCGATTCATGGCGCTGCGCGCTCGCGATCGAGCGCGCGCGCACGACCGTGCCGCGATGCACCTGCCAGAAGCGCTGCGGGTCCAGGCGCGGCAACAGCTCGCGCAGCGACATGCGGATCAGGTGCTCGCGCTCGGCAGTCATCACCCGCACGTACTTGTCGGCCGCTTCGAAGTAGACCACGTCATCGACCGGCACCAGGTGAACCGTGTTGCCGACGCCGGCCTGGATCACCTCGAGGCGCTCGCCCACCGCAGCGCCGGCGGCGCTCAGCAGGCCGCGCAGCTGCTCGAGGGCCTGCGGCAACGCGTCGGCCGGTGCGCGCTCGGCCAGGCGCTCGCGCAGCCGTTGCACGCAGGCGGCCAGGCGTTCGCGCTGCAGCGGCTTGACCAGATAGTCCACCGCCTGGGCATCGAAGGCCTGCAGGGCGTACTGGTCGTACGCGGTGATGAACACCAGCAGCGGGAAGCGATCGCCCGCGGGCCAGTCCTCGGCCAGCGCCTGCGCCACTTCGAGGCCGCTCAGGCCCGGCATGCGGATGTCGAGCCAGCACACGTCGGGACGTTGCTGCAGCGCCTCGCGCAGCGCACTGTCGCCGTCGCCCACGGTGGCCACCACCTGCAGCTCGGGCCACAGCGCCCGCAGGTCGTCGTGCAAGCCGTCGCGCAACAGCGGCTCGTCTTCGGCGATCAGTGCGCGCGCGGTCATCATCGGGCAGGGATCGGCAGGCGCACGCTGGCCAGTGTGCCGCCTTCGGCGTCGTGCGCGGCCTGCAGTGTCAAGGACGCGCGCGCACCGTACAGCGCGTCCAGGCGCTCGTGCACCTGGCGCAGGCCGAAGCGGCTGCCGTCGCCCGACGGTGCTGCGTCGAGCCCGACGCCGGTGTCGCGCACCGCCAGTTCGAGCGTGTCGCCATCGCGGCGCGCGCTGACTTCGATGCGCCCACCGTCCACCTTGGGTTCCAGGCCGTGACGGATCGCGTTCTCGACCAGAGGCTGCAACAGCAACGCCGGCACCGACAGCCCGCGCAGCGCGTCGGGCAGCGCGATGCGCACCGTCAGGCGTGGCCCCATGCGCACCGCCATCAGCGCGAGATAGTCCTCGATGCGCGCGAATTCGTCGGCCAGTGCGTGCGCGCCGCTGCGCGAGGCAGCCAGGGTGGCGCGCAGGAACGCGATCAGCCGGTCGAGCATCGTCTGCGCGCGTGCCGGGTCGGCGCCGATCAGCACGCGCAGGTTGGCCAGCGTGTTGAACAGCATGTGCGGCTCGAGCTGCGACTGCAGCAGCTTCAGTTGCGCTTCGGCGGCGCTGCGCTGGGCCGCTTCGGTGGCCGCCTGCAGGCTGGCCAGCCGGCCGCGCGAATAGAAGAAGTACACCGCGCTGACCGTGAAGCCCAGGCTCAGCATCAGGATCAGCGCGAGTGGCCGCAGGTCGGCGCCGAGCGGATTGCGCGTGTGCTGCTGGCCGGTCAGCAGGTCCGCCAGCAGCGAGCCGCCGAAGTAGCCGAGCACCGCGGCGCCGATCGACCACGGGCCCATCCAGGCCCAGCCGGGCCATTCCGACCGCGCGGCGGCGTCACCGGGGTCGCGTCGCCTGCGCCAGCTCGAGCCGAGGTGGCGCCCGGCTTCGATCAGGAACTGGATGCTCAGCCCGATGCACAGCGAATAGATCAGCGTGCGCACGAACGGATCCCTGAACATCGTGCTGATGAACACCGCGGCGATCAGGCTGATCGCGGCGCCCACGCGCAGCTCGTGCCACAGCCACACGCCGATGCGCGCCAGCATCGACGAGCCTGCGCGCGGAGGCGGGATGGTCATCGGCGCGCCGCAGGCGCGCGTGCGGGCAGCTCGGCGCTTGGCACGGCGGCGTCGGCGCGCCAGCCAGGCGGCAGGAACAGCGCGGCCCAGGCGGCGCGCAGGCTGCGCGCGCGCCACAGGTCGCCGGCCAGGCGCGCCCATTCGTGGAACTCGATCTTCAACGGGTTGCTGGTGCGCAGCGGCTGCACCAGCCCGTAGCGCACCGGCACGTCGTCACGCTCGGCGCGGTAGGTGCCGAACAGGCGGTCGAATAGCATCAACACGCCGCCGTAGTTGGCGTCGAGGTACTCGGGGTTCGCTCCGTGGTGCACGCGGTGTGCCGACGGCGTGTTGACGATGCCCTCGAGCCAGCCGAGCTTCGGGATCCAGGTGGTGTGCAGCCAGAACTGGTACAGCAGGTTGAACGTCCGCGTCTGCAGCACGAGCTTGGGCGGAAAGCCGAGCCAGATCAGCGGCACGAAGAACAGCGTGGTGCCGCTCAGCTTGCCGAACATGCCGATGCGGTAGGCGGCCGACAGATTCAACTCGTTGGGCGAGTGGTGCACGGCGTGGTTGCACCAGAACCAGCGCACGCGGTGGGCGGCACGGTGGTATCCGTAGTAGCACAGCTCTTGGCCGAAGAACAGCAGCGCCAGCGCGAGCGGCCCGTCGAGCGTCCAGGTGGCGACGCGGTGCTGCACCGCCCACACCACCAGCGGCGCGGCGATCGACAGCGGCAACAGGATGCCGACCGCGATGCGCGCCACCAGATCGAATGCCGAGGCCGCAAAGGCGCCCCAGTCGTAGCGCTGGCGTCGCGCCAGCACCACGGCCTCGATCAGCGAGAGCGCGAACACCGTGGGCGTGACGGCAAACAGCAGGAAATGGTCGATCGAGTCCATCGGGCAGGCGGCGTCGGCGTGCAGCGGGAGTCTATCGGCCCTGCGTCACGCCGCTTGCAGCGCAGCCGGCCAACCTGCCGACTGCAGCACGCGCAGCGAGCGGGCGGCGAACAACCCCGACAGGGCGCCCGACAGTGCGGCCGCGCCCAGGCCCACCAGTGGCTGGTGCGCCAGCGCCGGGTCGAGCGCGAAGCTGACGGCCACCACGTAGCGCAGCGAGAACACCGTCCACATCAGCGCCAGCGGAGCGACGCTGCCGGGCAGGATGAAGCGGCCGTCGGCACCGCGCACCGCCGCTCGCGCGGGGCCCCAGGTGCGAGGCACCAGCAGCGCGAGCAGCCAGCCGATCAGCCACGCCGGCACTGCGGCCATGCCGAACCCGTTGGTGGCGCCCCACAGCGAATAGCCGCCGAGCGCGATCGGTGCAATCAGCAAGCGCGCCAGCGACACGCGCTGGGTGCGCAGCTGCAGCAAGCCAAGCACCGTGATCGCGGCCAGCACGGCCCACACCCAGTGCGGGGTGTGCTGGACAATGGCGTGGATCACGTGCGGCAGGTCGGGTTGGGTTTGCATGGCGCCTCCTGGATGCGGTGTTGGCATCGTCGGCACGTCACCGGCACGCTGCCAGCGCCGTGCGACGGCGCGGTGCCCGCGGTCGCGAGACGTCGCCAGAACGGCGTGAAGTGCGGCGCCTTTCAAGGCCGCGCGACGCCACATCCCTCACGCGTGTCGCGCTTTGCAAACCTTTACGCGTTACTTGTGTCCACCACCGGTGCAGACTGAGCCGTTGCAAGCCCATGGACACCTCCACGATGGTCAGCCGTGCCTGCTCGCCGTCCCTGCTCAGCGCCGCGCTGGCGCTGTGGCTCACTGGCTGCGTGGTGGCGCCGCCGCACCCCCCCGCGCCACCGCCCCCGGTCCAGCCGCCGCCGCAGCCGACCGTGTACTTCTATCCCGAACTTTCGCAGGACGAGGCCAAGCAGGACCGCGACCGCTACGAGTGCTACCGATGGGCGGTGCGCGAAACTGGCGTCGACCCCGGCATGACGCCGGTGCGCGGCGTGCCACCGCCGCCGCGCGCCGCGGTGCGTGACGGCGCCGAGGTGGTCGCTGGCGCAGCCACCGGGGCGATCGTCGGCGCGGCGGTTTCGTCGCCGCACAACACAGGGCAAGGCATGGTGCTGGGTGCGATCTTCGGCACCATCATCGGTGCCGCGGCGCACGAGGCGCGCGTGCAGTCGGCCGAGCAGGCCTATGCGCGTCGCGTCTCGGCGCAACAGCTGCCGATGGACAACTTTCGCCGCGCGATGGGTGCGTGCATGACCGGCCGCGGCTACCGCATCGGCTGAAGCCTGCGCTGAACGCCCACTGGAGCACCGAGTCATGCCTCTGACCCGAGTTTTCGCCGCCGCATTGCTGGGCTTGCTCAGCGCCGCCAGCGTGCCGGCCATGCCGCAAGGCGGCGGCTGGCACGGCGCGCCGGGTGGCCATCACTCCGGCTTTGCGCCGGCACCTGGCCCGGTGCCGCGCGGCCAATGGTGGGACGGCGCATACGGACACGGCCACTACTACCCCGTGACGGGCTGGCACGTGCACGCCGTGCCGCCCCACGCGCACTGGGTGCCGTGGGGCGGCGTGCGCTATGGCTTCTACGGCGGCGTGTGGTATGCGCCGTATGGCGGGTCGTACGTCGTCGTGCGGCCTCCGTATGGGGTGGTGATCGCCGGCCTGCCGGCGTTCGCCACCGTCGTCACGCTCGGTGGCATCGGCTACTGGTACGCCAACGGCGTGTACTACCGCGAGTACGCCGGCGGCGGCTACGAAGTGGTGCCCTCACCGATCGTCGGCGCACCCGACGGCACGGGCACCGTGGCGCGCACCTACATCTACCCGAAGCTCGGCCAGACCGCCGAGAAGCAGGCGAGCGACGAGTACGAGTGCCATCGTTGGGCGGTGGGCCAGACCGGCTACGACCCGACAGCGGTGGCCAACGGCCAGAGCAGTGTGTCGACGCAGCGCAACGACTACCTGCGGGCGCAAGGCGCCTGCCTCGAAGGGCGCGGCTACACGATTCGCTGACGCGCCGCGCCGGCGCGCTCAGTGCAGCAGTTGCGCGCGGATCGCTTCGACGCGCGCGCGATTCACTCCGAAATCCTTGCGCCCGAGGCGCGACGCCGAGCGCACCGCGACCGTCTGCGCCACCGGGTCGTACCAGAACTCGACGTCGTCGACGAAGCGCAGCTGCGGCGTCTCGAACTGCGCATACAAATAATCGTCCCGCTGCTCGACCACCGTGCTGCCCGGCATGCGCTCGATCACCGCGCGCACGCGCGCGATCGACGCCGCCGCAGCGCCGCTGGCCGGCAGCGCGGCGACGCGCGCGTAGTCGCGCATCGGGTGCTCGGGATAGAGATCGGCCTGGCTGCTCACGCTGTTGGGCGTCTTCGAAGGGGACTTGAAGCGGCCCTCGCGCACGCCGAGGTCGGCGGGCGCGTGGCCGCGCAGCGCCCCGAAGCGGCCGGCCAGCCATCCCAGCAGCACCAGCAATGCCAGTCCGAACAGGATCCAGCGCAGTGTGTTCATGTCGCCTCCTCGCGCGCGCCATGCATTGTGGCCGCGCTATAACGCAGCATGACGAGCCCGCCGCAGCGCCGCGCACCACGTCGGGCGCGGGCGTGGCCCGGCCTGCTGCTGGCGGCCCTGATCGGTTGCGCGGCCCCACCGCCCGCGCCGCCGACCGAATCGCTGCCCGGTGAGTCGGCCAACTATGCGCCCGCGGTGGCCGCGCGCTTCCCGCCGCCGCCGCTGCGCTACGACACGCCCGGCCTGGCGCCGCAGCGCGACACCTACACCAGCAGCGCCGAGGTCCAGGCCTGGCTCGCCGAGCTCATGCGCGGAGGCGGGCGCGACGGCACGCGCATCACGCAGCTCGAGCCTGGCCGTTCGCAGCAGGGGGTGCCGCTGACAGCGTTGCGCTTCAGCCGCGGGGCGGGGCGCGCGGTGGCGCTGTTGATCGGCCAGCAGCACGGCGACGAACCGGCCGGTGCAGAGGCGCTGCTGGTGGCGGCGCGCGAGCTCGCGCAAGGCCGACTGGCGCACGTGCTCGAGCGCATCGACGTGGTGGTGCTGCCGCGCGCCAACCCCGACGGTGCGGCGTGGCACACGCGCGTCGCCGCCGACGGCATCGACATCAACCGCGACCATTTGCTGCTGCGCACGCCAGAGGCGCAGGCGATCGCGCGGCTGGTGCGCGAGCTGACACCGGTGTTGGTGGTCGACCTGCACGAGTACACGGTGGCTGGGCGCTACCTCGACAAGTTCGACGCCGTGCAGCGCAACGACCTGCTGCTGCAGTACGCGATGACGGCCAACTACCCGACGGCATGGTCCGATGCCAGCGAGCGCTGGTTCGCCGCGCCGCTGCGCGACGCGCTGTCGCACGCCGGGCTGACGCACGAGTGGTACTACACCAATCCGACGACGCCGGGTGACTTGCGCCTGAGCATGGGGGGGCTGCAGCCCGACACCGGGCGCAACGTGCACGGGCTGAAGCAGTCGATCAGCTTCCTGCTCGAGACGCGCGGCGTCGGCATCGGGCGCGCGCACCTGCAGCGGCGCGTGCACTCGCACCTGGTGGCGCTGCAGGCGTTGCTGGACAGCGCCGCGGCACACGCCGACGACCTGGTGGCGCTGCAACGACGCAGCGGCGCCGAGGTGGCGGCCGCCGCTTGTCAGGGCGACGTCGTCGTGCTGGCAGCGGCCACGCCGACGCAACGCGCGCTGCTGATGCTCGACCCCGAGACCGGCGCCGACAAGGCGGTGTCGGTGCAGTGGGACTCGGCGCTGCAGCCGCGCGTGTTGCGCGCGCGCGAGCGCCCGTGCGGCTACTGGATCGACGCCGCCGGTGCGCCGGCGGTGCAGCATCTGCAGGCGCTCGGCGTGCGCGTGCAGCGCTTCGCGCGCGACACCGCGCTGCAGGCCGAAAGCTGGCGCGAGCTGTCGCGCAGCGAAGGCGCGCGTCCCGATGTGCGCGGCACGGTGGCCGATGCAACGCACAGCGTGATCGCGGTGCGCGTCGCGCTGGCGCCGCGCGCCGCGGTGGCACCGGCGCAGAGCTGGTACGTGCCGCTCGACCAGCCGCTGGCTCACTTGGCGGTGGCCGCGCTCGAGCCCGACACGCCCAACAGCTATTTCGCCAACCGCCTGCTGCCGTCGCTCGACAGCGTGCTGCGCGTGCGCGCGGTGCCGACGGCGACCTGGGCCACGCCCTGAGCGCGCGCGCTCAGCGCTTGCGGCCGCCGCCGAGGATGCTGCCGAGCACGCCACGCACGATCTCGCGCCCCACCGAGGAGCCGATGGTGCGCATCGCCGAGCGCGCCGCCGATTCGGCCAGCCCTTCGTGGCGGCCGCCACGCGGGCCGGTGCTGCCGAACAGCACGTCGCGCAGCCCGCCCAGCACGCCGCCACCCTCGTCGGCCGGCGCCGGCGCACCGGTCGGGCTGGTCCGCGTGGCGGACCGCGCCTCGTCGGCCATCGTGCGATCGCCGGGCGCTGCGGCGTCGGCACTGCCGGCGGCGCGGCCCTTGAGCTTCTCGTAGGCCGACTCGCGATCGACCATCTTCTCGTACACGCCGGCCACCAGCGAGCCCTCGATCAATGCCTTGCGCTGCTCCGGCGTGATGGGGCCGATCTGGCTGCCCGGCGGCAGCACGAACACGCGCTCGGTGATGCACGGGCGCCCCTTCTCGTCGAGGAAGCTGACCAGCGCCTCGCCCACCGCGAGCTCGGTGATCGCGCTGGCCATGTCGCCGATCTTCGGGTTGGCGCGCATCGTGTCGGCCGCGGCCTTGACTGCCTTCTGATCGCGTGGCGTGAACGCGCGCAGCGCGTGCTGCACGCGGTTGCCCAGCTGCGCCAGCACGCTGTCGGGCACGTCGAGCGGATTCTGGGTCACGAAGAACACGCCGACACCCTTGCTGCGCACCAGCCGCACGACCAGCTCGATGCGCTCGATCAGCGCGGACGGTGCGTCCTTGAACAACAGGTGCGCCTCGTCGAAGAAGAACGCGAGCTTCGGCTTGTCGAGGTCGCCCACTTCGGGCAGCGCCTCGAACAGCTCCGACAGCATCCACAGCAGGAAGGTGGCGTACAGGCGCGGCGCGTTGAGCAGCTTGTCGGCCACCAGGATGTTGACCACCCCTCTGCCTTTGACGGTCTGCATGAAGTCGCCGATGTTGAGCATCGGCTCGCCGAAGAACTTGTCGCCGCCTTGCTCCTCGATCTGCATCAGACCGCGCTGGATCGCGCCGATCGAGGCCGCGCTGATGTTGCCGTACTCGGTGGTGAACTGGCCCGCGTTGTCGCCCACGTGCTGCAGCATCGCGCGCAGGTCTTTCATGTCGAGCAGCGCCAGGCCGTGGTCGTCGGCGATCTTGAACACCAGCTGCAGCACGCCGGCCTGGATGTCGTTGAGCTCGAGCATGCGCGCCAGCAGCAGCGGACCCATGTCGGAGACGGTGGCGCGCACCGGGTGGCCCTGCTGGCCGAACACGTCCCACAGCATGGCCGGGCAGCTTGCCGGCTCGGACGCCTGCAGGCCGCGCTCCTTCAGCACCGCGGCCATCTTGTCGGGCAGCTTGCCGACCTGCGTGATGCCCGACAGGTCGCCCTTGACGTCGGCCATGAACACCGGCACCCCGATGCGCGACAGGTTCTCGGCCATCGTCTGCAGCGTGATCGTCTTGCCGGTGCCGGTGGCGCCGGTGATGAGGCCGTGACGATTGGCCAGCGCGGGCAGCAGGAAGCACTCGATGTCGCCGTGCTTGGCGACCAGAATCGGATCGGACATTTGCGCGCACTCCGCCGGCCAGGGACAGCCGCGAGCAGTCTACCGTTTCAGTGCCGCGCCGGACCCGTGCAACGCGATCGGCTCGGCTTCACGGAGCTCCGTCGAGCAATTGCTGCAGACCAAGCGGATCGGTGATCTGGATCTGTCGGTTGCGGACGAACAGCAGTCCTTGGTCTTGCAGCTTGGAGAACGACCGGCTGATGGTCCCCAACGTCAAACCCAGAAAGCTGGCGATCTCCTCGCGCGACATGCGCAACGACACGGCGGTGGCCGAAAAGCCGCGTGCCTGCAGGCGGTTCGCCAGGTTGAGCAGGAAGGCCGCCAGCCGCTCCTCGGCGTACAAGCTGCCGAGCAACAGCATCGCGCCGTGAGTGCGCACGATCTCGCGGCTCATGATGCGATGGAACTGTTGCCGCAGCGAGCCAACCTCCTGGGCCAGGTCTTCGAAGTCTTCGAAGCGGATCACGCAGACCCACGAGTCCTCCAGCGCAATGGCGTCGAGGCCGTGCTGGCGTGAGTCGATGCCGTCGAGCCCCAACAAATCACCGCCCAGTTGGAACCCGGTGACCTGCTCGCGGCCATCTGCCATCGACTGGCAGGTCTTGAAGCTGCCGGTCCAGACGGCGTACAGCGAATCGAAGCGCTCGCCGGTCCGATACAGGTAGCCGCCGCGTGGCACCTTGCGGCGCCCGGCGACCAGCCGCCGGTCGATGTAGTCGAGCTCGAGTTTGGTCAGGCCGACCGGAAGGCAGATCTCGCGCAGATTGCACGACGAGCACACGGCTCGGCAGTCCGTGTGGTGCAGGTGCTTGAAGACCGCGGCATCCATG
>Ga0207648_10000764_pt1 | contig 36134 bp, 34 predicted proteins | sample KBSMisM32_FD_184310 | JGI IMG/M metagenome (GOLD analysis project Ga0207648, IMG submission 184310) | Miscanthus rhizosphere microbial communities from Kellogg Biological Station, Michigan, USA - KBS Miscanthus M3-2 (SPAdes) (version 2) | ecosystem: Host-associated > Plants > Roots >... | reverse complement strand
AGCCTGCGCGATCTCGTCGTCGGTGGGGCGGAACACTTCGTTGGCGTGCGCCACCTGGCTCGGGTGGATGCAGCTCTTGCCGAGGTAGCCGAGGCGCCGCGCCAGGCCGGCCTCGGCGCGAAACCCGTCGACGTCCTGAAAGCGCGCGTACGCGGCGTCGTAGGCGAAGACACCGGCCTCGCCCGCGGCGAGGCGCAACTGCAGCATCACGGTGTGCAGCGCCGCCGGTTCGTGGCGGGCGATCTGCAGCGGCTCGAACAGGTCGCCGAGGCCGAGTTGCAGCCCGGCCACGCGCGGATGCGCCGAGGCCAGCGTGTAGGCGAGGCGCAGGCCGCGCGCGCTCTCGATGTTGAGGAGCAGGCCGACCGGCTCGCTGACGCCGTTCGCGCGTTCGGCCGCGTCGAGCGCCTCGGCTGCCGCAAGCACGTCCTCGATCGCTTCGACCTTGGGCACATTGAGCAGCGCGAGCCCGGGGCGCACCACGGCGCGCACGTCGGCCTCGAAGTGCTCCGACCCGCGCGGGTTGACCCGCGCGATCAGTGTCTTGCCCGAGGCGCGGGCCGCCGGGCCGGACAGCAGGCCCTGCAGCGCCTGGCGTGCATCGGCCTTGCGGCCCGGACTGACCGAGTCTTCGAGATCGAAGGAAAGCGCGTCGGCATCGCCGCGCAGGGCCTTGTCGAACAGTTCGGGTCGCGACCCGGGAACGAAGAGTTTGCTGCGCATGGGCGGCAGTGTGGGGCAGGCGAGCGAATAGAAAAAGCGCTCGAATCTTCGATCAGATAAAAGAGAATGTTGTTCATGGAGACCAACTACCTGCGCACCTTCATGGTGGTGCTCGAGTCCGGGTCGATGTCGGAGGCGGCGCGACGCCTGGACCTGACCCCGGCCGCGGTGGCCCAGCAGATGCGCGTGCTCGAGCGCGACTTCGGCGTTCCCCTGCTGCGCCGCTCCGGTCGCACCGTCAGCCAGACCGAGGGCGGCCACCGCCTCGCCGAGCGAGCGCGGGTCCTGCTCGCCGAACTGGCGACGATGCGCACCGTCGTCGGCGACGGCGAGGGCACGCTGGAACTGACCGTCGGCGCGACCAACACCATGCTCAACGGTCCGCTGCCGACGGTGCTCGAAGCGCTCGTGCAGGAGCATCCGGCCGCGCGCATCGTGGTGCGCACCGGGTTGACGTCCGAGCTGTACGACGAAGTGCTGCGGGGCCGGCTCGACGTGGCGATGTGCCTGCATCCGGCCTTCGTGCTCCCGAAGACGCTGCACTGGCTGCTCCTGCGCGAGGAGCCGCTCGTGGTGCTGGCGCCGCAGGCCTGGGCGCAGCGCGACCCGCACGAGCTGCTGCGCGACGAGGCGCTGATCCGCTACGACCGCCGCCTCGGCGGCGGCCAGGCCGCCGAACGCTATCTGCGGCGTGCCGGCATCGTGCCGCGCGAACGCTTCGAGATCAGTTCGCTGGCCGCGATCGCGATGCTGGTGGGGCGCGGCGTGGGCGTCTCGATCGCTCCGGACGCCGCGACCGCCTGGTGGCCCACCTTGCCGGTGGCCCGGCTGCCGCTGCCTCATTCGTCCGAGGCGCGGCGATTCGGAATGATCTGGCCGCGAACTTCACCGCGCACGCGCGCCATCGAGGTGCTGGTGGATCACGCGCGGCGCGTCATGGCCGATCGCGAAAGATAGCGGCCGAGCCGATCGACGCTCTGCGATGAACCATTTGCGCGTGCACCGGCATAAACTCGCGATGAGGTTGCGATGCTGCGCAAAATTTCCGCTCCCTCGCCGGCCGCGGCGGCACCCAGACGCAGCGCCGATGCGCTCGACCAGTCGCTGATGAAACGCGTCGTCGCGCGCGACCTGCGCGCCTTCGAGGCGCTCTATCGCATCTACCATCCGCGCCTCGACCGCTTCCTCGGCCTCGTCACGCCGCGGCCGACGATTGTCGAGGAGGCCGTCAACGACACGATGCTCGTCGTCTGGCGGCGCGCCGCGACGTACAGCGGCGAATGCAAGGTCTCGACCTGGATCTTCGCGATCGCCTACCGCACGGCGCTGAAGGCGCTGCGCACGCAGGACGAGCCGGTCGACGGCGACGGCGTCGACGAGCTCGTCTGCGAAGACGCCGGCCCCGAGCAGGAAGCCATGCGCGCGCAGACGCAGGCGGCGCTGGCGAGCGCACTCGGGACGCTCTCGGCCGAGCAGCGGGCCGTGCTCGTGCTCACCTATTTCCACGACCTGCCGTACGCCGAGATTGCGCGCATCGTCGATTGCCCGGTCGACACCGTGAAGACGCGGATGTTCCACGGCCGCCGGCGCCTGCGCGCCGCGCTCCACGGCCGCCTGGAGGCGTCGTCGTGAACGCGCGCATCCTGCGCCTCGGCGGCGACGAGCACCAGGCGGCGCAGGTGCTGCTGCCGTGGTTCGTCAACGGCACGCTCGACGCGGCCGAGGCGGCGCAGATCGGCGAGCACGTCGCCCAGTGCAGCGCGTGCCAGGCCGACGTCGCGGCGCAGGCGCAGTGGCGCACCGTCGCCGGCACCGACGGCGTGCCGGCCGGCGATGTCGAGCGCGGCTGGGCAGCGCTGAGGACGCGGCTCGACGCGCCCGTCGTGCCGTCGCCGGGCCGCCGGACCGCACCTGCGTGGTGGCGCCAGCCGTTGCCGCTCGCCGTCGCCGTCCAGGCGGCGGTGATCCTCGTGATGGCGTCCGCGCTCGTCGCGCTGCTGCCGTCGGTCGAGCCGTATCGCGCGCTCGGCAGCGCAACCGTCGTCGACGCGAACGCGATCGTCGTCTTTCGAGCCGATTCGACGCAGGCCGAGACGAGCGCGGCACTGCGCGCCGCCGGTGCGCGAATCATCGGCGGACCGACCGCCGCCGACGCCTACCTGCTGCGCCTGCCGGAGCCGGCAGCGCCGGCGCTCGCACGCCTGCGCGCCCAGCCTGGGGTCGCCAGCGCCGAGCCTTTGCAGGGCGAGGCGGCGCGATGAAGGCGCTCGTCGTCGCCGTCGCGCTCTGCATGTCGCTCGCCGCGCGCGCGGCCGACGTCGTCGACGCCGGCGACGCTGCAGCGCGCGCCGAGCACCAGGTGCTCGTGCTGCTGAAGCTGCCGCCGCCGCACTTCCGGCCGGACGGCAGCTACGGCGCCGGCTACGCCGACGCCCAGGGCAGCGCGACGCGCCGCAGCATCGCGCTCGCGCTCGCGCGCAGCAACGGCCTCGCGCTCGCGACCGGCTGGCCGATGCCGCTGCTCGGCCTCGACTGCTACGTCATGGACGTCCCCGCGACGCTGCGCGCGACCGACGTCGCGGTGCAGCTGGCGCGCGACTCGCGCGTCGCGTGGGCGCAGCCGATGAACGTCTTCCATTCGCTCGGCCACGACGACCCGCTGTTCGCGATGCAGCCGGCTGCGCGCGAATGGCACCTCGGCGAGATGCATGCGACGGCGACCGGCAAGGGCGTGCGTGTCGCCGTCATCGACAGCGGCATCGAGCTCGACCATCCCGACCTCGCCGGGCAGGTCGCCGAGAGCGCGAGCTTCATCGGCAACCGCGCCGATGCGGCCGAGCGCCACGGCACCGCGGTCGCCGGCGTCGTCGCGGCGCGCGCCGACAACCACGTCGGCATCGTCGGCGTCGCGCCCGACGCGCGCCTGATCGCGCTGCGCGCGTGCCGGCAGGCGGGCGAGGAGACGCTCTGCACGACGCTCGGCCTCGCGCTCGCGATCCACGCGGCGATCGACCGCGACGCGCAGGTGATCAACCTCAGCCTCGCCGGGCCCGCCGATCGCCTGATCGAGCAGCTCGTTCGCGCTGCGCTCGAACGCGGCATCGGCGTCGTCGCCGCCGCCGACCGCGCGCTCGCGAGCGGCGGCTTTCCGGCGGCGCTGCGCGGCGTCGTCGCCGTCGTCGACGAAGCCGGCGGCGCGGCGCCGAACGGCATGGTCGCGGCGCCGGGAAGCGATGTGCCGACGACGGTGCCGGTCTCGCGCTGGGCGGTCGTCTCCGGCGCGTCGTACGCGGCGGCGCACGTCAGCGGCCTGCTCGCGCTGATGCACGAGGCGAGCGGCAAGGCGCGGCGCGCCGCCGCGCCGCCCGGCGCCGACCTCGTCGTCGGCGCCGGCGGCCGCATCGATGCGTGCACGAGCCTCGTCCGCGCCGGCGCGGCGTGCGCGTGCGACTGCGCGGCCGCCGGCTCGATGGCGGCCTCGATCGCGCCGCGCTGACGTGCGAGCAGCGCCCCGCACGATGCGGCGGGGCGGCCGCCTGGCGTCGGCGATCGCCGCGACGTTGATCGGGCAGGCGGCGCACGCGCAATTGAGTGCGACGATCGGCGTCGACTCCGACTACCGCTATCGCGGCGTCTCGCTCAGCAATTCCAACCCGAGCGCGCGGCTGACGGTCAACTTCGAGGGCGCGGAGCGCTGGTACGTCGGCGCTTCGGCGACGCGCGCGGCGCTGACCGGGCAAGACACGTATCCGCAGCTCACCGCGTACGCCGGCTGGCTCGCCGGAACGATCGATCGCGCGAGCGTCGAGATCGGCATCGTCGGCTCGCACTTCGTCGGCAGCGCGGGCTACGACTTCGTCGAAGGCTACGTCGGGCTGCTCTCGCGCGACTGGAGCGCGCGGCTGTATCTCTCGCCCGACTACTACGGCCGCAACGTCGCGACGGCCTACGTCGAGCTCAACGCGCATGTCGCGCTCGACGAGCGAGCGCGCGTGTTCGCGCACGTCGGCGCGCTCGCGCCGCTTCGGTCCGTCGCGGGCGACGCCGGTAAGACACGCGGCGACGTCAGCGTCGGCGCCGGCGTCGTGCTCGACGGCTGGGACCTTCACGTCGCCGGCGTCGCGGCGACGCGCGGCGGCCCGTATCCCGCGGTCTACAACGGCCGCCACGCGACCGTCGTCGTCGGTGTGGCGCTCTCGTTCTAGGGGCATCGCGCGCGCGTTGAACCTCGCCGGCACGAGCCGGCATTGACAGGCGAACGGGCAACCACTGCGGAGGTCTTCGATGCGCCATTCTTTCGTGCTGGCGGGCGCCGCGGGCCTTGCTTCGCTTGCACTGGTAGCGTGCGGCGGCGGCGGTTCGTCGACGATGACGTCGACGCCGGCGATGGCCGCGAGCGGCTACGTCTCGACCCACCTCATCTCCAACCGCAACGCCGCCAACAACCCCTACAGCACCGCCAACGTCGATGCGCGCCTCGTCAACGCCTGGGGGATCGCGTTCAACCCGCAGGGCTTCGTCTGGGTCGCGAACAACGGCAGCTCGACGTCGACGCTGTACGACGGCGACGGCGTCCGCCAGTCGCTCGTCGTCGCGATCCCGGCCGGCGCCGGCGGCAGCGCGAAGCCGACCGGCATCGTCTTCAACGCCACGCAGGCGTTCCCGGTCACCCAGGCCGGCGTCACCGCGCCCGCCGTCTTCATCTTCGCCGGCGAAGGCGGGACGGTGAGCGCGTGGTCGCCGACGGTCAACGCGAACAGCGCTGTCCTCGTCGTCGACCGCGCCGCCGAGGGAAAGGCCTACAAGGGCCTCGCGCTGGCGAGCGCCGGCGGCGCGCCGCGCCTCTACGCCGCCGACTTCCACAACGGCGTCGTCGACGTCTACGACGGCAACTTCGTGCCCGTGGTGAAAGCGGGCGCGTTCACCGATCCTCAGTTGCCCGCCGGCTACGCGCCGTTCGGCATCCAGGCGATCGGCAGCCAGATCGTCGTCGCGTACGCGAAGCAGGACGCGCAGGCCGCCGACGAGGTCGCCGGCCCGGGGCTTGGCGCGGTCGACGTCTTCGACACCGCGGGCACGCTGACGGCGCGACTGATCGCGCCCGGCGGCAAGCTCAACGCCCCGTGGGGGATCGCACTCGCTCCGGCGAACTTCGGCACCTTCAGCAACGATCTCCTGATCGGCAACTTCGGCGACGGCACGATCAACGCGTTCGATCCCGCGACCGGCGCCTCGCTCGGCGCGCTCGCCGACGGCAACGGCACGCCGATCGCGATCGACGGGCTGTGGGGCATCGCCTTCGGCAACGGGATCAACGACCAGCCGACCAACACGCTGTTCTACGCCGCCGGGCCGAACGACGAGAACGACGGCGTCTACGGCCGCATCGACTTCCACTGACGCAAGCACATCGAGGAGAACTGCCCATGGCATCGAAGCTGGTGATCGCGGCCCTGCTCGGCCTCTCGCTGTCGTCGCCGCTGGCGATCGCCGCCGGCGGAGGAGGCGGCGGAGGAGGCGGCGGAGGAGGAGGAGGCGGCGGCGGCGGCGCCGACACCGCGCGCGCGGTCCAGGACGCCGACTTCCAGGCCGGCATGGCGGCGGCGAAGGCACACGACTGGAACAAGGTCATCGCGCGCATGAACGCCTACGTCGCGCGCAACCCGAACGACGCCGACGCCTGGAACGAGCTCGCGCACGCGCATCGCAAGACGGGCGACCTCGACACTGCGTTCAAGTACTACGACAAGGCGCTGAAGATCGACCCCAAGCACCGCAACGCCCACGAGTACCTCGGCGAGGCGTACCTGCAGGCAGGCGACCTCGCGCGCGCCGAGGCCGAGCTGCGCACGCTCGACAAGCTCTGCTTCCTGCCGTGCGAGCAGCACAAGGACCTGAAGGAGGAGATCGCCCGCTACAAGGCCGCGCACGCGCCGCTGGCGAGCCGCTGAGGTCGTGATGCCGTCCGCGATCGAACGCCGTCTCGAGCCTTTCGTCCCGCACGCGCTCGCGGCGCTGCGGATCGTCTCCGGCTACCTCTTCCTGCTGCACGGCACCGCGAAGCTGTTCGGCTTCCCGCACGTCGCGATGTTCGACCGGCTCCCCGTCTGGTCGCTGCTCGGCGTCGCCGGCATGCTCGAGGTCGTCGGCGGCGCGCTCTTGATCGTCGGCGTCTTCACGCGCTTCGTCGCGTTCGTCGTCTCGGGCGAGATGGCGTTCGCGTACTTCCTCGTCCACGCACCTTCGGGCAACGCGCTGATCCCGATCCTCAACGACGGCGAGGCCGCCGTCCTCTTCTGCTTCGTCTTCCTGCTCCTCACCGTCGCCGGCGGCGGCGCGTGGAGCGTCGACGCGGCGCGAAGCGCGGCCCTGCGCGCGCCAGGCTTGCGGATCACGCGCCGCGGCGAGGCGTAGCCCGAACGTCGCGTTCGGCCGCGGCGACGAGCGTCGCACGCTGTATGTGACGGCACGGGCAAATCTTTTCCGGATCAAGATCCTGAAGGATGGATTCGATCCGTTCGAGAAGTGACCTGAAGCGGCGCAGACGCCGGCATGCTGCGATCTGTGATGCCTTCCACCCGGGGCCTTCCCGCCTGGCCCGCCTATCGCAAGTGCTCGATGATGCGATCCAACGTCTTTTGAAGGCCCTTGATGTCGCTCGTCGTCAGATCTCCGGCCATGTCCCGCTGACGCTTGCGCGCCTCCTTGAGGACGGCCCGGTAGGTCGCGCGGCCCGCGCGTGTCAAGCGATTGATCCAGTGTCGCTTGTCGTCCGGGTCGCGAATTCGTTCGACTCGTCCGCTGCGGTGCAGGCGTTCAAGCGCGCGGCTCACGGTCATCGCGTCCAGGCCCGTCAGTTCGGCGACCGACACGTTGGAGAGCGCGCCTTTGGCATCGAGCACGACGAGCGAGCGCCATTCGGGAAGCGATAGCGAATGACTCGGGCCGATCTTCTCCATGAAAGGTCTGGCGAGCAGACTCGCGGCCACCAGCAGCTTGAAGATCGCGGAATCGATGAAGGCAGCCTCGGGTTCGTCAACGGCGGGCTCGTTGGGCCGAGGAGTCATATCGGAGCGATTCTTGGCGCGTGTCGGGAGCTCATGGGGTGCCGGATGATACCGGCGCATCGCGCGCTCCGAGCTCGACGCAGTTGGGTCTCAGGGATCGCGAAGGCCGGCGGCCAGATAACCGCCGTCGACCGCCAGCACGTGGCCCGTGACATACGAGCTGTCGCGCGACGCCAGGAACGCGACCGCCGCGGCGATCTCGGCAGGCGTGCCATAGCGCGCCATCGGGATGGTGGCCACGTATTGGTCTCGAACGACCTGGCTGTGGGACTTGCGCGCCAGAGGCGTGTCGACCGGCCCGGGCGCGACCGCGTTGGCGGTGATTCCGTGGGGAGCGAGCTCGACTGCCATCTGGCGCGTGAGCCCCGCCAGGGCCGCCTTCGACGTGCCATAGGCGGTCCGGCCGCCACTCGCGCGAACGCCGGACACGGAGGTGATGTTGACGATGCGGCCCCACCCCTTGCGCTTCATCGAGCGCGCGGCGTGCTGGCCGCAGAGCATGGCGCCGGTGACGTTGACGTTGATCGTCGCGCTCCAGTTGTCGAGCGGGAAATCGAGGAACGGAAACGTCTTGGCGATGCCGGCGTTGTTCACCAGGACGTCGCAGCCGCCGAACTCCTTCTCGATCGCGGCGAACATCGCGGCGATCGATTCGGCGTCTCCCGCATCGAGCGCGATCGATTGCGCCATCGACCCCGAGGACCGGATCTCCTCGGCCGTCGCCGCGGCCGCCGCAAGATCGACGTCGGCGACCAACACCCTCATGCCGTCCTTGGCCAGTCGGCTCGAAATGGCGTGGCCGATGCCGGCGGCGCCGCCCGTGACGAGCGCCACCAATGCACGCTTGTCGTCGACCGCGCTCGTGGTCATTGCGACATCCCGAGGCTGCAACTCTGCCCGCCGTCGACCGGAAGGCACACGCCGGTGATGAACGAGGCTTCGTCGGAGGCCAGAAAGACCGCGGCATAGGCGATGTCCCAGGCGGTTCCCATCTTGCCCGTCGGAATCGCCCGGTTGCGCGCCTCACGCATCTCCTCGACCGACTTGTACTGCGAGGAGATCTGCTTGTAGATCAGCGGCGTGTCGATCGCGCCCGGGAGGATGGCATTGGCGCGGATGCCGTTGCGCGCGTATTGCAACGCGATCGCGACCGTCGCCTGGTTGACCGCGGCCTTGGAGGCGTAGTACGCGAAATACGGATAGCCCGACCAGCGGATCGAGGCCAGCGACGAGATGTTGATGATGACGCCGCTGCCTTGCTCGATCATGTGCGGGATGATCGCGCGCGTCGTCCGATAGACGCTGCCGACGTTGATGTCGAGCGAACGCTGCCATGCCGCTTCGTCGAGGTCGGGCGGGCCGCCCATCGTCGTCACGCCGACGTTGTTGTGCAGCACGTCGATCCGGCCGTGGGCGGTCATCGTCTTGTCGACCGCCGCGACGACCGACGCCGAGTCGGTGACGTCCGCCGTCACCGCCAGCGCCTGGTAGCCCTCGGATTCGATCGCGCCGACCGTCTGTGCGACCGCGTCGGCATCGAGGTCGATCGCCACGACCCGGGCGCCTTCGCGCGCGAACGCGACGGCCGCCGCCTTGCCGTTGCCCCAGCCGGGCCCGGACGAGCCGGCGCCGAACACCATGACCACCTTGCCGTCGAGTCGCTTCATCGTTTCGCTCCAAATCGCCGCGGTGTCCGGCGCTAGGCCTTCGGCAGGAAGCCGATCGAGAACCACGGGAAGATCGCGACGACGAGCAGGCCGAGGAAGAGCGCGATCAGGTAGCCGATGATCGGCCGCACGCCCTCTTCGGGCTTGACGTCGCCGATGGCGCACGCCGTGTAGTAGCCGATCCCCAGCGGCGGCGCGAACAGGCCGATGCCCATCGCCAGGATCGCCACCATCGCGTAATGGACGTCGTGGATGCCGAGCGCGCGCGCGACCGGAAAGAGCAGCGGCCCGAACAGGACGATGGCGGGAATTCCCTCCAGCACGCTGCCCAGGACGATGAAGACCAGGACCGAGACGATCATGAACCCGGTCGCGCCGCCCGGCAGGTGGCTCATGAACTGCGTCAGGTCGCGTGCGAAGCCCGACTGGGTCAGCGCCCACGCCATCGCCGTCGCCATGCCGATGATGAGGATGATCGCGCCGGTGAGCGATGCCGTGTCGACGAGCATCGCCGGCAGGCGGCGCCACTCGAACTTGCGGTAGACGACCAGGCCGACGATCGCCGTGTAGAGGATGCCGATCGTCGACACCTCGGTCGCGGTCGCGACGCCTTCGACGACCGCGGCGCGGATGATGAACGGCAGCGCGATCGCCGGCGCGGCGATCACGAAGCCCCAGGCGATCGACTTCGCCGCGGGGCGCTTGACCGCGCTCGTGTCTTCGCCGCGCGCACGCCACCACACGACGACGCCGAGCGCCAGCCCCATCACGATGGCCGGAACCACGCCGCCGGCGAACAGCGCCGCGATCGAGACGCTGGCGGTCGCGCCGACGGTGATGAGCACGAGGCTCGGCGGGATCGTCTCGGACATCGCACCCGACGCCGAGAGGAGTGCCGCGAGCTCGCCCGGCTTCGAGCCGCGCCGCTTCATCTCGGGAAAGAGCGAGGGCGCGATCGCCGCCATGTCGGCGGCCTTCGAGCCCGAGATTCCCGACACCAGGAACATCGCACCGAGGAGCACGTACGACATGCCGCCGCGAACCCGGCCGAGCAACCCGGCGAGAGCGTTCAGCATCGCCGTAGCCATGCCGGTCAGCTCGAGCAGGAGGCCGAGGAAGATGAACAGCGGGGCCGAGAGCAGGATCAGGTGCGACATGCCCTCGTCCATGCGGCCGACGATGATGCTGACCGGCGTGCGCGTGCTGAACGCGACGTAGGCGAGCGTCGCCAGGCCGAACGAGAACGCGATCGGAACGCCGCACAGGATCAGCACGCCGAGCAGGAGGCCGAAATAGAGGAGCAGGTTCCAGTTGCCGATGCCCTTCAGCAGGGGCGCGAGCCCGAAGAAGGCAGCGGTCGCCGCGACGCACGCGACGACGATCCAGGCGATCCCCTTGAAGTCGCGCAGCCGGCTGAGCTGCATCAGCACGACCAGCATCAGCAGGCCGAGGCCGACCGGAATCGCCGCCGCCCGCCACGCCGACGAGATGCCGAGCGCCGGCGTCGTCACCATCGCCTCGTCGGCCGCGTAGTCCCAGCCGGCGTGCAGCAGCACCGCCGCGAGGGCCATGCATGCGACGGCCGCCAGGATGTCGAGCCGGTCGCGGGCGCGCACGGACGCGTGCGTGATCAGCGAGGTCATCCGCATGTGCGCGCCGCGGCGCGTCGCGATCACGGCGCCAAGCATCGACAGCCACAGGAACAGGATCGACGCGAGCTCGTCGTTCCAGGTGATCGGCGAATGGAGCAGGTAGCGCGCGATCACGCCGGCGCTGAGCAGGACGATCTCGAGCGCGACCAGCACCGCGGCGGTCGCTTCGATGGTCGAGCCGAGGACCTGGTCGAGAAGGCGCACCGCCGCCGGGCCGGTGCCGCTCGGCACGTGCTCCGGGCCGGCGTCGCTGACGGCGTGCGAGGCGTGCATCGTCAGCCCATCTTCCCGACCGAGGCCTCGAGCGTGTCCCACGCTTCCTTGCCGAGCTTGGTCTTCCACTCCTGGTAGAACCCGTTGGCACGCAGCTTGTCGCGGAATCCCGCCTGGTCGACGGTGTTGAACTTCATTCCGGCCTTCTCGAGGTCGGCGCGCGCGGTGAGAGTCAGCCGCTCGACGTCGGCGCGTTGTGCCACCGCCGACAGGTCGAAGTTGCGCGCGATGATCTGCTGGATGTCGGCCGGGAGCTTCTCGAACGAGCGCTTGTTGGCGAGCATCCAGTAGCCGTCCCACATGTGGTTGGTGAGGGCGCAGAACTTCTGCACCTCGTACAGCTTGGTGAACTGGATCGCGACCAGCCCGTTCTCCTGGCCGTCGACGATGCCGGTCTGCAGCGCCGAGTACATCTCGGGCGGCGCGATCCCGGTGGGCGACGCGTCGAGCGCCTTGAACATCGAGGTCCAGAGCGGGCTCACCGGCACCCGCATCTTCAGGCCCTTCAGGTCGTCCACCGACTTGATCGGCTGCTTGGACGTCGTCATGTGGCGAAAGCCGTTGTCCCAGATCTTCGGCATCGCCAGCAGGTTGGCCTTGGCCAGCTCGCCGCGCACGTAGGCGCCGAGCTTGCCGTCGAGCGCCTGCCAGACCGACGGATAGTCCTTGAATGCAAAGCCCATTCCCGTGATCGCCGCCGTCGGCACGAGCGTCGACGCGACCAGGCCGGAGATGGTGAGGAAGTCGATCCCGCCGGCGCGCAGCTGGCTGATCAGGTCGGCGTCGGCGCCGAGCTGGTTGGCCGGGAAGATCTGCAGCTCGACCTTGCCGCCGCTCTCCTTGGCGATGCGATCGGCAGCCTCCTTGGCGCGAACGTTGAGCGGATGCGTCGCCGGCAGGTTGCTCGCGAACTTGAACTGGAACTCGGCGGCGGCGAACGCCGGCGTGCTGAAGCCGGCAGCGCTCAGGCCGGCGGCGCCGGCACCCTTCAGCAGAGCGCGGCGGGTGATCGATTGCTGGGTCGAGCCAAGGGTCATGTTCAGTCTCCGTTGAAGAATTTCTAGTTGACGGAATGCTAACGATCGTTATCATTCGGGTCAAGGCGGTCTCGCGTCGCCCTCACGTAAACCCCTAGGAGACTCTGCATGCAGACCGCCGTCCAGCCCGTCACGCAACGCCAGACCAACGTGTTCGTCACGAACAAGGAAGAGCTTCGCTGGGTCGACGCGTCGCGTCCCGGACTGCGCCTCGCGGCAGCGCACGAGGACCGCGACTCGGGACGCTTTCTCGGCTTGCTGGGCTTCGACCCGTTGTCATCGTCGGGCCTGCATCAGCACGTCGACATCGCGTTCAGCTACGTGCTGAGCGGTGGCCTCACCGACTACGCGGGAACGACCGTCGCGGGCCAGATGGGAATCAACATGCCCGGCGCCACTCACGACGCGATCGCCTACATGCCATCACTGATGGCGTCGCGGCTCGACGGTCCTGTCCTCTACTGGCCCGATCCCTCGCGCGAGAACGCGCCGCATCTGCACGCCGGCGGGCGCGACGCCAAGTTCACCAACCCCAAGCCCGAGGAAAGCCCCGACGTCAGCATCACCGTCATGGGCATCCAGCCCTTCCCGTGCTCGGTGGGCGGCGTCATGCGGCGGCTGATCTGCGACTACAGCGGCACACCGCACGACTTCCGCAACTCGGCGCTGACGATGATCCCGGGGACTCGCGTCCCTCCTTTTCGTACCAAGGCGCCGATCGAGATCTTCATGATCGGTGGCGGTGCGAAGATCAATGGGCAGCTCGCGCTCGGCGGAGGGTTTTGCGTCATCGAGGCGGGAACTCAGGTGGAGTTCTCCAGCGACTTCGGCGCCTACCTGATCGCCTGGTCCGAAGCACCTGTCGAATGGCTCGACGGGAAACGCACGGACCTGTTCGGGTTCTGAGCGCGCTCCGGCCCGACCTCGGCGGGCGGTCGCTCTCGTCGGTCGCAAAACGCCTTGGGGGATGGCGCCGAGCCCCGGTTCGTCGCCGGCAAGAAGAAGGGCCGCGACGGTCTCCTTCACATCCCCCAGCGCAGCGCCGGGGTGCGGACCGGCGCGTCCCACAGCGGCAGGGTCGTGTCGTCGGCCGCGCTCACCGTGATCGAACAGCCCGCCATCTCGAGCGAGGTCACGTACGAGCCGGTCAGGTAGCGAATCGCGCGGACGCCGGCACCCTCGAGCACCTTGCGCGCGGAATTGACCATCAGGTAGAGCTCGAGCAGCGGCGTGCCGCCGAAGCCGTTGACGAGCAGCAGCACTTCGGCACCGCGGCGCAACGACAGGTCCTTCAGGATCGATCCCGTGAGCTCCGCCGCGATGTCGTCGGCGGACGCCAGCTTGACGCGCCGCCGCCCCGGCTCGCCGTGGATGCCGACGCCCATCTCCATCTCGTCGGCGCCGATCTGGAACGTCGGCGTTCCCGCGGCGGGAACCGTGCACGAGGTCAGCGCGACGCCCATCGACGCGGTCGCCTTGTTCACCGCATCGCCCAGCCGCTTCAGCGCGACGAGGTCGTCGCCGCGCTCGGCCGCGGCACCGACGATCTTCTCGACGATCAAGGTGCCGGCGACGCCGCGCCGGCCGGTCGTGTAGGTGGAGTTCTCGACCGCGACGTCGTCGTTGACGATCACCGTCGCGTTGTCGCAGTCGACCATCTCCGCGGCCATCTGGAAGTTCATCATGTCGCCGGAGTAGTTCTTGACGATGAACAGCACGCCGGCGCCGGTATCGACGGCCTGCGCAGCGGCGAGCATCTGGTCCGGCGTGGGCGACGTGAACACCTGGCCGGGGCACGCCGCGTCGAGCATTCCGTGGCCGACGAAGCCGGCATGCAGCGGCTCGTGGCCCGAGCCGCCGCCGGAGATGAGCGCGACCTTGCCCTTCTTCAGCGCCGAGCGCCGAACGAAGCGGCCCCCGTCGCCCAAGGCGACGATGTCGGAATGCGCGGCGGCGAAGCCGTCGAGCGATTCGGTCAGGAGCGTCTCGACGTCGTTGATGAGCTTCTTCATGTCACACCTCAGGCTGACGGGGCGGCCGCTTCGGCCGACGCGGGAAGACTGCTGCAGATCGCGCCGACGATCAAGGCCATCGAGCGCGATCCGGGGTCGACGTGGCCGAGCGCGCGCGCGCCCAGGAACGAGGCGCGGCCGCGTGCCGCGTCCATCTGCGCGGTGGCGGCGGCGCTGTCGAGCGCGCACTGGCGAACGCGATCGACGAGGTCGGGGCCGCCGCTCGCGAGCGTCTCCTGGACCGGTCGCAGCACGTCGAGCAGCGTTTTCTGGCCGACCTCGGCCTTGCCGAGCCGTGTCAAGGCCTCGATGGCGAGGTCGATCGCGCGCGCGAGCCCCGTTGCCGTCGGCGGGTCGGGCAGCTCCTTGGCGAGCGTCAGCAGGAGCGTGCCGAACACCGGCCCGGAAGAGCCGCCGATCGTCGCCATGCAGCTCATCCCCATCGTGCGCAGCGCTTCGTTCAGCGACTGGCCGGCGAGGTCGCCGAGGCGGGCCTGGATGGCGAGGGCGCCGCGCCGCATGTTGAGGCCGTGGTCGCCGTCGCCGATCGCCTGGTCGAGGGCGGTGAGCTCCTGGACGTGGTCGATCAGGGTCTGGGTGACGCGTCGGATGAGGTCGGCGTGGGTCATGGGAAGCTCCAGGCTGCAGTGACGTTCAGGCGGCGATCCGCTGTCCGGCGGCGTCGAACCAGAGCGGGCGCAGCAGCTCGAGCTGCACCGTGGTGCCGGGCTCGAAGTCGGCGCCGCCGGGCGCGGCGGTCACGAGCTCCTGCTCGGTCCCGGCGAGCTGCACGTGGATCAATTGCCGGTCGCCGAGGCGCTCGATGCGCCGCACGCGCGCCGCCGGACGCGCGCTCGCGGCCGACGCGCCATGCAGGCACAGGTGCTCGGCGCGCACGCCGACCGTCGCCGTCTGCCCGGGAGCGCCGACGCCGGGAACGAGCGCGCGCGCGATCAGGTTGATGCGCGGCGATCCGAGGCGCGCCGCCACGTAGGTGCTGGCCGGATCCTCGTAGACCTGCTGCGGCGTGCCGACTTGGACCAGGCGGCCTTGCTCGAGCACGCCGATCCGCGTCGCCATCGTCAGCGCTTCCATCTGGTCGTGGGTGACGTAGAGCATCGTCGCACCGAGGTCCTGCTGGATGCGCTTGAGCTCGAGGCGAAGGTCGTTGCGCAGCTTGGCGTCGAGCGACGACAGCGGCTCGTCCATCAGGTAGATCGCCGGCTCGCGAACGAGCGCGCGACCGATCGCGACCCGCTGCATCTGGCCGCCGGAGAGCCGCGTCGCCGGGCTCTGCAGCTTGTCCTCGATGCGCAGCAGGCGCGCAACCTCTTCGACCTTGCGACGCACGTCGGCGGCGCTCGCCGGCCGCAGCGGCGAGCGCAGCGGAAAGGCCAGGTTGTCAAACACCGAGAGGTGCGGGTAGAGCGAGTACTGCTGGAAGACGAAGGCGACGTCGCGCAGCGCCGGCGCCGTGTGGGTGACGTCGCGTCCGCCGATGTGCACGCTGCCGCGATCGGCCTGCTCGAGCCCGGCGACGAGACGCAAGGTCGTCGTCTTGCCGGCGCCGCTCGGCCCGAGCAGGACGACGAACTCGCCGCTCGCCATGGCGAGCGTCAGGCCGTCGACCGCCTGGATCGCGCCGAAGCGCTTGCTCACGCCGACGAGCGACAGGTCAGCCATGGCGTGCTCCGGCCCGGCCGCCCGCATCGTCGCGCGCCGTGCGCAGCGCCCGCCCGCTCGCGCGGTCGAACAGCGAGACGGCGTCGGCGTCGAACGCCAGGCCGACGTGGTCGCCCCGCGCGGCGCTGCTCGCGACGTCGACCTTCGCCCGCAGCTGCACGCCGTCGACAGTCGCGAGCGTGACGATCCGGCTCGTGCCGAGGTATTCGCTGCCGAGCACCTGCGCGCGCAATGCCGAGCGGTCCGACAAGCGCACGTGCTCGGGCCGCACCCCGCACAGGAGCCCACGTGCGTCGATGTCCTCGCGCAGCGCGGGAACGTCGATTTGCGCGCTGCCGACGTGCACGACGCGGTCGCCGCTGGCGAGCGCGGCATCGAACGGAAGGAAGTTCATCGCCGGCGAGCCGATGAAGTCGGCGACGAACACGCTCGCGGGGCGCTCGTAGACGTCGAGCGGCGCGCCGAGCTGCTCGACGACGCCATGGTTCATGACCGCGATCGTGTCGGCCATCGCCATCGCCTCGAGCTGGTCGTGGGTGACGTAGACGGTGGTCGCGCCGAGCCGGTCGTGGAGGGCGCGCAGCTCCAGGCACATCTCCTCGCGGAACTCGGAGTCGAGGGCGCCGAGCGGCTCGTCCATCAGGAAGGCGAGCGGCTCGCGCACGATGGCGCGGCCGAGCGCGACGCGCTGGCGGTCGCCGCTCGAGAGCCGCGAGACCGGCTGGTCGAGGAGACCGGTGATGCGCAGCACGCGCGCGGCCTGCTCGACGCGCGCAGCGACCTGCGCGCGCGGCATACCCTGCGAGACGAGCGGGAACGCGATGTTGCGGCGCACGTTCAGGTGCGGGTAGAGCGCGAACATCTGGAACACGAACGCGATGTCGCGTGCCGACGCGCGCTTGAAGGTCACGTCCTCGTCGCCGAGGAAGATCTGCCCCGAGGTCGGCAGCTCGAGGCCGGCGATCATGCGCAGGGTCGTCGTCTTGCCGCAGCCCGACGGGCCGAGCAGGCAGAAGAACTCGCCGTCGCCGACGGTGAAGGTCGAGTCCTCGACCGCCGTGAAGTCGGCGAATTCCTTGCGCAAGCGGTGAACGCGGATCTCGGCCATCTCTCTTCTCCGCTCAGTCCGGGAACTTCGAGACGACGATGAACATCGCCGTGCCGAACAGGATGGTCGCGAACGACCACGTGTAGAGCACGAGCGCGATCGGCTGCAGCATCATCGCGAGCCCGAGGGCGATCACCGCGCAGGCGACCAGCTCCATGCGGCCGCGACGCAGCCAGCGCGGCCGCGGCGCGGGCGCCGGCGGCACGACAACGGGCTTGGCGTCGGCGCTCATTTGCGGACCGCGCCGAACGTGATGCCGCGCAGCAGGTGCTTGCGCAGCAAGACGGTGAACACCAGGATCGGCAGCAGGAACAGCGTCGTGCCGGCCGCCACCGCCGGCCAGTCCTGCCCGCCTTCGCCGATAATGATCGGAATGAAGGGCGGCGCGGTCTGCGCGGTTCCCGAGGTCAGCAGCACCGCGAACGCGTACTCGTTCCAGGCGAAGATCAGGCAGAAGATCGCGGTCGCGACGATGCCGGTGGTGGCCTGCGGCAGCACGACCTTGCGGAAGGCCTGCAGCCGGGTGTAGCCGTCGACCATCGCCGCCTCCTCGTATTCGCGCGGGATCTCGTCGATGAAGCCCTTCAGGAGCCAGACCGCGAGCGAGACGTTGACGGCGCTGTACAGCACGATCATGCCGAGCCGGGTGTCGGAAAGGCCGAGCTCGCGGTACATCAGGTAGATCGGGATCGCCACCGCGATCGGCGGCATCATCCTCGTCGACAGGATGAAGAACAGCAGGTCGTCCTTCAGCGGCACCTTGAAGCGCGAGAACGCGTACGCCGCCATCACGCCGAGGCCGACCGAGAGCAGCGTCGAGCCGAACGCGATGATCAGCGAATTGACGAAGCGGGGAACGTAGTTCGAAGGCCCGGCGACGACCATGCCGGCATCGCGCGCGACCTGGTCGCAGCGGTCGACGGCGGGCGGCAGCGCCGCGACGTACTCCGGGGTCTGGCGCGAGCGCGTCGTGAACAGGTTGCAGTAGCCCTCGATCGACGGCGCGAAGAGGACCTTGGGCGGGTAGCTGATCGCGTCCGACGGCGTCTTGAAGCTGGTAAGGATGATCCACGCCAGCGGCACGATCGTGATCAGCGCATAGAGCACGACGAGCGAGCCGGCCGCGGCGCGCATGCGCGGGCCCGGCTCGACGACCGAATGCGCGGTGGTGATGCCTCGATGCATGGCGCGTCTACCGGTTCTTCACGTGGTTGAGGGCCTTGACGTAGATGTTGGCCATGCCGAACACCGCGACGAACAGGACGATCGCGAACGCCGACGAATAGCCGGTGCGCCACTTCTCGAACGCCTCGCGCTTGAGCGTGATCGACGCGAGCTCGGTCGCCGAGCCCGGCCCGCCCGACGTGAGCAGGTTCACCATGTCGAACATCCGGAAGTTCTCGATGCCGCGAAAGAGCACCGCGAGCATCACGAACGGCAGCACCATCGGCAGCGTGATCGCCCAGAACTGGCGCCACGCCGAGGCGCGGTCGACCTCGGCCGCCTCGTAGATGTAGTCGGGAATCGAGCGCAGGCCGGCGAGGCAGATCAGCATCACGTAGGGCGTCCACATCCAGGTGTCGACGATCACGATCGCCCACGGCGCGAGCCGCACCGATCCGATCATCTCGAACGAGGACGCCGGGACGCCGCTCAGCCACGCGACGACGTAGTTGAAGAGCCCGATCTGCGGCTGGTAGAGGAACGCCCAGAAGTTTCCGACCACCGCCGGCGACAGCATCATCGGGATCAGGATCACGGTGGTCCAGAAGCCGTGGCCGCGAAAGCGCCGGTCGATCAGGTAGGCGAGCGCGAAGCCGATCAGCGTCTGCAAGAAGATCGTCCAGAACAGGAAGTGCGCCGTCGCCTGCATCGCGAGCCAGATGTCGCCGTCGGTGAGCACCGACACGTAGTTGTCGATGCCGACCCCGAGCACCGTCGCGTTCGGCCGATTGGCGCGGAAGTTGGTGAACGAGAGCCGGATCGTCCAGATCAGCGGGAAGATGTTGATCGCCAGCAGCAGGAGCATCGTCGGGCCGATGAACAGCCAGGCGATCGCCCGGTCGGAGAGGCCGCGCACCTTCCCCGCGAGCGCCGCGGGGGTGGCCGCGGCGGCACGGGTGGCGAGCGTGGCAGGGCGCGACACGGGTCTCGCGACCGCCGCGCCCTGCGTTTCGGGGCGCGGCGACAGCATGGCGGATGCGTCGGAGAACATTACTTCATCTTTCCGTCTTCTTTGAACACTTTCCGCCAGTCGGTGACGAGCCCGTCGAGCGCCTCCTTGGCGGTGCCCTTGTCGGCGACGACGTAGTCGTGGACGCGCTTCTGCATGGCGAGCAGCAGCTGCGCGTACGACGGCTCGGCCCAGAAGTCGATCACCATGTCCATCGAGTCGAGGAACGGCTGCGCGAACGGCGAGCTCTTCGCGTAGCCCGGGTCGTTCAGCACCGCCTTGGCGGCGGAGAAGCCGCCGAGCGCCTGCCACTTCTTCTGCACCTCGGGGTTGGCGAACCACTTGATGTACTGCAGCGCCTCGTTGCGATTCGGCGAGTACGCGACAACCGAGATGCCCTGGCCGCCGAGCTGCACGCCCTTGGCCTTGTCTGCCGGGTTGGCGAAGAAGCCGATCTTGTCGCCGCCGACGTTCGGGTCCTTGTACAGGCCCGGGAAGAAGGCGAACCAGTTCATCATCATCGCGACCTGGCCCGACTTGAAGGCATCGAGACCTTCGGTCATGTACGCGTTGGTGAGGCCGGGAGGCGTGCTTCCCTTGTAGAGCGACTTGTAGAACTCGAGGCCGCGAACCGCGTCGGCGGAGTTCACGAAGCCTTCCATCGCGTACGGCTGCTTCGGGTTCTCGTACTTGAAGCCCATCGGGTACAGGACGTTGGTCACGCCCATCGTGATGCCCTCGGAGCCGCGCTCGGTGAAGAGGTAGGCGCCGTAGACCTTCTTGCCGTCGATCGTGCGGCCCTGGAAGAACTCGGAGACCTGCTTGAACTCGGCCCACGTCTTCGGCGCCGCCAGGTCGCGGTTGTGCTTCTTCTTGAATTCGGCCTGGATCTCGGGCCGCGCGAACCAGTCCTTGCGGTAGGTCCAGCCGACCGAGTCGGCCATCGCCGGCAGCGCCCAGTAGTTCGGCGTGTTCTTCGGCCACTCCGCGTAGCCGACCACCGTGGCCGGCGCGAAGTCGCTCATCTTGATCCCTTCCTTGGCGAAGAAATCGTTGAGCTTGACGTAGTGGCCTTGCTCGGCCGAGCCGCCGATCCACTGGCTGTCGCCGATGATGAGATCGCAGAGCTTGCCCTTCGAGTTGAGCTCGTTGAGCATGCGGTCGGCGAAGTTGGTCCACGGCACGAACTCGAACTTCATCTTCACACCGCTCTTGGCGGTGAAGTCCTTGGACAGCTCGACCAGCGCGTTCGCCGGGTCCCAGGCCGCCCAGCAGAGGGTGATCGTCTTGTCCTGCGCGAGCGCGCCGCCGCATGCCGTCGCGAGCGCAATCGCGGCTGTCAGGGAGGCAGCCCCTGGCAGCGTCGTCATCTTCCGGATCGATTTCATGAGCTGTCTCCAACAGTGGGTTTCAGGGGGCATCCGCGACCGCCGTCAAGAGAGGTTCTCGGCGGTCAGGATCTCGATGCGCGGCTGCACCACGTTGAGGGCGCCGCGGACGTTCTCGCAGAGCGCGCGCAGCACGCGCGCCGCAGTCAACACGCAGTAATGGAGGTCCTGGTGCAGGACGTAGGCGAACTTGTTGGCGCCGAGCAGCGCACGGTTCTGCTCGGTGAGGTCGTGGGCGACGATGCCGACCTGTGCCGCCAGGCCCGCGTGCTCGATTGCCTCGGCGACGCCCGCGCTGGCGGCGCCGACGTTGTAGATGCCGGCGATGCTTGCCGTGTCCACGTCGGAGCGGAAGAACGCGAGCAACGTGTCGCGCGCGCCGGCATCGTCGGCCGGCAGGTCGGGCGTGCGCTGCAGGCGCAGGTGCGGGAATCGCTCCTCGATGACCTGGGCGTAGCCGATGCGGCGCTCGATCTCGGCAGAAAGGCGCGTCGCCGGCGACGCCAGCAGCAGGGTGTCGCGCCCCGGCGCGATCGCGGCGCGGCCGAGCAGCAGCCCGGCCGTGCGCCCGGCGGCGCGGTTGTCGGCACCGATCGAGGTCTCGCGCATCGAGCCGGCGACGTCGGACAGCAGCGTCACGACGTGCACGCCCGAGCGCACGAGCTCGTTGATGGCGAGCTTCACCGGCGGCAGGTCGGGCGCCAGCAGCGCGATTCCCTGGCAGCCGTCGACATCGGCGAGCTCGGCGGCGAAGGCCGCGGCGTCCGACGCGTCGATGCGCCGCGTGACCTCGGTGATGTGGCCGTGCCGAAAGTCGGCGGCGGTCTGCGCGATCTGGCGCTCGAGGAGGCTGAGGAACGGCGACTCCTCGGCGGGCAGCACGAACGCGAAGCGGAAGTTCTCGCCGCGCCGCGGCCGGCCGGGCTGTTGCGGCTCGCCGAGCTCGGCCACGGCGGCCAGGACCCGCTGCACCGTCTCGGCGTTGACGCCCGGGCGCCGGTTCAGGACCCGGTCCACCGTGGCGGTTCCGACCCCGGCGACGCGCGCGATCTCGGCGATGGTGGAAGAGGGCGGCATCGAAGAACCCTGTGTCCCGATGCCATCAAGATATCCACATCAAAAATTAAATCAATCAGGGTTTTGGAGCATTTGTGCCCGACGTTCAGCGCAACATGTCGGTCCAGCTGGACCGGGCTGTTTTCTCCTTGCCCTGGCTCTCGCAGCAATAGGAGCCCTCCATGCATGACCGCGCGTCCATCCATGACTTGAGTGGAGCGATCCGGGCGGTCCTGCCTTCGCTGGAACGCTTCGTGCGGTTCGAGGGACCCGATCCCGCACGATCGCGTTCGCGCTGGCGACCCGCGCTCGACCAGGCGCTTTCAGTCACAGGCATCGGCCGGGATGCCGTGCTGGCCGAGCTCGCGGATCTCGTGGTGGCCAACGGCTTGCGTACCGGCCACCCCGGCTTCTCCGGCTGGGTCACGACGATGCCTACCGACGTCGGCGTCGCCGCCGATCTCGCCCAAGCCGTGGCCGTTCCCCAGCGGTGGTGGGCGACTGCGGGCAATTTCGTCGACGACCTGGCGATGCGCTGGCTGCTCGAGCTGCTCGGGTTTCCGGCGGGTTTCGCCGGAACGTTCACGGCGGGGGGATCGACTGCCAATCTTCTTGGTCTGGGCGCCGCGCGGCAACACGCCGGAGAGCGCCTCGGACTCCATCCTTCCCGGGACGGCAACGATGGTCTCGTCGAGCCGCGGGTCTACTGCTCGACCGAGACGCATCACATCGTCGGCCGGGCGCTCGGTGTGCTGGGCCTCGGGCGCCGAAGCCTGCGCGAGATCCCGCTCGATCGACACGGCACGATCGACACCTCCCGGCTGCAGTCAGCGCTCGACGAAGACGCTGCTTTCCGCCGCACGCAGGTGGCGATCGTCGGTTGTGCCGGCGACGTGAACCTCGGCCGAGTCGATCCGATCGGCGAGCTTTCGCGAATCGCGCGCGAGCGTGGCATCTGGCTGCACGTGGACGGCGCCTACGGCGGGTGGGGTGTGCTCGACGAACGGGTGCGCGAGCGGTTCGGCGAGGTCGCCACGTACGACTCGTTCGCCATCGACCCCCACAAGTGGCTCGCCGCGCCCGTCGGCACCGGGGCGGCGATCGTTCGCGATGCCGACGTCCTCGCGCGGGCGTTCGAAGTCGAGACCGGCGCGTACGACCGCGAACGCGACGTCCCCGTCGGCACGGCCGACACCGGCTCGCCGTTCGACGAACTCGGCCTGGGAACACCGGATTTCGGGGTGGATTTCTCGGCGCCGGCACGTGGCCTGGCGGTCTGGGCGATCCTGCGCGAGATCGGGTCGGCGGGGGTGCGAGAGCGGATCGTGCGGCACAACGACTGCGCTCGTCGCGTCGCCGAACGCGCGCAAGCGACGGAAGAGCTCGAGCTGCTCGCGGAGCCGGTTCTCAGCATCTGCTGCTTCAGGTACCGACCCTCCGGCTGGAGCGACGAGAAGCGGCTGGACGAGCTCAACGAGGCGATCCTCCAAGGCATTCGTGCGCGCGGACGGACGGTCACTTCATCGACGCGGGTCGAAGGGCGGTTCGCGATCCGCCCTTGCTTCATCAATCCGCGCAGCGCGCTTGCAGACGCCGACGCGCTGGTGGAGGAGGTTCTGACCGTGGGTCGCGAGACTGCAGCGAGACTTCACGTCCCCCGCCACCTCTGACACTGCGATGACTGCGATCCGCGGACTGGCGTTTCTTCTCCTCCTGCAGGCAGCCGGGGAGGCCATCACTCACGCCCTGGGTCTTCCTTTCCCGGGTCCCGTCGTCGGCCTCGTCCTTCTCCTCGGCTGCTTGCCGCTGTCTTGGGTCCGCGAGCCGGTTTCTGCCGCCGCCGACGTCTTGTTGGGAAACCTCTCCTTGCTGTTCGTGCCGGTCGGGGTCGGCGTCGTCACTCATCTGGATCTCGTCTCGACCTACGGAATCCCATTGCTGGTCGTCATCGTGGTGTCGACCTGGCTGGGCATGGCGACAACCTCTCTCGTCATGAAGGCCATGACCCGCTCGCCGTCGGGAGACCCGGACCGTGGATGAGTTCGTTCAGCTGTGGGTGTACCTGTCGTCGACGCCGCTGTTCGGTTTGACCGCGACGCTGGTGACCTACGTCATGGCGCTTGCCCTTTACGAGCGGGTAGGGCGGGCGCCCTGGGCCAATCCCGTGCTGTGGTCTGTCGTCGCGATCGGTGTCGTCTTGGTGGCGACACGCACCGCGTACCCGACCTATTTCGCCGGCGCGCAATTCATCCACGTGCTTCTCGGCCCCGCGGTGGTCGCGTTGGGTTGGCCGCTGTGGCAGCGGCGCGCGGAGGTGCGTCGGCAAGGTGGCCCGCTGCTGGTCGCGGCACTCGCCGGCGGAGCGGTGGCCTCGCTCAGCGCCGTCCTGGGCGCGCGCTTGTTCGACATGCCCATGCCGGTCGTCTTGTCACTGGCGCCGAAGTCGGTCACAGCGCCGGTCGCAATGGGCATCGCGGAACGTATCGGCGGCGTTCCCGCACTGTCGGCCGTCTTCGCGGTCCTGACCGGAATGGTGGGCGCACTGTCGGCCAAGTACCTCTTCAATCTGCTGAAGGTCGACTCATGGGCAGTGCGCGGGTTTGCGCTCGGCACGACGTCGCACGGCATCGGCGCAGCTCGCGCCATGCAGGTCCACGCCGATGCGGGGGCGTATGCCGGGATCGCTCTCGGGCTGCAAGTCCTCCTCACTTCGGTCCTGATGCCGCTTGCCCTGCGGTTGCTTGGCTAGCGATCAAGGCCTGCCCGAACTCACAGACCGCCCGCCCGGCCGGGCAAGGGGCTCGGTCTCTGAAGCCTCGACGACCACGCAGTCCCTGCCACGCAGCTTTGCCCGGTAGAGCGCTGCATCCGCGCGCAGCAGGAGCCGGGACGTGTCCTCCTCCGGCTCGCGCCACTGGGCGATGCCGATGCTGGCCGAGAGCAGCAGCGTCGCTCCCTCGAGCCGTGGAGCGTCGGTGACCAGAGCGGCACGGAGGCGCTCGGCCACCGGCAGGGCGGTTTCGACCGTGGCTCCTGGCATCAGCACCAGGAACTCCTCGCCGCCGAAGCGTCCGATGGCGTCGACCTCGCGCAGCTCGGCCTTGAGCGCTGCGGCGGTGTGCTTCAAAGCGCGGTCGCCGGCCGCATGGCCGTGCTGGTCGTTGATGGCCTTGAAGTGGTCGAGGTCGAGCATGAGCACCGCGAACGGCTCACCGGTGCGCCGGCTGCGCTGCATCTGGGCGAACAGCGTCTCCTCCATCGCCCGACGGTTGAGCAGGCCTGTCAGCCCGTCGTGGCGCGAGCGATAGCGCAGGTCGGCGAGGATGCGACCGACCACGAGGCCGATCAGCGTCGCATGGAAGGTCAGCGCGATCACCATGTAGCCGATCGCCGAGGCCACGTTGAAGGCGCTGTCAGCGACCATCTCCCTGGCCACCGACTCCGGCTGCCACAGGGCGCGCACGCCACGGATGGCGAACCCCGCCGCCGCCAAGACGAGCGGCACCGCCAGCAACCAGGTGTGGCGTCGCTGGACGATGTCGCGCCCGTAGCGGTACAGGTCGACAGCGATGGCGACGGCGATCGCCGCCAGCACCGCCGAGTTGACGCTCACGCGCAGCGCCGCGTTGGCCGGCGCCAAGCCGAGCCATGACACGGCAAGGACGATGACGACCGCAAGAGCGTGCACGGCGGTCGGCAGGGGAGCGTCGACGAAGAGCCGGATGCCGCGGTGCAACGCGAGCATGGCAGCCAGCCCGAACAGGTTTCCGAGCGCGCGCAGGTACTCGGCGGGCAGCGGCGCGGGCTGGTGCAGGGCCACGACGAGCGCCAGAAAGCTCAGGGTGCTGAGCCCGGCGAAGGCCGACCAATGCAGCGCCGCGCGCCGGACGTCGCCGATGACCCACCACCCGAGCCACCAGATTGCGCAGAACACGCCCTGCATCACGGCGTTCATCGCGAATGCGATGTCTGTGGCGGAAAGGTCGGCGAGCATCGTCCGCGATCTACGGCGCTGTCGACGACGACGTCATGCGACCGTTCGCACGAGAGAACGCCGATCTTCTGGGCGTATGAAACAGGTGCGTCGCCAGCGTTCAGCTCTCGTTGTGGGCAACGTGGATGCGCCGACGTGTTCGTGCGCCGACGTCGTAGATGTTGAAGTCGCTCATCGTGCGTCCATAGAGGTGCAGACTGACTGCTCGGGGCCGTTCCGATGGAACGCCGGTGACGTGGATGTGATCGGGGTTCGGAACGAAGCTCGTGACCGCGCCGTGCCCCAGCAGCACCGTGCCGCCGCGTGCGAGGTCGATCTCTGCATCGGCGCCTCGGTCGGGCGAGAGTCGCACGTAGCTGCGCTCCTCCAGAACGCCCTCGATCACGCCGACCACTCCCCAGCTTCCGTGGTCGTGAACAGGCGTCCATTGGCCAGGCAGCCAGACGATCGAATACAGCGACAGGCTGGCATCGCCGGCGTCGTAGACGAGGTTGCGCGCGTAGCTCCCAGGGTCGCTCCGGTAGTGCTGTGGCTCGAGAAAGCTGCCTGCCTCCTGGATGAGATCGAGCATCAGTGGTGCGAGAGCGAGCACGCAGTCTGCCGGGTCGGCGTTCGCACGGCTGCGCGCGGCAGCCTGGGAAATGAAGCGCTCGAGCAGCGGCGAGACCATCTGCACGATTGTGCCCGCAGACTCTCTCGGCACACGGCGGGTGACCTGCCGCGGCTCGGTGTAAAGAAGGCGAGCCGGCGCGGGCTCACAGCGCGGCGTTGTGGTACCCGTCGCCGATCGGCAACCGGCGCCTGCTGCTCTCGTCTGGGTGCCCCTAAAGTCGAGGGCAAATGACCGTCGCACTTTCCGCCGTAACGCGCGAACGACTGCGGCGCTTCATGCGCGTCATGCGCATCGCCGCGGCCATCGGCGCGGGGTTCGGTGCGGTCTATGCCGGGGTGACCGCCTCGCCGGGCGCTCGCTCGCTGCTCGCTTCGCTCCTGATCTCCATACCGATCGGCGTCATCCACGCCGTGCTCACGGCTTCGTGCATCGCCGGTATCGAATTCTTCGTGCTGCCTCGCGCTTCGATGCGATGGCTCGACGCGCTGCCGTTCGCTGCGGTGGTCATCCTGAAGACGCTCGTCTACGGCGCGATCGCGGCGGCGGTGCTCACCAGCCAGCCGGGAGAGCGCCTGCTGGGCGTCGTCACCATCTACAACGCGCGCACCGGGCTGATCGCGGTCGGGCTCTCGCTCGTGCCCGTTGCCGTCGTCGTGATGATGTTTCAGGCCGCGGGTCTCGTCGGCTACCGCACGTTCCGGGCACTCTTGCTGGGGAAGTATCGCCGGCCCTATGCCGAGCGTCGCTTCTTCCTGTTCGTCGACGTGGTGGGCTCGACCGCGATCGCCGAGCGCCTCGGGCCGCTCGAGGCACATCGCTTCCTCGCTGCGGTGTTCTCCGCCGTCGCCGAACCGATCGAATTGTGTCGGGGCGAGATCTACCAATACGTCGGTGATGAGGTTGTCATCACCTGGGTCGAGGCCGACGGCGTTCCCGATGCGCGACCGTTGCGCTGCCTCTTCGTGATGCGCGAGGCGCTCGCTGCCGACGCGAGCCGGTTTCTCGAACGCTTCGGCGTGCGACCGGAGCTGCGTGCCGCCCTGCATCTGGGTGAAGTCATCGCCGGCGAGGTCGGCCAGGTGCGCCGTGCGATCGTCTTCCATGGCGACGTCATGAACACGGCCGGGCGTCTCGAGCAGGCGACGCGCGAAGTCGGATGCTTCTTCATCGCCTCGGCGGACGCACTTGCCGCCCTGGGCCCGCTGCCTGAGGCAAGGACCCGCGACCTCGGCGCATTGACGCTGCGCGGGCGGGTCGAGCCCATTCACGCGTTCTGCGTCGAACAAATGGATACGAGAGCCTCGAAGAGCGCGTGACGTCAGCGGCAAGGCTCACTGGATGACCTCGTCGGCGCGCAGCAGCAACGATTGCTGGATCGTGAGGCCGAGCGCCTTCGCGGCGTTGAGGTTGACAACAAACTCGAACTGGTCCGGCTGCTCGATCGCCAGCTCACCGGGCCTGGCCCCTTGCAGGATCTTGTCGACGAAGCTGGCGGCGCGGCGGTACATGCGCACGCGGTTGGGCCCGTAGCTCAGCAGCCCGCCTTCGTCGGCAAAACGGCGGAACGCCGACAGCCCGGGCAGACGGTGCCGTACTACGAAATCTGCGCTCTGCTTCGACAGCGCGCTGACCAGCGGCGACGACAACTGCATCACGGCGAGCATGCCGGCCCTCAGGCCGGCGACCAGGGCGTGGTCAAAGTCATCGGCACTCCTCATCTCCATCACGATCAACTCTGCGCCGAGGCCGCTCGCGGCCACCTTCGCAGCGTCCAGCTGCGCTGCGCCGGTGGTTGAATCCCAGAGCAGGCCCACAGGCTTTGCGCGTGGCGCCGCCTCGCGCAGCAACTGCAGCCACTTGCCTGACAGCGCCGGCAAGTCCAGGAACAGCCCCGTCAGGTTGCCGCCGGGTCGAGCCAGTGTCTGTGCCCAGCCGGCCTGAACCGGCCCGGTCTCCTGGTCGAGTGCGACGATGGGGATGGTGTCGGTCGCGGCCAAGACTGCCCGGATCGGAGCCGGCCCGGTGACGAAGATCACGTCGACCTTTCGTTGCACCAACTCGGCGGCCAAGCCCGGAAGGGCCTGGGATTTGCCGGCGGCCGAGCGGATGTCGATGACGATGTTCTTGCCTTCGACGTAGCCCAGTTCCTGAAGGCCCCGAGTGAAGGCCGGCAACACACGACTGGCGGCGTTGGCGGCATCGGTCAGTAGAACCCCCACCACCGGCCTTCGTGGGGTCGGCTGCGGACAGACGCTCCCGGAGACCGCAAAGAGGCCGCCGAGCAGCAGCCCATTCACTCGTCTTCGTTGGGTCATTGAATCACCTCGTCCGCCGCAGCAACAGCGACGGGGGATCGTAGTCGGCTACGTTCTGGGGCAGGTGCGAGTCTGCGCCACCCGGCCCTGCACGACCCGCATGACACTATCCGTCAGCATTCTTGGAGCACGTGATGCCAAGCCTCTTGTCTGCCGCGGTCAAACTGTGCGTCACGGCATCCTTGGGTGTGTTTGCGGCATCCGGCGCCTTGGCGCAAACGCCGATGTCCAAGGAGAGCTCGCCGGGCTGGTACCGCATGCGGCTCGGCAGCTTCGAAATCACGGCCCTTTCAGACGGCACCCTCGATCTGCCCGTCGACCAACTCTTCCCGAAAGTGGACCCGGCCCGCATTCGCACCCTGCTGTCGCGCAGCTATCTTGCCAAGGACGTGACCCTCACTGTCAACGCCTTCCTCGTGAACACCGGGACCCGCCTCGTCCTGATCGATACCGGCACAGGGACCTCGCAGCTGTTCGGTCCGAAACTGGGCCAGCTGCTCGCCAACCTGCGCGCATCGGGCTACTCTGCCGAACAGGTGGAAGAAATCTACGTCACGCACATGCACACCGACCACATCGGCGGCCTGATGCGTGATGGTCAGCCGGCATTCCCGAAGGCGACCATCCGCGCCGACGTGCACGAGGCGGGCCGCTACCTGAGCAAAGCGGCGATGGATGCCGCGCCCGCCGATGAAAGGGAGGACTACGAGAGCGCGATGGCCATCTTCCAGCCCTACCTCGCATCCGGGAAGTTCAAGCCGTTCGACGGAGAAACGCAACTGATCCCTGGCGTGCGTGCCGTGCCGGCTGCCGGCCACACCCCGGGCCATACGATCTACGTGATCGAAAGCGGCGGCGAACGAATGCTCGCCTGGGGCGACCTGATGCACGTCGCGGCGTTGCAGTTTCCTCTGCCATCGGCAACGTTCGAAACGGAATGGAGCACCACGAAGTCTGCGCAGCAACGGCAGACCGTCTTTGCCGACGTGGCGAATCACGGCCACTACGCCGCGGCGGCACACGTTGCATTTCCAGGCATCGGAAAACTTCGCGCCGACGGCGATGGCTACACCTGGGTGCCGGTCAGCTATATCTTCGGCAAGTGATCTCTGAAGATCGGGAACAAGGCGCGCGCCAATGTCGCCGATGGGTCGGATGCGGCCGGTGACGACGGCCGCTGTCGGGCCACAAGCTGCCACCGGTGAACGTCTGCTTCGGTCGCAACCGTTCAGGCGCCAATACGCTCGGGCTTCTCCCGGATCGCGCTGTAGTGGCCCATGCGCTCGAGTTCGTCGACGAGCTTGACGACGCACGGCCAGCGATGCTTAGCGTCCAGGCCACGGTTTTCATGTCTCGAAAGCTCCTCGGAGTGGGGTGCGGAGGCGAGAGCCTCGTCACAGCATGCCGCGCCCAGGGCCATCGGATCACATCGGCTCGACTGTCGAGCCCCGCATTGCCGGCGAACTGGCCGCTTCCCGGCCCGTTGACTGCATTAACGATGGAAAACATACTCATGCCGCCTTCAGGGGAGGGACATGCGAACTGCGGCCGTGTTGCAGGTGGTGCTGCTCGTACTCGTCGGTTGTGCCGGGACTCGCGTCGAGTTTCCTGCCACGCCGGTGTACCCGCCAGCGAGCGGCAAGCTGGTCGCGGATGTGTTCCGTCCCGACCGGCCCGGCCCCCTGCCGGCAGTGGTACTGCTCGGACCCTGTGGAGGCGTCACGGACCACGAGTACCGCTGGGCTGCGCTCCTGCGCGACCGGGGCTATGCGGCGGTGGTTGTGCAGAGCCTGGCATCGCGAGGCGTCAGCAACGTCTGCCGCGGCGAAGTGCCGCAGGTATCGCACGTCGCTCGCGACGCACTAGCGGCGCTGCGCTGGCTCTCGCTGCAGCCCGGTGTGGATGCGACTCGGGTTGGCGTGATGGGGTGGTCGCATGGCGGCGGCGCGGCGCTTGACGTGAGTCGCCTGTCGGCACGCGACAACGACTTCGAGGGCTGGCCCCGCTTCAAGGCTGCGGTGGCCTACTACCCACCTTGTCAATTCGCGGACGTTCTGACCAACACGCCGACGCTCATCCTGCTGGCGGAGCAGGACGACTGGACACCTCCCGGCTCCTGCCAGGGCGTCGAGCGCGACGCGAAGAGTGTCAGCACCCGGATGTACCAGGGCGCGATGCATGGCTTCGATCAGCCCGGGCCCATGCGCGTCTATCTCGGGCATCGGATGGCTTACGACCCGACTGCGACGAGCTCCGCGATGCAGGAGAGCTTGGTCTTCCTCGATCGCGAGCTGCGGGGACGCTGAACTTCGCAGCTGCGCCCCACGCCGCTCACCAGACTGCTTTGCAAGCTGCGCGCGACTGGCTGCTTTGAAGCGAAGCGACCAGCGAAGAGAACCCATCACTGCATGCATCGTCACCAGCGTCGACTCCCCCGGCGACAACACATAGACGTTCGATGCACACCGACGCAATCCTGCAGGCAGTCGCGGTCCGCGACCAGAGGACCGTCGGGCCAGATTGTCGCGAGCGCGCTGAGGAAACGCGAGGGTCATTTCCGAGGCAGCCGAACCGTAAACACGGTTCCGGATGTAGGAGACGATTCCACCGTGATCTTGCCGTGATGAGCATTCACGATCTTGCGAACAATGAACAGGCCGAGTCCGAGGCTGGTGTAGGGTTGCGTATGCGGTTCAGCCGTCGCCGGAGACATACGAAGCGACGGCTCGAGGAGCACCTGCAATGCGTCCGCGGAAATCGGTCGACCAAAGTTGACAACCGTCAGCACCACGTCATCGGCGTCGACCCGCGCGTCGAGCGAAACAACGGCGTTGCGATCACCGTGCAGAGCGGCGTTGCTGAGCATGTTCAACAGCATTTGCAGAATGCGCGGAGGATCGGCGGAGATCTGCAAGTCACCCGAGAGGTGCTGCGCAAACTGCTGTTGCGGATAGATCCCCTGCATCATGTCCACGGCCTCGTCGCAAGCGACTCGCAAGTCACAAGGCGAGCGCTGAATCGCGAGTCCCGTCGTCATCCGGGTTCGTGCGTATTCGAGCAGGTCCGAGATCAGGCGGCCCATGAGCCTCGAAGACCGCCCGATCCGCCGCAAGAACTCTTGCCGCGTCCTTTCATCAACTTCGGACTTGGCGAGCATCTCGCTCGATCCTTCAATTGCCTGCAGTGGACCCTGGAGATCGTGCCCGACTACCGAAAGGAATGTGGTCACGTCGTCGGAATAGCGGTTCACCGATTCCGCAAGCGCTTCGTCGATCGCTTCATTGAAGCGGGCAATCTCTTCGATCGCCGGAACAATCGTGCTGGTTTGCGGTGATCGACGCCAGAGCGACAGGACACTCGCTCGCATAGCACGAAACTCACCGACCACTTGCGCAAGTTTGAAACCCGCCAAATGACGCAATGCTCCGTGCGCCGCGGCAATCGTCGCCGACGCTGCCGGAGCGAATGTCACTTGCTTCGATTTAGCGTCCCGTTCGTCCTCGGTCTGGCTCGTCTCCATGTCCTTGACGATGGCCAGGAGAATCTCGCGGCAGTGGTCGCGCAGCGTAAGGTCAGACAGCGTCTTCGACGCGGGCAACAAGGTCCGAGCGAAGCCCTCCCACTCCGCAACGATGGCGTCGAGATTTTCCTCGATGAAGACGCTGAACCGCATGGTGAACTCCACTCTCGATTTGAGCGCCCAACCCGATGCAACGTGACGACGGACCGGCTGCCAAGTCCGTTCCTTGCATCGTGGGCAGCAAGGGTGTCACGTGCGTCTATGTACAAGTGTAGGTCCAGCTTCTGGCCGCCGGCAAACCGCTCAAACGCCAACTTGCCGCCGGCACCTTGCTTTGAGGAGGTCATTGAGGCTGGTGGCGATCGTGGGACGCTTGCCCTCAATCAAGTCGGGCGACCTGACACGCTTGTGCGTCCGCGCGGTACGCGCATGTCGGGGATCTCGGCGCCGTCGGTGACTGCTATCGGGCTGACAAACAGAACTCGCGAAGGACAAGTCTGGGTCGCTTGCCGGGATTCCGGATCCCGATTTGCATGTCCTGAACCTGACCGTCGCAGAGGGCGACCCCACAGCCGACGTTCTCCTTGAAACCGGTGTTCTCACAGGAGATTGGCAGTTATCTCGGGGTGAAGCTCGAGATGGTCAGTCGCACGTTTTCGAAGCTTCCCATGCCAAGGCGCTCCTGTTCTTCTACCAAGCCAGCTCCAGATCACCGATCCGGCCGGGCTGCAGCAGCTTCTCGAATGCGGGCGTGTAGAGCAGCGCCCGCCTGCGGTCTTTGTGCGACGGCGACTCAATCGGTGGCAGTCCTCATCGGCGGCGGTTGAGGAGCCGGTGCGGACGGCGCGACGCTGGGCCCCATGCTGTCCGGAACGGACGCAGCCGTAGGAACCGCCATCGACACCTGCGCGGCCTGCAGCCGCTCCAGAATGGTGAACAGCAGTTCGCTGCGCACGCCGGCCGCCATGCGCGGGCCGGGCACATAGGCGATCGCCTGGAAGATCAACAGCCCGTTGTCGATGCCGTCGAGCGTCACGCTTGGCGCGGGTTCCGGCAGCACCGCCTCGTGCTCGTGGAGGACGCCCAGCATGATTTCGCGCACTTGCCGCGCGTCGGTGGTGAGCGGCATCGGCAGTCGAATCAGCACTCGGCCCTCGGCGCTGCGCAGGGTCATGTTGCGCACGGTCTTGGTGATGAATTCAGAGTTGGGCACGATCAGGGTGGATCGGTCGCCCAACTGGATCTCCGTGGCGCGCACATTGATGCGCTGGATGTCGCCCTCGGCGGTGCCGAGCACCACCCAGTCGCCCACTTTCACCGGGCGCTCGGCCAGAAGGATCAGGCCCGAGATGAAGTTCTGCACGATGGCTTGCAAGCCGAAGCCGATGCCCACCGACAGCGCGCTCGCGATCCACGCGATGCGGTTGACGCTGAGGCCCAGGGCCGAGAGCGCGAGCGTGATCACCACGATGCCGCCCACATAGCCCAGCAAGGTGGTGACGGAACCTCGCATCCCGCTCTCGAGGTTCGTGTGGGGCAGGTAGCTGTTCTTCAGCCAGCGCTTGAAGAGTCGCAGCACGACGAAGCCCACCATCAGCACCGCGAGGAACCTGAAGATGGCGCCCGGCAGCACGTTGAACTCGCCGACCTTCAGGCCCGAGCCGTACTTGCCACTGCGCTGGAGCAACTGCTGTGGGCTGCTGCCCAGCGGCGCGACAAAGGCGATCACCATGTAGAAGAAGATCAAGACTCGGCTGACGCCCGATAGCAGCACGGCCGCCTGGTCCAGCATCCGCGGCGCCACGCCCAGCCCCTTGTGCAGCCGTTGGCTGAACCTGCCGCGCGAGGAGAGCAGCGCCATCCACAGGTCGTCGGCGAACTTGAAGAGCAGATACGCCGACGCCAGGACGATGCCGGCCCAGGTGGCCTGCCCCGCGATCACGCGCGCCAGCGCCAGATAGCCCACGGCCACCAGCGCCATCAGCACCGTCACCAGCGCCACCGTCAGGCCCATCAGCAGCCCGAGCCGCGACGATCGCTTTACGGCGAGGTCCGGCCGCTTGAGGGCGTCGTGCGACGGCGCTTCGTCGCGCGGCGCCGGTGGCGGACGCCGAAGAAGGAACAAACCGATGACGGACGCGATGGCAAAGGCGACGGTGGGCGCGAGGTTGCTAATCACGCCGTTGAGCGGAGTCTCGAGCACGTCGTTGAGCTTGATCGGCAGCCACGCCACCAGGGCCACGAACGCAAAGAGCCAAGGGAGCGGAGCCAACTGCAGCGCCAAGTCGTCGGCGATCGGCGGCAGCCGCCAGGAGCTGCGGCCGTTGGCGAGCAGCGATCGGCCCAACCCCAGCACGAAGGCCAGGAACATGCCGAAGCTCACCGCCGACTCGGCCAAGCGCGTGCTTTGCGTTCCCCAGCGGCCAGCATCCTCCAACCAGTCCCAGACCACCGAGAACGCCAGCCCGGCGATCAGGATGTAGGCCAGCACGGTCAAGAGCGCCAGCAACGAGCGCCGCAGCCGCCCGACCGGAACGGTGCGCGCCACCAGGCGCGCCAGGCCGCTTTCGGCCAGCCTGACGCAGACCGCCACGAGGGCCAGCACGCTCAGGGCGCCGATCAGAAGCTTGGCCGGGCCCCCGTCGCGCAGGGCGGTGGTTACCCCCAACTCGAATTCATCGGCCAGGGAGAGCAATCGGGCTTGGTCGGCCTTCCATTGCGCGCTGGCCTGGTCCCAGAAGGCGGCGCGCAGGGGCAGGACGGAGCGCTCGAGAAGCTGTGCCTCGAACACCGTCCGCCGCTGTGCCAGAACTTCGGCGCGGTGTTGCTGCGCATTGACCGAAATCAGGCGGGCCAGCCGAATGTCGGCGTCGAGTGCGTTGCGTTCCACCTCCAAGGCAGCCCGCTGTCGCGTGACATCGGGGTTTTCGGCGTTGCCGCCAGCGGTTGGTGCAGGTCCGAGTTCACCCAAGCGTGCGTTGAGGTCCGCCAATTGGGCGGTGCGCGCGGTCACGAAGCGCTCGGCTTGCGCCACGATGTTATTGGTGAGGGTGTCGATGGACCCCAGCTCATCCTCGCTGTCGGCCGATTTGGGCATCTGCTCCGACAGCGCGCGCAGGCTCTTCAGAGTGACTTCCGGCGCCGCTGCTCGCGGCGCGGCCGTCTGCGCGCCTGCGACGGTGCACAGCACCATGACGACAAGGAAGGCCGCGATGCAACGGATCATCGAGTTCATCGCGCGCCTCCTAGGCAGGCACGCCACCCGCTGGGCAGCTCGCGCGAAACCGAATCAGGCCGCTTGCTCATCGGGTCCGGGTGCATCCCGCGTTGGCCGGCTTCAATCAAAGAAGCATCGCTTCTGTCGTTCAGCTTGGTCGCTCGAGTGGCAGCAGCGCGCGAGATCCCGTTACCCTCGATCGTGTCTGACCGTTCTCAACGACTGACGCCAACACACGAAAAGACGACCGAAATTCGGTGGGGCCAAGCTACCGTCGCAGAGACGAAGCCGAACGCCACTGAGACTGGGAGATCGTCCCGATACTTGAACACGAGGCGAGCGTCGCTACCCCAACGCTCCCTGAACTCGTCCTCAGCAAAAACGTGCTTCAATGTGATGCGCTCCTGATCTGCGGCGTTCAGGGTACGCCAAAAAATGCGAGCACGAGGCCGACGACGGCCTGCACGGGCGGGTGCTTCACCAGGGAAGGCGTCGTTCAGGACGACTCGCTCGCAGACGATCAGGGCGCCACGTGGCCGACCCCTTTGTGGCAGTCGATGCAGGTCGCGTGGCCCTGGAGCACCGGCGCGTGGATGGCTCGCGCCGCTTCCTGCTGCTTCGCGAGCACCTCGGTGG
>Ga0207648_10000760_pt1 | contig 36174 bp, 33 predicted proteins | sample KBSMisM32_FD_184310 | JGI IMG/M metagenome (GOLD analysis project Ga0207648, IMG submission 184310) | Miscanthus rhizosphere microbial communities from Kellogg Biological Station, Michigan, USA - KBS Miscanthus M3-2 (SPAdes) (version 2) | ecosystem: Host-associated > Plants > Roots >... | reverse complement strand
CTCCGCCCCGCCAGGTCTCCGTCCTCCTGAGCCTGTTCGCCGTGCTCGCCCTGATCATCACGGCCGCCGGGCTCAGCGGCCTCATCGCCTACTCCGTCGGCCAGCGCACGCAGGAGATCGGGATCCGCATGGCCCTGGGCGCGGACCGCGGGCGGATCACGACCATGATCCTGCGCGAAGGAATGACTTCGGTCGCGGCGGGCCTGCTGCTCGGGATCGTGGGCGCGCTCGCCCTCTCGCGCCTGGTGTCGGGGCTCCTCTACGGCGTCGGTCCCACCGACGTCTATTGCTACGCGGGGTCCGCGATCGTCCTCCTGGGCGCGGCCGCCGCCGCCTGTTTCCTTCCCGCGCGCCGCGCCACCGCGGTCAGCCCCATGATCGCGCTGCGCGCGCAGGCCTGACGTGATCGCGCCCTCCGCCGCGCGCGGTGGCCGTCTCGCCTTCGCCGCCGTCGTGGCCCTGCTGGCCGCGCGCTCCGACGGGGCGCGCGGCCTCGAGGCCGAGGTGCAGAGCGGCACGTCGGCCGGAGCGCCGGAGTACGACGCGAAAGGCGCGCTGCGGCGCCCGGAGGGCTACCCGGAGTGGACGTTCGTCGGCGCGTCCCTCGGCCTCTCCTACGCGGAGGGTGCGGCGGAGGACGGACCGGGCGAGTTCCATCACGTCTACCTGCGCCCCTCGTCGTACGCCGCCTTCCGCCGCACGGGGAAGTTCCCGGAAGGCACCGTCCTCGTGCTGGAGCTCCACGAGGCCGCGCAGAAGGTCGCCCCGAGCCGGCACGGGCTGTTCGAGGGAAGGCGCGTCGCGGTGGAGGCGGCGGTCAAGGACTCCGCGCGCTCCCCGGAGGGTTGGGCCTACTACTCCTTCGGCGACGGCAGCCAGGCGACGGCCACCGCGTTCCCGCGCGGCGCCTGCTTCGAGTGCCACCGCCAGCACGCGGCCCGGGACAACGTATTCGTGCAGTTCTACCCCGTCCTGCGTGACGGGCGCCACTGACGGGGCGCCGCCCCCGCGGCTAGACTCCTGAGGCTGGAGGCGGGTGCCGTGAAGTCCTTGCGGACGTTGGCCTTCGTCGCTGCCGCCTTGTCCCTGGCCATCTTTGCCTCGGCCGGGAGCACCCTCGACCAAGCCGTCGCCGCTGATGACCTGGAAGCGATCAAGGCCATGGGCCCTTCCGTCATGCCGCGCCTCGCCCGCATGTACGGGGCGGGCGACGAGGAGCGCCGGCAGCGCCTGGCCAGCATCTTCTATCGCCTGGGGTGGAAGTCCGAAGAAGCGAAAGACGCGCTGATCAAAGACGTCCACACGCCGAACCAGGGCCTGCGCCTCGAGGTGCAATGGGCCCTTGGCCGCGTTAGCAACGACGCCTCCGTGGTGGACGTCCTGCTCGACAACATGCAGAACGACGCCCAGCTCCTCTTCCGCGACAAGGCGGCCTGTGCTCTCGCCAACGACCAGATCCACCTGACGCCCGCGCAGAAAGTCCATCTCTACGAAGGCCTCATCCGCGCCCTCGACGATCCCAAGATGGACGTGCGGCGCATCGCCGCCCTCGTGCTCCAGATCCAGACCGGCCAGGACAAGGGCTTCCGCTTCGCGGGACCTCCCGAGGCGCGTGCCCGCGCCGTGGAGGCGTGGCGCCAATGGCTGGCCGAGTACCGCTCGCAGCTCTAGGCCTCGCCCTTCTCCTCGTCTCGCCCGCCCGGGCCGCCGGCCCCACCGTGCTCGTCCGCTACGGGTTCGACGACGAGAGGATCGAGACGGGCCCCGACACCTTCGCCGTCTTCCGCGCCGCCCACGGCCGCGTCGGCCTCAGCTCGATCTTCCGCCGCAGCGGATACCGGTCCGTCGAGATCCGCGACGTGCCGGGCAACGGGGACTTCTCCGAGCTGCAGGGCTACTTCCCGGAAGAGCGCACCGGCCACGTCTTCGCGCACTTCGCGCTGCTGACGGCGCGGCCGGAGGAAGAGCTCAACATCGCGCTCGCCGGCCCGCAGCGCTTCCGGCTCGGCAAGGACGGCATCGCCTTCTGGCTGGCCACGCGCGAGGGCCGCTTCGTCCACGTCTCCGACAGCATCCCCAAGAAGCTCGCCCCCGTGCGCGGCTTCGTCTGGTACGACGTGGACGTCGCCTACGACGTCGAGGATGGCGTCTACGACCTCACCATCCACGAGGAGGGCCGCGCGGAACCCATCGTGGCCCTGCGCAACCAGCCCGGCGCGGCCCGCCAGCGCGGCTCCGCCGTGGACGTGTTCTCGTTCATCAGCGATCCCGTGGAAGACGTTTCCGACGTCACGTATTTCGTCGACGACGTCTCCATCGCGACCAGCCGCGACGTCACCGTGCCCCCGCTGGTCGCGCCCGGCCGCCGCAAGCTGTTCGTGGACGCCTTTGCCGAGCTCCGGCGCACCCAGGACGAGAAGGTACGCTGCCTGCCCGCGGTCTCGCTGCGCGACTTCGGCGTCAACTGGTCCGGCCCGCTGGGCGCGCGAGGGCTCACCCTGCTCGAAGACGCCCTCCGCTCCGGGAGCCAGGACGAGGCGGGCCGCCTCCCCGCGGACGACGCGCGCGGACGCGTGGTCCGCGCGGCCGCGCAGTGGCGCGAAGGCTGTGGGACTCTCGACAACGGTGACGCCACCACGGCCCTCGATCGATTCGAGCGCGCGGCCGCCTCCGCGCCGGAAGGCCGTATCTACGGCCTGAGCGTCGTGCTCGCCCTCCTCGCCGCCGGGCGTGCGGCGGAGGCGACGGAGCGCCTCGATGCCATCGCCCCGGAATGGGCGGACGATCCGCGTCTGGCGATCATCACCGCCCGGCTGGCCGTCGTCCGCGGCGACGTCGCCGGCGCCCTGGAGGGCCTGCGCCCGGCGGCGGAGGCGGGCGACGCGGCGGCCGGTGAACGCTACTACTCGGCCCTCTTCTGGGACCGCCGCTGGCGCGAAGCCCGCGACTTCGCGATCACGGTGGCACGCCGGCCGGGGGCGGCCCACACGGCCGCGGACTGGCTCGAGCGCGCCGGCGATGCCGCCTTCCAGCTCGGAGACGCGCGCGAGGCCCGCGAGATCTACGAGGAGGCGGCGCGCTCCGCGCCCGATCAGGCCTCGCTGTTCCTCAAGCTCGCGGATGCCGCCTTCCTGCTCGAGGACGTCGAGTCCGAGCGGAAGTATCGCGAGCGCTACTTCGGCACGCTGCGCGAGCCCTGAGGCGCCGTCGAGGGCACCGCTTGAGGGAAGTGGGCCGAACTGGTAGTATTGGCGGTTACCGCTGCGGCCTGGGGGCCGCGAGCCAAGAGCCGGCGGGCCCATTCGCCGGGCGGAGAGGTCATGAAGGCAGGCATTCATCCGGATTACGTCACGGTCAACGTCCACTGCGCGTGCGGCACGACCTGGACCACGCGGTCCACGAAAGGCCAGGAGCTGCGGCTCGAGATCTGCTCGGCCTGCCACCCGTTCTTCACGGGCAAGCAGCGCCTGATCGATTCCGCGGGCCAGATCGAGAAGTTCACGCGGAAGTGGGGCAAGAAGAAGGAAACGGCCACCCCGGCTACACCGGCCAAGGCGTAGCTCGCCCAGCGAAGCCCCGGTCCCTCGCGCAAGCGAGGTCCCGGGGTTTTTCCTTGATATGGACGCAATAACGTTTCAAAAACTGCGCGACATCGAGTCGCGCTTCGGCGAGGTCGAAGCCCAGATGTCGGATTCCGACATCGCTCGGGATCCGACCGCCTTCCAGCGCCTGGCCCGCGAGTCGAAGGAGATCACCCCCATCGTCGAGCGCTGGCGCGCCTACAAGGCGGCCCTGGCCGAGATCACCAAGATCCAGGAGATGCTGCGGGCGGAGTCGGACGCCGAGATGAAGGAGATGGCGCACGAGGAGCTGCGCGCGCTGGAAGCGAAGCGCGACGCCCTCGACGCCGAGATCCCCCCGCTGCTCATCCCCAAGGACCCGAACGACGAGAAGAACGTCCTCCTCGAGATCCGCGCGGGCACGGGCGGCGAGGAGGCAGCCCTCTTCGCGGCCGAGGTCTTCCGGATGTACACGCGCTTCGCGGAGCGCGAGCGCTGGAAGGTCGACATCATCTCCGTGACGCGCGCGGGCCAGGGGGGCATCAAGGAAGTCATCGCCATGGTCGAAGGGGACCGCGTCTACTCGAAGCTGCGCTACGAGAGCGGCGTGCACCGCGTGCAGCGCGTGCCCGCCACGGAGGCGTCGGGCCGCATCCACACCTCCGCCATCACCGTCGCCGTGCTGCCGGAGGCGGAGGAAGTCGATATCAAGATCGAGGCCAAGGACCTGCGCATCGACACCTTCTGCTCGTCCGGGCCGGGCGGGCAGAGCGTGAACACCACCTATTCCGCGGTGCGCATCACCCACCTCCCCACCAACACCGTCGTCTCCTGCCAGGACGAGAAGAGCCAGATCAAGAACCGCGAGAAGGCCATGAAGGTGCTCCGGGCCCGCCTGTACGAGGTCGCGCTCGAGAAGCAGCAGAGCCAGATCGCGAGCGAGCGCAAGAGCCAGGTGGGCTCGGGCGACCGCAGCGAGAAGATCCGCACCTACAACTTCCCCCAGGGGCGCGTGACCGACCACCGGATCGGTCTCACCCTGCATCGCATCCAGGAGGTCCTGGACGGCGATCTGGGCGAGATCGTCAACTCGCTGGTGGCGCACTCCCAGGCCGAGAAGCTCAAGGTGGCGCGGCCGGGCGCGGCCTAGGCGAGCGGCAAGGAAACGCCGGCCGCTCCCCACACCGTCTCTTCCCTGCTGGAAGGGGCGGCCGCCCGCCTCGAGGCCGCCGGCGTCTCCACCGCCCGGCTGGACGCGGAGCTGCTCCTGCGCCACGTGCTCGGCTGGGAGCGCGCCGACGTGATCACGCGCGGCTCCGAAGCCGTCCCCGGCCCCGCCGTCGCGCTCTTCGAGGCCGCGGTCGAGCAGCGCGCCCGCCGCCGCCCGCTGCAGCACCTCACCGGCCATCAGGCCTTCTGGAAGCACGATTTCATCGTCACGCCCGACGTCCTCATCCCGCGTCCGGAGACGGAGCTGCTGGTGGAGACGGCGCTGGAGCTGGTGCGGGACCGACCCGCGCCTCTCGTGGTGGACGTCGGGACGGGCAGCGGGTGCATCGCGCTCTCCCTGGCCGCGGAGAGGCCGGACGCACGCGTCCACGCCGTCGACCTGTCCCCCGCCGCCCTGCTCGTGGCGCGCGGCAATGCCGCCCGCCTGCATCTCGATTCACGGGTCACGTTCCATGAGGGGGATCTCCTCGAGCCGATGCGTCCCGACATGGGCGCGATCGATCTCGTCGTCAGCAATCCTCCGTACGTGTCGGCCGAGGAGTGGGCCACGCTCGAACCGGAGGTGCGCGACCACGATCCGCGCCTCGCCCTCGTGCCGGCCGAGGGCGTCGCCTCCCTCTACGCGCGCCTGCTCGAGCGAGCGGCGGGTCTCTTGCGCCCCGATGGCGTGGTCGTCGTGGAAATCGGCGCGGGAATGGAGCGACAGGTCACCGAAGCGATGCGGCAGGCCGGGCTGAGCGACGTGTCGGTGCGCGCGGACCTGCAAGGGATCGCGCGCGTCGTGGCCGGGCGCCGAACGCCGACGACGCGCTGACCCTCGCGATTCTTCTTGACTCGCCCCCACCGCGATAGTAGAAACCGCTCCTCCAGTTCCTAGATTTCAGGCAAATCTCAAAGGCATCCGTGGCCGCTCTTCGCCGGCCCGCGCCTCAATTCGAGGAGAGCTGAATGAACAGGCGATCCGTCTTCGTAGGAACAGGCCTCGTAGCGGCCATTATTCTGGCGTCCGGCGCTCGCGCCCAGGACGCCTCGCGGTTCCAGGCCGTACCCCTCGCCCCGTCCGATTCACAGTCTTTGCCAAAAACCATCGACGGTAGGATCAGCGTGATCGTCAAGCTCGACGCTCCGCCCGTCTCGAAATACATGGGCGACGTGGCGGGTCTCGAAGCGACCAGCCCCGAGGCCACGGGAGCGCGCCGCGTCGAAGCGGACTCCCCGCGGGCCCGCGCCTACGAGGCGTTCCTCGCCGACAAGGAAGGCAAGTTCGAGAGCGCGATGCGCGCCCGCCTGCCTCGCGCGCGGCTCGTGCACCGCTTCCGCCAGATCATCGGCGGCGTCTCCGTCGTGCTGCCTTCCGACCAGGTCAAGGAGCTGTACTCCCTTCCCGGCGTGAAGGCGGTCTATCCGGACGTCCTCCTGCCCGTGCAGACCGACCGCAGCCCCGTGTTCATCGGCGCTCCTACCCTGTGGGAGCAGGCGGGCGGACAGGCCCATGCCGGCGAGGGCGTGATCGTCGGGATCGTCGACACCGGGATCTGGCCGGAGCACCCCTCCGTCGAGGACAACGGCTACCCCGCGCCGCCCGCGAAGTGGCACGGCACCACCTGCCAGTTCGGCACCACTCCCGGCAACGCGAACGACGCCCCGTTCGCCTGCAACAACAAGCTGATCGGGGCCGCGCGGTTCATGGCGACCTTCGACGCCTTCGGCGGAGCGGGCGGCGTCCTCTTCAACGAGTTCAAGTCCGCCCGTGACAACAACGGGCACGGCTCCCACACGGCCACCACCGCGGCCGGCAACGGCGGCGTGACGGCGACGACGGGCTCCACGGTCTCCGGCGTGGCCCCCCGCGCGCACCTCGCGGCCTACAAGGTCTGCTTCACCCTCGCCGACGGGTCCAATCGCGCCAGCTGCTATTCGTCGGACTCCGCGGCCGCCATCGAGCAGGCCATCGTGGACGGGGTGGACGTCATCAACTTCTCGATCGGCGGCGGGCAGAATCCGTATTCGGACGCCGTCTCCCTCGCCTTCCTCGACGCCTACGCGGCCGGTGTGTTCGTGGCCGCCGCCGGCGGGAATTCCGGTCCCGGCGCGAACACGGTCGACCACCGCGAGCCGTGGGTTACCACCGCGGCCGCATCGACGACGGACAAGGGCTTCCAGGGCAGCGCCGCCCTCCGGGCGACGGGGGCCACCCTCGCTCTCACGGGCATCTCCTCGACCAGCGACCAGGCCAGCGAGGCACCGGTCGTCCTGTCCGCCACCGCACCCGGCTACGCGAACGACCTCTGCCAGGTGCCTGCCCCCGCGCACAGCCTCGACGGCAAGGTCGTGGCCTGCAAGCGCGGCGTGAACGCGCGCGTGGCCAAGAGCGCGAACGTGGCCGCGGGCGGCGCCGTGGGCATGATCCTGTACAACGTCCCCGGTGGAGCGACGGACCTCGACGCCGACGTGCACGTCGTGCCGTCGCTGCACATCGACGCCGCCCAGGGAACCACGCTCGTCGCCTTCCTCGCCGCCCATCCGGATACGACGGGCCGGATCACCGGCGGCGCCGACGATCTCAGCGGCCAGGGCGACGTCACCGCCGCCTTCAGCTCGCGGGGCGGACCGGGCCAGACCCTCGGCATCAGCAAACCCGACGTGGCCGCCCCTGGCGTCAACATCCTGGCCGCGAACACGCCCGTGCTCGCGGAAGCGACGCTGCCCCAGGGCCAGCTCTTCCAGATCATCAGCGGCACTTCGATGGCCAGCCCGCACGTGGCCGGGGCCGGCGCCCTCCTGCGCCAGCTCCATCCGGATTGGACGCCGGGCCAGATCAAGTCCGCCCTGATGATGACCGCGAGCACCGACAACACGGTCAAGGAGGACGGCACGACGGCGGCCACCCCGTTCGACGTGGGCTCCGGCCGCATCGACCTCACCGTCGCCGGCAGCCCCGGCCTCACGATCAGCGAGACGGCGGAGAACTACATCGCCCTGGCCGGCAACCTCTCGACGTCGAACTACCCGAGCCTCTACATCCCCGTGATGGCCGGCCGCGCGGTCGTGCAGCGAACGCTGAAGAGCGTGGACCGCAAGAACCGGAACTGGAAGATCACCGTGGAGGAGCCCTCGGACCTCGACATCACGGTCCCGCACGTGGTGGAGCTGCGCAAGGGCGGCCAGAAGACGATCACCATCTTCGTGGATGCCTCCGCGGTGCCGCTGGGCCAGACCCGGCATGCCTTCCTGCACTTCACGAGCCGGGGGGACGGGCACGACGATGGCGACGACGACCATCACCGCCACCACCACCGCCGCAACCACGACCACGATGACGACGACGACGTGGAGCTCACCTTCCCCGTCACGGTCGTGCGCAAGCAGGGCGACGTCACCCTGGACAAGACGTGCACCCCCCTGTCCATCGCCAAGGGCGCGACGACCACCTGCACCATCCGGTTTGCGAACACGACCTTCCAGGATGAGACGGCGACGGTGTTCGACCTCGTCCCGAACGAGCTCGAAGTGAAGTCGGTCAGCGGCGCCTCGCGGCTCGGCAATCTCGTGTTCTTCCAGGGCAACGTGAAGGCCGCGCTGCCTCCCACCGTCGGCATCCAGGCCGGATCTTCGCCCGCGGGCGGGTATCTCCCCCTGCGCCTGTTCGGGATCACACCCGTCGCCGGCGTGGACGACGAGACGATCACGAACTTCAACGTCCCGGCGTTCCTCTTCGCCGGCCAGACCTACACCCGGATCGGCGTGGTCAGCAACGGCTACGTCGTGGTGGGCGGGGGCACGGCCGCGGACGTGCAGTTCATCAACCAGAGCCTCCCCAGCGCCGCTCCTCCGAACAACGTGCTGGCCGCTTTCTGGAGCGATCTCAACCCGGCCACCGCGACGGCGGGCGGCGGCGTCCGCGTGGGCACCCTCACCGATGGGACCAACACCTGGCTGGTCGTGGACTTCGAACGCGTGCCCAACTTCAGCAGCGCGGCCCAGGTCAATTCGTTCCAGGTCTGGATCGGGCTGGCGCCCGCCACCGGGACGCAGGACATCACCTACGCCTACGGTGCGGTCACGGCCGGAGACGGCAACCTGCTCACCGTGGGCGCCGAGAACTTCCTCGGCAACCGTGGCGCCAACTACTACTTCAACGGGACGGGCACGGCCGTCGCCGCGGGCACCCAGCTCGAGGTCACGGGCGCGGCGGGCGCCCCCGGAGAGACCAAGACCATCACCATCGGCGCGAAGGGTGACAACGTCGGGACGTGGCGCAACTGCGCGGAGATGTTCGCCCCGTCCGTATTCGGCGAGGCGACGAGCTGCGTCGAGGGCGAGGTGACGAAGCCGAAGAAGAAGTAGCCCGCCCTACCGTCCGGACCGCCCCCGGGGCATGCGGCTGCGGCCGCCCCCGGGGGCTTTTTGTTTGGTTACACTGGATGAAATGGAAAAGATCCGAATCGTGGGGGGCAAGGCCCTGGAGGGCACCGTCCGCATCTCGGGAGCGAAGAACGCCTCCCTGCCGGACGTGTGCGCCTCGATCCTGACCGACCAGCCCGTCATCCTCAGCAACGTGCCCGAGGTGCGCGACATCCGCACCATGGGGCGCGTGCTCTCGGCCATGGGGGTGGAGACCGACATCAAGGTCGGGGGCGTCGTCGAGCTGAAGGCGGCGAAGCTGACCTCGGTCGAGGCGACGTACGACCTCGTCAAGACCATGCGCGCGTCCGTGCTCGTGCTCGGACCGGTGCTGGCACGGGAGGGCCGGGCACGCGTCTCCCTGCCCGGCGGCTGCGCCATCGGTGACCGGCCCATCGACCTCCACCTCACCGCCCTCGAGAAGATGGGAGCGGAGATCAAGGTCGAGCACGGCTACGTCGAGGCCACGGCCAAGCGGTTGCGCGGGGCCGAGATCAACTTCGACACCGTGACCGTGACCGGCACCGAGAACATCATGATGGCCGCATCGCTGGCCGACGGAGAGACGATCATCCGCAACGCGGCCTGCGAGCCGGAGATCGTGGACCTGGCCGAGCTGCTGATCAAGATGGGCGCGCGCATCCAGGGCGCGGGCGGATCCACCATCCGCATCGAAGGCGTGGACCGCCTGCACGGGGCCGAGCACACCGTGATTCCCGATCGCATCGAGACGGGCACCTTCGTGGCCGCCGTGGCCATGGCCGGAGGCGACATCGAGATCCGCAACTGCAATCCCGCGCACCTCCGTCCCGTCCTGGACAAGTTCCGCGAGACGGGCGTCCGCATCGAGGAAGGCCCGGACAACCTGCGCGTGCGCGCCCCGCGCACGGTCAAGCCGTCCGACGTGACCACGAACCCGCACCCCGGCTTTCCCACCGACATGCAGGCGCAGTACATGGCCCTCATGACCATGGCCAACGGCGTCAGCACCATCACGGAGTCCATCTTCGAGAACCGCTACATGCACGTGGCCGAGCTGCAGCGCATGGGCGCGAACATCCGCATCGACGGCCGGGTGGCCCAGGTGAGGGGCTATACGCCGCTGGCGGGCGCCCAGGTGATGGCCACCGACCTGCGCGCCTCCGCCTGCCTGGTGACGGCGGCCCTGGCCGCCAAGGGGGAGACGATCATCGACCGCGTCTACCACCTCGACCGCGGGTACTGGCGCATCGACGAGAAGCTGCGCGGCATCGGCGCGGACATCGAGCGCATCGACCGCGGCTCCGACTCCGGCCAGCGCGCCACGGATCACGAACAGATCGCCTGACGCTACAATTCAGGGTGTGACCGCGGCCGCCCTTCGCCGACCGCTGCTCGCCTGGTACCGCCGCCATCGCCGGGACCTGCCCTGGCGGCGGACCACCGACCCCTATTCCATCTGGGTGTCGGAGGTCATGCTCCAGCAGACGACGGTACGGACCGTGCAGCCGTACTACGAGACCTTCCTCGCCCGCTTCCCCGATGTCCACGCCCTGGCGGAGGCGGCGGAGCAGGAAGTCCTGGCTCTCTGGTCCGGCCTGGGCTACTACCACCGCGCGCGCAACCTCCACCGCGGCGCCCGGCACGTGGTCGACCGTCACGGTGGCGCGTTTCCGCGCACGCTCGAGGCCGCCCTCGCCGTCCCCGGCGTCGGCCTCTATACCGCGAGCGCGGTGCTCTCCATCGCCTATGGGACCGCGCTGCCCGTCGTGGACGGCAACGTGAGGCGCGTGCTGGCGCGCGTGATGGCCCTGCGCGGCAAGAAGTGGATGCGTGACGCGCCCTTCTACAACCTGGCCGAGGAGCTCCTCGACCGGGACACCGCCGGCGACTGGAACCAGGCCCTGATGGAGCTGGGCGCGACCGTGTGCCTGCCGCGGCATCCGGCCTGTCCCGCCTGTCCCTGGCGCGACGAGTGCCGGGCCCGGGCCGCGGGCATCCAGGACGAGCTGCCGGAGAGCCGCCGCCGCCGCGCCCCCGTGGACGTGACCGTGGCCGCGGTCGTGGTCGAGCGGCGCGGCCGCGTGCTCCTCGTCCGCCGCAGCGAAGGACGCCTCATGGGCCGCTTCTGGGAAGTCCCGCAGACTTCGCTGGAGAGCCGCGGCCTGGCCGATCTCGTGGACGAGGTGCGGGCGCGCCACGGCCTCGAGGTGGAGCCGGGCGCGCTGGTGGCCCGGGCGCGCCACGCCATCACGTTCCGGCGTATCCGCGTCGAGGCCTACCTCGGACGGCTGCGGCGCGAGCCGCCCCGCGATCCCGAGCGCTTCGTCTGGGCGGGGCCGGACGAGCTGGCCTCGCTGCCCATGTCCTCCCTCACCCGCAAGGTGATCGCGGGCGCCCGCGCGCCCCAGATCCCGCTCGACCTCGGCGCGCGCTGATGGACCGGGTCCTGCGCACGCTGGTGCTGGCCGTCGTCCTTGGATCGGTGGCCTGGGCCGTCCTGCGCTGGCCCCATCTCGACACCGTCGAGACCGGTCGCACGCCCGAATACCCCGACCTCCGTCCGCGCGACTACATCGCGTCGGAGGCGGAGGTGAGCCGTGCGGTGAAGGTGGCGCTGGAGCGCGTGGGCTGGCAGTTCGTGGCATCGGGCCGCGGCCCCGGCGGCAGCGAGGTGCAGGCCACCACGCGCGGCCGCGTCCTTCCCAGCGAACACGAGGTCACCATCCGCATCCAGCGCCTCGGCGCACGCACGCGGGTGAGCGTGGCCGCCCACAGCCGCACCTTCCAGTGGGACTTCGGCGAGAACGCCCGCCTCATCGAGAGGTTCCTGCCCGCCCTGGACGAGGAGATCGGACGGCGCAAGTAGCCGGCCTCATCCCGCCGCCGGTGCCGCGGGCGGCGGGCGGGATTTCGTGTACACTCGGAAATCGTGTCGTGCCTGTTCTGCGAGATCGTGGCGGGCCGCATCCCCGCCCGCGTCGCCTATCAGGACGACGCCGTGCTCGCCTTCCACGACATCACCCCTCAGGGGCCCGTTCACATCCTCGTCATTCCCAAGCGGCACATCACGAGCGTGCTCGACCTGACGCCGGGCGACGACGAGCTGGTGGGCAGCCTGGTGCGACGTGCCACCGAACTCGCGCGGGCGGAGGGCCTGGCGGAGCGCGGATTCCGCCTCGTCTTCAATTCCGGCGAGGACGCGGGTTACAGCGTCTACCACATCCACCTGCACCTGGTGGGCGGCCGCAAGCTGGGCTGGCCCCCGGGCTGAGGTCGGGAGGAACCCCGAGTTGAGCGAGCAGAGAGCTCCGGTGCCGGAGCCGACGGAGATCGCCGGGCGGTACCAGGTCATCAAGAAGCTCGGGGCGGGCGCCTTCGGCACCGTCTACAAGGCCAAGGACAAGATCCTGGGACGCATGGTCGCCATCAAGACCATCCGCCTCGAAGGCCTGGCCGCGGCGGGCACGAGCCTCGACGAGCTGGTCAATCGCTTCAAGGTGGAAGCGCAGGTCTCGGCCCAGCTCAAGCACCCGAACATCGTCACCATCTACGACGTCGGCGAAGCCAATGGCATGAGCTATCTCGCCATGGAGTTCATCGACGGCGTCGGCCTGGAACGCGTGATCGCCACCGCGGGGCGGCTGCCCGTCGAGCGCGCGGCCAGCCTGGCCGCCCAGGTGGCGGACGCGCTGGACTTCGCCCACAAGAACAACGTCGTCCACCGTGACATCAAGCCCGCCAACATCATGATCGAGGCGGGCGACCGCGTGAAGGTCACCGACTTCGGCATCGCCAAGGTCACGGACTCCGGCGATCACCTCACGATGACGGGCAGCCTCCTGGGCACGCCTTCCTACATGAGCCCGGAGCAGGCACGGGGCGCGGCGCTCGACGGGCGCAGCGACCTGTTCGCGGTGGGCGCCGTGCTCTACGAGATGCTGGCGGGCAAGAAGGCGTTCCGCGGGGACTCCATCACCGGGCTCATCTTCAAGATCATCACCGAGGAGCCGCCGCCGATCCGCGAGCTCGATCCGTCGCTCCCGGACGAGATCGTGCGCATCCTCGGCAAGTCGCTGGCCAAGACCCCGGAGATGCGCTACCAGAGCGGCCGCGACCTGGCGGACGACCTCCTTGCCCTCACGCGGCCGGGGTCCACGCCCACGCTGCGACAGGCGGAGGTGGCGACGGCTCCGGGGCTTCGGGCCCCCGCCGCCCCGCAGACGATCAACGCGACCCCGACGCTGCACGCGGCGATCGAGACCGCCCACGGGGCTGCGCCGGCCACCGTCGTGTCGCCCGCGGCCGCTCCCGCGCCGCCGCGACGCTCGCCGCCGCCCCCGCCGGCCGCGGCGGCATCGCGCGCGCCCGTGCCTCCGGCCGCGCCGTCGAGCTCGAACATGGGCCTCCTCGTCGGAATCGCCGCCGGCGCGTTCGTGCTCCTCCTGGTTGTCGGCGCCGGGGGTTGGTATTTCCTGAGCGGGCGCGGCAACAAGCCCGCGGCGTCCGGGACCCTGGAGAGCAGGGCGACCACGCCGACGAGCGTTGCCGCCGCGACGCCGCCCTCTACCGTCGGCGCGGTAACCGTGGAGACGCAGCCCGCGGCCCCACCGGAGACGGCGCCCGCGCCGCCCGGCAGCGTGCCCGGGGCCCGAGTCCCCGCCGCCACGGCGCCTCCACGCGCCGCCGGACCGGGCGCGCCCGGTGGAGAAGCGGCGCCTCCGGTGGCCGCGCCGCCCGCGGGAGAATCACGCTACCGCTACCTCGACGAGGAAGCCGCCGAAGGCGACGGCCGCGAAGCCGGCGACCGTGCGTCCGACGCCTACCGCGGAAAGCAGCAGGGCTGGTCGCGCGGCACGCCCGGCAATTACGGCACGAACCGGCGGTTCGCCCAGCGTGAGCGCAGCCCGCGCGACCTCGGGCCCGGCGAGCGGCCGGCGGTGGCGACGCTGCGCCACGTCATGGACCGCGAAGAGGCCTACAAGAAGGCGACCGGCCGCTACGGCACCCTCACGGAAATGGCGCGCACGTCGGGCTTCGGGCTCGACGTGCCGTACGCGGCGACGGCTTTCTCCCGCAAGGGGTACCGCTTCGACCTGACGATCGAAGACGACGGCTACCGGATCACCGCCATGCCCGCGAGCCCGGGTCCGCGCTCGTTCCTGGGCGACGACTCCGGCTACATCCGCGCCGGACTGGAATAGCTAGAACCGCTCCGGCCGAGCGGCCATCAGGAATCTCGCCACCGCCTGGAAGATCTCCTGCGCCTTGCGCACATCGGCCGCGGTGAAGTCCGGCCCTGCTTCGGACGGCGTCTCGCCCTTGCGGCTGATCTGCGCCACGCCGATCGCGTCCTCGCCTTGCAGGATGGGCACCGTGATCATCTTCTGGATGGGCACGGCACGATCGCGGAGCTTCACGCTCTCGAAGAAGGCGACGTGTTTGACCATGGGCACGTTGTTCATCGCCTCCCCCGCCTTGCGGCCGAAGATGTTGACGGCGATGGAATCACGCTTGGTCACGGGGATGGTGCCGAGCTCCGCGAACTTGCGGGGAGCGACGAAGCGCAGGTGGCGCGCGTCCGTGGTCAGGAACAGGATGGCGACCTCATCCGTCTTGGCCCCGAAGGCCCCCGCCACGTATTTCACGACCCGCTCCGACATGTCGAGGAACAGCTCGAGCGGGTTGTCCGTTCGACCCTTGTTCTCGGCCATCGCCTGCAGGATGTCGAGCAGGTCTTTCATCCAGGTGGCTCTCCGTGGGTACGAGTCAACGCGAGGGATGGCGACACGCGAAATCGGGATTATACCAAGACGGCGCCACGCGCGACGGCGTGATGCCGGCGCCCGGCCTGGAAACGCGTCCGTGGCATAGACTTCGGCCATGATCCGAGCCACGACCGTCCTGGTCGTCTCCGCACTCTTGATCGTGCCCGGCGCCTTTTCCCAGAGCCGCCGTGCGGCGTCACCCGCTCCCTCACCCTCGGCCGCGCCGCTGATCACGCCCGCGGGGTTGAAGGCCCTCAAGCCGCGCGAGATCGGCCCCGCGGTCATGGGCGGCCGCGTCTCGGACATCGCGTTCGATCCCGTCGATCCGCACACGTTCTACTTCGCGCTCGCGACGGGCGGGCTCATGAAGACGACGGACGGCGGCGGCAGCTTCGCCGGCGTCTTCGAGCACGAGAAGGTGGCGTCGACGGGGGCGGTCGCCGTCGCCCCGTCGAACGCCAAGGTGATCTGGCTGGGGACGGGCGAGGCCAACGACCGCAACAGCTCGGGCTGGGGACACGGCGTGTACCGCTCGACGGACGCGGGAGAAACCTGGACCCAGGCCGGCCTGACCGCGAGCAAGGCCATCGCGCGGATCGTCGTCCATCCCACCGAACCGGACACGGCCTGGGTGGCGGCGGCCGGCGACCTCTGGATGCCGAGCCCGGAGCGCGGGATCTACAAGACGACCGACGGCGGCAAGACCTGGAAGGCCGTCCTGGTCGCCCCCGCGCCCTACGGCGACCGCGTGGGCGGCGGTGATCTCGTCATCGACCCGAAAGACCCGCAAGTCCTCTACGGCGCCCTCTACGCGCGCCGGCGCACGCCGTGGTCCTTCACCGGCGGTCCCGCGGCCACGGACGGCAAGGACCTGGGCGGCATCTTCAAGACGACGGACGGAGGCGGCACGTGGCGCAAGCTGGGCGGGGGCCTCCCGGCGGGCACCGGCCGCATCGGTCTCGCCGTCTACGCGAAGGACCCGAAGGTCATCTACGCGATCGTGCAGAGCGAAGAGGCGGGGGGCACGATCGACTCGGTGCGCAGCCGGCGCGGCGGAGTCTTCCGCTCGGACGACGGCGGCGAGACCTGGACGCGCACGAGCCCGCTCAACCCTCGGCCCTTCTACTTCAGCCAGATCCGCGTGGACCCCGCGAACGACAAGCGCGTGTACGTGCTCGGCTTCGCGCTCCACGTCTCGGACGACGGCGGCCGCTCGTTCCGGGAGGACCTTTTCGAGAAGGTTCACCCGGACAACCACGCGCTCGCCATCGATCCGCGCGACCCCAAGCACCTCCTGCTCGGCACGGACGGCGGCCCGTACGAGAGCCACAAGGCGGGCGAAGGCTGGGAGCACCTCAGCCGCATGGCCGCGGGCGAATTCTATCGCGTCAACGTCGACACCCGGTCGCCCTACCGCATCTGCGGCGGCCTCCAGGACAACCAGAACTGGGTGGGGCCCAGCCGCACGACCTCGAAAGACGGGATCGTGAACGCGGACTGGATCTCGCTCGGCGGCGGCGACGGGTTCTACTGCGTGTTCGATCCGAGCGACTCGCAGATCGTCTACTCCGAGTCGCAGTCCGGCACCATCCAGCGCATGGACCTGCGCACGGGGCAGGTGAAGGACCTGCGGCCGGAACCCGCGGAGGGCGGGGCCGCCTTCCGCTTCCATTGGAACACGCCGCTCATGGGCAGCCGCCACGACCCGGACGTCCTGTATCTGGCCGGCAACCGCGTGTTCGAGCTGCGGACGCGCGGGGAGCACTGGCGCGCCGTCAGCCCCGACCTCTCGACGCAGGACGCCGCGAAGACGACCGCGGTGGGAAGCGGAGCCGAGACGTTCGGGGTCGTGTACGCGCTCGCGGAATCGCCGGCCGCCAAGGGGTTCCTGTGGGCGGGCACCGATGACGGGAAGTTGTGGGTGACGGAGAACGGCGGCGCGAGCTGGAGCGATCTGTCCGCGAACGTGCCCACGCCCGCGCGCGGGCAGTGGATCAGCCGGATCGAGCCCGGTCATGCCGACGCCAAGGTCGCATACCTGGCCGTCGACGCCCATCGCACGGGCGAATACCGTCCGCTTGTCTACCGGACCGCCGATCTGGGCCGGACGTGGCAACCGATCGCCGGCGACCTCCCGGCGGACGGGCCGGTCAAGGTGATCCGCGAGGATCCGGGGAACCCGCAGGTCCTGTACGCGGGCACGGAGTTCGGCCTCTTCGCGAGCTTCGACCGTGGCGGGCGCTGGACGGCGATGGGCGGCCTCCCCACCGTCGCCGTGGACGACATCCTGGTGCACCCGCGCGAGCGCGACCTCATCGTGGCCACGCACGGGCGCAGCCTCTTCGTCCTCGACGACGCGGGGCCGCTCGCCCAGCTCACGGCGGAGGTCATGGCGAAGGACGCCCATCTGTTCGCGCCGCGCACCGCCGTCGGCACGTACCTGCTCCCGGGGTTCGCGGACTGGGCCGGCACGACGGGCGTCTATCGCGGGGCCAATCCGGCCGAGGGCGCGATCCTGACCTACTGGATCAAGGAGGACACGGGCGAGCCCGTGAAGATCGCGGTCGAGGGCCCGGGCGAGAAGCCCGTCGCGAACCTGACCGGCTCCTCGCACGCGGGCCTCAACCGCATCAACTGGGACCTGATGCCGAGCAAGGACGTGCTCACCGAATACGGCGGCGAGGGCAAGAAGTTCGTCGCTCCGGGCGAATACAAGCTCACGCTGAAGTACGGCAAGGCGAAGAGCGAACAGCGCCTCAAGGTGGAGATCCCGGCGGGAGTGGAGACGCGCTGAAGACGAGGCCGCGCATCCACTCCGCGAGGGTTTCGCGCCCGCGCACGAGGCCGGCGGCGCGCCGCACCAGCTCCGACTCCATCCCGCGAAGGGCCCCGTCGACGGTGACGGGCCGCCAGCGCACGGCGAGCGCGTCGAGGAGGGCGGGATCGCCGTAGAGCGCCTTCCCCGCCACCACCACCAGCGCGAGGGCACGGCGATCGCCTTCGAGCCAGGCGTCCATCGAATCGACGGCGACGAGATCGGCGGGCTGGCCCGCCTCGACCCGTCCGCCCGGAAGACGCGCGACCTCCGCGCTGCCCGCCGTGGCCAGCTCCACGAGCTCGGAGTCCGTGAGCGCTCGCTCGCCGCGGGCGGCGGCCAGGTTCGAGAGCGCATCCCGCGCGCCGGCCAGAGGGCTTTCGCTTCCGAGGCCGATACGGACGCCGGACGCGCGCAGGGCCGCCACGTCGGCCGTCTGCCCGTAGAGGCGGCGGTTCGACTGCGGGCACCACACGACGCAAGCCCGCGCCTCCGCGATGCGCTCCGCGTCGCCGGGCCCGAGCGCGATCGCGTGGACGAGCACCGCGTTCTGCCGGAGCACGTTCGCTTCGACGAGCGCGTCCACGTCGCCACGGCTCCGCTCGTCCGTGCCCTCGCCGGCGTGGATCATCCACGGGATGCGGCGGTCCGTCGAGCGGTACGTGCGGCGCAGGGCGGGCGCCGGACCGGGCGCGTGCGCGAACTGGTACTTGGCAAGGACGCGCACCGGAAAGTCCCGCCGCGCCAGGGCGCGATGGTAGGGGCCGTGGTGCGCGACCGCCGTCGCCCCCGACAGCAGGTTCCGAAGGCCGCCGAGGAACAGGCGATCGGAGGGCGAGACGGACAGCGCAGCCATCACCGCCTGCTGATCGCGCGGACCTTCGATGTCCGCGGACCAGGCCTGGGCGTTCGCATAGGGCGGGCGGCCCAGGGGTGGGAAGGTGGACAGGTCGAGGTGATCGTGCGCGTTGACCAGGCCCGGCAGCAGGATGCGTCCGCCGAGATCGACCCCGCCCGGGCCGGGCGCGGGCGCCGGGCCGGCGGCAGCGATGGTTCCGCCCGCGGTGGCCACCTCGCCGCGGGTCAGTGCGCCGGAGTCCCAGAGGCGGACGCCGCGAAGGATCAGGCCGGCTCCCTGCGCCGCCCCTCCAGCACGGAGAGGTCGCCCAGCTCGCGCAGGCCCGGCCAGCGGCGCACACCGCGCTCCAGAGCGGCCAATGCGCCGAAGGTCTGCGGATGGTCGGCTGCCCATTGCCCCTGGGCGGGCGCGGGCACGAGCACGCCGAGCGCGTAGGAATCCGTCCATTCGAACGCCGGCCCCAGGGCCGTTCGGGCCTCGGAAGGCGTGGCTACGGCCGGTGGGCCCTCGGCAAAGTGGACATCCCGCCGGCGCCGCCGTTCTCCGACGCCGGTCAGCGTCCGCCGGATCATGTGCGGGAGGGGCCAGGATCCGGCCAGGCTGACGACGATCGACCCGCCCGCGCGGAGAGCCGCGGCCAGGGCAGCGCCCACCCGGGGAAGATCCGCCGGTCCCCGCGCCCCCAGGTTCACGTAGGCCCCGTCGAAACCGCCGCCCGCGGCATGGATCATCTCCCACGAAGGATCGATGCCCACCATGCGTATTCCGCGCGCGGCCAGGGCCAGTGCCTCCTCTCCGGGCCCGCACCCCACATGGAGCACGCGGGCTCCGCTCGGAAATAGCGCCTCCAGCCGAGCCTCCAGGACGTGCCGGAAGAAGAGGGCGACGGGGTCACCCATCGCGGCGGCCGATCAGGATGGGGAACCGCGCCGCTGAGCGGCCCGCGCGCGCGCGCTCCACGAGGTCGCGTAAGGTCTCCCGCACGCGGCCGGGCCAGCCGTGCACCTCGAGCTTCCAGCCCGCGCCTTCGAACAGCGCGGGCAGCTCGGCCCACAGGAGATAGCCGGGGCCGAAGGGCGGCGCCGTGAAGCCGTAGCGGCGCGTGCGCTCTTCCTCGCCTTCGGCCACCGTCCTCTCCCCGTCCGCGGCGCTTCGATACACGGGCGAGTCGAGGACGACGACGAGGCCGCGCCGGCGGGTCACGCGGCGGATCTCGACGAGGGTGCGCGCCGGATGCGCCGCGTGGTGGAGGACGCCGGCGGCCAGCACGAGGTCCATGCCGGAGGGCTCCAGCGGGAGCGCCTCCATGTCCGCTTCCGCGCGCGGCAGGCCCGCGGGATCGTCGACGAGGGCGTTGGCGGCGACGAGGCCATCCTCGTCGTCGAGGTTGACGTCCACGGCGGCCACGCGATGTCCCGCCTCCAGGAGCCGCGTCGACGCCCAGCCGCAGCCGGCTCCGACGTCGAGGACGCGCCAGGGTCCTCGGCCGAGCCGCTCCTCGGCCAGGGCACACGCTCGCGCGAACTGGCGCGCGCGGCGACGCCACACGGCGGCGTGAGGATGGCCGGGCGGAACGTCCGGCAGTCCGCGCTCGGCCCGCCAGCCCTCGTCGCGGCGGGCGCGCTGGTAGGCCTCGAGAGCGGGTTGCAGCTCGCGGCGCCGCTCCTGGGTCAGCAGCCGATGGACGCCGTTCTGGGTGGCGAACCACCGCCCTTCGCGTGCACAGACCAGACCGTGCGCATCGCCCTGCAGCGGCGCCGCGCAATACGAGCAGCACCATCCCGGCCACGCGGCCGCGTCGCCTCCCGCGCCCGCCGGCAGCGTCTCACTCATCCGCTTCCGCGCGCTCCACGACCTCCGCGAACGCCGCGCGCAGGCCGGGAGCATGGTCCACCGGATGCAGCTTCAACCTCCGGGGAGAAAGGACGACGCCCGACGAGCCGTCCCAGTCACGCCGGAAGCGCGCTCCCAGCACGCGGCGCGCCAGGGCCTCGAGGGCCGGCGCGAGACCGAAGTCGAGCACCCTTTCGAGCCACCGCGGGGCACCCGCGGGCGGCAGCGGCGCGCTGTCGCGCCGCATCCAGAAGAAATTGGGAAAGCGCTCGGCCACCCAGGCGTTGGCCTCGATGAAGTGCAGGTAACCCGGGCCTCCGGCCAGGGGGCGCAGTCCCACGATCTCGGCGGCTGTCTGGAGGTCACGCTCGGGGAGGGCCCCGCCGTCTTCGTCCACGACGTAGTTCAGGCTCAGCGAGCGCCGGCGCCCGAAGGCCGCGGTCAGGAGCAGGAAGCACAGGAGGACGGACCAGGCGCGGCCGCGGCCCACGACGAGGAACACGTCGACGTTGCCATCGGTAGCGTTGTCGTGGGCGCAGGCGCCGGAGAGCGCCAGCAGGCGCACGAACGGGAACCGCGCCATGACCCGCAGCAGGGGCCGGTGCGCCTCCAGCAGCTCCGCCGTGCGGCGGCGCCGCTCGCGATGCAGATTCAGGCAGCCCTCGCGGCCGCGCAGGTAGACGTACTCCCCCGTCTGGTCGACGCGCTCGCGCAGGTACGAGCGGCGCAGGCGGCCGCGGATCTCGATCCGGTCCACGCCCACGTCCATGAGCGCGCGGTGCAGCTGGCTGACGGAGAGGGGCGCCTGGAACAGGGAGGCGTAGAGCACGGTGCGCAGGATCGCGCGGTCGACCTCGCCGCTCCGGCCGGACGTCCGTTCCCCGGGGACGGTGGGCGCGAGACTCGTGGAAATGGCCGTGCTCATCGCGGGGCGCCCCTCGATGGAGACTACGCCGGGGGTGCCGAAGCGGTCAACGACGGTCCTCGTTCCGGACACGGCCGCCGCGGGCCAAGGTTTATACTCCGCCCCAATGTCGCCCGCCGTCGCGTGGTTCCTCACCGCGGCCGTCGTGTGGCCGGCGGCCGCCCTGGCCCTCTACTGGGGGCGTCTGTCCGGGCACTGGCGGAGGGCAGTCGCGCTCTTCACGAGCGTCGCCGGCATCACGGCGCTGGTGGTCGCGCTGAGCGCCCACGGACAGCGCGAGACGCTCACCACCGGACAGTTCCTGCTCGGGGGCGCGTACGTGACCGGCCACGCCTCCGCTTCGGCCAGCCTGCGCTATTACGTCGCGACGGCCGTGTGCCTGCTGCTGGGCACGGCGGGCCTGGCCGTGCCCGACGAGACGGCCGGGAAGCTCCGCCGCCACTGGGTCGGAACCGCCATCGGCTTGAGCCTCGTCATCACGGGAATCCGCTTCGCGCTCGAAAAAGTGGCCGCGCCCATGAGCTGGACGAATCCGGTCGGCATCACCTGGCTGGCCCCGGTGGTGGGAGCGGTCTTCCTGCGCAGCGCGCGCGACGAGGGGAAAGGCTTTCGCACCGTCCTCCGCGCGCTGATCGCGTACGCGCTGGCCTCACGCGGCGCGGTAGCCCTCCTCATCGTGATCGCGTCCACCGGGCGGCTGGGCTCGCACTACGACCTCAGCCGGGTCACGGACGTCTGGTTCTGGGGGCGTCTGCACCAGTTCGAACCGGGCAGCGGGCGGCAGATGCTGTACCTGGGCGTCCTGCCCCAGCTGACGTTCTGGGTAGCCTATACGGTCGTCACCGGGCTGATGGGCGCCGCCCTCGCGGCCGCCGTGCTGTCCGCGCGCCGCGGCGCGCCCGCGGGGATCATGGGCGCCGATCACTCCGCGCCCGGCGCCCACCGCGCCGAGACCTAGGGGTCGCCGGAACTATCGGACGCGGCAGGTCGTGGCGCCGACGCCGGTGCCGCAGCGCTTGCTGCCGTCGCTGAAGGTGGTGCAGACGGAGCCGGACTTGCAATCGTCGTCGGAGGAGCAGCGATCGCACTCCTGGCCCTTCGTGCAACCGAGCCACGGGAGGACCAGCAGCAAGATCAACAAGAGGGCGCTTCGCCGCATCGCCACGCTCCTTCCGGGGTTCGCCTTCGTCATTTCGGCATTCTACCCGAACGCCCCCTCGCTCCCGGGTCCAAATGCCTCTGGCGCCATGAATTGACGGCTTTTTTGCCGGCGTGTTACGCTGCCATGTTTTGCGACCATGACCACCGCCGAAGACCTCAAGTCCACCCTCAACCTGCCGCGGACGGACTTCCCGATGAAGGCGAACCTTCCCCAGGCGGAGCCCCGGCGCATCGCGCTCTGGAAGGAGCAGGACCTCTACGGGAAGCTGCGCGCGGCGCGCGCGGGCGCGCCCCGGTTCATCCTGCACGACGGGCCGCCCTACGCGAACGGACACATCCATCTCGGCACCGCGCTCAACAAGGTCCTGAAGGACGTGATCGTGCGGAGCCGCTCCATGTTGGGACCACAGGGTCACGACGCGCCTTACGTACCGGGCTGGGACTGCCACGGGCTCCCCATCGAGCTGCAGGTGGACCGCAACCTCGGCAGCAAGAAGAGGGACATGAGCCCGGTCGCGTTCCGGCGCGAGTGCCGCGCGTACGCGGAGAAGTTCGTCGACATCCAGCGCCAGGAGTTCGAGCGCCTCGGCGTGATGGGAGAGTGGTCGGATCCCTATCTCACGATGGCGCCCGGCTACCAGGCCACGATCGTGCGCCAGCTCGCGGAGTTCGTCGAGAAGGGGCTCGTCTACAAGGCGAAGAAGTCGGTCCACTGGTGCATATCCGACCGCACGGCGCTGGCCGAGGCGGAGATCGAATACGACGAGAAGCACACCAGCCCGTCCATCGACGTGAAGCTGGCCCTGTGCGACGCCGACCTGGAGACGCTGGCCAGCACGCACCCCGCCCTGCACGACCGGAGCGTGTCCGCCGTCATCTGGACGACGACGCCCTGGACGCTGCCCGCCAACCTGGCCGTGGCCTTCCATCCGGAAGCGGACTACGCGCTCTATCCCGTCGAGGGATCGAGCGAGGTCCTGATCATCGCCAAGGCGCTGCGCGAGGCCGCGCTCGCGCGCTGGAAGGAGCGCCCGCTCACGCTGGGCGAGCCGCTCGCCGAAATGAAGGGATCCACCTTCGAGGGGCTGCGCTTCCGCCATCCCTGGATCGACCGTGATTCCGTCGGCGTGCTCGGCGACTACGTCACGCTCGACACGGGCACGGGGGTGGTGCACACCGCGCCCGGCCACGGCTGGGACGACTACCTCACCGGCGTGAAGTACGGGCTCGAGATCTACTGCCCGGTGGACGAGGCGGGACGCTTCCTGCCCGAGGTCGAGCTCTTCGCCGGGCAGAAGGTCTTCGACGCGAACCCGAAGGTGATCGAGCTCCTGCGCGAGAAGGGGGCCCTGCTCGGAGCGGGCAAGGAGACGCACTCCTACCCCATCTGCTGGCGCTGCAAGAACCCGATCATCTTCCGCGCGACTTTCCAATGGTTCATCGGCCTCGACATCGACGGCTTCCGCGAGAAGGCGCTCGACGCCATCGCCAAGGTCCGCTGGTACCCGGCCTGGGGCGAGGAGCGCATCCGCAACATGATCGCGGCCCGCCCCGACTGGTGCATCTCGCGCCAGCGGCTCTGGGGCGTGCCCATCCCCGCCTTCTACTGCAAGGGCTGCTCGACCGCGCTCCTCACGCCCGAGATCGCGCGCCGCGTGGCCGACCTGTTCGAGGCGGACAGCGCGGACGCCTGGTGGGCGCGCGAAGCGGCCGAGCTCCTGCCTCCCGGCTTCGTGTGCCCGAAGTGCGGCGGCCAGGAGTTCGAGAAGGAGAAGGACATCCTCGACGTCTGGTTCGACTCCGGCTCCTCGCACGCGGCCGTCCTCGCGCGGCGTCCGGGCCTGCGCTGGCCAGCCGACGTGTACCTCGAGGGCAGCGACCAGCACCGCGGCTGGTTCCACTCCTCGCTCCTGATCGGCGTGGGCACGCGCGGGCGCGCGCCCTACGACCAGGTCATCACCCACGGCTTCACGGTGGATGGCCAGGGCCGCAAGATCTCCAAGAGCATGGGCAACGACGTCGACACCAAGAAGCTGATCGACACGTACGGCGCGGAGATCGTGCGCCTGTGGGTCAGCATGGTCGACTACCGGGACGACATGCCGTTCTCGGACGAGATGATCAAGCGGGTGGCCGAGGCCTACCGCAAGGTGCGCAACACCTGCCGGTACCTGCTCTCGAACCTGTTCGACTTCGATCCCGCGAAGGACGCGGTGCCGGAGGACCGGCTGGAAGAGATCGACCAGTACGCGCTCGCCCGTCACCGCCAGGTGCTGGCCCGCGTGCTCGAAGCGTACGGCGAGTTCGAGTTCCACGTCGTCTACCACCAGCTCGTGCAGTACTGCGCGGCCGACCTGTCTTCCTTCTACCTCGACGTCCTCAAGGACCGCCTCTACTGCGACGCGCCGGGCGGCGCGCGGCGGCGCTCGTCCCAGACCGTCCTCCATCGCATGGCCCGCGACCTGGCCCGCCTCATGGCGCCCATCCTGCCCATGACCGCGGACGAGGTGTGGCAGTCGATCCCCGGGCAGGAGGGGCAGCCGGTGCACCTGGCCCTCTTCCCCGACGTGGACGGCTCCATCGAGGACCGCAAGCTCTGGAGCGCGCTGCTGGAAGCGCGGGCCGTGGTCACGAAGGCGCTGGAGGAGGCGCGCGCGGCCAAGAAGATCGCCTCCAGCCTCGAGGCCCGCGTCGAGGTGGCCGCCCCCTCCGCCGTGCTCGAGCCGCTGCGTGAATACCAGGCCCAGGGACGCGTCTTCCCGGGCAACCTCGCGAACCTCTTCATCGTGAGCGACGTGACCCTCACCGACGCCGAGGGAGCGATGGCCGTGCGCGTCGAGCGCGCCCGCGGCGCGAAGTGCGAGCGGTGCTGGACCTATTCCGAGAACGTGGGCAAGCTGCCCGCGCACCTCGGGGTGTGCGAGCGCTGCTCGGCCGTCCTGCAGGGGCTGGGCCGATGACGAACCCCGTGCCCGGCCGCTCGCCGTACCTGTGGATCGTGGGCGTCATCGTCGCCCTCGACCAGGTCACCAAGGCCCTCGTCGACGACTTCATGACCCTGCACGAGAGCCGGACGATCGTGGAAGGGCTCGTGCGGCTGACGTACGTGCAGAATCGCGGGGCCGCCTTCGGCATCCTCTCCGAGGCCGGGCTGCCCTACCAATCGCTGATGTTCTCCGTGGTGAGCCTGCTCGCCCTGCTCGCCATCGCGCTCTACGCCTGGCGCATGCCCGTGCAGAGCCGGCTGCCCCAGACCGCGCTCGCGCTCGTGATGGGCGGCGCCATCGGCAACCTGCTCGACCGGGCCCGCCTGGGCTACGTCATCGACTACGTGGACGTGTACTGGGGCGCCCATCACTGGCCGGCGTTCAACGTCGCCGATTCCGCCATCACCGTCGGCGTGGCCCTGCTCGTGCTCGACATCCTGCGCAATCCCCAGATGGACGAGTCGGCCAAGCCCGAGATCGCCGCTTCTCCCGCCGCCCACGGCGAATAAGGAGCAATGCACCCGAAGCTGCTCACCCTTCCCGCCTTCGAACTCTTTGGACGCAACATCAGTTCCGTCACGCTCCATACCTACGGCGTCCTCCTCGCCATCGCCTTCATCACCGGGCTATGGGTGGCCAGCCGCCAGGCCAAGTCCACCGGGCTCGACCCGGCCCGCGTCACCGACATGGCCGTCTACGTCCTCATCGCCGGCCTCATCGGGGCCAAGGTCCTCCTCGTCATCGTCGAGTGGAGCTACTACGCGCACAACCCGCGCGAGCTGCTGTCGATCCTGCAGAGCGGGGGCGTCTTCTACGGCGGCCTCATCGGCGCCTTCCCGGTGGCCTGGTGGTACGCGCGGAAGCATGCGCTGCCGCCCTGGCGTACCGCGGACGTGCTCGCGCCCGCCGTCGCGATCGGCCAGGCCATCGGCCGCCTGGGGTGCTTCGCCGCCGGCTGCTGCTACGGCCGCGGGGCCGAGGTGCCCTGGGCCGTGACCTTCCGCGATCCCTACGCCTCGCGCACGGTGGGCACGCCCCTGGACACGCCGCTCCACCCGACCGAGATCTACGAGTCCCTCGCCTGCCTCCTGATCTTCTTCCTCCTGGTGGCGATCGCGAAGCGCAAGCGCTTCGACGGCCAGGTCACGCTCGCCTACGTGGCCCTCTACGCGGTGGCGCGCTTCGTGATCGAGTTCTACCGGGGCGACGCGGTGCGTGGCAGCGTGTTCGGCGGCAGCCTCTCGACCTCGCAGTTCATCGCGCTCCTGATGGTGGCCGGGGCGGCGGTGGCGTTCCCGTACGTGTCGAAGCGGAACCGCCTGGGCGCGACGCCCCCGGACGCGCCGGCCTAGGCGCTCGCACCGGTCATGGCCTCCTCGCGATCCTTGAAGGTGCAGGGATCGGAGGCGGGCGCGCGTCTCGACGCCTGGATCGCGCGCCAGCTTCCGGAGCTCAGCCGCGCCCGCGTCCAGGCCCTGATGGCGGAGGGCGCGGTGCGCCTGGGCGGACGGACCGCCCGTCCCTCGGCGCGGCTGCGCGGGGGCGAAGACGTCACCATCGAGATCCCCGACCCCGTCACGGCGGTCCCCGCGCCCGAAGACGTCCCCCTGGCCGTCGTCTACGAAGACGCCCGCCTGCTCGTCGTGGACAAGCCGCCGGGGATGACCGTCCATCCGGGCGCCGGCCGCCTGTCCGGCACTCTCGTGAACGCGCTCCTGCACCACGTGCGTGACCTCTCCGGCATCGGCGGCGTGTTGCGCCCGGGCATCGTGCATCGGCTCGACCGCGGCACCTCCGGCCTCATGGTGGTGGCCAAGGACGACGAGACGCATCGTGCCCTGTCCGCGCAATTCTCCTCGCGCGGGGTCGAGAAGGAATACCTCGCCATCGTCCACGGCGTGCCGCGCGCCCGGCAGGGAACGATCGAGGCCGCCATCGGACGCGACCCCGTCCATCGCAAGAAGATGTCGGTACGGGCGCCGCGCGGCCGGGCGGCGCGGTCCACGTACGCGGTGGTGGAGACTCTGGACGGCGCCGCCCTGCTGCGGGTGCGCATCCACACCGGCCGCACGCACCAGATCCGCGTCCACCTCGCCTCCCTGGGCCATCCCATCGCGGGGGACGCGACCTACGGCGGAACGCGCACGCCCTCATCCCGGCAGCCCGCGGCCCGCGCGGCCCTGGACGGGCTGGAGCGGCCGGCCCTGCATGCGGCCCGGCTCGCCTTCACCCATCCCGCCACCGGCGATCGGCTGCAGTTCGAGTCGCCCCTTCCCGCGGACCTCCGCGACGTACTGGCGCGGCTCCGCGGCGGAGCTTTGCGATAATCGGGCGATGGACGCGATCGCCTGGATCGCCGAGCAACGGATCCGGGAGGCCATGGACCAGGGCCTCTTCGACAACTCACCTTACCGTGGCCGCCGGATCCACCTCGAAGAGGACGAGTCCATCGCGCCCGAGCTCCGCATGGCGTTCAAGGTCCTCAAGGACGCCGGCTGCCTTCCCCCGGAAGTCGAGCTTCGACGCGAGGTTGCCAGCCTTTCCGAGCTGCTCGACACCCTCGCGGACGGGGCGGAACGCCAGCGCATCCGGCGCGAGCTCGCCGACCGCCGCCTCCGCCTGGAGCTGCTCCGCCGGCACCGCTGAAGGCCGGCGGGGCCGGTCCGGTTTATCATGTGGCCTCTCCGGAGGCTCAATGCGAATGACGCGACCCCTGGCCGCCGTCGCCGTGGCCCTGTGCCTGGCCACCGGCGCCGAGGCCAAGTTCGGCATCAGCAAGACGAAGGTCACCCTCAAGCGCACGCGCCCGCCGGAGATCATCCTCGTCGGCGACACGGTCACGGTGGAAGTGTCGGGCCGGGCCCGCGCCATCACCGACCACCAGCTCGACAGCATCCGCCAGCGGGTGGAGGACGCCCTCTCCGCGGACAACACCAAGCGCCTCGTCCCACGAGGCGCGGAGAGCGTCGTCCGCATCAGCGTCGACGAATTCGAAGCGCGCGTGAACGACAACGTGATCTACGAGGAGCACTACGTCAAGACGGGCGAGCGCCAGGAGTGGGACGACAAGAAGAAGAAGATGGTCACCAAGGATGTCTACGGCAACAAGACCGAGCCCGTGCGCGTGCGCACCGCTCGCGGCCGCATCGGCGCCCACGTCGAGGCGGCCACGCCTTCGGGTCCCCGCACCGCGGACGCGGGCGCGAGCTACCAGGACGAGTTCAAGGGCGAGGTCCGCATCCCCGCGCCTGCCTCGTCGGAATCGAACCTGGAGCACTACCTGGTCGAGCTTGCCGGTACGCACGCGGCGGCCACGGTCACTTTCTCTCCCGATCCCGTGGAAGCCTTGCTCGCCGTGGACGGCGATCTCAAGGACGGCAACCGTCTGGCCCAGGGCGGCCTCTGGAGGGAGGCGCTCGGGAACTGGGTGGACCGCAAGCCCTTCAAGGGCGACAAGGAAGCCGCCCGCATGCACAACATCGGCGTGGCCCACGAGGCGTTGGCCTATGCCTTGCCCATCGACAGCCCCGAGCATCGCGCGGAGCTGGCGCAGGCGCAGGACTTCTACAAGAAGGCGCTCGGCCTCGATCCGGGCGAGAAGTACTTCACGGAGCCGAACCAGCGCATCGAGGTGAGCCTCCAGTACGCGGCCCAGGCCCAGCGCTACACGGACGAGACGCGCAAGTACCGTGAGGCGCACGACAAGCGCGGCGGGGCGCGCACGGCGAAGCGTCCGGAAGCCGAAGTCGAGCCAGTGCCGGTTCCGGCCCTCCTTCCGGACCCGCCGGGTGCGGCCAAGCCCAAGCCCGCTCCCCCGGCCGCGCGCAAGGAGCCGGCTCCGCCCGCGCCCCCGGCCGCAACCAAGGCACCGAAGGCACCGGCCAACGTGCCCGCGCAGGACGGCCTGGCCTCGTCCGCCGGTCTCGCCGTGCCCTTGCGCAACGGCTCGTTCGAGTCCGGGCTCGATCCGTGGACGGTGTCCGGCAAGGGCGTGGTTTCGCCCGAAGCCAAGCGCGGCCGCGTCTTCCAGGCCGTGTCCTCCTCGAGCGCCACCACGCTCGTGCAGCCGATCGGCGTGGACGTGCAGAAGGCCCCCGCCGCCACCCTCAGCCTCGATTACAAGGTCGCGGGGGGCGAGGGCCGTGTGCGCGTCCTCGTCGCGTACGACGACGCGGCCGGGAAGGCACGCACCTCGACGCTCGAGGTCACCGCGGGTGACCCGCCCGGGGATTGGACTCCCTGGACGGGAGACGTGCTCGCGCTGCGTCCGCGCGCGTCACGCCTGAAGGAGATCCGCATCGTCACCGAAGGTGGAACGGTGCTCCTCGACAACGTGGCCCTCACGGTACGCTAGAGGCATGAGCAGCGGCGAGAAGGGCGACGGGCCGCGCGCCCGCCGCCGCTCCTCGCGGCGGATCTACACGGGCAAGGTCCTTTCCCTCGACGTCGACGAGGTCGAGGAGCCGGGCGGCGTCCGCGCCACGCGCGAGGTCGTGCGGCACGCGGGGTCCGTCGCCGTCCTCGCCATCCAGGACGACGGGAAGATCGTCCTCGTGCGCCAGTACCGCTATCCCGTGGACGACTTCGTCTGGGAGCTGCCCGCGGGCCGCCGCGACCCCGGCGAGTCGCCCGAGCAGGCGGCCCAGCGCGAGCTCCAGGAAGAGATCGGCTTCAAGGCCGGCCGGCTCCAGAAGATGGCCTTCTTCCACACCACGCCCGGGTTCTGCGACGAGTCCATGCACGTCTTCCGGGCGACCGGCCTCGTCGCCTCCAAGGCCCAGGGAGACGAAGACGAGCGGATCGAGGTCCAGGCGTTCACCCTGTCCGACCTCGGGGCCATGATCGACCGGGGCGAGATCCGGGAGGGCAAGACCCTGGTGGCCATCCTGCTCGAGCTCCGTCGCGTCCGCCCGTCCGCCTGAATCGCCCAACCCTCATTACCTGCTCACGGGGCCGTCATTCGAAGATGGACGGAGGGGCACACCTTGCGTGCAGGCCCAATCGGGGGCCCATGCGAAAGGAGATCCGTGACCATTCCGCGACTCTTCGCGATCGGGTTCATCTTCTTCTGTGCCTGCGTGGCCTGGTCCACGCTCGGTGCCTCCGTGGTGTCGCGCACCGGGGAGTCCGACGAGCGCCTGGCCAAGGAGGTGGCCCGGCTCTGGGGCGGACAGCACGAACAGGCGGCGCCGGCGGCCGTGGTCGAGCGGCCGCGAGTCGTGACGGAGCAGGTGCAGGAGAAGGACTCGCGGGGCCAGATGGTCACGCGCGACGTGTCCAGGACCGTGATCGACCGGGTGCCCATCCCCCTTGATTCGAGCCGGCTGAAGGTGGATCTCGCCCTCGACCAGCGCCGCAAGGGGCTGCTCTGGTACGCGACTTACGGCGTCACCTTCGCGGGAACGTACCGGCTTCACAACCCCGACGCGCAGTCGCGCACGGTGGACGTGCACCTGGGTTTCCCGTCCGCGGAAGCCCTCTACGACGGCTTCACCGTCCGGATTGACGGCCGGGAAGTGCCCAACCAGGGTGACCTTTCCCAGGGAGTCAACGTGACGACGACGCTGGCCCCGGGAGCGGCCAGCACGCTCGACGTGGCCTACCGATCCCGCGGCCTCGACTCCTGGGTCTACGCGTTCGGTCCGGCCGGCGTCGCCCAGGTCCGCGATTTCACCCTCGACATGCACACGGACTTCGAGGGCATCGACTTTCCCGGGGGCACCATCTCTCCCTCCACGAAGGTGCGGGACGGCAGCGGCTGGCGGCTGGGCTGGGCCTTCCAGAGCCTGGTCACCGGGCAGAAGCTGGGCATGGAGCTGCCCCGCCCCATCAACCCCGGCCCCCTGGCCGCGCGCATCACGTTCTTCGCTCCCGTCTCGCTCCTCTTCTTCTTCACGGTCATGGTCATGCTCGGCGCCCTGCGCGGCCAGTCCCTGCATCCCGTCAACTACTTCTTCCTGGCCGCGGCCTTCTTCGCCTTCCACCTGCTGCTCGCGTACCTCGTGGACCACGTCAACGTCCACGCCTCGTTCGCGATCGCGGCCGCGGTGAGCGTCTTCCTCGTCGTGAGCTATCTGCGCCTCGTGGCCGGCTGGCGCCTGGCCATGCTGGAGGCGGGCGTGACCCAGGTCGTGTTCCTCGTCCTCTTCAGCTACGCGTTCTTCTTCGAGGGGTACACCGGGCTCACCGTCACCGTCGGGGCCGTGATCACGCTCTTCGTCCTCATGCAGATGACGGGACGCGTCAAGTGGGACGAGATCGCGCTACCAGGGCTTCCGCAGCGACAGCCAAACCAGTAGGGGCAGGGCGACCAGGAGGAGGGGCGCGGCCAGCGCGCGCAGCATGTCGTCCATGCCGATGCCGCGCACGAGGTCCTTCGCGAGCGGAGGCGCGGGCGTCTGGCCCAGACCGCGCGCGATCCAGACGTGCGCGATCCAGGCGTGCATGGCTTCGAGGGGCACGAGCAGGAAGACGGTCAGGCCGATCTTGACGGCCAGCCAGCGCGCGTGGCCGAGGCCCCAGTGGCGATGCCAGAGGAGAGCGAGTCCGGCGGCGAGGGCGAGCACGAACGCGCCGTGCTCCACGAGGACGACCGGGCGGAGGCGGCGCCGCGCCGCCAGTTGCCCGGCCTCGCCGCCGCCCCGCGCTCCGAACAGGATTCCCTGCGCGGCGAGAGCGGCCGCCAGCCAGACGACGAGGCCGGCGACGTGAGCGGCCTGGAGGAGAGAGTCGGCCAGGGCCGCTTCAGGTCCTCTCTTCGACGAGCAGCACGTAGTTGATGTTGACCCAGGGGACGAGGACCTGGCTCACCACGCTCTCGACGTTGCCGCCTTCGGTGACGTTGCGGTGCACCTCGAACACCAGGCCGATCGCGTCGGAGTGGAGCACGGTGCAGTTCGTGTAGGAGTGGTCCCTGGTCGCGATCTCCTTGATCTTGACCCCGACCATGAGGCCCGTCGTGCTGGCCATCAAGCCCTCCGGCTAGTCGTAGTACTCCAGGCCCAGGTGCGTGATCAGCTCTTCGCCCTTCAGGTGGCGCAGCGTGTTCTTCAGCTTCATGAGCTGGATGAAGAGGTCGTGCTCCGGATAGAGGCCGGGCGCCGTCATCGGGCTCTTGAAGTAGAACGACAGCCACTCCTGGATGCCGCTCATGCCCGCCCGTCCGGCCAGGTCCGAGAAGAGCGCGAGGTCGAGCACGATGGGCGCGGCCAGGATCGAATCGCGGCAGAGGAAGTCCACCTTGATCTGCATCTGGTAGCCCATCCAGCCGAAGATGTCGATCGCGTCCCAGCCCTCCTTGTTGTCCCCCCGCGGCGGGTAGTAGTTGATCCGCACCACGTGGTGGATGTTGCCGTAGAGATCGGGGTAGAGCTTGGGCTGCAGGATGTGGTCGAGCACGCCGAGCTTCGAGACTTCCTTGGTCTTGAAGGACTCAGGATCCTCCAGGACCTCGCCGTCGCGGTTGCCGAGGATGTTCGTGGAGAACCAGCCGTCCAGGCCGAGCTGGCGCGCCTTGAAGGCGGGAGCGAGGACGGTCTTCATCAGCGTCTGGCCCGTCTTGAAGTCCTTGCCCGAGATCGGCGTGCTCGTCTTCTTGGCCAGCGCGATGAGGGCGGGGATGTCCGCGGAGAGGTTGGGCGCGCCGTTGGCGTAGGGGATGCCCAGCTTGATCGCCGCATAGGCGTAGATCATCGAGGGCAGGATGTCGGGGTGGCTTTCCTCCAGGCCCTTCTCGAACTTCTCGATCGTGGAGTGCACGTCGGAAGTTTCCCGGTAGACCTCCGTCGAGCCGCACCAGACCATCACCAGCCGGCTGAGCCCGTTCTTCTTCTTGAAATCCTGGATGTCGGCCACGACCTGGTCCGCCAGATCGCGCTTGTTCTTGCCCTTCTTGACGTTCTCCCCGTGCAGCTTCTTCACGTACACGGGATCGAAGACGGCCGGCCAGGGCTTGATCGTCTCCAGGAAGGGCTTCAGGGCCTGCAGGTGCTCGTTGTGGAGCACGCCCGCGTTGCGCGCGGCCTCGTAGGCGTTGTCGGTATAGATGTCCCAGCCGCCGAACACGACGTCGCCGAGCTTCGCGATCGGCACCAGCTCGTCGATGCGGGGGCTCCGGTTGTCCGTGCGCTTGCCGAGGCGCACCGTGCCCATCTGGGTCAGGCTGCCGACGGGCTTCGAGAGGCCCTTGCGGATCGCCTCCACACCGGCCATGAACGTCGTGGCCACCGCGCCCATCCCGGGGAGGAGGATGCCCAGCTTTCCTTCCGCGGGAGCGATGGGACGCCCCCGGCTCGTGTCCTTGGTCATGGATGGAGACTCCTAACGTGCGTCGGCGGTCGCCGCCGAAAAAAGGAATGCTATCACAGCGGACGCGGGGGCCCGGCGGAAAAACGGTCAGTCCGCCGCGGGCTGCAGGCGTCCGGCGCGGCTGAGGAAGTCGAGGGCCGCCGCCGTCAGCTCGCCGTCGTGACGCGGCCCGACGAAGCGCTGCTCGGCGACGTGATAGTGGAGGATCCCCGAGCGCGACAGGTTCTCGTCCGTGTCGAACGAATAGAACATGAGGATGCGGGTGTCCCGCGGAAGGCCACTGTCGTCGAAGAATCCGAACTGCAGATTGCGCATGGCCGCCGCCGCCTTGGTCGTCTCGGGAGTGGATGTCTTGTTTGGAACGTGACCACGATAGTGATCGGTGCCGACCTTTGTCAAGATCGATTTGGACGAGGAACGACGCGGGTGCGCGAGGTGTCATGTGATTTGGACCGCGACTGGAGCGGGCGCGCGGAGGCAAAGATTTTTTAGCACGCGCGGCCGCGTGTGGTCTCGCTCACTCGCCTTCGCTTGGTGCCAGCACGACGAGAGTGGCGCCCCATCCGCCCGAAACGGGCGCCGCGTCGCGGAACTCGCGCACGTCGGCGCGCCGGCTCAGCGCGCGCCGCACCTCTGCGCGCCGCACGCCCTGGCCGCGGCCGTGCACGATGCGCACCTCGAGCAGGCCGCGCCGACGGCACTCGTCGAGGTAGTCCTCGACCACGCTCACCGCGTCGCGGGGCGCGAACGCATGCAGGTCGAGCTCGCCCGTGACGGGAAGTACGAATGGTTCGGCGGGCGGCTCGTCGCCGGCGTCCGTCACCGCGCGCCTGCGCTCGCGGCCGCGGCCGCGAAATACGCGGGGATGTACTCGGAGTCGCCGAGCTCGAGCCGCTTGTAGACCTTTCCGATCGGGTCCCAGGCCGAGCCGTCGCGCAGGACGACCACCATGGGCCAGGGCGAGATGTCGGCCAGAGGCGTGCGCGCGGTCGCCATCCAGCGTCCGCGCAACGCCCGCGACATCACTTCCCCGACGTAGCACCCGAGGACGAACAGGGCCTCGGCCGCGCCTTCGCCCGTGAGGCCGTCCTCGCGCAGGCTCTCCACCTGCGCGTCCACGGCCTCCAGGCTGCCCGGCGAGTAGTCCAGGTCGACCCCGAACTCTTCCCACGCCACCTCGACCGCGAGCTGGGCGTGGTCGAGCGCGTTGTCGGCGGTGGCGGGATAGCGGAGCTCGAGCTTCACGGGAAAAAGTTTATCTCAGGGGGGGAACTCACTGCTCACTCCGATCGGAGTGAGCTCCCCCCCTGAAACCCCCCGTCGCTCGCCGCCGCTGCGCGGCGCCGAGCTCGCTGGTTCAAGTCTTGACCAGCGCTGGAGTCAGCGCGTGACCGCCACCTGGAAGGCGCCGTCATCGTCGCCGAGGGTGTCGTCGTTGACGCCGAGGAACAGCCGGCCGCTGGTGCGGACGCGGAACGGCAGGCGCTCGGCTCCGATGAAGAACGTGTCGTCGGGCGACGTGCCGATGCGGCCGATGAGGGCACCCGCCGGATGGTCGGGCATCGGGCGCCGCGGCGCGCGCGCGACGGCGTCGAGGTCCCCTTCCGCTCCGAGCGACCGATCGTCCCCGAGGGTGACCGTGCCCGCCACGGAGAAGGAAACGACGTCGCCGGCGGCGACGTCGATGCCGCTGTCCGTCCACCGCTCCGTCGCGGAGACCGTGATCATCCGGCCTGGTCGTCCGCCGGACGGGCGCGCGCTCCGGTTACCGGCCCGGACGATCCCGTCATCGCTGGCGCCGGCCGGGGTCCCGCTCCCGGCGGCGTCGCGGTCACGGGCGCCGCGGCGCGCACGACGAGGCCGTTCGCCGTCGACGGCGGGGTCCGCGGGCTCGGCGCGATCCTCGCCGCGCCCGACCTCGAAGGTCGTGCGCGCGGACGAGTCCGCGACGTTCACGCCCTCGTCGAACTGGATGGACCGGACTTCGGCCACGGCTACGCGAAGCTTGTCCGCCGGGCGGTCACCTTCGATGGGCTGGAATTCGACCCAGCCGCGCGCCACCGAGATGAGCTGGCCCTCGACGCGGCGTCCGTCCTGGAGAACGAGGGTATCCGCCCCCGCCGCACCGGCGACGGCGAGCAGCCCCAGCGTGAAAGAAAAGAAGAGCGAGGAACCACGGACGTGCATGTCGGCCTCCCGAGCGTCGCTGCCGCGAATCGTCGGGGCAGACGTACGCCGAGAGACACTTGGAGCAAGAAGGGTGCCATCGTTGCTCAGCCTTGAGCGAGTGCCAACTCACGGCGCGAGGGGGGTTTCAGGGGGGGTCGCGAACGCCCACCTCGCGAG
>Ga0207648_10000755_pt1 | contig 36347 bp, 30 predicted proteins | sample KBSMisM32_FD_184310 | JGI IMG/M metagenome (GOLD analysis project Ga0207648, IMG submission 184310) | Miscanthus rhizosphere microbial communities from Kellogg Biological Station, Michigan, USA - KBS Miscanthus M3-2 (SPAdes) (version 2) | ecosystem: Host-associated > Plants > Roots >... | reverse complement strand
TGCTAAAATCTAAAAAGAACCGTATTCTCTTAAAATTGAAAGCCCAGCCAACCGGTAAAGAACAATATAAATCCGTTTTGAATGGGGTATTGGTCCAGGGAATTGATGAAGGAAATTATGCTGAATGGAAAGAATCTGGTGGAAGAGATACTACTGCCTCTGAAAAAGCAGATCTTATCTTTGCCAACCTGGTTTGCAAGCATCTTAAATCAAATGCCATTGCCCTGGTAAAAGATAAACAGCTTATCGGAAAGGGATGCGGACAAACCAGTCGCATTGATTCCCTTCGACAGGCAATTGAGAAATCACGCCAGTTCAATTTTAAACTGAATGGTGCAGTAATGGCCAGTGATGCTTTCTTCCCATTTAATGATTGCGTTAAGATGGGCCATGAAGCTGGTATCACTGCATATGTTCAACCCGGAGGTTCGATCAGGGATAATGATTCAATTGAGTATTGCAAGGAAAATAAGCTGGCAATGGTAATTACCGGATTGCGCCATTTTAAGCATTAGCTTTTTGGCTCCACAGGGGCCATTTATCCGACCAATATCTAAACCATATATTTTTTAGTGTGCGCTTCGATTTAATAAAGACACTTACCCAAACCCCGACTTTTAAACAATTACGGTTATTCAATCCCCTCACCATTCGCCATAAGGGGATAAAGGCAAAAGCCGTATTTGCATTGGCTCTTGTTTGCTTTTTATGGGGGACTACCTGGATCGCTTCCAAGGAAGCGGTAAAGCATATGCCCCCTTTGCAAATGGCAGGGATTCGTCAATTACTTGGTGGGACCTGTTATATCCTGTTCTTTTTATATAAAGGCGCCAAATGGCCGAGAGGTAAAGAATGGATTACGATAGTAGTGTTGAGCATTTTGAATTTCGCTCTGACCAATGGACTAAGTAATTGGGGAGTCAAACATATTTCTGCAGGGTTGGGAGCCATTATTGCAGCTATATTCCCCTTATGGCTGGTAGTGATCGGATTATTTACTTCAGCAAGGAGAATACCTGTCAAAGCTATCATTGGACTATTGCTTGGATTTGGAGGGGTATGTGTTATTTTCTACGAACACCTCAATGATTTTATCAATCCGGATTTCCGGTTTGGGATTTTGGTTTCCTTACTGGCTACGTTGACTTGGGCCTTTGGCACATTATATACCAAATCCAGTGCAGCAGGTTTCAACCCTTATTTTAGCCTGGGATTGCAAATGTTTATTTCCGGTGTACTGTTAATTGGCATTACCAGGGCCACCAACTCCCCGGATGTGGAATCATTTAAACCGATCAATGAGATACCGCTTGCATCATGGTTATCCATCGGCTACCTTGTTGTGTTCGGATCCATTATCTCTTTTGCAGCCTATCTTTTCGCATTACAGAATTTGCCAACAGAGCAGGCATCCATTTATGCTTATGTAAATCCGATTGTAGCAGTATTGTGTGGATGGATATTATTCGGTGAGCATATTACCATATTTCTCACTATCGGTGGAGTGATCACGCTGGCCGGGGTCTTCCTCGTTAACAAAGCATTCAAAGCATTACCTCCCGTAGAGCAACCGGAAACGGAAGGAGTATAATTATTTTGAGGCTTCTACTATAAATTGCTCATACATCTCTCTCCATCCGGCAAATTGTGGATCTGTTCCCAGAAATGAATTATGCCAAATCATTATAAAAACCCCGTTCACCGATCTTACCGATTGGAAATATCCTTTCAATTCTTCCAGTGCCTGGGCAACAGACATTTTCTGCTCATAGAATGAATTGGCATCCATAAAACAGAAAGGAAAAAGAAACAGGCTTGTTTTCTGTTCATTCTTCAGATCATACCAGTAAAAGGGCGAACAGGTTGAGGCACGGAATCCATTCCTACTGCCATATCCCATGGAGAAATCAAACTGAATCCCATTATTAAGCAATTGCTGGAAGGTGTCCGGAAGATTGAACCTGATATAATGTTGACGTGATGCTCTTATGCTATGACCGGTGATCGAACAAAGAAGATCGATCTCCCTCTTTAGTTTGTTTACATCATCTCCGCTTTGCCAGGAAGGATGCACACCCAATGGATAACGAATGGCATGATCACGAATTAAATCCTGCATATCCTTATTGGCAGGTGAAATATTCTTATCATACCGACCTGTCTTTTCAGCTACCAAAAAGAAGTAATAAGGTTTGAGTTTATACCTTTCGTGCAACTGGTTCATCCACCCATAGGCATCATAGGGATCATGCTGAGCCTTCATCCTGTCATTAAACTCTTTCCAGTTGCCTTTGAATAATGATCTAAAAAATCCTCCTGTTGTTCTCATCCATCCTTTATTACGCCAGGACCAGGCCATATCTATATCATAACTTGGAGTAAAAGTGAATTGAGATTGCCTCGATTGCCAGGAAGGAAATTTCTCTTTCAGTTTCTTCTTTAAAGACTCCAGCCAGAGATTGACCAATGGCTTTTCCAGGAATCCTTCCTTTCCTGCCAGTGATGACTCGGGATCAAACCGGCCATAAGCATCTTTTTGATGAGGCAGGTATTCTTCATACCGGCAGACCAGGTAAAAACTTGCAGCCAACAGGTCAAAACCCATATCACCGCCAGTTTTGAAAAATGCCTTTTGATTATCCTGTAAATAGCAATCAGCTGCCTGGGGAGCAATATTGCTTTCGAATAGAAGTGTGTGAGGTAGAATCCAGCATTCATTTCCCGTTACTGGGGCTTCACTGTAGTTTATTCTGCCTTCATTGTATTCTCTGAATTGATTAAGATCGGATGTAAGATGAATGCCATCCGCATTGATCTCCTTCCCTATAAATTCAATAATGTAGCTGAGCCGGGGGCTTATCGTTTTGCAATAAAGGAGCATGATAATTTATAAAGATCGTGCTTCTTTTGAATTCGGTCATTTCTTCTTTTTATCCTTCCACATCTCATTGAAGGACTTCTTTGGGAACTCCATTTTACCTCTGTGTTCAGTCCATGCTTTCAACATGCTGTTCACTACCCAGTTCTTGATAGATGAATTTCCCATATTCATCAGGCCACGATGAAGCATTGCCTGCTTCCATATTTTCCAGCCCATTTTTTCACCAAAAGCAGCTTCGCCTTCTTCTACAGCTTCATGCCTGTTCTCCAGTAATAACTCATGAAGATTGATCTTTACTGCACACACTTCTGTACAGTTTCCACAAAGCGAGGATGCATAACTCAAGTGCTTCCACTCGCCCATGTCCTTCAAATTGGGGGTGATCACTGAACCAATCGGGCCGCTATAGGTAGCTTCATAAGTATGTCCACCGATATTCTTATACACCGGGCAGGCATTCAAGCATGCACCGCAACGAATGCAATAGAGGCTCTCCCTTTGTTTCTCATTGGCGAGAATATTTGTTCTTCCATTATCCAGTAAAACTACATACATATCTTCCGGTCCATCTATTTCATTCTCCTGCCTGGGACCGGTAACGATGGTATTATAAACTGTGATCTTTTGTCCGGTTCCGTAAGTTGCCAGTAATGGCCAGAACAGCGCCAGATCAGTCATGGAGGGAATTACTTTTTCAATACCGGCGATCACAATATGCGTTTTGGGCCAGCCACAGCTCAACCTTGCATTGCCTTCGTTCTCTGTAACGGCAATAGCACCTACATCCGCAATGATGAAATTGGCGCCAGTGATTCCAATTTCTGCCTGCATGTATTTATCCCTAAGCACCTGGCGTGCAACCAGTGTAAGCTGTTCAGGAGTTAATGATGGATCAGTGCCCAGTTTTTCCGCAAAGAGATTGGCTACATCCTCTTTGCTCTTATGCATAGCAGGGGTTACAATATGGTAAGGAGGTTCATTATCCAGCTGCTGGATGTATTCTCCCAAATCAGTCTCAACGCTTTCAATATTATTTTTTTCGAGAAAATCATTTAAATGAATTTCCTCAGTGACCATGCTCTTACTCTTTACAATGGTCTTGCATTTTTTCAATTCACAGATCTTTTTGATCTCCTGCAATGCATCTTCTGCATTCTCTGCCCAGATAACTTTGGCACCACGTTTTGTTATCTCAGCTTCAAAAGTCTCGAGAGATTTATCAAGTGATTCAATGGCACGCCATTTCAGATTCTTGGCCTTTTCCCGGGCCAGGCCTACATCACTGAACTGCTGCTTGCCCTGTGGCACCACAGCATTGTACTTCCCAATATTGAAATTGATCTTACGGCGATGTTCTCTATCGGCCGCTTTTTCGGTGCTCTTTATCGCGAATGAGGATGAATTTTGAGACATGTCACAAAAGTAATACGGAACTCGATTCGGGGGGAGTTTTTTGTCAAATTATACCGCACACGTTTGCGTATTAAAATATGCTGTTCCTGATGCCGTATTTGATGCCTAACCGTCCTGTTCTCTCCTGCAATTCCTGGTGATAGCCAGGGTTGGCAGTATTTAGGTGTGATCATTGAAAATGTGAGCTTGCGATTTTATCAAGGGCCTGGTAGAATTCTTCGCCGTATTTCCGGATAATGGCCTCCTTCAAAAATTGATAGGCTGGTACTTTTAATTTTTCGCCGAATGAGCAGCCCGGACTGCATAGCTTTTCCCTGGGTTCATAATTGACCCGCTCATAGTCTCCATGTTTTCCTTTGGCTGCTGTGATGGGATAAAGATGACAGCTGATCGGTTTTTTCCATGGGATCAGTCCATCATTATATGCCTGCTCAAATGCACATTTGATCAGTCCATTGGGTTCTCTTATGGCATAGGCGCAAATTTCATTGTCTTTGGGAAGCGTTGGTGTAACCCAGCCAAACTCGTCATCGTAAGTATATTTTCCCTTCTTTTCAATTTCATTTATGGCATCGGCGGTGAGATAAGGCTTTACCTTCTCATAATATTGCTGGACCAGGTGTTTCTCTTCTTTGGTAAGCGGAGCCCCGGCATCCCCTTCCTCACAACAACCTCCCTTGCAAGCGTTCAGGTTGCAAACAAATTGCTTTTCCACCACATCATTACTCACTAATATATTATCAATAACTATCAATTCCTGTGATTTTGCGGCAAAGGTAATACCGTGTTAATGACCATCCGCCTTTTTCCTGTTAAATAACCTGTTGCGCAATTGTGATCCTGCCTCTGTAAGCCGATTATGTGATGTTAAATAGTGTATCACCTTGTGTTCCAGCCAGTGATGCAATGGTAGTAGTAATGCGGCCAGGGCAATCATGAACAACAGATCCTTCAAAGGCTCTCCATGGGTGATAGAATATATAGTCTTTTTAAATATCAGGAAGATAAATTCAAAGAACATCAGGAAGGCAAAAAAACCAATCATTTTGATAGTTGTAGCGGATACCTTAAACATACCCAGCATAACAAGCACCACAAAAAGCGCAGTAATGCCAATGGTGATGCCCAGATACTGGAGATTATAGCGCTTTCGTTTTGCCTCCTCCTTCTCTTTTTCAATCCTGGCGAGGCGCATCTGCTCATCTGTTGCCTCCACCTGGGCCAGTTCCTTTTCCTTGTTGAGTTTTTCAACGCTATCCTTTAGCTCGTAATAAATTCCATTGAACTTGCTGGCCATTTGGAAGTTTCCTTTCTCCAAATACAATGAATCCAGGTGTTTGGCTGCAGACCGTGCCGGTTCCAGCTGACCTACCCTGTCCGCAACTTCCTTTACCCTTGTGTATAAAGCGATAGCGGTATCATATTTACCCATCTTTTTATAGACGTCGGCCAGTTGTGCAAAAAAGTTCATTTGATTGCCTGGGTTGGTTGACCTATCAAAAAATGGATAGGCCCTCTGGAAAAAATACATCGATGAATCAAACTGGTTAAGGGCACCATAAATAACCCCATAGGCCTGGTCAACCACGCCAGCAAATCCGAACTTGTTGAGAAATTCCCTCAATTCTTTTCCACTTGAAGAATTAAAGTAGGCGAGGGCTTCTTTGGGTTCATCTGATCGTAAATACTGGTTAAGCAGATTAATATAGGCTGGTATTTTAAGATTGGAAAATTTCAAAGAATCCGCCATGGCTATTGAACGCTTAAAGTAACTAATGGCAAGATCATAGTTTTTCTTTTGTGCATAAAGGTTACCAATTGAGCTTATGTCAACCACTCTTACATAGGGTACATTCCTTTCTTTAATATCATCAAGATTCTTCATTGCCCTGATGTAATAATCGATCGCACGATCATAATCTCCAATATTGGAATAAAATCCCGAGAGATTCACATTGGCGGCGCGTAGAACTGAAGCGTTCTTTATGTCCTCTGCAAGCCGAAGTGCGATCAGGTAATTCCGGAGTGCCAGGATCTTGTCATTCCTGACAAGGTAAACATCACCAAAAACATTATAGGACTCAGCCTTGAGGCTGTCATTGTTTACAGTAGAAATAATTGAGAAGGCCTGGTTGGCATAGCTGAGAGCCTTGTCATTATCCGGCACCGCAAGATTGATGGATGATAGTTTTAATAATGCTTTACCGGTTTCTTCATCCAGCCTGTTTTGTTTGGCAATATCCAGAGCTTTGTTGTAGTAATCGATGGAACGATTAATAAAATCCTTTGTACCGGCAAAATAGCTGCAGCGGTTGCCATTGGAAATATAAGCGGTGACCATGAGCTTTCTGTCTCGGGATTCTTCAGCAATCTCAATTAACTGGTTCCCGTATTTCTCGGCTTCCTGCATGTCCACATTCATAAGTGTCCGGGAAAGGACATCCAGCCAGTAAACTTTTCCTGCAATATCGGGGGCTTTAGCCAGTGCTCTTTTCATGGAGTCAACCGCAGCCGCCTGGGCCTGGGCCTGAACATATACACTGGCAAATAGTAGAAGCAGTAATAGCGAGAAATGTCTTCTCATAGCTCATAGAACAGTTAGGCATTGAAATTAGGAAAGATTCCGGAGCAATTGTAAATATTCGTTTTTTGCCTTTAACAAACTTGTAACAGCAAACTAATATGAATTTTTTCAGGTCATACTATCTCACTCATACAAACCAACTGTATGGCAAATTCCCGAAGGCTTACATTGCAACACTCGGTAAAAGTGTTTGGACGCATGCTGTTTTGGGTACCCGTAACTATTTTTAGCCTGTTGCTGGTTTATAATACTCTGCCCTATTTTTCCTTCAGCAGTGATTTTAGTTTTATACAAGAGAGAAGCCTTTTGTTCCAAAGCAATCTGTATAGTGCCAGTTTCTATATACACATATTTGCCGGGGCGGTTTGCATTATTACTGCGCTGATCCAGTTCTCCCGATACATTTTAAAAAAATCCAAAGCGATTCACCGCTGGTCGGGCAGGCTCTATGTGTTTGTAGTTCTGTTCCTTGGAGCACCTACCGGCCTTTATATGTCATTCTTTGCAAAGGGAAGTATTTGGGAAAGGCTGCTTTTCATGTTCATGGCAACCACCTGGTTCATCACCACACTGTACGGACTTTCAACCATCAGGAAAAAGAATGTGCTTGCACATACCATCTGGATGATGAGAAGTTATTCAATGGCTATGACAGCTGTTACTTTTCGCATTTATCATATTGTGTTTTACCTCATGGATTGGGATCATTTGGAGAACTATGAATTGTCTTTATGGATCAGTGTGTTTGGAAATATGCTTTTTGCCGAGTGGTTGATCTACCGGAAAAGCAAAAGGTATCTCCGGTCATTTGCCACCTGATATATACCGTACCCTTTTTCAGCTTATAAAACCTCAAACAATACAACCATGAAATCGATTCTGTACATAGGTGCCGTTCTCATGACGGGCGCCTGCATCTACGGCTTTGTTGACTACCGGAAAACAAGTAACCGCAAGGAATTCAAATCTCTTTACCGTACGGAGACCGCCAGTACCAAAACCGCGCTCTCACCTGAGCAGGCAAGGGATGTAAACGCCATCGAGAAGGTCAATGAGAAGACAAAAATTGCAGAACCAGCGACCGTAAATTCTGATGTAGATAAAACTGAACGGGCAAAAGAGATTTCTCCAGTAAAGACAGTTAATGGAACAAGGAAATTCAGTAAGAGAAAGAAACTGAATTATAAACTGTATAGCAGGGCAGTGCTGGAAAAGTTTGAGCCACCTGTAATTGTTGAAGATGTAGAAAAAACTGAGAAGAAGTAAATTATTAACAGGATGGTCACAGCATTGTGGCCATCCTATTTCTTGCCCTTGATATCTTTCCACTCAAGGGAATTGATCAAATGTTTCAGATCCTCTCTTAAAAACTCATTCACAATACCCAGCGAATCTTCATTGGGTGTAGCATCAAAATAAAGCGCTCCGCGCAGGAAATGTTTTGTTGAATCAGTCAGGAAGAACTGATTTGCAGTTGCTGTATTGCCTCCCAGGGTGAAATAAAAGCCTTCTGCATTGTTGGGAGTTACAATCGGACTGTCAACGATACTGGTAGCTATATCTGTGTGCTGTTTGTAAGCCATCTTGTATCCATCATTCACCAGTGAATCGAAATTATTCTTTCCTACTTCTTTATAGCTGATATAAATACGGCCATGGAATTTCGGTACGTCAATATTGATCCACCAGGGATTTTCAGTAGCCTCTCCAAAAAAAGAAGTGTCTTTGATTATGGAAGCATATACGGGATATTCAAACCGGTAGGGGTAACCGGGCTGATCAAAAAGCTGGTACTTCTTTTCAGGGAAATCAATTTTGAAATAGCCTTTCTTTTTATAGGTATAGGGGCTATTGCAGGAGAAAATAGCAATGGCGAGTACAAGGAAAATTATGACTTGAAGCTTCATTTTTTAGATTTACTCTTTACGGTTTACCGTCACTTTAACTAACTGTACGCGATTGCGGTCCACTTCCAGTACCGTAAAATCAAAGTTGCCGCTTTGGATCACATCATTCACTTTTGGGAATTCACCTGCTATTTCCAGTACCAGGCCGCCCGCCGATTCACTTTCACCGCGCACTTCATCAAACGTATTCATGGGCAGGTGCATTGTCTTGCACATATCATGGATCATTGTTTTTCCCTCAAAGATGTAATTATTCCCATCCACCTTACGGTTCCTGCTTTCTTCTTCATCAAACTCGTCCCTGATATCACCAATTACTTCTTCCATCACATCCTCCATAGTCACAATTCCGCTGGTCCCTCCAAATTCATCCACTACTATGGCAAAGTGTATGTGTTTGGTCTGAAAATCCCGCAACAGATCTGCTATCAGTTTTGATTCAGGAACAAAGAATGGAGTACGCATGAGGGGAAGCCAGTCAAAATTATCAGACTGGTTCAGATGGGGTATCAGGTCCTTGGTATTAATGATCCCGATCACTTCATCCAGGCTTCCTTTATACACCGGGAGACGGGAATAATGGAGGTCCTGGACTTTCTTCACCAGATGGGCAAAGTTGGCACTGGAATCTATTCCCGTTACTTCTAACCGGCTGCGCATGATCTGTTTGACAGATATACTTCCAAACTTCACAATGCTTTTCATGATACTTTTTTCTTCCGGCGAAGCTTCTTCATCCGTTTTAATATCTATGGCTTCATCCAGTTCCTGGATGCTAATGGCTTCTGATTTATCTGCCCCAACTTTTTTACCGATCAGGTCTGCCACAGAAACAATCCATTTGCTGATGCGCCTGAGCAGTAAGTGCACTCCTTCAACTATCACAGCGGAGCCATAGGCAAAACGAAGATTGTTTTGAGTGGCCCAAACCTTCGGCAATATTTCTCCAAAGAACACCAGTACAAAGGCTATCACCATTACTTTAAGCAATAATTCAAGGACATAATGAAGATTGCCGAATGACACAAATTTGCTGATCAGGAAATTGGAAAGTATGATGATGCTGATATTAATAAATATGCTTGTGATCAGTAGAGAAGCAAAAACTTCCTTGGGCTCTTCCAGCAGGTTAATGATGCGTTTGGCGGCAGGATGCTGCTTTGTTTTTAGCACATTCACATCCTTATTATTTAGAGAGAATATCGCCACCTCTGCGCCGGAAATAGTAAAACTGAGCAATAATAAAACAACCAGGAGAAGTACAAGCAGCGTTGTGCCCTGCGTATTAGCCGCTAGCAGTATGTGCGAAACCTTCAACCATAAAAAATTAACTGCCGAATGACTCTCCAAAGCAAGGGGTTTTGATTAAAAATATAGAACCTGCCGGTAGCAGGTTATGTGGCAGCTTACCTGCCTTTTAAAACTCAGGCAGCAAAGGTATTGTTTTATAAATAGGCTAGAAAGGAAGGTTCTCAGATGGATCTCCAATGGTTGTATCGGAACTACCCATGTTTTCCAGGCCCGTTTCACCATGAGCAGTGTTGGTTCCATCCATTCTTTTATCAAGCATGATGAGATTATCACCCACTACCTCTGTAGCAAATTTGCGATTGCCTTCCTTGTCTTCCCAACTACGGGTGCGCAATCGTCCTTCAATGTAGACCAGGCTGCTTTTGTGAAGATATTTCTGTGCAAGTTCTGCAAGTCCTCTCCATAAAACTACCGTGTGCCATTCAGTTTGGGAAACCAGTTTGCCTGACCGGTCTTTAAATGTTTCAGTAGTAGCAAGGGGAAATTTAGCCACAGCAATGTTCCCTTCCAGGAACTGTACATCCGGGTCCTTGCCCAGGTTGCCAATGAGCATTACTCTGTTAACGCCTCTCATACGCTTTTCTTTTTATCTATTTAATAATCGTCTTACAGGCTTTGTAGATGCTCTTTAAAGTTAATTTTTTTTAAGCTCTCAAAAAAAATTACCCTTTATGTATTCCCCTCTTTCCGGCAATTCTTCATTCAGGCAGGGCCACCCGGGTTAAACTACGCACTTCTGTACCGGGAGCGAATCCCGGCTTTCCTAAAAACTTCCCGGACTATCCAGATAAATTCTATGGATTGCCCAGGCATTTAAAGAGCCGATGTTCCTAACAGCCAAAGGAAGTGAGCCCGGTGCCGAAGCCACTTCCAACCACGGATCCTTACATTATTAAACAAAAGTTAAGCCTAAGTACAACAGATTCAGAACAGGCTTTGCTGGCGGACTTTCTCCAGATATTGATTGATGACCCTGGGGAAGGCAAATTTTCCCAGGCCAGTTTCACTTACCCATTGCCAATCAGCCTGATTGGGTTTATTCTTAACGCGGATATGAATAAACCTTCCTGCTATCAATTGATGTGAGAGTTGTTGTTTATGTACAGGTGAAAGTGTCACCACTTCATATTTACCCGGTATAAACCAGTTTTGTTTTTCAGCTCTGGCCAGGATCTTTCCCTGTTCAACATCCTGTGCAGTTTCAATCATGGGAAATTCATATAGCTGCTGCCAGATATCCTTTGTTGTACGCTGGCGAATTGCTAACTGGTTTTTGTGTTCTATAAGTAAATAATAAAACCATCTTTTCTTAATACTGATCTTTTTCTCTTTAACAGGAAGTTCGTTGATCTTACCATTCAGCAAAGCATAACAGGAATTATTAAAAACACATTGATCACATTGGGGAACCGGTTTGCAGATCATTGCGCCAAAATCCATAATAGCCTGATTATACGCCCCTGCCTGTTTTTTATCAATCAGTTCATTGGCTAATTGCGAGAAATATTTTTTTCCTTCAGTTGAATCAATCGGAGTATCCACTCCGAATATTCTGGACAATACACGAAACACGTTTCCATCTACAACAGCATGAGGAAGATTGAATGCAAAAGAAGATATGGCTGCAGCCGTATAAGGGCCCACTCCTTTCAGATCTACAATTTCTTCATAAGTTTTGGGAAATACGCCTTTTCGTTCCAGGGAGATATACTTTGCAGTAGCTATGAGGTTGCGACAGCGGGAATAATAACCAAGGCCTTCCCAAAGCTTGAAAACTTTTTCTTCGGGGGCCTTTGCCAACTTTGTTATATCCGGGAAATTGCGGACGAACTCATTGTAATAGTTGAGGCCCTGCTCTACGCGGGTCTGCTGAAGGATGATTTCGCTCAGCCAAATCTTATAAGGATCCTTTTCTCCCTTCCAGGGCATCTGGCGCCTGTTTTTTTCCCGGTCCCATCGTAAAAGTCGCTCCGAAAACCCCTTTCCGGCCGCTTCATTCCCTTTTTTTGGCATCTGAAATTGCTTATGCGGGTCTAAATATCCGCCATTTTTCGAAATGCGGCCTGAAACTTGTTACAAAATTTTTGGCTATCCTATTGACAATCATATTATTTTGTCATAAATTGGCATTCTGAAACCCACTAAACCCCTGCAACAATGAGAAAAGCAGATCTTGTTAACCAGATATCTGAGAAGACAGGAATTCCCAAAGTGGATGTTCTTGTTACTCTTGAAACTATGTTCAAAGAAGTAAAGGATACCCTTTCAGGGGGAGAAAATATTTATATCCGTGGCTTCGGTAGTTTTATTACAAAGAAACGCGCAGCTAAAATCGGGCGTAATATCAAGAAGAACATTGCTGTTCATATTCCTGAACATTATATACCTGCATTCAAACCTGCCAAGGAATTTGTAGCTGAAGTGAAGAAATTGAAAGAAGTAAAACCTGATGAAGGTCCGGGAGAAGACATTTAAGCAATGTGCCCGAACGATTTATGTTCAGTGATTCAATTATCATTTCCTTTTCAATTTAATTGTGATTTATCCTGTCTACAATGGTAACTTTGCCTTCCTAATTATGTTAAGGTGAAGAAACCTCAATGGATAACTATTGGAACTGCTGTCTTTTTGATTGCAGTTATTTTTATATATGGAAGGAGAGTTCCAAAAAAATACAATATTCCCACTCCCCCAACTAACAATGTTGGGGCCAATACTTCAGCAAATACAGAGGTAAATACCGATAGTATTCTTCAAATTTCCCGCAGACAATTAAGCCAGGAGCAGTCTACCAGGCTGGCTATGCTTGAAAATTCGATTTCCCGGGGTGATGTAAAGGATCAGAAATTGAAGGTGTACCATCAAATGGCTCATTTCTGGGGAGATTCGATTGGTCTTTTCCCTCCATACGCCTGGTATGAGGCGGAAGCAGCAAGATTGGAAAATTCGGAAAAAAGCCTCACCTTTGCTGCCCAATTATTTTTGAGCAGCCTGCAGCAAGATCAACAGGCAGACGCTCAATTAACTAAATGGAAAGCCCTGCAAGCCAGGGATTTATTTGAAAGATCTTTGAAGATTAACCCAAACAATGACTCCTCCAAAGTAGGTCTTGGAGGCTGCTATCTTTTCGGAAATATCTCTTCCACACCAATGGAAGGCATAAATCTTATCAGGGAAGTGACCCAAAGAGACAGCACTAATGTCTATGCACAGATGATGCTTGTGCAGGGATCATTGGTATCGGGACAATTCGATAAAGCAATCACCCGTTTACAGTCAGTAAACCGTATGCACCCGGATAATATTGAAGCTATCCTGCTGCTGGCTGATCTGTATGAACGCAATAATGACAAGGCAACAGCTATAAGCTGGTACAAAAAGAGTTTGCCTTTTATCAAGAAGGCGAGTCTTAAAGAGGTAATTGAAAAACGGATTAATGATCTTTCAAAATAGCGGCTATTAACTTATTAGATCTATAAACTAATTATTAAACAAGATTAAAAAATTACTTGAGTATGCCTTGTGGTAAGAAAAGAAAGCGTCATAAAATTGCGACGCACAAGCGAAAAAAGAGGTTAAGAAAAAACCGCCATAAGAAAAGGAATAAATAAGTTTAAAGTTTAGTGTCTAAAGTTTAAGGTTGATATGGTAGCAAATAATTAATGCTTACTGATCATCTTAAACTTTAGGCCCTGATCTTTAAGCCCTTCCTCTAATTTTGACTGGTTGCTCGTCGTACTGGTTTGCACCCCACCCATCTGCTGCAACTCACTTCCCGCATTCATGTACGATTTACCGGCAACCGGTTTTACAGCACTTAGGTGATTCAATATTACATTTTATGAAGCTGTAATGAACAAAGAACTCATTATTAATGCAGCCCCGCAAGGTGTTGAAATAGCCTTGCTGGAAGACAGGAAGCTGGTTGAATTGCATAGCGAAAAAAGTGATGCCCGCTTTGCCGTAGGTGACCTTTACCTTGGTAAGGTTAAAAAGCTTATTCCCGGACTAAACGCAGCTTTCGTGGATGTGGGGTTTGAAAAGGATGCTTTCCTCCACTATACAGATTTGAGCCCATATGCCCGTTCTCTGCTCAAATTCACGGCACTGACAATCGCAGATAAATCTGAGACCGGAATGGATTTTGGCAAGTTTGAGAACGAGCCTGAGATCATCAAGACCGGCAAGATCAATGAAGTCCTTGGAGGCAAACCGAATATACTGGTGCAGATCCTAAAGGAACCCATTGCGGCTAAAGGTCCAAGATTGAGCTGTGAGATATCTCTTCCGGGCAGATTCATAGTTATCACTCCCTTCAACAATATAGTAGCAGTTTCCCGTAAGATCCATTCTGCAGAAGAAAGAAAGCGACTGCAGAAGATAGTGGAAGCTATAAAGCCAAAGAACTTCGGAGTAATAGTTCGTACTGCTGCTGAAGGAAAGAATACTGCTGAATTGCATGAAGATCTTTCAGCCCTGGTTGAAATGTGGAAGACCATACAACGCAATCTGAAAGGTGCTGCGGCTCCTGCTAAAATTCTCAGTGAGCAGACCAAGACAAACAGCATTCTCCGTGATCTGCTGAATGCGGATTTCAATAAGATTGTCGTGAATGATAGAACCATTTTCACTGACACCCGCAATTATATTCAGCGTATTGCACCTGAAAAAATCGATATCATATCATATTACCAGAATGGGTCTACCATTTTTGATTCATTTGGTATCACCAAGCAGGTGAAATCTTCTTTCGGTAAAACTGTTAACCTCAATAGCGGAGCTTACCTGATCATAGAACATACAGAGGCCCTGCATGTAATTGATGTGAACAGCGGTTACAAGAGTGTAAGCAATAACCAGGAACAGAATGCCATGGAGACCAACCTGGAAGCGGCCGAGGAAATTGCACGCCAATTACGCCTCCGTGACCTGGGTGGTATCATCGTTGTAGATTTCATAGACATGAAACTTCCAGAGAATAAGCGTAAGCTTATGGAGAAGATGGAAGAGTTCATGTTGCCTGACAGGGCTAAGCATGCAGTGTTGCCGATATCCAAGTTCGGTCTCATGCAGATCACCCGTCAGCGGATGAAGCCTGAAGTTAATATCAATACGCAGGAAGTTTGTCCAAGTTGTAATGGTACCGGAAAGATCTCATCCACATTATTGCTGGAAGATGAAATAGAAAAGAATCTTAGTTATCTGATCACACACAAGCATAAGAATCTCAAACTGGTTGTTAACCCCATCATGTATGCTTACTTAACCAAAGGCTGGTGGTGGAAGACAAAGATGGCAAACTGGAAACAGAAGTTTGGTCAAAAAACCAGGGTTGAAGCAGCAACTAACTATCACCTCACAGAGTATAAGTTCTTCGACCAGCATGATGAAGAAATAAAGTTTTAAAAATGAAGGGGGTTGGCAAGCCAACCCCCTTCATTTTAAAACTATCAGTTCCTATCCCTCGCTCCCATAAAAAGCATGATATACTGGATAAGTTGTACCACAGCGGCCAGAGCAGCGACTACATATGTAGTTGCGGCCCATTTCAGGGCGTCCTTCGCTTTTGGGTACTCCTGGGAGTTGGTGACATTTGAATGATTCAGCCAGGCAAGGGCTCGATTGCTGGCATCAAATTCCACAGGCAGGGTAATAAGTGTAAATAATACAGTTACTGACATCATAATGATGCCTACCAGTAGCACGGTTGGGTTTCCGGACGCTGCCATAATTACACCCACCAACAGGACTATATTGACGAGATTGGAGCTGATCTGAACCACCGGTACCAGCCGGCTTCTCATTTTCAAAGGCTGGTAGGCCCGGGAGTGCTGAACAGCGTGCCCGCATTCATGTGCGGCAACGGCAGCAGCAGCCACGCTTCGGCCTTCATAAACCTCAGGGCTCAGGTTAACAGTTTTTGTGGCGGGATTATAGTGATCGCTCAAAAAGCCGTTTACAGAGGTCACTTTCACATCATAAATGCCATTTTCCCGGAGCATTTTTTCGGCTATTTCCCGCCCGCTCATACCGTTTGAAAGTGGCACTTTACTGTACTTCGTAAACTTGCTTTTTAGCACCATTGAAACGATAAAACTGATGGCTAAAAAGAGCAAGGAAACGATTAAAATTCCTGGTGTCATTTCGCTAAAAATTAATGTTGTTTCATATGATATAGCAAACTTGAAACCATTGAAATAAATGATTAGAATTCAGTCTTTTTGTCATTGATCAGAAATAAAAACAAACATCCAGTTTTAAGGACTTACCCCTAATGTTGTGTTTATAAGCAACTGATTATGAAATCATTAACAATACATAAATGTTTTCGAGTATTTGTACGTTAGCTGCAGAAAACAGCTTCTCAAGTTATGCACAGCACAAAAAATTTATTTTGAAATCTTATGTAGAATTGTAACTTAGCAATAGAATTTAATGGGTTAGTAAGTAAGGGGGTCAATCATCAGATTGGCCCCTTTTACATTTTGAAAATCACTGCAATTAACAGCATCAAAAAATCTTTCTCTTACAGTTATTTTCTTCTCTTTTTGGTGATCAGCTTTTGTTGTTATTGTTAAACTTTTCATACAAACAATACTGATCAATTAACTTTATCGCATGAGTAAGGTTAAAAGTGCATACTTCTGTCAAAACTGCGGTTATGAAAGTGTGAAATGGGTTGGTCAATGTCCATCATGCAATCAATGGAATACGTTTGTTGAAGAACTCATTCAAAAAGAAACAGCAAACAATAGCAATACCTGGAAAAATTATGGGGATGATAAAAAAACTGCAAAGACCATCTCATTAAATGAGATAGTAAGCAGTGAAGAAAAAAGAATATTAACTCCGGATGCTGAATTAAATCGTGTGCTGGGTGGTGGTGTGGTACCTGGAAGTATAATATTGGTTGCTGGAGAACCCGGAATAGGCAAATCAACATTGTTCCTTCAGAATGGATTATGGCTAAAGAATAATATTGTTCTTTATATCAGTGGTGAAGAAAGTCAGCAGCAAATAAAAATGCGTGCTGATCGTTTGAAATTAAAGAATGAAAATTTTTACCTGCTTACGGAAACGTCTATGCAGGTTATCTTCCAGGAAATAAAAAAGCTCAAACCTCACCTTGTCATTGTTGACTCCATTCAAACACTGCATACTTCTTTTATTGATTCATCACCTGGAAGTATATCACAGATAAGAGAATGTGCTTCCGAGTTTCAACGTTTTGCTAAAGAAACAAATACTCCTGTCTTTTTGATCGGACATATTACAAAGGAAGGAAATATCGCTGGTCCCAAAATACTGGAGCATATGGTGGATACAGTATTACAGTTTGAAGGTGACCGCCACTATGCATATCGCATATTGCGGACACTTAAGAATCGTTTTGGCAGTACAGCTGAATTGGGTATTTATGAAATGGGCGATATGGGTATGCGAGGCGTTATCAACCCCAGTGAGATCCTGATCACACAGAAAGAGGACCAGTTGAGTGGGATTGCCATAGCTGCTACTATTGAGGGAATGCGTCCCTTGCTCATAGAAGTGCAGGCACTGGTTACACAATCTGTTTATGGTACTCCTCAGAGAACGGTAAGCGGCTTTGACCTTCGCCGCCTACAATTGTTATTGGCTGTGCTGGAAAAAAGAGGTGGCTTTCATTTTGGCGTAAAAGATGTTTTCCTGAATATAGCCGGCGGATTGAAGGTGGAAGATCCATCAATTGATCTGGCGGTATTATCTGCTTTACTTTCTTCTTACGAGGATGTTGCATTGCCTCACCAGGTTTGTTTTGCCGGAGAAGTTGGGTTAAGTGGAGAGATCCGGGCCGTTAATCGAACAGAGCAGCGAATAGCAGAAGCAGAGAAACTGGGATTTGAAAAGATCATTATTTCCAAATACAGCCAGAAAGGTATGGGCAAGACAAAGTTCAATATTGAAGTGATACCGATGGGCCGCGTAGAAGAAGTATACAAGTATTTATTTTAAACAATGTAGCTAATTGTGCATAGGGTGCAAATTATTTTTGCACCCTATGCCCCTTGTAAGTGAAATAAAAGATTCATTTCTACATTTACTTTTCCCGCATTCCTGTGCAGGATGTGGAACCGATAATCTGGAAAATAAGAACATTCTTTGCCTTCATTGCGTAGCTACATTGCCCGAGACCCATTTTGAACGTTTTGCGGATAACCCCATAGAAAGAAAATTTTACGGAAGAATTCCTGTACACGCCGCAACTGCACAGTATTATTTTAGTCGCGATTCCGTTTTGCAACACCTTGTTCACCAGTTAAAATATAAAAGCAATAAAGAATTAGGTTATCAGCTTGGAAGATTAATGGGAGCATCATTGAAACAATCCGGGCGTTTTAATGCAGACGCGCTTATTCCTCTTCCATTATTTGCAGCACGTGAAAAGAAACGAGGATACAATCAGGCTAATATTCTTTGTGAAGGTATTGCTGAAGAATTACAGCTCCCCATCCTGAAGGATATGATCATAAGGCCAGATCATACCGAAACTCAAACGCATAAAGGAAGAATAGAACGCTGGAAAAATATTGAGGGAAAATTCAGGCTAATAGACCCTGGCCCGATTTCCGGCAAACATCTTTTGCTGGTAGATGATGTAGTGACCACTGGCGCCACGCTGGAATCCTGCGGGTCAGAATTGCTAAAGGCTGGGAACCTTATTCTCAGTCTTGCCTGTCTTTGCTATGCTGATAAATAGTCCTTCCTGGCTATTTAACAGGTAACCAGGCCCTCAATTCCAAAAAACAGGCTTTTGAGCCAGTAGTACGGCCAGATATTATCAGGCTTCAGAATATTGAACTATTTTTATCGCCATGAATCTCATGAAAACCGCAGGCACCCTCCTGGTCATCAGTCTTCTATTCCTCTTTTCCTGCCGGAAAGATTCATTTATCAATTCCCCGGATGCAGCAGTAACCATTACTGCCGACACCATTAAATACGATACGGTTTTCCCGACGGCAGGATCTGTGACCCAGCAATTCAAGATCATTAATGAGAACAAACAAAAGCTGCTGCTCAGTTCTGTAAAACTGATGGGGGGAGCAGGTTCGGCTTATAAGATGAATGTGGATGGGATAGCAACCACGGATGCCAGTAATATTGAAATAGCAGCGAATGATAGCATCTACGTTTTTGTTCAGGTAAATGTAAATCCCAATGCTGCTAACCTGCCATTTGTGATCAGGGACAGCATACAGGTGAATTATAATGGCAATAAGCGAATGGTACAACTGGAAGCCTGGGGACAAAATGCACATTTCCTTCGCAATAAACAGGTGCTCACTGATGAAACCTGGACTAATGATCTTCCTTATGTGCTACTTGGCTTTCTTCATGTCAATCCCAATGTGAAATTAACCATTGAAAAAGGTTGCAGGATATATGTCCACGCAGATGCGCCCATAATTATTGATGGTTCATTATCGGTATATGGATTAAAAGATTCGATTAACCGGGTTTATTTCCGAGGGGACAGAATGGATGATCCCTATAAAGATTTTCCAGCTTCCTGGCCAGGTATATTTTTCGCCGCATCCAGTAAGGATAATGTTATGGAATATGCTGTGATAAAGAATTCATTTCAGTCAATAGCGCTTGAAGATCCTTCCTCCAATATTAACCCCAAGCTCACACTCAATCAGTGCATTATTGATAATTCCTATGATGCTGGTATTATTGCCTCTAACAGCAGCATTGCAGCAACCAATTGTCTATTCAGTAATTGTGGAAAGAATATTGCATTGATCAAGGGAGGGACTTACCGGTTTACCCATTGTACGGTAGCTACTTATTCCAGCACGTTCATCGACCATAAAAATCCTGTACTCACTGTTTTTAATTATGATGGAAGCAATGCAACTGCTCCTCTGGATGCCATTTTCCGGAATTGTATTTTCTGGGGGGATAATGGTGTGGTGGAAAATGAAGTAGTAGTTGATAAAAAAGGTTCTACAGCCTTTAGCGTTACATTTAACCAGGCCCTCTGGAAAGTGAAGACAGCGCCCTCAAACATTACCGTTGTCAATCCTGCACCCATCAATAACTCTGCTCCTCAATTTGATAGTATAAATACTTCCAGGCATTATTATGATTTCCATTTAAAGGCCGGTTCCCCTGCCGAGAATAAAGGAACGGGGGCAGGGATAGTGATTGATATGGATGGAAAACCAAGGTCCACAACGCAGCCGGATCTGGGCTGTTATGAACGATGATTCGTTATGGCTGCGTCATTTACACGTTAATTTCAGGGTTTTTTGTCCCTTTCAACCAGAAAGAGGGTAAATTTGTCGTCCAACCTGTGCCATACTATCATAACATTTAAAAATAAAAAGATGAAAGCACTATTTCTAACACTGGCATTAGCCTTCACATTAGCTGACCCGGGAATCTATGATTTTAAAGTACCCGGACTTGAAGGCGGTACGATTGATTTTTCCAAGTACAAAGGAAAGAAGATCATGATCGTGAATACTGCATCAAAATGCGGTAACACTCCTCAATACAATGACCTGGAAAAATTGTATGAGAAATACAAAGACAAACTTGTGATCATTGGTTTCCCTGCAAACAATTTTGCGGGACAGGAGCCAGGTTCTAACAATGAGATCGCAGAGTTTTGCAAAAAGAATTACGGAGTTTCATTCCCAATGGCAGAAAAGATCTCTGTAAAAGGCGATGATATCGCTCCATTGTATAAATACCTGGTAGCAGAAGCTGCCAAGAAAGGGTTCGCAGATCCTGTTAAATGGAATTTCACCAAATTCCTGTTGGATGAACATGGTGAATTGATCACTGTTATCCATAACAAGACAAGTGTACTTAGCGATGAAGTGACCAAGTATCTGAATTAATTTATTCTATTATAGAAAGTCCTACCAGCATTCCTGGTTCCAGTCTTATAAAGGCAGGAACCAGGAATTTTCTTTTATAGCATCTCCGAGTTGGAATAGAAACCAAATGATGTGCATTTCATTTTATCTTTGCCTGCTATGCAATTCTCCAATGTGATAGGACAACAGGTGCTTAAAACAGAATTGCCTGAGCTTATGCAGGATAATCGTCTTGCACATGCCCTATTATTTCTTGGCAAGGAAGGCAGCGGAGCCTTATCCCTCGCACTGGCATTTGCTCAATTTGTTGTGTGCGAAAAAGTGAGCCCTCCAGCCGGAGCTAAACAAGGTGCTTCCCTTTTTGGAGAGTCTACTCCTGCAGAACGCACAAGAATGATGGATGCCTGTGGCGTCTGTCCTTCATGTGTAAAAGCACAGAAATTTGTACACCCGGATATTCACTTCTCTTATCCTGTTGTAACCAAAAAAGCAGGAACCCCTCCCATCAGCATCGATTATATCACTGAATGGAGAGAATTCATTTCATTATATCCCTATGGAAATGTGTACGATTGGCTTCAGTTCATTGGCGCCGAAAACAAACAGGGAAATATCACTGCCAATGAATGCAATGATATTATTCGAAAACTGAACCTGAAAAGTTTTGAGAGTGAATACAAAATCCTGTTGATGTGGATGCCGGAATACCTGGGAAATGAAGGAAACAAATTATTGAAAGTAATTGAAGAACCCCCACCCAACACATTATTTCTCCTGGTGGCGGAAAATGAATCCCTGATTTTGCAAACTATACTCAGTCGCTGCCAGTTGATCAAGGTTCCACCCTTGAAAACAAAAGATATTGAGGACGCCCTTATCAGCAGAAATAATACCGAAGCCTCAACTGCAAGACAGATCGCCAGTGTGAGCGAGGGCAATTACCGGGAAGCTCTTCAGCAGTCCCGACATGCGGATGAAGACTGGCAATCCCTGTTAAGGGAATGGCTGAACGCCATCATGAAGACAGGCCCGATTGCTCAAACCAGGTGGGTGGAGGAAATTAGCCGGTTGGGCAGGGAAAAGCAGAAACAGTTCCTCCGGTATTTTAATCATCTTTTGGAACAGGCCATCAGGGTCCGGGCCATGGCCGCTGTAGGAGGAGGTTTGCCTGAAAAAGAGCTGGATTTTGCTACCCGACTGAACCGGATTGCCGGAATTGAGCAGCAGGAGGCCATAATTGAGGAATTGGACCGCGCCGCCTACTACATAGAACGGAACGCGAACGCTAAAATCCTGTTCCATGCCCTCACCATTAAACTATATCACATCATTCAGGACAAAATTGTATTTTTGCCTGATTGAGAATGGCTTCGAAGAAAATGACTTGAAGAGTTGGGAAGCCGCAGAAATGATGGTGTATAATTTTTATGTCAAAATCTACCTCTACATATAGCGTTGTTTTTCAAGCAAGTTCCCGAGCGTTGAAGCAATAATTCTATATATGTGGTCTGCATTCTGCAGGACTTAAAAATTCCATTCTAACATTAGCTGCCTTCCGCCATTCACATCTCCAAAAATAGTAGATCGATGGGATGTAGTAATTGTGGAACCACCAAAGACGGAAAACCAGCTGGTTGCAAAAGCAATGGCGGATGCAGCACAGGCGGCTGCAATCGCATGAACACGTACGACTGGCTCAGGAATCTTCCCCTCCCGGATGCTGACACTTCCTGCAAGATCATAGAAGTAAGTTTCAACAAGGGCACACGTAAAGACTTTTTCCGTAATACAACTTTGCATCTTTTTGAAAAAGGCGACCTGGTTTCTGTTGAAGGCGTCAGTGGTTTTGATGTAGGCGAAGTCTCCCTGACTGGCGAAATTGTGCGTTTACAAATGAAAAAACGCAATGCACGGGAGGATAATCCCGAAATGAAAAAGATTTTGAGGATTGCCAGTGACCGCGATATTGACCTGATGCGCCAGAATAAGGCCCGTGAACCAGAAGCCGTGATTCGCAGCCGCGCAATAGCCCGTCGCCTCAATCTTGAAATGAAGATCAGCCAGGTAGAAATGCAGGCTGATGGTAGAAAAGCAACATTCTTTTACATCGCAGACGGTCGTGTTGATTTCCGTGAACTTATCAAAGTATATGCTTCCGAGTTTAAAGTAAAAGTGGAAATGCGACAGATAGGTGCAAGACAGGAAGCCGGAAAAGTAGGTGGCATTGGCAGCTGCGGAAGAGAATTGTGTTGCAGTACCTGGCTTACAGATTTCAAATCTGTAAACACAGCGGCAGCCCGCTACCAGAACCTATCTATTAACCAGGCCAAACTCAGTGGCCAGTGTGGAAGGTTAAAATGCTGTCTGAATTACGAACTGGATACATATCTTGATGCATTGCAACATTTCCCTGATAATTGTGACACCATACAGGTTGCAAAAGGCAATGCGTTCCTGATCAAGAAAGATATTTTCAAAAATCTGATGTGGTACACCCTTCCTGATAGTACCAAACAGTACCCACTTACCATAGAACGCGTCAGGAAAATAAAATCATTGAATCACCAGGGTGTGATTCCCGAAGAACTGGAAGCAGTTGAAGTTACTTCCAGCAAACCAAAAGAAGTGGAACCTGAATTTGTGGATGTTGTTGGGCAGATCAGCTTACGAAGTCTTGAAAAAGCCGATAAGAAGAAGCGTCAGCAACAACATCAGAATAGAAGCCAGCAGGGTCAGGGTCAACGCCCGCAGCACAATCAACAAAAGAAACAGGGCGGTGGCGGCGGACAGCAACAGAGGCATGGCGGTGGTCAGCAAAATAAGCAGGGACAACAGCCAAATAAGGGTCAACAACAGCAACCTAACCCTAATCGAAATCAGCCCCCCAGGAATCCAAAAGGACCTGGCCAACAGGGAAAATAACTGATCTCCGAATCAGTGATTTAAATTGTAATTACAAGTCTTTCATTTTGCTCCTGATCCCTTTCATTCAAAAGGAAACTCGTAAGCTTGAGTTTACCTGACCGTGTTTCCACGGTATTGATTTGGGTTAAAAGCCCCTTGCATTTATTACCTGCACGCTATAATTTTAGATACTTTCTCCGACCTTCCGGAATCTATTCCATTATATTATTCACCTCAAACGGTTTTATGAGCAATCAAATTGGTGAACTCAAACCTGATCAATTACGAGATTATAAGCCACCTAAAGATCAGCCACCGCCAATCATCAATTGTCATACACATATTTTTACGGCTGATTGTGTACCTCCGTTTCTGGCCCGCACAATAATCCCATCTCCATTTTACCGATTGCTACCTTTAACACCTTTTGTTAAACTGGTACGTTGGTGGCTGGGCAATAAGTACAGTCCTTATCGCCTAAAGTTTCAGCCTCTGTATAAAAAGATCGTACGTGGTGTGTATTTAACTAAAATGGCGTTTACGCGGTACTTTGTATTAAAGGTTATAAAGTTCTTCCTTGGTCTTTTAATTCTTATTTCCATCTTTCACAGTTTATACAGCAACTACCTCAAACCATGGTTGGATCAACAGGGTATAGGTACAAAATGGGCGGATCAGGCAGATCAATGGTTGATGGATAATGGAATTCTCGTAATAACAGATAATTTCTGGCTAAAGGCAATTTTGCTTATTGTATTATTACTCCTGTTCCCAAGCGGTCGTAACCTGTTAATCTTTTTACTGAAAAAATTTACTGGATTCTTTAAGATGTTGCCAGGAAAAAACACAATGGAGTTGATCCAACGCTATTTTACTATTGTACGGTTTGCCAGGTATAAGAGGCAGAGAGATATACTTACCAAATTACTGAATCAATATCCTCCCGGATCCTCAATAGTAATATTGCCGATGGATATGGAGTTTATGGGAGCCGGCACACAAAAGAAACCATTCCATATTCAAATGGAAGAGTTGGCAGAGCTAAAGTTAACGAGAAGTATAAAACCATTTCTTGCAATCGATCCCAGGAGAACCACGGCTGGAAATAAAGTATTTCTTGACTACGAAATTTCGGAAAATAAAGTGGAACTGAAAGAGTGTTTCGTAAAGGAGTATATGGAAGATAAAGAATTCGCTGGGTTCAAACTTTATCCTGCTCTTGGTTATTTCCCATTTGATAAAAAATTATTGCCCTTATGGAAGTATGCCGCAGACAGAGGCATTCCTATAATGACCCATTGCATCCGGGGAGTTATTTATTATCGTGGCCCAAAATCTAAAGATTGGGATTTTCATCCTGTATTCAAACAGGCTATGGGAAAAGAGAAAGATCAGAAAGATCCCGACGATAACTCTGATAATGACGAAGAAGTATCTGGGTTTGAGCCAATGTTGCTTTCGCAAATGAAAGCTATCGATGTGCAGGAAATTTTTACCCACCCGATGAATTATGTCTGCCTCTTAAATGAGCATTACCTTGCTCAGTTAATCGGCATAAGTAATGACAACGAACTAAAAAAATTATTTGGATATTCAAAAACGACCGAACGAAAGAAGGTCAAAGTAAAAGGTGTGGAAACAGAAAAAGAAGTTGAGGTAGAAGCTGTGAAATACAATCTCCGCCATCTTAAAATATGCTTCGGACATTTTGGCGGCGAAGATGAGTGGGCTAAATTTTTTGAGAAGGACAGGGATAATTTTTCCAGTCAGTTGGTCAAAAATCCCGAAAAAGGTATTGACTTCGTTTTAGGCTCAAATAAACAAGTAAGCCCAGGCAAACCCGAACAGCTATGGAGATCGGCAGACTGGTATTCAATAATCTGTAGCTTAATGCTTCAGCACCCTCATGTATATGCCGATATCAGCTATATCCTGCACGGGGATCTGGAAATCCGCTCATTATTGAAACATACATTGCAGCATCCTAAATTAAAGGAACGGGTATTGTTTGGAACTGACTTCTATGTTGTTCGCAACCACAAATCAGATAAGAACATGCTTGCAGATACAATGGCGAGTTTAAATGACAATGAATTCAAACAAATAACCATCACAAATCCAGTCAACTATTTATATCGAAATGATATTACCTGATCCCTTTATAAATAGCCTCCTGGATCTTGGACCGGATATTCATCGAAGAAAGCCTTGGATTATCTCTTCCTGGATATACCCGATTAGAGAGAAATATATATACTAAACTGGATTTCGGATCCACCCATACACAGGTTCCTGTAAAACCGGTATGACCAAATGTTTCAGGTGAAGCACTTTGTGAGGGATATGGTTCATTCCTGGTAGCATTATCTTTTTCAGGTTTATCGAAACCATAACCACGGCGACTGATCTTACTGTGGTATTCCGTAAAATATTTAATTGTTTCCGGCTTCAGATATTGAACTCCATTGAATTGCCCGCCATTCAATAACATCTGATAAAGTATTGAAAGATCATAGGCATCCGAGAATAATCCTGCGTGACCAGCCACTTCACCAAACATCGAAGCGCCCTCATCATGCACATCTCCCTGCAATAATTGCATGCGGAAATGCTTTTCCTCTTCCGTGGGAACAATATTCTCTATTGGGAATTTCTTCCAGGGCCTGAAACCCGTTGTAATCATTCCAAGTTTACTGTAGAAATTCTGTTCCACATATTGATCCAGGGGCATTCCGCTTAAGTTTTCAACGATCTTGCCGAGGAAAATAAAATCATTGTCGCTATAAACATATTTGCCTTTAGGCCCCAGCGGACTGTTCAATATCCTTTTCATGAGTGTATCCTGCCAGTCGTTACGCATGAATACTCCATTTGCCACTCTTACATTGAAACCTGGTTTTTCTATATTACTGTAAATTTCAGGACTGGGAAGACCGGTAACTGTATCGATCGTTTCCCTGTAGAATGGAATAAAAGAAACAAGACCTGCCTGGTGTAAAAGAATATCCTTTATAAGCAACTTTGCCTTATTGGTTCCTCTTACAATGGGTAGATAATCTCCCAGTTTCTTATCAAGATCAATTTTCCCTTCTTCATAAAGCTTCATCACCGAAACAGTTGTAGCCGATATCTTGGTAACTGAAGCAAGATCAAATATGCTTTCGGTATTCATTTCCTTTGAAGGCTCATATTTGAAATGGCCAAAGGCTTTATTGTAAATAACATTTCCATTCTGCAGGGCCAGTACCACACAACCGGGAAAGGCCTTTTTAGCAATAGCATCGTTTGCAATTGAATCAATAGACATCAGTTTTGCAGCGTAGCGAGCTGTATCATAAGGAATGGGGTCAATCCTTAACTCAACCGGTCTGACTCCTTCCTGTACAATACCATCTCCAAATTTGAAGTCGCACACAGAAACAGGAAGTGTTCCTTTAGCTAAAATCTTTCCTTCCAGCAGATCAGCTGCAACGTCGCGGGTTATTTCATCATCCTGGTAACAGGCCACCAGGTTTTTAGCATCGCAGAAATTGGAAATAGCCAGCACATTACCAAAAATAAAGCTTGTTGAATTGAAGGCCTGCAACTGGTTGAATAAGTGAATGGCCGCCGGACTGATATTGTAATTATTACCGGGCCGCAGGCTATAATTATGAATTCCTACTATGATTCTATTATAGTTTTCTCTTCTAAGCCGATCGATAATACTGTCACCGGTTGCAGTTGTATCCTTATAAGAAAAGAAATAATTATCAGAATTATAGTCATCCATTATTCTTGACCCAAATTCATTCAGGGTAGAATCTCCAATTGAAACATAAGCCGTTTTCCTTCCTGCCTTGAGGGTAATGCCAGCTCCCTGTGATCTTAGAACAGTAATGCTGCGAGCAGCTACTTCATACCGAATATCATTTGTTTTGGCATTAAGATCAATTAATAAGTTAGCTGTATCAATTGTTGTATGCTCATTTAAACCCAGGTTGTATTTTGCAAGCAATACCCGCTTTACCTTTTCATTTATAATTTTCCAGCTCAGCTTTCTCTTTTTGATAGCTTTCCTTACTGCTGCAATTGATTCAGGAACACTTTCTGGCAAACAGAGCATATCATTGCCTGCAATCAACGCTTCAACTGAGATTTTCCCACCTGGGAAATATTTAGCTACGCCTTTCATTTCAAGTGCATCAGTGAACGTGAGGCCATTATAACCAAGATCATGACGCAGTAATCCAGTAACATTATTCTTTGAAATAGAGGTGGCCGTATTTGCGGTGTTATCAATTGCCGGAACGGAAAGATGGGCTACCATCACGCTGCCCACCCCTGCCTTGAACAAAGCCTTGAATGGAGCCAATTCTACAGTATCAAGTTGTGCAATGGATTTATTGATCACTGGTAGATCCAGGTGAGAATCTACATCCACATCACCATGACCGGGAAAATGTTTGGCGCAAGCCATTATTCCAGCATCCTGCATTCCCTGCATATAAGCCACTCCAAAGCGAGTTACCTTAGTCTTGCTTTCCCCGAATGATCGATACCCAATAACTGGATTATTAGGATTATTGTTTATATCAACAACTGGAGCGTAATTCACCTGTACTCCAAGTCGTTTACATTGTTCACCAATTGCTTTTCCCATTCGATAGATCAACTCTTCATCATTTATTGACCCGAGTGTTAACTGGTAAGGATACTTCCAAACGCTATCCAAACGCATACCCAATCCCCATTCTGCATCAATGGTTACCATCAACGGTGTTTTGGAAATATCCTGATAGTAATTGGTAAGATTGGCCTGCCTCAAAGGTCCGCCCTGGAAAAAGCAAAGCCCACCTACGTCATATTTTTGGATATTCTCAACCACTTTTGCTATATGATCTGGTCCCAGGTTGGAATGTGCACGTATAATAATCAACTGAGCGATCTTTTGATCATTATTCAGCGTTTTAAAAACACTGTCTACCCACTGTTTCGCCGCAAGGCTACTATGGTATTGGGCTGAAGAAAATACCGGCAATAGAAAAAGCAAAAACGCAATCAACCTGTTCATATCACAATAAAGCTTGATGAAACAATAAAAGTAGTAAATAATGTACGATGTTAGCTGATTATCAGACGATGTATCGACCTATTTCGTTTCGTAGGCAATTCGTTAATTTTGTCGCCTGATGCCTGACAAGATAGTTTTATTGCCGGATAATATTGCCAACCAGATAGCTGCGGGAGAAGTGATTCAGCGCCCGGGCAGTGCCGTAAAGGAATTGCTGGAAAATGCGGTCGATGCCGGTGCTACTGAGATCAGGTTGATCCTTGCAGAAGCCGGCAAATCCCTGATCCAGGTCATTGACAATGGCACTGGTATGAGCGAAACAGATGCAAGAACATGCTTTGAACGTCACGCAACTTCCAAGATCAGAAGCATCGAGGATCTATTTCAAATTCGCACAATGGGATTCCGTGGAGAAGCGCTCGCTTCCATTGCAGCTGTGGCCCAGGTAGAGTTAAAAACCAAACGTGCGGAAGATAGCACGGGGACATACATAGAAGTTGAAAATAGTGTTGTGAGGAAGCAGGAACCTGCAGCAGCATCCAATGGCACCAGCATTGCCATGAAGAATCTTTTCTTTAATGTACCTGCCCGCAGAAATTTCCTTAAAAGTAATGCTGCTGAAATGCGGCATATCATTGATGAGTTCACTCGCGTTGCATTAGCATTTCCTGCAATCTTTTTCTCTTTATCCAATAATGGACAGGAGATATTTCACCTGGAAGCAGGAAGTTTAAAGCAACGTATCCTCCAGTTATTAGGAAATAATTACAGCACCAAACTGGTTACCGTTAAAGAGGAAACTGACTATTTAAATATATATGGTTTTGTAGGTAAACCGGATATTGCCAAAAAAACGCGTGGTGATCAGTACTTCTTCGTTAATAATCGTTTTATTAAGAGCGGTTATCTTAACCATGCCGTAATGAGCGCTTACCAGGAAATGATTGCGGCAGATAGTTTTCCGATGTATGTATTGTTCATTGATCTGGATCCCGCCCAGGTGGACGTGAACGTACATCCTACCAAACAGGAAATAAAATTTGAGGACGAGAAAATAATCTATGCTTTTGTGCAGGCGGCCATCAAGCATGCTCTCGCACAATTCAGCGTAATGCCCGCACTGGACTTTGACCTGGATGCGTCCATACAGCAATTGCCCTCCATACAGCAGCCATTTACAGAAGAAAGGAAGTCCGCCGCAGCTTCTTCTTCTCTTTTTAAAGGATTTACCCAAAAACACCAGGCTCATTTTATTGAAAGAAGTAGTTCCGGCAACTGGAAAGATTTTTATGAAGCAGGACAGGCCCAACCTGGAGAAAAACTTACGTCTGCAGATCCGATGCCTGTTATTCCTAAACATATTGCTGAAGAAGCGGAATTATCTCAAATCCTGAATTCTTATATAGTTGTTCCGTCAGGGGAGGGTTTCCTGCTTATTCACCAACAGGCTGCACATGAAAGGATTATATATGAACTTTTGAAAAAAGCAAGCAAATCCAACCCTTTTGCCTCACAACAAAGCATGTTTCCTGTAACCATTGAACTGGTTCCGGCAGATGCTGTTCTGCTGGAAGAATTAATGGAAGACCTTCAACAATTGGGTTACGGTATTGAGCCTTTCGGTAAAAACACATTTGTTGTTCGCGGTACCCCTGCAGATATCGAACATGGGAATGAAAAGCACAACATAGATCTCCTGCTGGAACAATACAAGCATTTTAGCAATGATCTCAAATTCTCTAAACGTGAGAAGTTAATCCGTTCCCTGGCCAAACAGCAGAGTATTAAAACCGGGACAAGACTTACTGAAAGGGAAATGCGGGAGCTGATCAATAATCTACTGGCATGTGAATTACCCGGTGCTGCTCCAGATGGAGCACCTGTATATCTTGAGTTTAAAGGTGAACAGTTGGAAAAGATGTTTGGGCGTTAGCCATTATTCTTTCTTTTTCGATTGCCAAAGCTCATACCTCAAAAAAATCTGTAAAGATCTATTACTCTCTTTTCCCGTCTGACCATTCAGCAAAGTGAATTTTAAATAAGGCTGCAAACCGAAAGTGTATCGGGCGCCAAATGAGAATCGCTTCCATTTGTATTGGGATTCAAGTACGCCCTGGAAATAAGATTTAGCAAATCCAGTTGCAGAATCCTGTTTCTCCCTAACAATGCCTTTGCTGACTACAGAATCAATGGTTGTTGAATTATTTCTTCTGGTAATTTCCTGATCTGATATCGCGCTCACAAATTTGTTCCAGCTGAGTCCCGCTCCTGCTGACCATTCCTTTGTAAGGAAGTAATTAAAAGTTACTGGCAACTGGTGGTAATAGGTTTTTTTAAGAGTATTGCTGGTGCGCGTTGTAAATGTTTGAGTCGGACTTAAAGTATCTTCTCTTCGTTCCTGCTTATAAACGAATTCCCTGGTGTACTGGGGAGCACCATATTTGAATTCACCCTGTATAAACCATTTCTGTTCTTTATTAACCCGGAAATAAATGGAAGGTATATAATCAGCAAGAGTTCCCTTTCTTCCCTGGGAATTATAGGGAACAGTTTTTTGTCCGGCAACAGGTAATAATTGCTGCATGGATATCCCTGCTGAATAACTCAGCTGTTTCTTTTTTGTGGAATCTTTTTTGGCAGTGTTTGTTGACAAAGAATCCTGTTTGCCTGGCCTGGTTAAATTAACAGAATCCCTTTTAAGGGGAGCCTTAACTGCAAGAGTATCATTAGCAGGTTTTACTCCAGCTGAATCAGTTCCTTTAGATACAACAGGGTTATTTGTTCTTACTGAGCCACTCTCGTTAATTACAGGCTGCTCAGGAACATTGTTTTTCTTATTAGAATCATTTTTTGCAGGTTTTAAAGGGTCTGCAACAGGCTTACGGGCAGCATTCTTTACATTCTTCCGTTGTCCTGTTACAACTGGATTTGAAATATTATGATCATTATTCCCTGTTATGGCACTCCTTCTGTTCCTTCTTCCAGTTAATACCGGGTTTTGTATCCCGGTTTGTTTTTTTATTTCATCCGTTTTATGTTCAGCAGAAGTAATAGAACCTCTTTCTCTTCCAGGAATTTTAACCGCTGTAGGTTTATCGCCAGGATTTAATTGCTGTCCATCTGTTATTTCTTTCAAGGGACCCAATTCATCCTTTTTGGTCTCATGCGCAGAACCTGTACCGGAAGGTATAGTCTGAATGATCACAGTATCATTTCTTTTATTATCAGGATGCTTATACTGTTTATTATCTGTCACCTTCTCTTTATCATCTGATGTAAAATATTTTTTCTTAATCAACCAAAGTCCTGAACCGAAGATCACCAACAATAATAATCCCCACAATAAACAACCTCTCCGCCACCATACAATGATGGGCCGGTCGTCATCATCCTCTTCCAGCCGACGCCTCATGTCCTCCCATGCCTTATTTTCATCCGGCAGGGGAAGATCAGTCCAGTGCTGCTGAAGGTGATCCTCGTATGGTAAACGCTCACTCATGAACCGGTTTCATTTTTACTGATCAATTGCTGTAATAATTTTCTTGCTTCACTCAGGTGCCATTTACTGGTACCCTCACTCGTACCCAGGAGTTCGGCTACTTCGCGGTGATTGAATCCTTCCATTACATACAGGTTAAAGACTGCCTGGGTGGCTGGTGGTAATTGCCTCACCAGTTTCAGGATATCCGCGGCTGATATCTTTACAAATACGTCAGGCGGCAAGTCTACCTGTGCCGCCTGATCCAATTCTTTCCATTTTGCCTGCCCGCTCTTTGCCCTGATAAAATCCAGGCAGGTATTTATGATAATGGTACGGATCCAGGTATATAATGTTGCTTTACGCTTATCATATTTCCTGATATTTTTATAAATCTTGTAAAAACCTGAATTCAGCACTTCCATGGCATCGGCTTCATTCTTTGTATAGCGGACACAAAGGTTCATCATGGCCCTGTAGAAGCTCCTGTAAAGAGCTTCCTGGGCCTTTCGGTCATCCTGTCTGCAACCGTCAATTATTTTATCTATGTCCCTTTCCTCGTTGTACAAATAGCCGGTTTACCGTCTGAATTATTGATAAAGTTTAAAACATTTTACAATTATAGTTTTGGTTGACTTCTCCTAAAATAATCAATGCAGTTCAGCAAGTTTCTTTTTTAATTCCTTCTCCGTATAAGGAGAAAAATTAAGAGTAACTGATCCTCCATCTTTTACATTTGCTGCTGCAAATCCAGCATAAAACCGTCCGTTCCTCACACTTATTCCTATAAAGGTTGATGGAACTGCCAGTAGTTTGTCGGATTCGAAATAAGGCAATCCTCTCGTCCAGCTCATCTTAACAATCGTATTCTTGCCTGTCAGGTGTACAAAAACATTGATGCTATCACCAGATGGGGCATTAACCGGGTTTGCCCTGAATTTCACTGTAGGTTCATTGTAGAACTTATCACAATTCAGCCACCCCATGCTATTGCTAAACAGGGATGATCCGGCAAAAAGTGTAGAATCGCCCACTACTATATTTCCCGGGGTCTGATTCAAAGTCCAGTTCACATTTCCCTGGGTATCTTCTGTTCCATTAAAAACCTGCATACCATTGTTATTGCTTCCTTTCATTTGGATCCGGACAAATTTCCCTGATGCAAGCTCCAGTTCCTGGTTACTCTTTGTTGCACTGATCCTAAACTCACCTCCTGATTCCAATGGAACTCCATTTGCCATGGTAGGCATATTATTCATGATCATATCATAGGGCGTAAGATATTCTTTTACACTTACAGATACTTCACCGGTCACAGGTGTCCCTGTTTTTGTTACAAACGCATTGTCAGGTATATATATCTTGTTTCCCGCTGTTGTTGTTTTAACTCCTCCAGATGTACCTGATACTGTATACGATTGTTCTGTTGTGCGGTTCTTCTTATAGAAATCCTCCACCGAAGTTTGTTTATCTTCTCTAGTAAAGGAGGTTTCAGGCTGGCACCCTGCCAAAATCATAATTGCTATTGCACTGCCCAGTATTTGCTGTTTCATAGACCATAGTTTATAGCTTACCAGTTCCTGGCAAGGCGGAACGTTGCATTAATATCATGAACCACAGAAAGATTTGCAGAATCTTTGAATTGCCCCGAGAAACTACCTTCAAAGTATCCACCAGTTGTCTGTGCAAAACTGGTTATGACAACATTGAAAGGCTCTATTACACCGATCCTGTTATAATCATTGATATACATTCTTCCATTCATTGGATAGGTCCCCGGCGCTGTATTGGTTCCAAAAGTCAGGTTAACATACTTGCCGGGAGTATGCGATCCCATGATCCACATTTTCACCGGCAATACGATACCCGGTGTGCTGGTATATGCCATCAATGAATCTGATGCCGTGCTGGAAAGACTGTAATTGGTTCCATCCAGGGTATAGTTGATGAATTGCACAGTAGAAGTACCACAGGCGCTGATCGTTCCTGCATCGGATACAGGAATAGTAACAGTAACATTTGTAGTTGAACCCTGTTGTGCAGCAGCATCATCATATCCAGTTATTTCACAGGTTGCAGGTACTGAAGAGCACACAGTAAGCGTGATGGAAAATTCTCCTGAATTATTTGCATCTACATTGTGCACGATATTATCGAACCTTATAAGTGCATGACCATTTGTAACAGGAGCATTACTACAATTGGCTAACTTGCCCTTTATGGTTATCAGTGATACAGAATTGTTAACCGTAATTGAACCAAGGTTTACTGCCGAAGTAAATGGCCCTACGTTTTGAGAGTATGCAATTCCATGGCATGAATTCAATACCTCCATTACCAGGTTCATATTGGAAGGGATAAAACCACTCACCTGTCCCAATGAATCGGTAACACCATATGCATTCCCAACATATCCATTGACGGCTCTGAATCTTACATAAGTGAAGGTAAGCGGTTCTCCTCCCGGTGTTTTCAGGGTAGCAGTGAAACCAACGGTGGGCACAGATACATCTGCATTCCAGTACGAGAAATGCTTTACAATTCCTGTATAGGCATTTCCATTTTTCACAGCCGTACCTTCTTCCTTCCAGACCCCTGTTTGTTCATCAAGGTACCAGAGAGGAATTGATGCCGGAGCCGATGATTGAATGGATGCCGGTACAGGTATGGTAAGTGTTGCAGTGGAACCACTGGCTAATTGTAATTTTTCTCCTGTAGCCGATTCAAGTTCCACTGCCAGCATACCATAAGAGGATAAGGTTACCAGTTTATCGTTTTTATCTGTAGCCATGAATGATCCCGGAACTCTTTCTCCAGTCTCTGCCGCTACCGGGTCTATATAAGTTGCATATACATTTACATTGCCATTATAGGCAGATCCCGATCCCACAACAGCATTGGCAGGAAGAGAGATAACCGAACCATTAGAAAGGGTAACCTGTCCGCCTGCATCTGACTTGATCACACCTGCGCTACTCTTCTTTATTAACCGCATCATCACCTGGTTAACTCCGCTGGTAGCACTGAAAGAACGATAAGCTTTAAAATAACCGGTCTTTATAGCTGTAACCAGAGAAGCATTTTTATCCAGTGCAGCATTATCAATCCTGAAATATCCTTTGTCATCCGTAGTTGTTAAAACAGTACCCACTTTTATACTTACATTATTGGCAGGCTTTCCATTTTCATCAAATACATTACCCTGAATTGTTGAAGTAACAGGTGATGGAGTAATAGTATTATTTTCATTGCCGGGTATCTGGTTATTACCGCCTATTGTTCTTACCTCTTTTTGGCAATTAAATGCTATTACTGAGATGAATACGAATACAAGTGCCGCATAAAGTGTTTTCATAAAAGCTATTTATGACATATACTTCCGGCAATAAAAAAGGGTTGGGTATTTCAGAAGAAAAAACCAATGTTTCCGGACAGGAAATTGTAGCCTCCCCTGTCCAGGAAATTATTTTCAGGAATAGAGACCTGACTTAACGCTGCAGTGAATTTGAGGCCTATATCCACTTTATGCCCATTCTTTAAGGGCAATAGCATACCGGTGCTGGCAGCAAGACCCGGGCAATTCCCGGTATGTTTCAATCCTACCACAATTCCTCCCTGTGCTCCGATATAGAATTTCTCCTTTGAATAATATTTTAACCCTGCCATAACAGGGAGAATATTGAATCCTTTGATAGTATCCTGGTTAAAATGATCAATGACCTTTCCATAAAAATTATGGAAGTCAATTGAAAATAGAGTGGCCCATTTCTTATTGATGGCAAATTCCCCGGTTGTACCAAGGCCGGCTCCCATGGATGGAATCTCTTTATAAGTAGGAATGGAGAGAGTAACATGGGCTGAAGCCCTGAATTTATGGTCCTGCCCAATAATAAAATTAGCGATAAGCAGGCCTAAAAAGAGTAAAAGTGTTTTTTGCATGGTTCT
>Ga0207648_10000754_pt1 | contig 36369 bp, 38 predicted proteins | sample KBSMisM32_FD_184310 | JGI IMG/M metagenome (GOLD analysis project Ga0207648, IMG submission 184310) | Miscanthus rhizosphere microbial communities from Kellogg Biological Station, Michigan, USA - KBS Miscanthus M3-2 (SPAdes) (version 2) | ecosystem: Host-associated > Plants > Roots >... | reverse complement strand
CCGTGTTCGACGGCCAGCCTCGCGTCGTCGGCGCGAAGGATCCCCTTGACGAGGATCGGCAGCTCGGGCGCCTGATCGCGGATCCACGCGAGATCGTCCCAGGAGAGGTCGGGTTCGAACTCTTGCGGCGATCCTGCCGGCCCCACCGGGAGCGTGTACGCGTTGCGGGTGTCGCGATGACGAACACCGAGAGCCGGCACGTCGACCGTCCACACGAGCGCGCGGTAGCCAGCGGCCCGAGCTCGGCTGATCAGATCCGCCGTCGCACGGCGATCGCGCCAGATGTACAGCTGCCACCACAGCGTCGCACGACTGGCAGCCACGTCCTCGACGCGATCGAGCACCGTCGACGACACGCACATCGGGATCCCCATCGCCTCGACCGCGCGGGCCGTCGCGACCTCGCCATCAGGGTGGACCTGCCGCTGGAACGCCCAGGGCGCGACCCCGACCGGGAACGCGAGCTCCGATCCGAGGATCGACGTCGAGGTGTCGGGGTTCCCCGATCGACGAAGCATCGAGGGCCAGACCGTCCATCGATCGAACGCCGCCTCGTTCGCGACGAGCGTCCGTTCACCCCCCGCGCCACCGGCGATGTAGTCGAACACGCCGGGCGGAAGCACCGCACGGGCCGCGCCCTTCCAGTCCTCAACGGTGATCGGCGCGCCGGACATCCGCGCGACCCTACCCCTCTGGGGCGGCCAGCACCTCGGGCCGACGAGCCGCCTCGGCGAGCACGGTGATCGCTACACCGGCCAGCACGATCACTGCACCGACCACCACCTGGGGCCCGGGACGCTCGTGGAAGATGAGGAACGCGAGCAACGTCGCCGCCACGGGCTCCGCGAGCAACGCGACCGAGACGACCGACGCGCGCAGCTCCCCGAGCAGATGGTTGAAGACGGTGTGGCCCAGGAACTGGGGTCCGATCGTCATCGCGGCGAACAGCGCCCACGCCTCCGTGGGGAACCCTGAGAACGGCGTGCCCGACACGAGCATCGCCACCGCGAGGCACGTGGCCGCGACGACGTCGACCGCGGCCGAGTATGCGACGAACGAGATCTCCTGGCGGACGTGCCGTCCGATCACGACGTAGGCCGCGGCGAACATCGCTCCAGCGACCGCGAGCGCATCACCGAGGAGCGGATCCGACTGCTCGCCACCCGAGGACGCGAGCGCGATCACGAGCGTTCCCCCCAGTGCGATCGCGATCCCCAGCCAGCCGCGTCTGGAGGTCCGCTCCCCGATCAGGGGCCCGGCCAGCGCGACCCAGACGGGCATCGTCTGCACGAGTACCGCGCTCGCCGCGATGCTCGTGTAGGAGAGCGACGACACCCACGTCGCGAAATGACAGCCCAAGGCGACACCGGAAAGGACCAAGAGCCAGCGTGAGGCCCGCGATAACCCACCGAGCTCGTGCCGATGTCGCCTCCATGCGAGCGGCACGAGCACCAGGCTGGCGAGCGCGCATCGGTAGAACGCGATCGCGAGCGCCGGTACGTCGATGTCGTTCGCCGCTCGGATCAGCACCGCGGAGGTCGAGACCGCGGAAACCCCGATCACCAGCCAGACGATGTGCCGACGCTCCATCGCGGAGATTATCGTTCGCCCGTGACCAGGACCGCGGTGTTCGGGGCGGGCGCGATGGGGACTGCCGTGGCGATGCACGCGGCCCGCGTGGGACACGAGGTGACCCTCTGGGGCTCGGTCCACGACGAGCAGGCGCTCCGCGCCCTCGCGACCCAGGGCAAGCACCCGAGCCTGCCGGAGCATCTCCCCCCGTCGGTCAAGGTCTGCGGACCCGATGAGTTGGCGGCCGCCGCCGACGGCGCGCAGTTCCTGGTGCTCGGCGCGAACTCCCACGGTGCGCGATCCCTCGCGGCGTTGATCCGCGACCACGTGGACGGCGCGCTCGTCGCGATCAGCGTTGCCAAGGGGCTGGAGCCCGACACCGGCAAGCGCATGTCCGAGGTCTATGCGGAGGAGCTCGCGGGCCTTCCGATCGTCTGCGTCGGCGGCCCGTGTCTCGCCACCGAGCTGGCATCGGGCCTGCCCACGGCGAGCGTCTGGGCGGGGTCGCCGCTCGAGCTCGCTCGCGAAGCAGGCCGCCCGTTCGACGCCGCGAGCTATCAGCTGACCTACACCGACGATGTGGTCGGCGTTGAGCTCTGTTCGATGATGAAGAACGTCGCCGCGATCGGGCTGGGCATGCTCGACGGGATCGGCAAGCCGACCGGTGAAGACTTCAAGAACGCGAAAGCCGCACTGTTCACGAAGGCGGCCCACGAGATCGTGGAGTTGGTGGGCGCGTGCGGGGGTCGCGCGGAAACCGCCTTCGGTCTGGCCGGGATCGGCGATCAGCTCGTGACGTCCCTGGGCGGCAGGAACCGCCTCTACGGGGAGCTGGTCGGTGCCGGGGAGTCTCCCGACGCGACCTTGAAGGATCTTGAGGCTCGCGGTCTCACGGTCGAAGGTGTCGATTCGACGCGAGACGTGACCCGCCTGGCCGAGACCCATCGTCTCGACCTGCCGTACCATGCCGCCATCCAGCGCGTGTTGTCGGAGGGTGCCGATCCGCGCGACATCTTGGAGGTGCTGCGATGACGGAGCGAACAACCGAACGGCCCGACCGGAACCTCGCGATGGAGCTCGTCCGTGTGACCGAGGCGGCCGCGCTGGCGGCGGGCCGCTGGGTGGGCCGCGGCGACAAGAACGCCGCCGACGGGGCCGCCGTCGATGCGATGCGCTTGATGATCGACTCCGTCTCGATGGATGGCGTCGTCGTGATCGGAGAGGGCGAGAAAGACCATGCCCCGATGCTGTTCAACGGCGAGCAGGTCGGCTCGGGTACCGGACCCCAGACCGACGTCGCCGTCGATCCGATCGATGGCACCACTCTGACGAGCGTCGGGCAGCCCAACGCGCTCGCGGTGATCGCGCTCGCGCCGCGCGGCGCGATGTTCTTCCCGGGATCGGCGGTCTACATGGACAAGATCGCGACCGGGCCCGAGGCGGCCGACGTGATCGATATCGATGCGCCGGTCGCCGAGAACATCCGCCAGGTGGCGAAGGCCAAGGGGAAGCGGCCCGAGGAGGTCACGGTCACGATCCTCGCTCGCCCCCGGCACGACGATCTGATCCGCGAGGTCCGCGAGGCTGGGGCGCGGGTCTTCCTTATCACCGACGGCGACGTCGCCGGCGCGATCGTGGCGGCCACGCCGCGCACCGACGTGGACCTCCTGCTCGGGATCGGCGGCACGCCCGAGGGCGTGGTCGCGGCCTCGGCGCTCAAGTGCCTGGGCGGGGCGATCCAGGGCAAGCTCTATCCGCGAGACGACGTCGAGCGGACGGCTCTGGTCGATGAGGGCTACGACCTCGACCGGGTGCTGCACACCGACGACCTCGTGGCGAGCGACGACGTGTTCTTCGCGGCGACCGGCATCACCGACGGCTACCTGCTCGAGGGCGTGGCGTACTGGCCCGACGGGGCGACGACGCACTCCATGGTGATGCGCTCGCACTCCGGCACGATCCGCTACGTGAAATCCGACCATCGCTTCGAGAAGCTCGAGCGGTTCTCGGCGATCGAATACCGGCCCTAGCCGACCAGTACGTAGACGCCGGTCGAGGTCTTCTCGACCGAGCCGTCGGCGACGAGCGTACGCAGCGCGGTGAGCACCGCGCCCTTCACATCGGTGATCTCGAACGGATCGAGCAGGCCTGCGCGCAACCCGCGGTCCTGGATGACCGTCCAATGCAACGGTTCGTCGGCGTCCTCGAGCACCCGACGAACCGCCTCCTCGGGCGTCATCGCTCGAGGAGCGCCTCCGCGAACAGATCGACCTGCTCGGGCTCCATCACGGTGAACGGCAGGGTCCACGGCGAGACGACCAGCTCCGAGACACCGAGCGCTGTGAACCGGTCGGCTCGTTCCCGCACCTGCTCGATGGAGCCGCTCAGCGTGTCAGCGCGCCACGACTCCCACGTCTCGTCGCGCATCGCGTCGCCCGGGAACGATCCGCGAGCTCGCTCGAACGTCGCTCGCGCACCCTCCTCGGTTCGACCTACGATGCCGTAGAGCCCGATCGAGCGGGCGAACGTGCGGGGATCGCGACCCACGTCGTCGCACGCCGCACGAACGTCCTCGATCGCCGCTCGATGTGCGTCGGGCGCCACGCGCCACACGGTGTTCCAGCCACTGGCCGATCGCGCGGCGGCACGCAAGAGTCGCGGCCCTCCCTTGCCCCCCACCCACAACGGGATCGGCTCCTGCACGGGTGGCGGCGTGAGACGCCCATCGTGCAGTGACCAGACCGAGCCATCGTGCGAGAGCGGATCCTCGCCGGCGAAGAGCCCGCTCGTGATGCCGACGGCGTCCTCGAGGGCGGCGAACCGCTCTCCCACCGATCCGAACCGATATCCGAACGCTTCGAACTCCTGGTCCAGCCAGCCGGCGCCGAGCCCGACCTCGACCCGACCGCCCGAGATCTGATCGATCGTCGAGGCCGCCTTCGCCACGAGCGCCGGGTGTCGGAACGGGGCGCAGAGCACGATCACGCCGAGGCGCACCCGGTGGGTGATCGCCGCGAGCCCTGCCATCGTCGTCAGCGGCTCCATCGCCTCGATCGGCTCGTGTCCCGCCCCGTACCGCGCGAACGAGTAGAAGAAGTGATCGGACAGCCACACGCTGTCGAACCCGAGCTCCTCGGCCCGTTGTCCCCAGACGGCGGTCTCCGCGAACGTGATCGACCCGCTCGGCCGAGAGAATCCGTATTGAGGGATGGCCAGCCCGATCCGCATGCGCAGCAGGATACGAGGGCCGGCCCCGCCCTTACGGGCTGGAGGTGGGCGTCGACTGCGACTGGAGCGTGCCACGCAGGACGACGTGTCCCCTCGCGTCGCGCACGGCGACGTCGACGAAGCCACGAAGCGATGCGTTCGCGAGCCTGGCGAACGTCCATCCTCCGGCGGTATCGAGGTGCCGGATCTCCCCCATGTCGAACCGATGCCCCTTCGCGTCACTGATCGACACGGACAACGGCAGCGCGACATCCCCGAGGTCGCTCATGATCACGACGAGGCGGTCTTCCACCACCGGCGACATGATCGTGAAGGCGGCGCCACTTCCCGGGCCCTTCGGAGCCGTCAGGGTTCCCGTCCGCACCTTCGCCGTCGGATCGAGGCCACCGACGACGTCGGCGAACCTGTTCGCCGTGTCGTAGTTCGATGTGGCGTTCTGTGCGGCCTGCAGCCGGAGGAACTCCTGCCTGCCCGCGAACACCGTCCCAACGCCGATCCCCGCCACGACGATCGCCGCCGCCAGCAGCGCCGCTCCCGTGCGCCTCCCGCGGGCCCGAGCGCGAGACGTCGGACGTGCCAGCGCTCGCACCGCGTTGACCACACGATCCTCGAGCTCCGGCGCGGGTGTTTCGATCGGCGCGAGCGCGTAGGAGAACGATGCCGCCGCGCGCTGCAGGTCGATCGCTTCCTTCCGGCAAGCGGCACAGGTCTCGACGTGCAACTCGATCGAGGACGTGTCATCCGCCGGCGACACGCCGAGCGCGAACTCCGGGAGACCCTCGCGGACGGCGGTGCAGTTCACGGGGTCTCCTTCTGCTGGTTGGCCTGGCGCACCTTGATCAGCGCGGACCGCAGCCGTGTCTTGACGGTCCCGAGCGGGATGCCGTCGTCCTCGGAGATCTCACGCGCCGTCATACCCCTGAAATACGTACGGGTGACCAGTCGGCGTTCGGCATCCGACAAAGAAGCGATGGCCCGGAGAGCAGCGTCACGTTCGAGCAGGAGCTCCTCATCGACAGATTGGGCCGATTCGGGGACCTCGTCGACCAACACGAGCTTCGGTCGGGTGACCCCCGTTTCGCGCCGGAGTCGGTCGATCGCCTGATTGTGGGCGATCGTCATCAACCAGGTCGATAGGCGCCCCCGCTGTGGGTCGAACCGGGCGGCCTTCCGCCACGCCGTCACGAACACGTCCTGGGTGAGCTCCTCGGCCGCCTCGCGCGATCCCAAGAGCCGAAGCCCCATCGTGTAGACCGGTCGGGAGAATCGGGCGTACAGCGCACGGATCGCCGCGTCGTCTCCGGCAAGGAGCCCCTCCATGAGCTGCGCCTCCTCGCGAGGGAGGAGCGGTCCATCATCGCGTCCCTGCACGGGGGTCCTTCCGGTGAGACGAGCCCTGGCCCGAACGGGCGTGCGGGCCTCTGAACCGATGGTCGCACGCCGCCGAGCGGATGGCCACAGGTCACTCGTCTCGAGCTTCCGCCGCGCGGCAGCGGAGGCTAGGCTCGTCACCGAAACGCAACACCCGGCAATCCCTCCGAAGGGGCTCGGCGAAGAAGCCGAGAGGAGGCAACCGATGCAGCGCAGTTGGAGAGCGAGGGGCGTCGCAGCGGTGGCGTTCGCGGCGATGCTGGTCGGGATCGCCGGCCAGGCCCACGCACAGACCGAAGCGCCGTTCATCGTCACCGTGGCGCTGGATGGCGTGGTCGACCCCATCATCGCCGACCACATCACCGCGACGATCGATCGAGCCCGCAACGACGGTGCGGAGGCGGTACTCCTGACGATCGACACACCCGGCGGCCTGGGCTCGGCGATGGATCAGATCGACGAAGCCATCCTCAACAGCCCGGTCCCGGTGATCGGCTACGTGGCGCCGAGCGGGGCGCGGGCCGCGTCGGCCGGCGCATTCATCCTTCTGTCGTGCCCGGTGGCGGCGATGGCACCGGGAACGAACGTCGGCGCCTCGACACCGATCGGGCTGTCCGGCGGCGACCTCGCGAACAAGGTGACGAACGACGCGGCGGCCAAGATGCGCACGATCGCGGAGACCTACGGCCGCAACGTCGATGTCGCCGAAACGTTCGTGACCGAAGCGGCGAGCATCACCGCCGACGAAGCGCTCGCAGACAACGTGATCGACGAGATCGCCCCCACCGCAGATCAGCTCCTGCAACAGCTGGACGGCACCACGGTCAAGCTCGGCACCGGAACCTCGGTCACGTTGCGGACGGCGGGGGCAACGATGCAGGACGCGCCGCTCGGCGGGTTCCTCGGGTTCCTGCATGCGCTGATCGACCCCAACATCGCCTTCATCTTCTTCTGGCTCGGACTCGGACTCCTGGTCCTCGAGCTCATCGTGCCGGGACACATCTTCTCCGGGACGCTCGGCACGCTGATGCTGATCATCGCGTTCGTGTCCTTCGGTGTACTGCCGGTGCGGATCATCGGCATCGCGCTGCTCGTGCTGTCGGTGATCGCCTTCATCGTCGAGCTCAAGGTGCCGGGGTTCGGCATCTGGGGATCGATCGCGATCGTGTCGTTGCTGCTCGGCGGGTGGTTCCTCTACGACCGAAGCGGCGGCGTCGAGGTGTCGCCACCGATCCTGATCGGCGTCGCGGTCGGCGCCGGCCTCTTCTTCGGTCTGGTCGTTGCGAAGGCGCTCGCGATCCGCCACCAGCCGCCCGTGCAGCTCCGACCGATCGTGGGCGCAGCCGGGATCGCGTTGACCCCGGTCACCGCGTCCACCGGTCTCGTCCGCGTCTCCGCAGAGGAGTGGCAAGCGGTGTCGCCAGGCGGCGAGGTCGCCGCAGGGAGCCCGATCCACGTGACAGCCCTCGACGGCCTCGTGCTCACCGTCGAACCGGCACCCAGCGAGCACACCCCGGCCCGTGACCCGGCGCCGGCTTCGGAGGGAGGGAACCAAGCATGAGCCCCGCGCTCATCATCGCTGCCGTCGTCGTGTTCTTCGTCTTGCTCGTTCTCGTCAAGGCGATCCGGATCGTGCCGGAGTACCAGCGGATCGTGGTCTTCCGTCTCGGCAGGCTGCTGGGTTCGAAAGGCCCCGGCCTGGTTCTGTTGATCCCGTTCGTCGACAAGGGCACGATCGTCGACCTCCGCGAGTTCTTCCTGGAGATCCCTCGGCAGGACTCGATCACGAAGGACAACGCCGCGATCGCGATCGACTTCATCATGTACTACAAGGTGTTCGATCCGGCGATGTCCGTCGTGCAGGTGTCGAACTTCGCCGGTGCCGCCACCAACATCGCCGCAACGACGCTGCGTGCGGTGATCGGTGACATCTCGCTCGACGACGTGCTGGCCAGACGCGACGAGATCAACGCGCTGCTGCGGACCAAGCTCGACGAGGTCACGGAGCGCTGGGGCGTGAAGGTCACGAACGTCGAGATCCGCGAGATCATCCCGCCGCCGTCGGTCCAAGAGGCCATGACGCGCCAGATGTCGGCCGAGCGGACACGGCGAGCCGTCGTCACCGAGGCGGAGGGCACGAAGTCCGCGGCGATCACGGTCGCGGAAGGCAACAAGGCTGCCGCCGTCCTGAACGCCGAGGGTGCCAAGCAGGCGGCGATCCTCACCGCCGAGGGCGAGCGCCAGGCGGCGATCTTGCGCGCCGAGGGCTTCGCGATGGCGTTAACGAAGATCAACGAGTCGGCGAGCAATGCGGACGCCCGCACGATGCAGCTGCAGTACCTGGACGCGCTGAAGCAGGTCGGCGCGGGACCATCGTCCAAGATCGTCGTGCCGATGGAGCTCGCCGGGCTCGCCGGCGCGGTGACGGCGCTGGCCGACGTCTCGAAGACCGACGGCAACGGTTCGTCCGCCTGATCGGCAGCTCCACCGCAGCATCGAACGGCGCCGGGAACCCCGGCGCCGTTCGCGGTGTAGAACGGGCGCACGGTGGAGGAACGGCGCCTCGGGCGCGACCCGGTGGGTACCGAGGTCGATGACGGCCTCTTGGTCGAGCGAGCACGCGACGGAGACGCGGCGGCCTTCGGCACCTTGGTGAAGCGCTACGCGGGCCTCGCGACCCGCGTCGCTCATCTGGTGGCGCCGGGGGCGGACGTGGAAGACACGATCCAGGAGGCGTTCGTGAAGGCGTGGCGCGCGCTGCCCGGGTTCCGCGTGGGGGCCCCGTTCCGGCCCTGGCTGTGCAGGATCGTTGCCAACGAAGCGAAGAATCGCGCGCGCTCCGCCCGACGGCGCGATGCGCTCACGCTTCGGACGTCGTCGGCGGCGGCGCGCGACGAGCCGCCCTCCCCCGAGACGATCACGTTGGAGCGAGACGAGGCGCAGGCGTTGATCAACGCGATGAATACGCTTCGCCCCGACGACCGCCTGATCATCGCCTACCGATGGCTCCTGGAGCTGTCGGAGGCGGAGATGGCCGAAGCGCTCGACGTCCCGGTCGGCACGGTCAAGTCGCGGTTGTCGCGCGCCATGACGAAGCTCCGGACCCAGTTGATCTCGGCGGGAGGCCCGTCATGACCGGCGACCGGCTCCTGCACCTCGACGACGAAGACCTCGGTGGCGTGGTCGGCACGCTCGAGATCGCGTGGCCGCCGACTCCCGACGTGACCCGGGCGGTTCTGCACGACATCGACGTGGCGAGGTCGCCTCGCAGGCGGTTGTCTCGCACCGCGATCGTGCTCCTCGTGGCAGCGGCCATCCTGGCGCTCGCGGCCGCAGCAGCCGCAACGAGGTTCGTCCTCGACTTCGGCGGGATCGCGATCCGATCGGTGCCGACGATGCCAACGTTGCCAGCCTCACCGGTCGAGCCCGCCGCGGTCGGGCATCCGGTCAGCGTCGCGCACGCCGAGGACGCGTTGGGTTCCCGATTGCCGATCCCCCCGGAGCTCGGTCCGCCGGACCAGGTGTGGCTGCAGCGTGAGCTGACGTCCTTCGAGCCGCAGGAGCACGGCACCGTCGTCGCGATGGCGTGGCGACCGCGACAAGGCCTCCCGAGGATCCCCGGCACGCCATACGGAGCGACGCTGTTCGTGTTCCGCGGCGACCACGTGGTCGCGGTCAAGGGTCTCGCGGCGCCGTTCAACCCGATCCCGGCACACGACGCGGTCTGGATCGACGCGCCGCACGAGCTCGATCTGCTCGTCGACGGCCACATCCAAGCTTTCCGGGTCACGGGAACCGTCCTGCTCTGGCAGGAGGGTGATCTGGCAGAGCGGCTCGAGACCGCGCTCCCCCAAGGTGCCGCGCTGCGTATCGCCTTCCGCTCGGGAACCTGACCTCCGCCCGCGGTGTAGATGCAAGCAGGCGGCCCGCATGGCCGCCCAACTCCGAAGGAGGTTCCCGCGGATGCGTTTCCGACCGCTCGTCCTTATCGTCCTCAGCATCTCGTTCGCCTTGCTCGGGTCCTGGGAGCCGGCATCCGCCGGTGGATGCGGTCGGCCCGCGAGCCATGGCTCCGGTACGACCGTCGCGATCAGCGAGGCATGCTTCACGCCGTCCCTGCTCACGGTCGACGCGGGCGCCACCGTGACGTTCGTCAACCGCGATCCGATCGCGCACAACGTCGGTGGTCAGCTGTGGGGGCACTTCGATGACCTCGAGCCCAACCAGCGGTTCCAGGCGACCTTCGACCAGGACGGGATCTATCCGTTCGCGTGCACGCTGCATCCCGGTATGACCGGTGCGATCATCGTCGGCGACGGGGCCGGTGCGGGCAACGGTGGGTCGGTACAGGTGCGCACCGTCGATCTCCAGGTGCCGGCCGCACCGGCGCCGGTCGGAGCGGCGAGCGCCACACAGGATCAGGGCACCGGTCTGCTCGCGATCGCGGTCGCGCTGCTCGTCGGGCTGGTGATCGGCGTGGCGGCGGCGAGCTACCGGTTCCGATCGACCGTTGGACTTACGCGCCGGTCGGGGCGCCCATGAACGCGTCCTCAGGCGCGCCGGAGGGCTCGGGGTCGACGGCTTCGACGGCTTCGACGGCAACGGGCTTCCGTTCCTGGTTGGGCAGCGGGATCCCCGCTTGCTGCAGGGCGAGCTCGAAGTCGTGCGTGCTCGACACCGCTTGCATCGCGTCGTCGACCGAGACCTTGCCCTCCTTGATCAGCTCCAGGAGCGCCTGGTCGAACGTCATCATGCCGTAGTACCCGCCTTCGGCGACGACCTCCTTGATCTCCGAGGTCTTCTCTTCGTCGGCGATGCGCTCGGCGACCCGCCCGGTGTTGACGAGGATCTCGAGTGCAGGGATCCGGTCCCCGTTGACCGACGGGACGAGCCGCTGGCAGATGATCCCTCGAAGGGTCCCCGCCAGTGACAGCCGGATCTGCTTCTGCTGGTGGGGTGGGAAGAAGTCGATTACGCGGTTCACGGTCTCGGTGGCATCCTGCGTGTGCAGCGTCGACATCACGAGGTGGCCCGTTTCGGCCGCCTGCAGCGCTGCGCGGACCGTCTCGGTATCACGCATCTCGCCGATCAAGATCACGTCGGGGTCCTGCCGCAGCGCAGCCCGGAGCGCCGAAAGGAAGTCCGACGTGTCCTGTCCGACTTCCCGCTGGTTGATCGACGCCATCTCGTCTTTGTGCAGCACCTCGATCGGGTCCTCGATCGTCACGATGTGGACGGGCTGCGTGGCGTTGAGGTAGCCGATCATGGCCGCGAGGGTCGTTGTCTTCCCCGAGCCGGTGGGGCCGGTCACCAAGATGAGCCCGCGGTTCTCCTCGGCGAGGGTGCGCACGACATCGGGCAGCCCGATCTCGTCGAAGCTCGGCCCTCCGAACCGGAGCTTCCGCAGCACCATCGAGACCGACCCGCGCTGCCGGAACACGTTCGCGCGGAACCGTCCGACGTTGGCGACCGAGTAGGCGAAGTCAACCTCTCCCGTTTCCTTGAACAGGCCCTTGCGGTCCTCGGGGACGACACCGTCGGCGATGGCCTGGGTCTCCAACGGGCTCAGCGGGTCGCGATCGAGGCGGACCAGGCCGTGGGCGAGCCGCATCATCGGCGCCGAGCCGACCTTGACGTGCAGGTCCGATCCGTTCCCTTTGACCAGCTCTTCGAGCCAGGAATTGAACTCCGGCACGATGGGGGAATCTTCCATTGGCGCTCTCGTCGCTCCCTGTCTGCACGCTCCCGCCCCGGCGGCGGCACCGTTCCCCCATCGGCCGCTTCCGCGGGGTACTTCAGTGGGCATCTGTCCCGGACTTGGAGGGAAGCGCGTTCTCGCACGTAGACTGGGGTGCGACAGATGGGATCCGGGGAGCAGATGGTCACCGAAGCAAAGGTTCGCGAGGCGCTGCGGGGTGTGAACGACCCTGAGATCGGCCGCCCGATCGAGGATATCGGGATGCTCCAGCAGATCGAGGTGGCCGGGGATCTCGTCCGCGTCCACGTGCTCCTGACGATCGAAGGATGCCCGCTCCGCGACCGGATCACCCGAGAGGTCACGGCCGCGGTGCAGCCGCTGCCGGGTGTGGAGCGCGTCGAGGTCACGCTGACCCCGATGTCCCCGGAGCAGCGCGAAACCCTGGTTGGGACGCTCCGAGGTCCCACCGCGACGGGTCCGAGCAAGATCCGGTTCGCGCCGAGCACGTCGATCGTCGCGATCGCCTCGGGTAAGGGCGGGGTCGGCAAGTCATCGGTCACGGTCAACCTGGCGGCGGCGCTGGCGGCGGACGGCCACAAGGTCGGCGTCCTCGATGCAGACGTGTGGGGCTTCAGCGTGCCGCGGATGCTCGGCGCCGAGGGGAAGCCCGTGGGCTTCAACGACATGATCATGCCGCTCGAGTCCTACGGGGTGAAGGTCATCTCGATGGGGTTCTTCGTTCCCGAGGACACGCCGGTGATCTGGCGCGGGCCGATGCTGCACAAGGCGATCGAGCAGTTCCTCGGCGATGTCTACTGGGGCGACCTGGACTTCCTGCTATGCGACCTGCCGCCGGGCACCGGCGACGTCAGCATCTCCCTGGCTTCCTTCATCCCCGGGGCCTCGATGCTCGTCGTGACGACACCGCAGGACGCGGCGCACACCGTCGCGCAGCGCGCCGGCAAGATGGCGGAGCGCACGAACCTCCGTCCGATCGGCGTGATCGAGAACATGTCCTGGTTCATCTGCCCGCATTGCGGCGAGCGCGAGCTGCTGTTCGGTGAGGGTGGTGGTCAGATGGTCGCCGACACGATCGGTGTGCCGCTGCTGGCGCAGGTGCCGTTGATCCCCGCCGTGCGGATCGGGAGCGACACCGGGGTGCCGATCGTCGTGAGCGATCCCGCATCGCCTGCCTCGGTGGCCTTGCGTGAAGCCGCCGACGAGCTCCGGAAGGCTGCGAAGACCAAGGTCGGCAAGCCGCTGACCGTCATGGCTCGCTGACCGTCTGGTCGGCCATCCTCGGTTCCTCGCCGGGTCCCGCCCGTGATCGCCGGAGCCGCATGCGCGGCGGGGTGGTCTCGCCCGGGCGCTTGGTCACGCCGAAGTACACCGCCAGCGAGAGACAGAGGATCACCACCGCCAGCGCGGTCCACTGCGACCCGGTGAGGGGACCGAAGCGTTTGTCGATCCGGACGGAGTCCTCGAGCAGGCGGCAGCAGCCGTAGTACGCGGCGAACAGGAGGGTGGCCATCCCTTCACGTCGCGGCCGCTTCAGGAACCACCACCACAGGATCGCGAACAGGATGCCGGCGAGGATCATGTCGTACAGCGCCGTCTGATGGACGCCGACGCCGGTCGCGACCACCTCGCCGTTCGGGTGGCCCGCCACGATGTGCACGAGTTGGGCATCGATGTCGCGGATCCGCTCCTGGTACCCGCCCTGCAGATCCGCGCTACACAGCAGCGCGTTCGTCTGGCACGTGAACGGCGGCGCCAGCGTGCCACCGTGATAGGTCCACGCGAGCAACCACGAGGTCGGCCTCCCGAGGTGGTCGCCGATGATCAGGTCGCCGATCCGCCCGATCGTGATCCCCAGCGCCAGCGGGGCGGTCAGCGCGTCGGCCACCTGGAAGAAGCGCAACCCGAACCGACGGATATTGATCGTGTTCGCGATCGTCGCGCCGGCGATGCCGCCGAGCAGCGAGATACCGCCCTTCCAGATGTACAGCGCTTCGATCGGTTTGGCGGAGAACTCCGACCAATGCGCCAAGACGTAGAAGAACCGGGCGCCGACGATCGCACCGATCAAGGACCACAGGACGATCGAGTTGACCGCCCGATCGTCGATCCCACGTGCGGCGGCGATCCGGCCGAAGAGCCAGGCGCCGATCATGAATCCGATCGCGATGAAGAGCCCGTGCGGCGAGATCGCGAAGGAACTGCCCAACCGGAAACGGTCGATGACGGGCCATCCGACCGACGCGAGCACGGAGAGGGCGGCCATCGCGGGCGAGCCTAGCAGTGGCGTGTCTTACGGCCTGCGTTGCGGCCACCAGCGGGCGACCGCACGGCCGATCAGGAGACCGCTCGCGACATCGCTGGGGTAGTGCACGCCGAGGTAGACGCGTGAGGTCGCGACGGTCGCGTCGAGGGCGCTCAGGGCTCCCGTCACCAGTGAGCCGCTCCCAAGCTCTCGCGACGCCACGCGCGTGAACGTCGTGAGCACCGCCGGATGCGACGAGGGCCACGACATCCCGTTGGGTCGTGCGACGAGTTGGCGCGCGCTACCGTCATCGACGTCGATCGGTCGCGGCCGATCGACCAGCTTCTTCATCCCCTGGAGGACGAGCCAGGTGGCGCTCGCCGCCGCGAAGGCTCTCGTCGCCGCTCGACGTTTGCCCAACACCGTGAGCGTCAACGCTGCCGCGCCGGCCGCGTACATCGAGCCGAGCTCCGTGACGGTGACGAAGACCCGGTCGGCGTTGGGACCGTGGCCAGCGTTCACCGCGTTGAACAGCTCGCGATCGGCCTCGGCGAGCTCGGGCCGGTTCGACACCGCGACGCCGACGGCGCACGCACCCGCGAAGAGGCCAGCGCCCCACACCCATCGTCCCGCACCCATGGCCGCCCATCATGCGATAGGCGGGGCACCGACGTCAGCGGCGATCGGTGGCCTCGATCTGGCGGCGCTGCGCCTCGGTGCCCCGACGCAACGCGAACTCAGCGCCTCCGAGCGCTCGCACGCTCGCCGCACCGAACGACCCGAGCGGGCCCTTGAAGACGTACCGCACCTCGTGGCGCAGCACGCTCCGGTCGAACGGCAAGCTCGCGATCGACGTGGTCACGGTCGCGACGAGCAGGCCTCCAAGGGTCACGACCGAGCGCCATGGAGGCTCCCACTCACGGACGACACACGGCACGGTCGTGCGGACACCCACGAACGACATCGTGACCTCGAACCGAACCCCGGGTCCGAGTCCGCCCGTGGGCACCGACACCGACTCGATGTGCCGCTCCCACGCCGGGAGTCCCCGGGGATCGCTCGCGACCGCCCACACGGCCTCGGGCGGCGCATCGACCTCGACCGAGTATTCGACGGTGGTCATGTGATGTCTGCGCTGCCGCTACTCCACCCGCGCCACCACACCACCCGAGCGGGGCGGATGCGAGCCACGGCGGTCGCACCCGGCGACAACGAGGTCGCCAGCGACCGCAGGGAGGTCGTCCCGGAACCGACCGAGCCCTCGACGTAGAACGAGGCCTCGCCCTGGAACATCGCGCCGACCATGTCGCGCGCCCGCCAGACCGATGGGGCATCGACGGTCAGTGCGACCGGTGCGTCCGCAGCAGCCCCCGCCAACGCGAGGGTGTCCGCGGGCAGCGCGGCGAACAGGCCGGCGTCATCGGCCCGCCAACGAACGGGCAGCACGACGAGACCGCGCTCCGCGGCGACGGCGAGCGCACCGTCCCCCGCGCGACCGATCCGGTCCCCGACGTCACCGGGGAGCTGCGCAGACGGGTCGCCGCTCTTGGTCTTGCGGAAACTCTCGTGCGAGCCGGCGTCGCCCCCCCAGCGACCTCTCCCCTCCTGCACGGTCTGCTCGTCGAGCAATGCGGTGCGCTCCAGATCCACACCGACGAAGACGCGACCAGGCGGCGTCCACGCGAACGGGACCTGCTTGGCATCGACGGCGTAGCCGGCGAAGAAGCGTGCGTTCTTCGCGCTGAACGCGGCGGTGGCGCGAGCGATCGACGTCGCACCCGCGACCGCCGCCGCCCAGGTTCGCCGATCGAGCGCGTCGTAGGTACGCACGGTGCCGGTGAAGGTGACGGCGAGATCCTCGTGTCGCACGAGCCCGGCCATCGACGGATCGCGGCGCCAGGCGCTCGCCTTCACCGACCGTCGCGAGGTGGTCAGCCAGACCCGCGTGCCGCTGCTCGCATAGACCAACGGCGTGCAGTGGGGGCCGCGCGGCGTCATCGTCGCGACCGAGCAGAACTGCCCGCGGTCGAGCACGTCCTGCACCGCCGTCGACAAGAAGCTCACGTGACCTCCGCTCGCGGGGGGCCGGGTGGGAACCCGAGCATCAGCCCGGTCCACAGCATATGGCTCGCGATCGACGCCAGGACCCCACCCGTCCACCACGCGAGGGTCGCCCACAGCGCTCCTCCCACGGCTGCGGCGGCGATGATCGGAAGCAGCCGGCTCGCGCGGTTCGCGACGACGTACAGCAGCCACGCGATCGCGGCCGCGCTCCCCGCCGACACTCCCTGGTCCACACCGACCCGGGAGACGAGCCCTCGCCAGAACAGCTCCTCCCCGACGGCGACCACGAAGACCGACAAGGCGATCGCCCTCGCGACCGAGACCGTGTCAGCGCGGCGATAGGCGTCTCGCGTGTGTCGGGCGAACGTCGCAGAGCGCCCCGCGAGGGCGACGAACACCCGCGTCGCGACGAACAGCACGGCACCGGTCAGCAGACCGAATCCGAGCTGGAACCCGATCGTGAACGACCGGCCCGCGCCGGGGAACGGGGCGGCGAGCGACGAGGCGAGCAGCACGGCGACCAGACCAAGGGTGACGTACAGCGGCGGCATGGTGCGCCACACGTCACGGCCGCGAGCGACGAGGTGCCACGCCACCGCCGATGCGACGACGCCCACGATCACGACGATGCCGGCGAGGGTGTCCATCTACGTCGGGAAGAAGCGCGTCTTGACGGCGACGTCTGCGGTGAACGCGGTCACGAGCGAGAGATAGAAGAACCCGGTCGCCGACTGCACCGCTGCCGCACGCTCCCCCTTGAGGGCCGCCCGTGCGAGCACCGCTATGAGCAAGGTGGCGCCGACCATACCGATGGCGATCCACGGCGCCAGACCGCCGGAGGTGAGCAACGGGTTGAACGCCTGCGACGATGCCGATCCCGAGAACCCTCCTGTGGCGATCGCGGCACCCTCGAGCACGGTCGAGACGATGAGGACGTTCGTGAACCGGTTGATCGGCCCCCGGCTGAGCTTGCGATCCGTCAGGTACCAGTGGCCGAGGAACAGCGCGCTGTACGCCGCGCCGAGGAAGGCGGCTCCCGCGAACAGCTGGAACGCACAGACCAGGAACGACTGCCGGCCGGTCGCCGCCATCGGTCCGAGCGTCGCCACCGCGATCACGGCGGCCGCGATACCCGCCACCCGTCCCGCGACAGGTTGCCGCGCCAACAGCAGTACGGTCGCGATCGTCAACACGATCGCGGACAGCAGCGCAAGGCGCGCCGCGTTCGCAGCCTCGGCGTCACCCGCGATCGCCGCCGCGCTGGCGGTCAACCACACCGGCCAGGCGAACAACGTGACCATGATCACGGCCCAGATCGAGAAGAAGGATCGCTTCGTCTCGTTCCACAACGGTGAACCCCAGGTCAGCACCGAGGCTCCGGCCACGATCTCGGCGAGGACCACGGCGAGCACCCCCGCGAAACCGTTCATGGGCCCCGCCTCGACATGGCCCCCAAGGGTATCGGGCGGACGCCGGTACCCTTCTCACGATGGATGACTGGCGCTCCTACGACCGAACGGCCTCCCTCTACGAGCGCGTGCACGCCCCGCGTTTCGCAGAGCCAGCACGCGATCTCGTCAAGCTCGCCGGCGTGCAGTCGGGCGACCACGTCCTCGACGTGGGCACCGGCACCGGCGTGGCCGCGGCGGTCGCGCAGGAAGCCGGCGCCTCGGTCGTCGGGATCGACCCGTCCGAGCGCATGCTCGACGTCGCGCGGGCCGCACACCCCGACATCGAGTTCCTCGCCGCGCAGGCGATCGACCTGCCGTTCCCGGATCGATCGTTCGATGCAGTGCTCGGCACCTTCGTCCTCGCGCATTTCACGAAGGTCGAGACCGCGTTGTACGACATCATGCGGGTCACCAAGCCCGGTGGCGTGCTCGGGTTCACGACCTGGACCGACGGCCGCGACGCGTTCACCGACACGTGGCGCGAACTCGTGGCGACGGTGGTGCCGAACGACCTGCTCGAACCGACGATGAACAAGGCGATCCCGAACCACGAGCGCTTCACGAAGCGCGCCGCCGTCGAGGAGGTGCTGCTCGACGCCGGGCTGCGCCATGTGCGCACGGAGCCGATGCAGTACGAATGGCTCTACACGCGCGACGAGTTCATCGACGGCCTCACCGTCTGGGCGACCGGGCGGTTCGTGCGCGAGATGCTCGGCGAGGACGGATGGGACCGGTTCCTCGAGCGGGTGCGCGCGACGTTCGCCGAACGGTTCCCCGATCCACTGCACGACCGACGCGACGTGCTGCTCGCGATCGCAACCAAGGAGTAGCCCTCAGCCGAGGTCGAGGACCCGGAACTCCTCGGCGAACTCAGCGCCGATCTTCTCGCCCGCCTCGCGCGCGTCCTTGCCGAGGGCTTCATCCCAATAAGCGATCCCTTCGGTGATCTGGGAGGCATGCAGCCCGAGCGCGTCGACCTTCTTGCGGAAGCTCGCCGCGTCGACCGGTTCCGTGCGGTTGGGCTCGTGGGTCCAGCCGAGCCACACGTCGAACACCTCCTGCACGCCAAGGCCCTCGCCGAGGTGCTCGCTGAAGAAGTGTGGGTTTCCGCTGCCGGGGAACACCGAGTCGAGCGCGACCCAGCCCGCCATCCGATGGTCGGAGTGGTTGTAGTAGCGGCTCTCGAAGAACACGGCGGTCGGGTCGCACGAGACCACGGTCTCTGCCTGCACCTCGCGAACCCGCCGGACTACCGCCTCGCGGACGCTCTGCGTGTTCTGCAGCTCGCCGTCATGCGTCGACAGCACGCGCGCGGAAGCGAAGCCGAGCAGCGCGGCCGCCCCTTCGGTCTCCGTGAGCCGCGTCGCGGCCAGCTCGGCGCGCGACAGGGTGGGATCGTCGGAACCGCGATCACCGTTGGTCAGCACCAGCAGGTGGACCTCGCGGCCGGCGGCGGCCCAGCCGGCAAGCGTGCCACCCGCGCAGATCTCCATGTCGTCGGGGTGCGCGAACACCGCGAGCACGGGGCCCGTCCGAGGCGTGAACCCCTCGGCCATCTACGCTCCAGCGCGGTCCAGGACGAAGCGCACGAGCGCACGGACCGGCACGCCGGTCGCGCCAGCCGGGCCGAGGTCGGTCGCACTCTCGTGGAACGCGGGTCCGGCGATGTCGAGGTGCACCCAGGGCGTGTCGCCGACGAACTCCGAGAGGAACAGCGCAGCAGTGATCGCACCGCCGTAGCGCTTGCCGACGTTCTTCACGTCGGCGACCTTGGACTCGATCAGTTGCTTGTACTCGATCCACAGCGGCATCTGCCAGATCGGCTCCCCCACCGCCGCGCCCGCGGTGACGAGCTCCTGGGCGAGCGCGTCATCGTTCCCGAAGGCACCGGCGATGTCGGCGCCGAGCGCGACCATGCACGCGCCGGTCAGCGTCGCGGTGTCGACGATGCAGCTCGGCTCCTGCTCCGCGAGGAACGCCAGGGAGTCGGCGAGGATCAACCGGCCCTCCGCGTCGGTGTTCAGCACCTCGCTCGTCGTGCCGCCGCGGTGCGTGATCACGTCGCCGGGCTTCTGCGCGGTGCCGCTGGGCATATTCTCGGCTGACGGGATCGCGGCGATCACGTTGATCTTGGGTTCGAGCTGGGCGATCACCTTCATCGTCGCGAGGATCGAGGCCGCGCCACCCATGTCGCACTTCATCGTCTCCATACCGGCCGCGTCCTTGATCGACAGACCGCCGGAATCGAACGCGATCCCTTTGCCGGTGAGCGCGATCGGCGTTCGCTTGCCCGCGCCCGTGTAGCGAAGCTCGATCATGCGCGGTGGATTCGCCGAACCCTTGCCCACACCGAGGATCCCGCCGAACCCCCCTTGCTTGAGCTGGTTCTCGCTCCACACCTTGCACGTGAGCCCGACCTGCTTGGCCATCTTCTGTGCTTCCCGCGCGATCTCCGCGGGCGGCAGGTCGCCCGCCGGGGTGTTGACGAGGTCGCGCGCCCAGCCGACGGCGTCGCCGACGATCTCGCCGGTCCGCGCAGCCCTTTTCATCGCCTTCGCATCGGCGCGCGATGGGACAAGGACGGTCACCTTCGCCAGCGCCCCGTCATCCTTCGCGGTCTTGTACCGCCCGAACCGGTAGCTCCCCAGGTCGATCGCCTCGACCACGGCCTGGACGGCGTCGGCGGCCTGCCTGGCCGGCACGGCCTGCGCGAACGTGGTCGCGACCGAGGGGAAACGGCGCACGCCCGCGACCGCCTTCGCGAGCGAGCGGCGCAGCGAGTTGACGTCGACCTGATCCTTCGGGCCGATCCCGACGAGCAGCACGTTGGCGGCCGCGAAGCGGTCGTGATCGCGGCGCGGCACGAGCAGGTCCTCGCCCTTCTTGCCGGTCAGCCGGGCCGCCGCGTACGCGTCGGCGAGCCCCGTCTCCTTGAGTCCGGCACCCCCGTCCCCCTCGACGACGGGGACGATCAACAGGTCGGCCGCGACCTCGCGCGCGGGGTCGGTCGACGTTCGGAACGTGGTCACGGAGCGGTCCTCCTCGCGAGCTGCCGGGTCTGCCGGAGTCTAGTGGCGCTCGCCGGTCGCTACCCTGTGGCGCGATGGAGCCGCGGACCGTCACCGACCTCGTGTACTTCGACGAGGACGGCGCGCGCACCGAGGTGCTGCACGAGACCGCCCACCTCTTCTCTCAGGTGATCTGTCTGCAGGAGGCACAAGGCATCGGCCCGGTGAGCGATGCCGCGGCCGACGGCCTCCTGATCGTGCTGTCGGGCGAGGTCGCCGCGCAGGTCGGAAAGTCGCGCGCTCGTCTGCGGCAGTGGGCATCGGTCACCGTCAACGCCGGGGAGGAGCTCACGATCCGGAACGCATCGGAAGAGCCATCCGTCGTGCTGCTCGTGCTCGCACCGCCGCCCGCGTAGTCAGTCGCGAGCCGGACCGCTCGCCACGAGGAGCGCCTTGAGAGCGCGCTGGGACCGGCCGATCAACCAGCGAGCGACCGGCGCATAGACGACCGCCGCCAGCTCGCCGACGATTGGTACACCCAGTTCGAAGTCCTCGACCCACGTGAACCGCGTGCCGCCGAGGGTCGGCTCGAGCGTCCAGGTGCCCCGGCCCCGGACGGGCGGGCCGTGCACGATCTCGAGCCGGGCGGGCGGTTCCCAGGCAACCACCTCCAGCGTCTCCGTGAACGCGGGCACCTGGAAGAGCCGCGTATGCACGTCGACCCGGACCCCGACGCCGGCTCGCTGGTCCGAGCGCACGTCGACGCGATCCGCATCGAGCATCCAGTCCGCCTGCCGCTCCCATCTCGTGAGCACATCCCAAGCCTCGGTCGGTGGGCACGGGAGATCGATCGAGGACAGGACCCTCACGCGAGCGCGCCGACCGCGGATGCGGCGGCGTGCGAGAGCGCGTTCTCGCGGAGCAGCGTGACGGCCGCCTCGATGTCGGGGCCGAACTCACGGTCGTGCTCGACGAACGGCACCTTGGATCGGATCGTGTCGTATACCGCGCGGGTCGCGGGACCCGCCTGCAGCGGGGCCCGAAGATCCAGCGCCTGCGCCGCGCCGAGCGCCTCGAGCGCGAGCACGATCTCCGCGTTGTCGACGACGGCGCGTGCGTGCCGCGCCGACGTCATCCCCATGCTGACGTGGTCCTCCTGTCCCGCGCTCGAGGGGATCGAGTCCACCGAGGCCGGGTGCGCGAGTGACTTGCACTCCGACACCAGGGACGCGGCCGTGTACTGGATCAACATGAAGCCGCTGTTGAGTCCGCTCTCCGGCACGAGGAACGGCGGCAGACCGTTGGACTCCCGGTGGTCGAGCAGCCGATACAGACGCCGGTCGCTGATCGATGCGACGGACACCAGCGACAGCGCCAGTGCGTCCAACACGACAGCAACCGGCATCCCGTGGAAGTTCCCGCCGCTTCGCACGTCGGGCGTTCCCTCCAGCAAGACGATCGGGTTGTCCGACACGGAGTTGGCTTCGATCGACAGGACATCGGCCACATGGCGAGCGGTGTCCCGGGAGGCGCCGTGCACCTGTGGGGTGCAGCGCAATGAATATGCGTCCTGCACCAAGTGTGGCGACCCGCGGTGGGACTCCCGGATCGGCGAGCCCGCGAGCAGGGCCCGGAGGTTCGCGGCCGACGCGATCTGCCCCGCGTGTGGGCGCAGCGCATGGAGGCGCTCGTCGAACGCCGCGTCGGTGCCGAGCGCAGCTTCGATGGTCATCGCCGCCACGACGTCGGCGCTGCGCAACAGCCGGACCGCCCGCGCGAGCGTGATGATGCCGATCGCGAGCATGCCCTGCGTGCCGTTGACGAGCGCCAGGCCCTCCTTGGATTGCAGCTCCAGCGGCGCGAGGCCCGCCCGCGTGAGCGCGTCGGTCGCAGGTCCGGTGCCGCCGTCGGTGAGGATCCTGCCGAGACCGATCAGCGGAAGGGCGAGGCACGCGAGCGGCGCGAGATCCCCGGACGCTCCGAGCGACCCCTGCTCCGGCACCGCCGGGATCAGATCGCGGTTGAGCATCTCGACCATGCGCTCGACGATCTCGACGCGGACGCCCGAGTGGCCCAGCGCGAGCACGTGCGCACGCAGGAGCAACATCGCGCGCGCCTCGACGCGCGAGAGGTCCGGTCCGACCGCGGTCGCGTGCGATGTGACGATGCCGCGCTGCAATGCCGCCGCGTCCGCGGGATCGATCCGCGTGTCGGCCAGCGCGCCGAAACCGGTGGTCACGCCGTAGACGGTGGAACCATCGGCGACGGCGCGCTCGATCACGTCGCGCGCAGCCCGGATGCGGCCACGCGCGCCGTCGCCGAGGGTGACCGGCGCACCGAGCGCCACCCGCTCGACGTCATCCAGGGTGATCGGCTCGCCGATCTCGACCGCTTCGGGCATCGTCGCGAAGGCTACCGGTTCCCCCTCAGGCGAGCAGCCGCACGTCCAGCAGAGCCTCGCGCGCGGCACCGTCCACGGCATCCACACGCAACGCCCTCGCACCCGCTCGAGATGCCACCGCGTCCCGCACCTCACCGTCGACGAGGTGTACCGCGGCGAACTCATCGCATGCGTAGCCGGCGGGCAGTCCTCCCGTACTCACCAGGTGAAGCAGCGCCGGGCGCCGGGCGGGCTCGGCGTCGTAGTGCGGCGTGAACGATCCCCGGACGAACCCGAGCCCATCGAGCAGCGGATCGGCGCGACCGAGTTGGAAGGAATCGGTCGTGCACGCCTCGAACCAGCAGTTCGCGCCCGCGCTGATCCCGGCCATCACGACGCCCGCGTCGTAAGCGGCGCATAGCGCCCGGTCCACGCCGTGCGCGCGCCAGACCGCCAGCATGCTCACCGTATTCCCACCGCCGACGTACACGATGTCCTGCGCGCCGAGGAACGCATCGATGTCGGCAACCTCCCGATCGAACAGCCGCAGGATGCTCGCGTCGAAGCGATCGGCCGGGAACGCGTCGAAGAACCCCTCGGACGTGGGGTGGTCCCCGGAGGCAGTGGGGATCAGGCAGATCTTCGGTCGGTCCGCCTGCACGAGTCCCGTCACGAAGCGATCGAGCAGCGGGTCGCCCATCATCCAGCCGCCCCCGCCCATCGCGACCACCTGGCCCAACGCGATCTCCTTGCTTCCCGGCCCCCGCCCCGCGGGGATGCTAGCGTCACTCCTCGTGAGCGCCCCCCTTCCCCTGGGTCTCAATGCGCACGTCCGCGTGCTGGTTGCAGACGACGAGCCAGACCTCCGCGACGCCCTCTCCTCTCTCCTCGCGCAGGAGCCGTCGCTCGCCCTGGTGGGCTCCGCGGCAGACGCCGACGAGGCCGTGATCCTGGCCAAACGGGAGCAGCCCGACGTCGCGCTCGTGGATGTGAGCATGCCCGCGGGGGGCGGTCCCCGCGCGGCGCGGGAGATCGTCCGGTCGTCTCCGCGAACACGGGTCATCGCGCTGTCGGCCTTCGAGGACCGGGCGACCGTCCTAGAGATGTTCCGCGCGGGCGCGGTCGGCTACCTCGTGAAGGGCATGGCCGGTGAAGAGATCGTCGACTCGATCCATCGGGTGGCCAACGGGCGCGCCAGCGTCTCGGCGGACGTCGTCGATGGCATCGTGCTCGAGCTGTCGTCGCAGCTGCGCCGCGAGGAGATCGAGCTCCAGCGCCTCAGCGCGCGCGTCGGGGAGATCCAACGGTTCGTCAACGGCGAAGGGCTCGCGATCCACGTCCAACCGATCGTGGACCTCGGGAGCCGCGAGACGGTCGGCTACGAAGCGCTCGCGCGCTTCCGCTCGCTCCCCCCGCGGCCGCCGAACGAGTGGTTCGCCGAAGCCGCGGCCCTGGAGCTCGGCACGCAGCTCGAGCTCGCGACGATCGAACGGGCGGTCGCGTTGCTCCCAGCCCTGCCCGAGACGGTGTACCTGTCGGTCAACTGCTCTCACCGGACGGTGGCGATCGCCGACCTCGTTCCCCTCCTCGCGGCAGACGCGAAACGCCTCGTCGTCGAGATCACCGAGCACGAGCCGGTTGATGACTACGACCAGCTCGCGAGCTCCCTCCAACCTCTGCGCGATCTGGGCGTGCGGATCGCGATCGACGACGCCGGCGCCGGGTACGCGAGCCTGCGGCACACCCTCGCGCTCGGGCCCGACATCGTGAAGGTCGACATCTCGCTGACCCGCTCGATCGACATGGATCGGGGCCGGCGTGCGCTCGCCTCGGCACTCATCTCGTTCGCCGACGAGATGGATATGACGATCATCGCCGAGGGCATCGAGACCGAGGCCGAGCTGACGACACTGCTGGACCTCGGCGTGCGCTACGGCCAGGGCTACCACCTGGCGGAACCCGCCGCCCTCGAAGAACCACACGGCCGGACCTGACTCGACGTTCCGCTGCGCTACGCGCCGCGCCGGTCCGTAGCCCACGAGGAGCCGGGCGTGGTCTTGGTGAAGTTCTTCATCTCGGTCGCGATCGCCATCACCTCGGCGAAGTGCGCGAACGTCCGACGCTGGGTGCTCGCGATCCCGATCGACAGTGAGATCTGCTCGTAGTGCTGTGGCTCGCCGCGACGATTCAACACCTCGATCCAGCCACGCTGGAGGTCCTCCTCCTCGTAATAGCCGGGGGCGGCGGTGTCGAAGCGCTGCACGATCGTGTCCGCCACCAGCGCGGCCGCTGAGGAACCGACCACGACGACGAAGTCGTCGCCGCCGAGGTGTCCGACGAAACCCTCCTCGCCACCGAACTCCTCGACTACGCCTTGCATCAGGTCGGCCAACTCCTGGATGACGGTGTCACCTCGAGGGAACCCGTAGTGGTCGTTGAACGGTTTGAACCGGTCGATGTCGACGAGCAGCAGCGCGAAGTCCTCGCCCGCGACGACGCGGGTCTCGATCTCCTCCTGCACCCGGTTGTTGCCAGGAAGGCCCGTGAGTGGAGACTCGTCCTTCATCTCGCGCTTGCGACGCAGCACGCCGCGGACCCGCGCGAGCAGCTCGGGCGTGTCGAAGGGCTTGACGATGTAGTCGTCGGCACCGATCGCGAAGCCCTCCAGCTTGTCCGCCGAGAGCCCGCGAGCGGTCAGGATGATGACCGAGATCGTGGCCGTCCGTGGGTCCTGCCGGAGCGAGCGCGTGAGCTCGAACCCGTCGACGTGGGGCATCATGACGTCGGTGATGACCAGGTCGGGCGGGTCCTGGCCCACCAGGTCGATCGCCTGCTGACCGTCGTTGGCGACCCGGACCTGGTAGCCGGCGGCGGCGAGCTCGATCTCGAGCAACCGGGCGATGAAGGGATCGTCGTCGACGACCAGCAGCTTCTCGCCCATCGCCTCGGAGCCCCGCTCGACGTCGCTCACCGCACCCCTGTTCACCGGTCGGGCCCGCACCGCTCCGGCCGGGCTGCCCGGGCAGCTTACCGTCCTGCACGCTGGCCACCGCGCAGCCTCGGCGCGATGTCGCGGCGCCGTGGCACGATGTGCGCATGCCACGGCGAGAGGAGTCCGAGACGTGGCCGTCTTGAACACGTTCCTCGACGCGCTGGGCGATACCCCGCTGGTGCGCCTGCACAGCGTGACCCGAGGGCTCGAGCCGGCGGTCCTCGCCAAGCTCGAGATGCTGAACCCGGGAGGCTCGGTCAAGGATCGGATCGGCATCCGCATGATCGAGGACGCGGAGCAGCGCGGACTGCTCCGCCCCGGCGGCACGATCGTCGAGCCGACCTCGGGCAACACCGGCCACGGCCTCGCGATCGCCGCCGCGATCCGCGGATACCGCTGCATCTTCGTGATGCCTGACAAGATGAGCGCCGAGAAGATCGCGCTCCTGCGGGCCTACGGCGCGGAGGTCGTCATCACCCCGACCGCCGTCGCGCGTGACTCACCGGAGTCCTACTACTCGGTCGCCGACAAGCTCGCGAGCGAGATCCCCGGGGCCTTCCAGCCGAACCAGTACTTCAACCAGGTCAACCCGCAGACCCACGAGGAGACGACGGGCCCGGAGATCTGGGCGCAGACGGAAGGACGGATCGACGCCTTCGTTGCCGGGGTCGGCACCGGCGGCACCATCACCGGCGTCGGGCGCTACCTCAAGCGGATGAAGCCCGACATCGCCATCGTCGGGGCCGATACCGAGGGGTCCGTGTACACGGGCGAAGATCCCCGCCCGTACCTCACCGAAGGGATCGGCGAGGATTTCTTCCCCGAGACCTTCGACCCGAGCGTGATCGACCGATGGGTGCGCGTCCCGGACCGGGTCGCTTTCCTCACCGCGAGGGCGGTGACCCGGCAAGAGGGCATCCTCGTCGGGGGGTCCGCCGGCTCGGCCGTCCACGCCGCGCTGGTGGTGGCGCGCGACTACGGCCCCGACGCCACGATCGTCGTCCTCCTGCCCGACACCGGCCGCCAGTACCTGTCGAAGATCTACAGCGACGGATGGATGCGGCAATACGGCTTCCTCGAGGAGCCCGAGTCGATCACCGTCGAGCAGGTGCTCGGGGTGAAGGGAGGCACCCTGCCGCCGTTGATCACGGTCCGCGCGCACGACAAGGTGCGCCAGGCGGTGGACCTGCTGCAGGCCAACGGCATCTCCCAGGCGCCGGTCGTGCGTGAGGACTCGACCGACGTCGCACAGTTCGTTGGGTCGATCCGGGACCGGGAGCTCCTGGAACGCGTCTTCCGCGACCCCGACGCGTTGCAGGCCGATGTCGCCGAGGTGATGGCACCGCCGATCCCGACCGTCGAGCGTCACGCGACGGTCGACGAAGCGTTCGCGGAGCTCGAGCGGGCCCCGGCGGTGCTGGTGAGCGCCGGCGGCACGGTCGTCGGCGTGCTGACCCGCAGCGACCTGCTGGACTTCCTGGCGCATCGACGGCAGCCACCGGCCCGCTGACGGTGCGCGCGCTCGGCATCGACGTCGGCGGGGAGCAACGCAAGGACCTCGACGTGGTCGTCATGGACGCCGACCGGCAGATCGCTGCCGTCGGCTCTCGGGTGCCGGTGCGACGACTCGGCGCCCTCATCGCGGACCATCGACCCGACGTGATCTGCGTCGACGGACCGCCCGCCTGGGCGCCGACCGGGAAACGCTCACGCCTGGCCGAGCGAGAGTTGCGGCTGCTCGGGATCCAGGCGTACTACACGCCCGACCGCGCCACCGGCGAAGCGAACGATTTCTACGCCTGGATGCGAAACGGCATGGCTGCGTTCCGCGCCGCGGACCGCTCGGGCTTCCCCGCGTACCGCGCCGGGCGGATCGCCGGCTCGACGATCGAGGTCTTCCCGCACGCCTCGGCGACCGTGCTGACCGGGTGCCTCCCGCCGGCGCGACAGACGGCGGCCGCCAAGCGCGCGTGGCGCGCGGCGGTCCTGCGCGGTCAACACGTGCCGACCTCGCAGCTGCGGACGCTCGACCAGGTGGACGCCGCTGTGTGCGCGCTGACCGGCATCGTGGCGCTCGAGCTGCGCGATCCGTTCGCGCCTGGCGCGCCCGAGGAAGGCCGGATCGTGGTCCCCGCTCGCGTGGTGCCGGCGGCCGGGTACCGTCGGTGCATGCCGACGCGAGCCGCGGCCGCCACCGAGCCGCTGATCACGTTCTGTGCGTGCGGTTGCGGCGCCCAGACGAGACCCGGTCGCGAGTTCCGGGCCGGTCACGACCGCCGGCTGATGGTGGAGCTCCGCAAAGCCGTCTCCGACGGTGATCGCGCGAGGGTCGAGCTGGAACGCCGAGGATGGACATGACATCCGACCACGGCGACACTCGCGCGATCCACGAGGGTCAGGACCCGGACCTCCCCTTCGGAGCCGTGACGGTGCCCATCTATCAGACCTCGACGTATGCCCAGGACGATATCGCCGTCCCGAAGGTCTGGGATTACGGACGAGGTGGCAACCCCACGCGCGATGCCTTCGAGATCGCGTTAGCGTCGCTCGAGGGCGGCGACCGGTGCTTCGCGTTCGCGAGCGGGATGAGTGCCGAGACGACCCTGCTCCTCACGCTTCGTCCCGGCGACCACGTCGTGCTCGCCGATGACGTCTACGGCGGGACGTATCGGCTCTTGACGAAGGTCCTCGGACCATGGGGACTCGAGATGACGACGTGCGATCTCGCCGACGCCGATGCCCTGGCCTCGGCGATGCGGCCCGAGACGCGGTTCGTCTGGGTCGAAACCCCGTCCAACCCTCTGCTCAAGATCGTCGACATCCAGGCGGTCGCGGCGCTGGCACACGCGAGCGGCGCGCGGGTGGTGGTCGACAACACGTTCGCCTCGCCGGCGCTGCAGCTCCCGCTCGATCTCGGCGCCGACATCGTCGTGCACAGCGTCACGAAGTACATCGGTGGACACTCGGATCTGATCGGCGGCGCGCTCGTGACGAGCGACACGGAACTGATCGAGCGGCTCGCGTTCCTGGTGAACGCGGTGGGCGCCGTCCCCGGTCCGATGGACGCGTTCCTCGCGCTGCGCGGTCTGAAGACGTTGGGTGTCCGCATGCAGCGGCATTGTGGGAACGCCGCTGCGGTCGCGTCGTTCCTCTCGTCACATGAGAAGGTCAACCAGGTGTACTATCCGGGCCTCCCGTCGCATGACGGACACGCCGTGGCGACGACGCAGATGTCGGACTTCGGCGGCATGGTGTCGTTCACCGTCGCATCGCCGGACGAGGCCGCACGGGTCGCGCGGTCGACCAGGTTGTTCGTGCTCGCCGAATCCCTCGGGGCGGTTGAGTCGTTGATCGAGCTCCCTGGCCCGATGACACACGCGAGCGTGAGCGGCTCGCCGCTCGAGGTTCCCGCGAACCTCATCAGGCTGTCCGTCGGGCTCGAGCATCCCGACGACCTGATCGCCGACCTCGCGCGGGCGCTCGCGCCCTAACCCTCGATCGACCGCTTCAGGTAGGCGACCGTCGAGGTGCCCCCCATCGGCGTGGGCTGGGCGATGATCGTGACGAGCTCCCACCCGTCCTCACCGAAGGAGTTCAAGATCTCCCCCGGGTTGTGCTCGAGCAACGGCGCCACGAAGTACTCCCACTTCTGCGACATCAGGAACCTCCCATCAACCGTTCACGGACGTGTCGGATACAGACGCCCATGATGACGTCGAGCCCGCCGGCCGTGGCGATGGCAGCGGCCTCGTCGCTGATGATGTCCTCCTGGAGCCACAGGACCTTCGCCCCGATCTCGACCGCCTGCCGCGCGACCTCGGGGGTGTGCTCGGCTCGACGGAAGACATCCACGACGTCGATGGAGACGTCGCGGGGCACATCTCCCAACGTGGGATACGCGGGTTCGCCGAGCACGGTCGTTTCGTTGGGGTTGACGGGGACGATCCTGTATCCGTGATCCTGCAGGTAGCTCGCCACCTCGAAGGACGGCCGGCCTGGCCGCGAGGACAGCCCCACGACCGCGATCGTGTGCACATCACCGAGGAGGGCTCGGAGCTCCCGATCCTCGGCGCTCAGGTCGCGACCCACCGTGCCTCCTCCCGGAGGAGCGTCAGGAGCTCGTGGACCATGAACCCCGTCGCTCCCCAGATCGTCGCCTCGCTCATCGGGTACCACCATCCTCGCCATGTCGCGCCGCCCTCCTCGCGCAGCTCGCGCTCCTCCTCGGCGGCGGCGAGCTCCCGAACCGGGACCTCCAGCACGCGAGCGATCTCGGCCTCGCTCACGGACAGCGCCGGGAGCCGTGCGATGACCCCGACGAACGGCGTGACGAGGATCCCCGAGACGAACGTGTGGATCGGGGGGAGCGCGCCGAGGACCTCGATCGCGTCCGGGTCGATGCCGAGCTCCTCCTGCGTCTCCCGCAGCGCCGTCATGCGGAGGTCCACGTCGCCCAGGTCTCGGAGGCCGCCGGGGAACGACACCTCCCCCGCGTGTCGCGACAGCGCGGCCGCCCGCTCCGTGAACAACAGCGTCGGCTCATCTCCGACGAGCAACGCGAGGACCGCGGCAAGCCGATCGCCGGGGGAGGCCTCGGGACCGGGGTCCGGATCGAGGCGCGGAGCGAGGGCGGCGGCGAGGTCGGGCACGGCTCCATCGTACGGACGTCCTTCGCCGACGCCCCGTCGCGCTTGGTAGCGTCGCCCGATGCACCCCGATGGCGCGGCTCGCGGCGACGCTGCCGCCGGGGCCGTGGATGCCGACGAGGTGATCGATCTCGCGAGGGCGCTGATCGCAGCTCGGTCGGAGAACCCCGGCGGCACCGAGGACGAGGCCGCCGAGGTCGCGAGCGGCTTCCTCGCTGAGATCGACGCGTCTCCCGCGACGGTTCGCGGGGACGCGGGAAGGCCGAGCGTCGTCGCGACGATCGGGCCCGAGGACGGACCGAGCCTCGCGTGGAACGGACACCTCGACACGGTGCCCACGGGCTCGCTCGACACCTGGTCGGTCGATCCCTTCGCGGGTGCGGTGGTGGACGGCCGCCTCATCGGGCGCGGGGCGTGCGATATGAAGGGCGCCATCGCGGCCGCCCTCGCCGCCGGCGCCGCGATCCGCCGCGCCGGCATCGAGCTCGGAGGTGCGCTCACGTTCCACCTCGCCGCCGATGAGGAGCTCGCCGGCGTGCACGGCACGAAGGTCCTGCTCGACCGTGGGCTGCTCTCGCAACAGGCAGCCATCGTCGGTGAGCCGACGGACCTCGCCCTCGGGCTCGCCGAGCGCGGCGGCGCGTGGATCACCGCCACCGCCTACGGCGCGGCGGCCCACGGCTCCCAGCCCGGCCGGGGCGTCAACGCGATCACCTCGATGGCGAGGTTCCTCTTGCGATTGCCAGAGGTGATCCCCGCGACGGAGCATCCGCTCTGCGGACGCGCGACGGTCAATGCCGCGCTCATCGAGGGCGGCAGCGCCCCCAACGTCGTGCCCGATCGGTGCGCCGTCGACATCGACCGCAGGATCCTGCCCGGCGAGGACGACCCCGATGCGGTGCTCGCGCCGTTCCACCAGCTCGCGGCCGAGCTGCGTCGGGAGCACCCCGAGGTCGACGTCCGCTCGGAGATCCGGGAATGGACCGATGCGGCGGAGGCGCCGGCGGACTCCGAGATCGCGGACGTCCTTCGCGCCGCCGTGACCGCCGAGGGTGGGAGCCCGCCCGCGGATGCCGGCTTCACCGGCATCACGGACGCCCGCTACTACATCAACGACGCAAAGATCCCGGCCGTCATCTTCGGGCCGGGCTCGCTGTCGGTGGCGCACACCGCCGATGAATGGGTCGACGTGCCCGACCTGGTGCAGGCCGCACGGATCTACGCGCGAACGTTCGTCGGCTCGCTCGTGCGATGACGCGTTGCGGCCGATCGGGGCTATCCTGGAGGCGATGAGCACAGCCACCGCCCCCATCACCGTGACCGACGCGGCCGCGCACAAGATCGCGCAACTCGCCAGGAAGGAAGGCCATACCGAACCGATCCTTCGACTGCGCGTGGTCGCCGGCGGCTGTTCCGGGTTCTCCTACGAGCTCGGGTTCGCCGACGAGCTCGCCGAGGAAGACCACGTCATCGCCGCCGCCGATGGCGTGCGGGTCCTCGTCGACCCACGCAGCGCCCCCATCGTCGAGGGTTCGACCCTCGACTTCGACGCCGCGATGATCGGCGGCGGCCTGAAGGTCAAGAACCCTCGCGCCGTCCACGAGTGCGCGTGCGGCGACTCCTTCTCGATCTGATCCGCCCGCGACTGGACCACGGGGTATCCTCCGGCCATGCCCAAGGGCGAGCCCAAAACGCAGTGGCGTGACCTCCATCACGAGGTCGTGACCTCGGGCCTGTGCACCGGCTGCACCGCCTGCATCGTCGCCTGTCCGTTCCACGTGCTCGGGTACGAGGACAACTATCCCGTGCAGCTCGAAGAGGGCGCACCGGATCACTGCACCCACGGCGACAAGGGCTGCTCGTTGTGCACGCTCGCGTGCCCGCGCTTCCGCGAATGGGAATCCGAGATCGACCAACTGTGGTTCGGCCGGACCCGCAAGCCGGAGGAGCTGATCGGTCACTACCAGGAGATCTACCTCGCCCGGACCACCGATGCGGAGACGTTGATGGATGGGCAGGACGGCGGGGTCGTGAGCGCGCTGCTGATCTGGGGCCTCGAGACCGGGCAGATCGACGGCGCGGCGACGTCGATCCTGTCCAGCGAACGCCAGTGGGATGCCGAGCCGGCGATCGTCACGGATCGAGCCGGCGTGCTGTCGGCCGCAGGCAGCCGCTACACCTACAGCGCCAACCCGCTCGCGCTGTTGAAGGCCGCCGAGATGGGTCTCTCGAAGGTCGCGCTCGTCGGGATGGGGTGCCAGACGTCGGTGACGGGCGCGATGGAAGCCCGCCGCGTGAACAAGTGGGCCAAGAAGATCGCGTGGACGTTCGGGCTCCTGTGCTCGAAGTCGTTCACCTACGACGGACTGATGGTGCAGATCGCGCAGGAGGAGCTCGGGCTGGATCTGGACCATCTGGCGCGCGTGAACATCAAAGGCAAGCTGCTCTTCTATACGGACACCGGCGACGAGGTCATCTACCCGCTCAAGCAGAGCCATCGGTTCACTCGCCCCGGCTGCCTCCACTGTCCGGACTTCGCGGCCGAGCATGCGGACATCTCCTTCGGCGGCCTCGGGCAGAGCGACGGCTGGACGCTTTCGATCGTGCGGACCGAGCGAGGCCGAGAGATCTGGGACGGGGCGATGGCGGCAGGGCTGCTCGAGTCCAAGCGGGCGCTGGATGAGGACCCCGACGCCGTAGCGTTGATGTTCAAGCTGGCCGATCGGTCGCGGAAGCGGTGGCCCGATCGAGAGGAGCTCCCGACCGCCGGGTCCACCCCGGGGTTGACCGGCGCCTGACCGGGCGTTCACCCTAGCCCCGGCCGGCGTCGGATACCCCCGTCGGTACGACTCCACCCTGGGTGACCTGGGCCGATAATCGAACCACGGGACCCGATCGGGGGTTGTGGCTCGTCATGGGCAGAAGGCACAGGAGCGGATCGCATGGCTGAAGCGGCGCGACCCTCGCGCCCGGCGCCGTTGCGCCCCGATGCCGTGCTCGAGGCGGTCACCTTCGCCGCCGAACGCCTGTTGCTCGCGGCCGACTGGCACGACGCCATCGGCGAGGTGCTCGCGCGCCTCGGTATCGGCGTTGCGGCCTCGCGGGCCACCGTGGTGCGGATCGACCGGGACGCGGATGGTGCCCCGCTCGCCACGTACGAGAGCGAGTGGTGTGCTCCCGGGGTGCCGTCGATGGCCGGCCACCCCGGCCTGCACCGTTCGCCGCTGCTCCCCACGTTCGCGCGATGGGTCGACGCGATGAGCGCGGGCCAGCCCATCATCGGTGACGTCGAGTCCTTCCCGCCGGGCGAGCGGGAGGAGTACGAGGCGCATGGGATCCGCGCGTTGGCCTACTACCCGATCACGGTCGAAGGCGACTGGTGGGGCTGCGTGGGGCTCGAGGACTGCGATGGTCCGCGTTCGTGGACCCTGTCCGAGCTCGATGGCGCCCGCACAGCGGCGGCGATGCTCGGCGCGGCGATCGCCCGCCAGCGGCAGGACGAGCGCCTCCGCGACGCGGAGACGCGCTACCGAGGGGTGGTCGAGCGGATCCCAGCCGTGACCTACGTCGACGTCTCGGGCCTGGGATCGGTGCGGATGGCGTTCCTGTCTCCGCAGATCGAGGAGCTGCTTGGCCGCCCCGCCCAGACGTTCCTCGACGACCCGGACTCGTGGTTCGATCTCGTCCACCCTGAGGACCAGCGGCGGGTCGACGAGGCGGCGCGCCACGCGGGGAGCACCGGAGAGCCGTTCGATGAGGAGTACCGGATGCGCCACGCCGATGGGCATTGGGTCTGGGTGCACGACACCTCGACCCCGATCCCCGATCCCGGCAGCGACGACACCACGTACTTCCAGGGGTTCCTCGTGGAGATCTCGGCTCGCAAGGAAGCCGAGGCCGCCCGCGCGGAGGCGGAGCATCGCTACCGGACGATGGTCGAGGCGCTGCCGGCGGTCACCTACATCGACGAGCCGATCGAGGGTGACGACCTCAATGCGGCGATGCCCTTCGTGAGCCCGCAGGTCGAGGAGATCCTGGGCTACCCGCCGGAGCGATTCATGGAGGACAACCGGTTCTGGTTCTCGATCATGCACCCGGACGATTACATCCGGATGCGCGAGGCGGGGGCGCTCAGCGTGTCGAACCTCGACGAGGTGACCCAGGAGTACCGGATGCGCCACGCCGATGGCCATTGGGTGTGGGTGCAGGACACGTCGAAGCCCGTGTACGACACCCAGGGCGAGCTTGCGTTCTTCCAGGGGTTCTTGATGGACGTCTCGACGCGTCACGACGCGGAGGAGCGCCTGCGGGAGGCAGAGCAGCGCTTCCGGGTCCTCGTCGAGCAGATGCCGGCCGCGATCTACACCGAAACGATCGTCCCCGGCACGGCGGACTCCACCGCGATCGACTACATCAGCCCGCAGATCCAGCGGTTGATCGGGTTCAGCCCTGAGGCGATCCTGGGCGACGCCAGCCTGTGGCCGACCTTCGTCCACCCCGACGATCGCGAACGTCTCGAGGCCGAGATCGCAGCGAACGACGTGACCGGTGAGCCGTTCTCGACCGACTATCGAGTGGTCGCGGCCGACGGGCGCACGGTGTGGGTGCACGACGAGGCCCTGCTGATCCACGATGAGACGGGGGCGCCGGCCTACTGGCAGGGGTACCTCACCGACATCACCGACCGCATCGAGGCCACGGAGCGGATCCGCATGGCCGAGGATCGGTACCGCCAGATCGTCGAGCACACGCCCGTGATCACGTATCAAGAGCTTCCGGGCACCGGCGGGTTCAGCGAAACCACGGCGATGCTCTATGTCAGCCCGCAGGTCGAACAGATCCTCGGCTACCCTCCCGAACGTTGGTACGAGCCGGGGTTCTGGGCGAGCGTGATGCTGCCTGAGGACCTCCGACGCGAGCGCGAGGCACGGACGAACGACGCCGCTGAGGAGCCCTACCGGAGCGAGTACCGCATGCGCGCGGCGGACGGACGGGTCGTGTGGTTCCATGACGAGTCACAGCTCATCACCGACCTCGATGGCTCCCCGGTGTCCTGGCAGGGCGTCATGGTCGACATCACCGATCGGCGCGAGGCCGAGGAGGAGCTCCGGCGCGCGCGCGAGCGGCTCCAGGCCTTGATCGATCACATCCCGGCCTGTGTGTATCGCGAGGCGCCCGACGAAGACCCGGAGAAGTTCTTCATGAGCTCCCAGGTGGAGCAGATGTTCGGCTACACCGCCGAGGAGTGGACCTGGACGCCCGACTTCTGGGTCGATCGGATCCACCCGGAGGACCGGCAACGTGTCCTCGAGCTCGACGCCGAGTCCGGGCGAACCCTACGTCCGTACTCGCTCGAATACCGGTTCCGGCGCGCCGACGGCACGTACATCTGGATCCAGGACGAGGCGGTGTTCCTGCGCTCCGGACCCGACGAAGAGGGCGCGTGGCAGGGACTCCTGTTCGACGTGACGGCCCGCAAGGAGGCCGATGAGCAGCTGCGCGCGAGCGAGCTCGTGCACAGCGCCACCGTCGAGCACCTGCCCGCCCTCGTGTACCGAGAGCCACCCGGCGGTCCCCGGATGGCGGGCATGTACGTGAGCCCACAGGTGGAGCAACTGCTCGGCTACACCGCGGAGGAATGGGTCGGCTCCCCGACGGACTTCTGGCTCGACCACATCCACCCCGACGACGCCCCC
>Ga0207648_10000749_pt1 | contig 36501 bp, 36 predicted proteins | sample KBSMisM32_FD_184310 | JGI IMG/M metagenome (GOLD analysis project Ga0207648, IMG submission 184310) | Miscanthus rhizosphere microbial communities from Kellogg Biological Station, Michigan, USA - KBS Miscanthus M3-2 (SPAdes) (version 2) | ecosystem: Host-associated > Plants > Roots >... | reverse complement strand
CCGCCGATCATCTTCTCCAGCGCCTCGCGCCCTTTGGTGGCGTTGGCGCCCGAACCGAACTGCCCGTCCACCGTGTAGAGCGCGGCGTAGGCCTTGGCATCGCCCGTGTCGAGCGCGCGCGCGTAGCGCCACATCACCTCGTCGATCGCCTGCCGATCGCGTACTTCCCGCAGGACGTCGTCGTTCGACTTCGATGCCGTGAAGACGGCACCGGCCGTGAACATCACCGCCCCGAGCACCACGCCAGCCACTAGATTCTTCATCTCGCCTCCTGGTGTCGCCTGACCGCTGGATTCTACTCCCGGGTGGCCTAGCAGTCCGTAGTGAAACCCCGGCTGCATTCGACGGTGCAACGCCGGGATTTCACTACGGGCTGCTAGAATCGGCGCCATGAGACTGCCTGCCTACGCCATCCGCTCGGCCGTCGTGACGCTGACGCTGCTGTTCGGCGCCCTGCCCGCGCGTGCCGAAGACATCAAAGTGTTTTCGTCCGTGGCCATGCGGGCCGTGGTGGAAGACATCGCGCAACGCTTCGAGAAAGAGACGAAGCACCACGTGGTGACCACCTTCGGGCTGGCCGCGGCGATGAAAGGAAAGGTGGAAGCCGGCGAGGCGTTCGACCTCGTGATCATCACGCCGGCGCAGATCGACGACTTGATCAAGCAGGGCAAGGTGGCCGCGGCGTCGCGCGCCGTGATCGCGCGGACCGGCCTCGGACTGATGGTGAAGGCTGGTTCGGCAACGCTCGACGTCGGCACGGTGGACGCGTTCAAGCGCACGCTGCTGGCGGCGAAGTCGATCACCTACGTGCCGCCGCCGGGCGCGAGCGGCATCGCGTTCCAGGCCATCGTCAAACAGCTGGGCCTCACGCAGGCCGTGGAGGCGAAGACCAAGGCTGGAGCCTCGGGCGACGACGTGAACGCGAACATCACGAGCGGGGCGGCGGAGATCGCCGTGCTGCCCGTGAGCGAGATCCTGCCGGTGAAGGGGGCGTCTCTGGGCGGCGTGTTCCCCGCCGACGTGCAAACCTACATCGTGATGGCCGGCGCCACTTCCAACACGGCGTCCGCGGCCGCACGCAGCTTCCTCACCCGCCTGACGTCGTCAGCCAGCGACGCCGTCATCACCGCCAAAGGCATGGAGCGCGTCAAGCCCTGACGGCGCGGCCCGCAGCCGCCGCAGCGTCTCGAGATTCCGCACGTCGAGCGGATCGCGGACGATCGCTCCGGCTCGCGCCACGGACGGCGACTTCTCGGTTTCGATCAACAGCGGCAGTCCGCGGAAGCGGGGATCGTGGAGCAGCCAGCGGAACGGCGCCTCGCCGAGGCAGCCGCGGCCGATGTGCTCGTGTCGATCGACGCGGCTGGCGCACGGCTTCTTCGAGTCGTTGGCGTGAAACGCCTTGAGCCGCCCGATGCCCACCAGGCGATCGAACGCCTCGAAGGTGTCGCGATATCCGGATTCGCTGGTGATGTCGTAGCCGGACGCGAGCAGATGACAGGTATCGAGACACACACCCACGCGTGAGGAGCCGTCCAGCTGCTCGATGATCGCGGCCAGGTGCTCGAAGCGATAGCCGAGCGTCCGCCCCTGCCCCGCCGTGTGCTCGAGCAGCACCATCGTCGGACTGCTGGCGCGAGCGGCGAGCGCCTCGGCGATGGCGGCCGCGATGAGGCGCAGCCCTTCCTCCTCGCTGCCGGCCGTGCACGTGCCGGGATGGATCACGACGCCGAGCAGCCCGAGCGCCTCGGCGCGATCGAGTTCGTCGATGAACGCGTCGATCGACTGCCGCCGCAGCGCGTCGAAGGTGGTCGCCAGATTGATCAGATAGCTCGCGTGCGAGACCGCCGGGCGAATGGCCGTCTCCTCGAGGCGGGCGCGGAAGCGCTTCACGTCGCCGGCATCGAGCGGCTTCCCCTGCCATCGGTTGCCGTTCTTGGTGAAGATCTGCAGCGCCTCGCAGCCGTGCGCGTCGGCACGATCGACCGCCTTGGAGATCCCACCCGCCACCGACATGTGCGCGCCGATTCGAAGCACTGATCCCAGCGTTGCAGATCGCCGGCGACTCGTCCAGTTATCCCATCCGCGACCGATCGAAACGGCATGAATGGTGCGTGAAGAGCACCGGAGGCGTCTTATGCTGCGTCGAATCGTTCTTGCCGCTCTGCTTGCTGCCGTCCCATCCGTCACCTGGGCTCAGCAACCGTGTACGCCCGACGCGCGCCGCGTCGTTGACGAACTCTATCGCCACATGCTCGAGCGCGGCGCCGATCCCGGCAGCGCCGGGTGGGTAACGAGACTCCAGTCCGGCACGACCGTTCGCGAGATCGTGCTCGAGATCGCCAAATCGCCCGAACATGCGCAACGCTTTTACAATCCCGGCGACGGCGCCCAGGCGCATGAGCGCGCGGTGGCGACGTTGTACCGCCACATCCTCGGCCGGCAGCCCGATCCGGCTGGGCTCAGGACGTACACGCAGACCGCGATGAACCAGGGGCTCGGCGCCGTGGTGGATTCGATCATCAACTCCCGCGAGTACAACCAGAACCTTGGCGACTGGGGTGTGCCGGGGTCGGGCGGCATCCGCTACTGCGGCAACGGCGGCGGCGGCGACACGACGTCGTCGAACCGGTCGAACCGCGAGATGCGATTCCCGCAGTACGACACCAATCGCGACGGCAGGGTTTCCCGATCGGAATGGCGCGGCACCGCCGGCGCCTTCCGGGTGCGCGACTGGAATCGCGACGGCGTGCTGTCGGGAGAGGAAGTGCGGATGGGCGCCTACCCGCCCGAGGACAGCCTTGAAGCGCAGGACTACCGCATGGTCCCGAACGATCGCTTCGACTACCTCGACGCCAACAACGACGGCAGGATCACGGAGAACGAGTGGGACGGGAGCCTCGCCACCTTCGACCGTTTCGACAGCAATCGGGACGGGCGGTTGAGCCGTGCGGAGCTCGGCTCGGTCCGCACGCCGACGCCGTTTGCGTCGATCGATACGAACCGGGACGGCCGTCTGACGCTCGGCGAGTGGCCGTGGTCTCGCCGCACCTTCATTCAGCAGGACACGAATTCGGACGGCTGGCTCACGCGGAGCGAGTATCGCGGCGGTCCCGAGGAACGCTAGCGAGGCTTCGGCTCGCCAGGGCAGAACAAAGTCAGGAGCCAGCCGCACTTTCGTGCGCGCGTGCGGGGACGAGAGAACCGCACGTGCGCACCTGTCAATCGTTTACGGCGGGGGGACCTGACGGGCGGCGGCCTTGCAGTCCGTCGAGCGCATGCTGTCCGTCAGTGGTTCCCGTGCCGCCATCTTTCTCGCCCTTGCACTGAACGCGAGCCTTCACGCCTCCACTTCCACGACGGTGCCTGGCCCGACGGCGCCGGCGCCGGCGCGGTCGTATCCGTCGGTCCTGCCGCTCACGCTGGAGGTGAGCGGCGACCAGGCGCACGAGCTCAGAACGCTGAGAGATTTCACGATCACCGCGCAGCGCGAGGGTGACATCGCCCCCACGGTCGTCATCGGTCCGGTCGATCCCTTCACGAAGGAGAACACCTGCCGGCGTCCGATGCCGGAAGGGATCACCGGGTGCGTGGTGAACGGCGACGCGACCATCGGCACACTGCGCGTGAACTGGCAGGTGCCCGAGGCAGGCACCTACCGCTTCGTGCTCTCCGGCAAGCGCGGGCTCAGCGATCGCGTCGTGACGATCGGCGCGTTCGATCTCGAAGCGCGCGACTAGCGCCCCTCTGCGGGCTTCCGTGCCTCCTCGGCGCGCGCGGCGCGCAGGATGTTCTCGAGACCGCGATTGCCTTCGTGGCAGCCAAACTCGAAGATGGCCTGCGTGTCGTCGCGTTTGAGCGGCATCCGGATGGCCCATGGCCGCTCCCACGTCGTGGGATCTTCCATGCGCGCTGTCCAGCTGATCACGGTCGAACTGACCGGAGTGAACCGTTCGGTCACCTTCAGGTTCGACGACGCGCCCCGATAGAGCATCGCGTCGTGGATGTTGGTGGTGACCACGACGAGCGTGTCGCCCTCCCAGTGTCCCCGTGAGTCGCCCATGTACATCCGGATCCCCGGCGACAGCTGTCGACGGCCGTCGAGCGGGATCACGCGGGCGTCGTGAATCATCTCGTTGCGGACGACCACGTAGCCGGGCGCCTGCGTGATGTCGTACGACGCGCCGTAGATGATCGGCCGCATGACGTCGGGCACGCCGCGTGAGATGCAACGGTCGTAGAGGCTGCGGTCGGCGTAGGAATCGGCTGGACCACGTCCCTTGCGCGCCGCCTGCCGCGCCGCCGCGCGCTCCCGCGCCGCTGGCGTCAATGGCGGCACCATGCCGTCGTCCGGTTCGATCACCAGCCACGGCTGCGCATTGACGGCGTCGAGGTGCTCGTACCAATGCGGCGGTCCAGCGCCGGTGTCGTTGTCGGACGTACCGCCGATGCTGGCCGCCTGCTTCGCCGCGAGCTCCAGGCGCTGCCGGACCAGCTGCTCCATCTCCTTCGGTCCGAAGTCGGACAGGCGCTTCCCCGCCAGGTCCGGCGGGCGTTCGAACGGCGTGTTGTTCTCGTCCTTGTTGGTGTAAATCCCCTGCAGGTCCGGATCGCCCCACGGCGTGCGCGGCACCTTCCACGGCTGCGCGGCCGGCCCTCCGGCCAGCATCAGCGCACCCACGACCGTCAGCCCGAGCACGGATCGAACTCGCATGCCCGGCCATGTTATCCAGGGAGCCTGGCGAGGGGCATGACCCGTCCGGGGTAGCGCGGGATACACTCTCTGGGCCCCACTGACCAGGGAGAGGAGAGGCAATGATCAACAGGAAGATCGTCGCGGCCACCGTGGCCGCCATTGGAATGAGCGCCTATGCGGTGACCGCGCAGAGTCCGGCCGCGAACATGAGTTTCTTCGTGACCAGCGCGAACGCGAAGGGCGGCAATCTCGGAGGGCTGGCGGGAGCGGACCAGGTCTGCCAAGGGCTGGCCAAAGCCGCGGGCGCGGGCAACAAGACGTGGCACGCGTACTTGAGCACCAGCACCGTCGACGCGAAGACGCGTATCGGCAACGGCCCCTGGTACAACTTCAAGGGCGAGCTGATCGCGCAGAACATCGCGGACCTCCATACCCCGGACAAGAACAAGATGTCGGGTACGACGTCGCTCACCGAGAAGGGCACGAAGCCGAACTATCTGGCGATGGTGGACGGCAAGCCGGCACCCACCGCGCAGCCGTTGCAGCACGACATCCTCACCGGCACGAACGAGGACGGCACCAAGAACGCGGACACGTGCAACAACTGGACGGTGGGCGACGCCAGCGCCAAGGCGATGCTCGGCCACGCCGATCGGCTCGGGCGCAACCCCGGCGTGAACCCGTGGAACGCGAGTCACCCGTCGCAGGGCTGCGGCCTCGAGCAGCTGGCGCCGACCGGCGGTGCCGGACTGCTCTACTGCTTCGCCACGAACTGAACGATGCGGGTGCTCGGGTTGGGCTGCCTGTGCTGTCTGATGATGGTCGCCCCGGCGTTGGGCCAATGGCCGCAGCGGCAGGGCGCGAACATCCCGAAGACAGCGGACGGACGGCCCAATCCCGATGCGCCCGCCCCGCGCACCGCTGACGGCAAGCCGGATTTCTCCGGTGTGTGGCGTGGCATCACCGCGCCGCCGGGCCGCCGAGTGGCGCCCCGGCCACCCGACCCGCCGATTGCCGTCTACCGCGAGATCGGCCAGAACCTGCCGGACGGCCTGCCGGTCACACCCTACGGCCTCGACCTGCTGAAACAACGCATCGCGACCTCCGCCGCGCAGAACCCCGAAGCGCGCTGCCTGCCGATGGGGCTGATGCAGCTCCACACGCAGGGCGCGCCGCGCAAATTCGTCCAGACGCCGTCGCTCATCGCGATCCTCTACGAAGCGGGCGGCGAGGCCCGCCAGATCTTCACCGACGGCCGTCCCATGCCGTCCGGCGATCCGCAACCGTGGTGGAACGGCTACTCGGTGGGGCGCTGGGAGCGCGACGATCTCGTCGTCACCACCACCCACTTCCGCGACGGCGGCTGGCTCGATCTGATCGGCAGCCCGCTCACTGATGCGGCGACGATCACCGAGCGGTTCCGCCGGCCGACGTTCGCGCGCATGGACATCGACGTGACCGTCGACGACCGCAAGGCCTACACGCGGCCGTTCACCGTCCGGCTCTATCAGGAGTTGATGCTCGGCGACGAGCTGATCGAGTACGTGTGCCTGGAGAATCAGCGTTTCAGGGGATAGGACGGCAATGAGACGACTGGCGTCGCACCTCTATTTCTGGGTTCTCCTCGCGATCGTGGCTGGAGCGCTGCTCGGCTACGCGGCCCCCGCCACCGCCGTGCGTCTCAAGCCGCTTGGCGACGGCTTCATCGCGCTCGTCCGCATGCTGATCTCGCCGATCGTGTTCTGCACCGTCGTGCTCGGCATCGCCGGCGCCGGCGACATGAAGAAAGTCGGCCGCGTCGGCGCCAAGGCGCTGATCTATTTCGAAGTCGTCTCCACCGTGGCGCTCGCCATCGGCCTGGTCGTGGCCCACACGCTCCGGCCCGGAGCGGGGTTCAACATCGATCCGGCGAGCCTCGACGCCAACGCCGTCGCCGACTACGCCAAGCGCGCCGCCGTGCAGACGACGACCGACTTCATCCTCGGCATCATCCCGACGACGTTCTTCGCCGCGTTCGAGGGATCGGGCAACCTCCTGCAGGTCCTGTTCGTTGCCGTCCTCTTCGGCTACGCCATGACCAAGATGGGCCGGCGCGGCGAAGCCGTCCACCAGTTCATCGAGGCGAGCTCGCACGTCTTCTTCGCGATGATGAACACGCTGATGAAGGTCGCCCCGCTCGGAGCTGGTGGCGCCATGGCCTTCACAATCGGTCGCTACGGCGTGGACGCGCTGCGGCCGCTGGCGCTGCTCATGGGCAGCTTCTACCTGACCTGCCTGCTCTTCGTGCTCCTGGCGCTCGGCGCCATCGCCGCGGCCACCGGCTTCAACATCCTGCGGTTTCTCGCCTACATCCGCGAGGAACTGCTGACCGTCCTGGGGACGTCGTCATCGGAATCGGCGCTCGTGCCGCTGATGCAGAAACTCGAGCGACTGGGCTGCCCGCGCTCGGTGGTCGGCCTGGTCGTGCCATCCGGCTACTCGTTCAATCTGGACGGCACCAACATCTACCTCACGATGGCGGCGCTCTTCGTGGCGCAGGCGCTCAACATCAATCTGACACTCCGCGACGAGTTGACGCTGCTGGGCGTCGCGATGCTGACGTCGAAGGGCGCCTCCGGGGTGACCGGCGCGGGCTTCATCACCCTGGCGGCCACGCTGGCGGTGGTCCCCTCGATTCCCGTCGCGGGGCTGGCGCTCATCCTCGGCGTCGATCGGTTCATGTCCGAAGCGCGATCGCTGACCAACTTCGTGGGCAACGGCGTGGCCACGATCGTCGTCGCGCGCTGGGAAGGAGAGCTCGATCGCACGGCATTGACGCGCGAGCTCGCCGGAGCCACTGCCGACCAGCGCGTGCAAGTCTAAGTTCCAATTCGAGGCTGCGGGGTTCTCGGCCCGACATCGCGTTAGGTCCTGGAAGCGTGTGCGATTCCAGTGGCCGAACCGTTAAAGGGAACACAGGAGAACCCCCCCATGAAAAGCGCATTGTTCGCGAGTGTCACGCTGGTGTGTCTGGGCGTGATGATGGCATCTGCCCAAAGCAACGGCGCCCCGCCCGGACACGCGCTGGCGGGCAAGCGTCTTTTCGAGACCGCCACCTTCGGCGGCAACGGCCGTACGTGTCAGACCTGCCATGACCCGGCCACCGGAACGCTCTCGCCCGAGGACGCCCGGAAGCGCTTCAAGAAGGACCCGAACGACCCGCTGTTCCGCCACGACGGCAGCGACGACTTCCTCGGCCACGGCGTGACGCGCATCACCGCCGACGCCACCGTGCTGGTCAACGTGCCGCTGGCCCACAACGTCTCGCTCGCCGACGACCCGGCCGCGCGCTTCGTGACGCTCCGGCGCGGCGTGGCCAGCACGCTGAACACGCCGGCGCTGGATCCCGTGCTGATGCTCGACGGCCGGCAGCCGTCGCTCGAGGCGCAGGCGGCGGGCGCCATCAACGATCACGCCGAGGGTGTGGAGCCGAGTCTCCAGGACCTGCACGCCATCGCGGAGTTCCAGAAGACCAACGGCTTCTTCAGCTCGCCGGAGATCCGCAAGTACGCGCTCGGCGGACCCGCGCCGGTCCTGCCGGCGGGCCGCTCGGACTCCGAGAAGCGCGGCCGGCGCTTCTTCGAGGACGTGCCGCCGGACTTCGCGCAGGGGCTCAAGCCCGGGCTGTGCGCGCACTGCCACAGCGGGGCGCTGCTCAACACCACGAACCAGTTCGCGAAGTTCTTCATCCCGTCGCCGGTGCCGATTCCCGAGGGGCAACGGTTCCTGAGCGTCGGCGTGTCGGAGTTCAACGCCGCCGGCAATCCGGTGCGCGAGTTCGTGTTCAACCAGGGCACGCCGCAGGAAGTGCATCTCGTCAGCCCCGACCTGGGCCGCGCGCTCACGACGGGCGTCATCGACGATCCGACGTTCGAACACGTCAACGCCTTCAAGATTTCGCCGCTGCGCGGGATCCGGAAGACGGCTCCCTACTTCCACGACAACTCGGCGAAGACCCTCGAGGACGTCGCGGCGCACTACGCCAAGTTCTTCTTCGTGGCGAGCAACGGGCTGATCCAGCTCACGCCGCAGGACGAGGCGGACATCGTCGCCTACATGAAGCTGCTCGACTGATTCTCGCGGCTGGCTCCGGAGCGCGCGTCACCGCCGAGCGGTGCGCGCGCGTACCGGATCGCGAATGCCCAGAACGCCGGCCACCAGATCAGATCGTTCGGCACGCACACCCAGGCAAAGCGCCACGGCAGCGCGCCCAGCGCGGCGTAGTAGACGAAACCGATCGGTCCGAGCGTCTTGCCGGCCAGGGCGATCCAGATGAAGCCGCAGTAGCGCGCGGGGTCGCGCGCCAGCAGGTAGTAGCCGTAGGCGTAGACGCCCACCATCATGCCAATGACCTGCACGAAGGGCACGAACGCCGATGCGTCGACGCCAACGAGCCGCGCCGCCGCGCCCGGCATGGTGAGGACGCCGATCGCCCACACGGCGTTGTAGACGGCGGCGGCGTAGAACCAGGGACGATACCGCGCGAACGATCGGCTCATGTCCGCACTCGGCGCCGGCTGGCGATCAGATCGCGCACGCCCGAGACGAACACGCCTACCGCCAGGCCCGAGAGCACCCAGGCCGGAAAACCGTGATAGCTCGGTCCGAATCCGGACGGCTCGCCGCTCCACCGCACAATCTCCGGGACGAGGTTCGCCAGGAATGCGCCGTAGACGATGCCCATGACGGCGTGCATGGCGCGCTCACCGGCCGGCAGCCTGCGCACCCGGTCCTCTTCGATGAAGTCCCACAGCGTGATCGCGATCTCGAGGGTCAGTACCGCCGCGAGTACCCACGCCCATGTCCCGGTCCAGGTGACGAACCCGAGCGTGCCGATGATCAGCGCATAGGCGAAGTCGCGCGCGGCGTGCAGGCGCAGCTCGGTTGACGTGCCCTGCCCGTGCGGCAGGTCGAGCCGGTACTCGTGGTAGTACAGCGTGTCGAACGCGCCGAGCAGCGCCTGCACGAACAGCAGCCAGATGGCGACAGTCATGATGTCGAGCGCACCGGCTGCATCGCGCCTCCGTATCTGCAAATGAGATGACCGCGCCATTCAACGACCACCTCGACACGCCACCCGACGACCGCCGGCGCCACGCGGGCCCGGACGCGCGGTGCCAGAGGGCACGGCAGCGGCACCCCCAGGAACCGGCACCCTGCCGGCTCGTAGAGGAGTGCTCCGTCGTCGACACGCAGCACGAATTCCACTGTACCCGGTCCACTCCGCTCGACGAGGCGTCCCTGCCTCGCGTACTGGCGCGTGTCGAGCGACGTGCTGCCGATCCGCCGCGTCCACGCCATTGTCGCGGCCGGTGAGGCAGACGCCATCGCCACGTGCAGCATGACCGGCTGCGCCCCGGGTGCCGGCAGCTTCATGGCTCGAACGATCAGCGCGGTGAGCGGATGGGCGCCGTGCACCACGTCGACCGCGCCGGTGGCCATGAGCGGTGCTTCGTGCGCCATCCGCACGTGGGGGTGAAGCCGATTGTAGGCGTCACCGAGCAGGTGCTGATACGGCGTCAGGGCAGCTTCAATGCCGCCCGCAGCTCGCGGGCCGTCATCGCTTTCAGGAGGATCGGCTGGCTCGAGTCGAAGGACTTGCCGGAGGCCAGCGGCCCCACGACGACCGGTTCGAATCCCGCGTCCGTCACGAGACGAGACGCGACGGGCCGAGAATGCGCGCGCTCATGTTCGCCATACGCGGCGATTCTAGTGGGGTTTCGCACGCGCCGTGCTGCGGTTCAGCAGGGCTCGCAGTACAACTTCAGAAACTGAAGCTCAGGCCGCTGAACCACACGCCCAGCCGTCCAACCTTGAACGGGTCGCGTTGATCCTCAGGCGCGCTTCCAAGCTTCGACGCCCCGCCCTTGGGCGAGTTGACGAACAGCTGGGCCACGCCGACATTCACGGACAACCCCCGCAGGATGCCGACACCAATGCCACCCCCAACGCCGAAATCGGGCGTCAGCGTCGTCCCGAGAAAGAGCCGCAGGCGCTCGCCGACTGACGGTCGGTGCGTCGACGGGTCATAGCCCCATGGCTGGATGTTCACGATCGCCATCGTGAGCGCGGCGCCGGCCGGGTCCTCCACGTACAACCGCGTGTCGTCGCTGATCTTGGCGCGGACATCGCCGCCGAACGGATCCCCGACGATGACGCCCGTCAGAAGGCCAAAGCTGTATTTGCTGCGCGGAACATTGGCGAGCTTCGACTCGCCCGACTGAGCGTTCTTGCCCAGATTTCCCAGAGCCTGGTGAAATGCGCCGTCGACGAACAGCACGGGATCGCCGCCGGTCGGAAGCACGGGTTCGTCCTTGCATGCCTGAGTCGCAATCGTCATGGTGAAGGATGTCTTGAGCGCAGTGTCGAATGCGTCAAGACACGCGTCGCCGTCGAGCGGCGAACCGGAGCACGCGGCGCCCGTGGCGACTTTCTGCAGCTCCACCGCATGCGATACCGAAAGACTCTTTGCACATGCAGATCCGCGGGCTTCTCTCAGAGGCAAATCCCGACTGAGATTCCTGACATCACTCAGGAAACCGTCGATCGGCGGTCCCGTCGTGACGTAGTCACGAATGGCGATGTCGGCACGGGCCATCGGCAGATTCGGTTCATAGAAGGCGACCGTCATACCGGTCCGGGGCTTCGCCGGCGGTGGTGGAGGTGGCGGCGGTCCGGGCTGCTTGGCGGGCGGCGCGGCCGCGGGCAGGACGATGCCCGGCACACCCGCGAGGAACCCCAAGACGCCCGACTTTTCGACGAACGACGGAATCTTCGCCACCTCCGGGTCGTCGGTCCGCGTCGACGAATACAGCGTCTCGAGACGAATACTGGCGCGCTCCGAGACGACAAGGTCGTGCAGCCTCACTCTGCCGGACGTGGTGACGCCGGGCAGGCGGACCCCGGCCTCAGGAACTTCGTGACCGTGAATCAACAAGGTATAGACAGTTGGCTTATCGTCAGCGTCAGGGCCCGTCCACACGACGCGGTAGTAGTCCCGGTCCAAGTTGTCGAGTTCCGGAGCCGTGACATGCTGCTTCAAGGAGGAGAGCAGAAGCCACGCGAACGCATACAGATCCTTGGACGTTCCGCGCCGGTGCAGTTTTGTCAGCTGCGCCGCCGTGGTGGGCTCAGCCTGGAGCGGCGTGGCGGGGTTGGACAACACGCACAGTCCAGTCCTGACGCGTCCGTCCCGCTGGGCCGCTTCCTCGTCCTTGAACTGGCACGGAACGGTGGCGCGACTTCCTTCTTTCGACGCCGTGACCACCTGTGCGCTCGCAAGGAGGGCGCTCGCCGTCAGCATCACGACGGTGGCGATCGAAATAGCGACATTCCGCATGGTGCTACTCACTCCTCTTATGAAGCGGGGCGTTCGATCCAATCGAACCCCGTCGTGACCGGCGCCGATGGCACGGCGATGGAGGGAATCGACGCGGCGACGTGTTGATCGAGCCAGCCGATGACATCTGGCGGAATGGCCGAACGCTGAGGATCGTCCAGGTCGAAGTACAGCGCGTACAGCTCGGCGAAAAACTCGAGAGGCGACATCGCCGCGTAGTCGCTCGGCATATTCGCGACGAGTGCGAGCGTGTCCTCGCTCACCACGCACAGCGAGCCGTACCAGAAGTTGACGAAGAACGCGCGCCCGTCGCGGCGGTACCAGCTGGCCGCGGACCGATACCAATACGCGTCCGAACGCTGGTACGCCTCGCGGGGACCGAATCCCGACGTCCACCACAAATGGCCCGCCGGTGGGTTCGGCGCCGCTCCCGGCTCCCAACTGCTCCCGCTTCCGACGGCCTGGCGCAGATAGTCGCGAATCTGCATGCGCTCGTGCGCGCTCGCCTGGCCCCAGCCGCCCATCAACCCAACCCACTGATCGACGCCATTTCCCTGCGCCTCGAACATCTGCCAGCCGAACCGGGACTGCAGCCACTGGTTGACCGCCGCTGCGCGCTGCTCGTGGACGGCGTGGCCCACTTCATGACGGAGCACGTCCTCGAACGCCTCCCGAGCCGTGAGCACGTCCGCTCCGAGATAGATGTCGTACGTCTGCGGGTTGTAGAAGCCTCCGTTCACGCCGGCATCGAACGCGATTTCGTCGAGGAACACGTTGCCCTCGACGTTGGATGCGGGCAAGGCGTCCAGCAACCGCCACATCGTCTCGACATCGTCTGGAAACTGGTTCACACCCCAGTCATCGTCCAGCGTCTTGCCGAAGCGGATCTCGAACAGCTGGTCCTGGAGCTTGGTGTTGCCCTCGCCGCGGGCGTAGTCGAAGAGCACCTGAAGATCGGCCTTGGCCCACGCCGGAAGATGCGCACCGCGCGGCAACTGCTCGAGCATAGCGATGAATTCGGCGGCGCTGACGTCGATTGGGGCGTGGTTCCTCACCTTGCTCGCGGCAGCGTGCAGCCCCTCCAGCGCGCCCGGTTGTGGCGACCAGCGCCACATGTTCACCCAGTGATCGCCGCTGTCGCTCGACGCAAATATGTTCGTGTCGCCGTGCGCAGCGATCGCGAGCGCCTTAAGGCCGTCGCCCGCCCTGGCCTCTTCGACGCGGGATCGCGGCACCGTGGCGCGAAAGAGCTGATCGTCGTGATCGAATGCGGCGACGAACTGCACGTCGGACTGCGTGACGCGATCGAGCATCAGGCGCAGTCGCGGCTTGTGGAGCAGAAACGGGTGCTCATGGACCACGAGCACTTTCAGGAGCTCGGCTTCGCGGTCGTCGAGGCCTGCATCTTGCGCCAGCAGCTTCTCGCGCAGCTCGCCGAGCCCGAACACCACGCGCCGGGCTTGCCTTCCATTCACGACTAGCGCCGCTGGAACTGCCACGACCTCACGATCGAGTTCGCGCGAGGCCTCGCGCCAGGCGTGTCGGTCCTGCCGCGGCTTGACCTTGGCAATGAAGCCACGGGTGAAGTCGCTGTAGTAGAACTCCTTTTCGACGGTCATCGTCCGCTGGCACCGGGGGCACGTGATGCGATGAAACGTGCCAGCGAGAATTCGTGCTCTCGTCTCGGGCGAGCGCCCACCGTTCACGCTGTCGGCGAGACTGGCCTGAAAAGAACCACCACAGGCGCATCGAATGACGTGCGGAAAGTAGACGCTCATGACCTTGACGTAGACGGACGAAACGCCGCAGTTCCTCTGACGTCAGTGAATCTGAGACTCGGTGACGCCGGCGGATTCGAGCGATCGCCGAAGTGTCCTCAGCACGCGGTCGTAACGGCGATACAGCGCCTTTGGGTCGAGGTCGAGCGCCTGCGCCACCGATCGAATCGACTGCGTGCCCTGATAGCGGGCCCGGAGGAGCCATCGGTCTTCGGGAGACAGCTGCTGAAGCATCCGGGCGACCGCCGATGCGACCTGCACACGCCGGCGTCGACGATGCTCCGCCTCCAGCGGATCCTCGAATGCCGTGACCGGCAAAGCGTCCAGACTCTCGCTCGAAACGGTTCGACGGGGCTGGCGCTTCGGGAGCTGGTCCCAGACTTCCTGCAGCCGCATCGTGGATTCCATGCACCCGCGGGAGCGAAGGAGACGAATCGCTTCGGCTGACTGATACGAGTCGCGGTAGATCAGGCGCTCGAGGGCGACGGCGGCCTCACCCAGCTTGAGGGCCGCTGCCGAAGAGCGCCACTTCCCATGCTCCGCGTTTCGCCAGTCGAGGAGCAGCCTCCTGACGACGACGGTCAGGTATGTCCGCAGCGAGCTGCGGCCGTCAAAGCGGTCGAACACGTCGTACTGACGCTCGATCAGCCTGAGATGGACGGACTGCGAGAAGTCCTCCGCATCCTGAGGCTGCAATCGGCCGGCGCGAGCCGCCTGTCTGATGACAGAGTCGAGAACGGCGAGCTGTTCGGGCGTGGGCTGTCGGTCTTGTCTGCTCACGGAGGGTCCTTTCGCTTCCGCCGAGCGGTGGCGGCATTTTCCCTAACCGGAGACCCGACGAAACCGAACGCCACGGAAACCTGACGCAGCGTCCGTCTCATGGGCAAGGACCTCGCCAATGACGATGCTGCTGCCGACACCGACCTGCCTCGAAATGTTCGACCAGACTCACGACGGAGTTCTCCGTGGCGACACCCTCCGCGCCATGGGCGAACTCCGCCACACGTTGGCCCGCCTGCGCTCGCAGCTTCCGCCGACCGAATGGGCGGCGGTCGGCGAGCAGGCTCGGCAGCACCCGCTTCATCGGGTCTTGCTCGAGTCTCCGTTCACGCGACGCGCCTACGAAAAGCCGCGCGGCTACGCCGGTGACGCGATCCTGATGGATCTCATCTATGGCCTGACCGCGCCGGGCGACGACCTCTCGGCCCTCGGGGGCATGCTCTACGGCTACGAGTTCGACTCGCCCTGCTTCCGCAGCGTGCGTATGCGCAGGGCGATTCTCGCGGCCGAAATCGACGCCGTGGCGGCGTCCAGACCCGGCACGCGTGTGCTCTCGGTGGCCAGCGGTCACCTGCGTGAGATCGAGTGGAGCCGCGCCGTGCGGGCGGGTTCGGTCGAGCTCACCGCGCTCGACCAGGATCGCGACAGCCTCGAGTGTATCGACCGCGCTTACGGGCGCTATGGCGTGGAGACCGTGGGAGCGACCATTGGCGACGTCCTGCGGCGCTCACTTCAGCTGCGATCGGCCGACCTCGTGTATGCCGCCGGGCTCTACGACTATCTCCAAGACGATCTGGCGCGGGCGCTGACGACCGCGTTGTTTCGCGTGGTGTCGCCTGGCGGGCGTTTGCTGATCGCGAACTTCACGCCCGCCACTCATGATGCGGCCTTCATGGAAACGGTCATGGACTGGAACCTCGTCTACCGGACTGCCGGAGACGTTCGCCGTCTGGCCGCCGCCATTCCTCCAGACGAGATTGCCGCTGTCGATCAGTTCTGCGACGACAACGAGCACGTCACTTACATGCGCCTCCTGAAGCGATGAATACGCTGGCCCCCGTGCTGACAACGACGACGGCCCCGAAAGGCCGCGACGTGCGGGCAATCGCGTCACCCGCCGAACCCGGTTCTTCCACCTCCATCGGCGTGTCGTTCGCGGTGATGGACTACGCACTGCTCTGCGCCGGCGCGGCCCTGTTCGTACTCGCGCCGTCATGGATCGTCAAGGCGCTGGGCGTGGGCGTGTCCGGTGTCGCCGTCGCCATGCTGTTCGCACTGGCGCACGATGCCGCGCACGGGAGCCTGGCAGGATCCCCCAAGGCAAACCGCCTGCTGGCAACTCTCTGCTTTCTTCCGTCGTGGTACCCCTACACGCCCTGGATTCGGGGTCACAACCATCTTCATCACGGATGGACCAACGTTGGCGAGTGCGACTACTCCTGGCGGCCGGTATCGCCGGCTGACTTTCGCGCCATGCCTCGCTGGCGGCGCGGGGTCGAACGCGTCTATCGCTCGTGGTGGGGGTTGTGGGCGCATTCGATCGTGGAGATCTGGTGGAAGCACATGGCGATGCCGCGTCAGAGCGACCGCCGCTATCTGAATACGAGGCATCTGGCCGCCGACCGTCTCCTGGTGGCAGCCGTCGTCGGCGCGGTCATCGCCGTCTGCTGGTGGCGTGGACCGGGGTGGTCTGCGGCAGCCGGAGCGCCCCCCTTGTCACCGTTCGCAGTCGTGGCAGGAGTCGTGTTACTGCCGTGGTGGATCTTCCATTTCATGTTCTCGGTGGTCACGTTCCTGCACCACACGCATCCGCGCGTGCCCTGGTTCCGAACCAGGCGAGAGTCGAGTTTTTTCGCCGGCCAGGTGCGAGCCACCGTGCACGTCGAGCTGCCACGCTGGGTCGAGCTGCTCCTGCACAACATCACCGTGCACGGCGCCCATCACGTCGATCCGCGGATTCCGTTCCGGCATCTGCCGCACGCCCAGCGCCGTATCGAATCCGCCTTCTCGAGCGAGGTGATCGTCGAGCGATGGTCGTTGCGGTCGTTCGTGGCCACCACGCGCACCTGTCAGCTGTACGACTTCGACGCCCGCCAGTGGCGGACGTTTCGAGAGGCCACTAGAACGGCTTGACCGAGACACCCACGAGCGGACGCCAGTGCCACCGACGCGTATCCGGCAAGCCGTCGGTGGAGCCGATGGCGAAACCGTCGGCGTTGTTGTAAGGGGCGAAGGCAGCCTCGATGTCTTCCTGACTCGACCCGCGGGCGGTGATGGCGCTGAAGGTCAGCACCGTTCGGGCCCTGGCGAAGTAGATCGAGCCGCCGACGATGAGGTTGTTGAAGATGTTCTTGTCGGCGGTCGTTCCGATGCTGCCGTAGAGCGCGCGCCACGAGCCCCGCCCGAGCCTGATGTGATTCATCAGGATCGCACCCGCTGGCAGGAATGTGCCGCTCGAATGGGTCGCCCACGTCTTGTTGACATCGGTCAGAGTCATGTTGGGTTGCTCCACGAGAACCGCCTCCTGGAAGTTGAACGGCCACATGACAAAGGCGCCCACCGACGGAAACACCGCGGGGTACGCGTAGTCGGTCACCAGTCGAAGCCGCCGCCCGATCTGGCGGTTCGAATCCTTTGCGTAGGATCCGAAGGGCATCTCGAACACCAGTTCCGAGCCGTCCGGCGCGGACGTCGTGACGTCGGCGTCGGCGACATAGGCGGCCTCCTTCGTCTGGTCCAGCCGGTTCCGATACCCGCCGACGAGCGTCTTGACGTTCTGGTACCGGGCCAGGCCCGCCGCGCTTTCCGATGGATGCAGGCTGTCATCGGCCAGCTGGGTGGCGATTGCCGTGATTCCGGCCGCTACACGGTCGCGCCTCGCGGTTGCGGCGGCGCAGGGATCGAACTGCGGCTGGCCGGTCTTCAAGGCGGCGCAGATGGCGTCGACGGCTGCAACCGCGCGGCCCGCTTTGAACAGCTTTTCGGCGAGTGCCTTCAGGCGCCCGTCCACATCGGCGACAAAGATGTCGTAGGTGGCGTGCGTGGGCATCACCACCTGCGCGAGCGTCGAGTTGAGAAGAGTCAGGACCTGGCTGTTGTCGAAGGCGGCCCAGCCACCGGGCGAGTCCGGGAACTCCTCGGTCCTCTCTTCGAGGCTCTTGAAAGTGGGCACCATGTCCCGCAGACGATCAATTTGCACACTGAGACCCGTCAGGGCATCGCTCGCCTCGTCGAGGCAACCGCTGACGTTGAACGAAGCGACGGCGCAGCCAGAAGAGGCCAGGGCCGTCAGACTCGGGTCGGCGCCGATGTTCATCAACCCCAGGTCCCTGTTGAACAGCTTCAGCGAGGGTGAAACACCGCCGGAGAACACGTTGGCGAAGGCGGCGAGGACGCCGAGCGCCACCGGCACGTCGGGGGTGATGACGGCCGTTTGCCCTTTTAGCGGCTTGTGGGAGACCGAGTTGTAGTTCGTCAGGTGTAGTCGGACCACGTCGCCGCGCTGTATCGCCGACCGGCTCTGTCTGTTGAACGGGCCGAAGCCCTGAAATCCTCCGGCGGCATTTCGTGCGGGGAACGCCCAGGCCGCGGTCAACGCGTCCACCGCATCAGTGCGGATGAAAATCTGGTCCTTTCCGACATCCCAGATCAAATGAATGACGCAGGTGTCGGTCGCGCAGCGGGTTTGCGCCTGCGCAGACGGCACGACACAGACGCCGGCACTCGAGAGCAGCAGTACGAGAAACAGGGTGAGACGGTATCTCATCGCGAATTCGTCCTTTGACGCTTTGGTCCTGAGTGTCGGTGAGGAGGGGTGTAGGGCTTCCCCGGCGCGTGTTCCGGCCACTGCACCCATCCGTGATCGGGCCTGAGGCCCACACCGGCGGCATAGAGCACCGCGTCGCTCACGCCGTCGATTCCGAGCGCCTTTTCGATCGCCGAATCGGCCAGCGCCATCGTGCAGAACGGTGCCAGCTCGAGCCAGGTAGCGGCGAGGCAGAACGTCTGGCAGACATGGCCGGCCTCGGCGAGAAGCGATCGATAGGCACGCGCGTAGGGATACGTCCAGTTGGTGCGCGCAACGGAGGCGACGAAGAGCACGACAGCGGCGGCGGCGCGAAACTGCCACTGATGCCCGAGATAGGTCTCGACGTTCGCCGCCGTCAGCCGCTTCGAGATGACCGCGAGGCGATGCCGGTCGGCCCCGTAGTGGTAGATACCTGGCGGCAGGCCCTTGACGTTGCGAACCAGGACGTAGAGCTCGATTGGATGCTTGCTCCCCGCGGAAGGGGATGTCTTGAACGCGACGCGCTCACCGGCCAGGCTGGCGCCCCACATCGACACCCCACCGGTCAGCGAGAGCAACGTGCTGAGATGCGAGAGCGGGAGCGGCTTCGCGGAAAAGGCGCGCCATGTGCGCCGCGCCAGCAGCACCTCGGGAAACACGCCGGTGCGTTGCGGTGTGGGGAGCGCGACCTTTTGCAGCCCGCGCTGGGATCTGAGCGGCGAAGGAGCGGGGACCCGTGCGGCCTTCTCCTGGAGTGCCGATTCGATCGCCTCCCGCTGCTCGGGCTCGGCCCAGGCAATGTCGCGGGTTGCGGAATGAAAGAACCCGGCGGCGGGATTCCATCCCTGCCACCGGTCGTAGGCCAACTCCCTCGCCGGCCGGGATCGATCCGAGCGCTCGAGGAACGACGCCGCCGAGAGTCTGGCGAGAGCCGTGCGAATCCAGAGCCTGGGACGCCCGTCGAACGCTTCGGCCAGCTGCGCGAAAGTGCGCCAGGATCGGCAGGCTTGCAGCAGATGAACCACCGCAGGGTCCACCACGGCCCGCCGGCCCGACGCGAACTGGTGGAGAACGAAGTGCTCGCCTTCCCAGTACCCGACAATATGTCGCGACGCGCGAAATCTCACTTCGCGCGTCGTGACACTACCGCAAGCGGCGGACGGCGGTCTTCTTCTTCTTGGCACGTTTGGGTTTGGGCTCGAACACGAGAATCACCCGGCCCTGCATCACATGCTGGCCGGAGCGTTCCTCCAGACACTTGACGACGCATTTGTACAGGTCGAGGTCCTTGCCTTTGATCGTCTTGCAATCGCCGGGGCCGCCCAGAATGATCGAAGATGCTTTTGCCATCTGCCCTGTCTCTCCTCTCGTGTAGTGGTTCACTGCCCAGCCGGACCTGCCGCTTCAGGAAAACGGAGCTGCGCGAGCAGGCGAGTGAAACGCGCGTCGCCCCGCAGGACGTCGAACCGTGGATCGACCTTCACGTTCACGATCGTCGAATCCTGCTCCTGGAACGCGCGGGTCAACTGCTGCATCGCCCGATCGCGGTGACCCTGCGCCGCTTCGACCAGCGCGACCGAATACGGCGACACGTATTCGACCGACTCGCGAGCGGTTACCCGCGCCAGCCAGGCCGAGGCATTGGAGCGGTCGCCGGCGGCCGCGTAGGCATAGGCCAGCATCGCGGCATTGGCCGGCTTGGCGAGATCGAGCCGGCGCAGTTCGTCGATGCCTTCCAGGACATCGCCGTTGGCGACCAGCGATCGTCCGAGCAGCGAAATCGCCGGGGCGTAGGTCGGCTCGCGTGACAAAGCGCTCCGCAACTGGGCGATGGCCTCGGGATATCGCCGTTGGAAAAACAGGTGCCACGCCACGTCGCGCTGATACAGGATCGACAGCGGCTCGAGCTCACATGCGGCCGTGATGTGCGCCATCGCCTCGTCGAACCGTCCCATCGCGTTCAGATAGTCGGCATACCAGTGGTGCGCTTCGGCGTAGTTGGGGTTCAAGCGTAGCGCGCGCTGAAAGCGTTCGTCTGCGGCTGGCCAGTTCCAGTCGTGAAAATACGACAGAAACGCCAGTGCGGTGTGCGCCTCCGGTAGATCGGCGTCGAGATCCAGCGCCTTGAGCGCCGCTTCGCGCGCGCGGCCGCGCGCCTCGAACGGCCGCAACGGCCCGAACGCGGGTACGCCCAACGCGATCCACGCGCTTGCAAGACCGGCCCACGCCGGCGCGTACGAGGGTTCCAGACGGATCGCTTCCTCGAACTGCTCGATGCCGCGAAGCAACGGTGCAGGCTCCCGCTGTTCGGCCAGCTGCTTGCCCCGTGCGAAATGATCGTACGCAATCAGGCTGACGGCGGTCGGCGGCCGGCGGGCCGACGCGGGGGGACCAAAACTCAGGACACCGGCGATGTCCTTCGCAATCAGGCGCGGCAACAATGGAACGTCCGCCGAGATCGCCGTGTAGCTGCGTCGCCACACCGATCGGCGCGACTGAGTATCAACGACCGCCATATCGAGACGGAATGTCTCTCCGTCAATGGACACGCTGCCTTGCACGACCGCATCCGCCCCGATGTGGCTGGCCTGCGTGATGGTGTCGCCGGCCCCCCCTGTCAGGGGCAGCGCCCGCCCCTTGACCGTCACTCCCGGACTTTCGAGACTGGCGGCAAGGTCGGCCGTCATGGCCGCAGCCAGCGCCGTCCGTTCCGCACTCGTCCCGTGCAGTTCCAGCGGCGCCACGGTGATTGACCGGACCACTACTCCAGGCGCCACGATCCCGCCCGATGGTGGCCCCGGAGAAAGCGCGAGCCACGTCGCGACAATGCCCGACACGAGAATCATTGCTGCGGCTCCCCACTTGAGCCATGTGACGACACCACGTGATTCTCTTGACGGCCGTGTCGGCTGATTTCCGGGCGTGACGGGTCCGGGCTGGCCCGCGGCACGGACGCCGAGTGCCTCTTCGAGGAGACGCTCCAACGCGCCGGCACTCTCAGGACGTTCGGCAGGATCGGCGGCGGTGGCGCGATCGATGGCCCGCAGGAATGCGGAGGGCAGGTCCGGCCGCGCGTCACGGAGCAACTGGCGCTGCCCGGCGGCGTGGGCTCGGCGCAGACTGTCCAACGACGCGGCGGTCACCGGAAAGCCACCGGTGACCAGGTGATACAGCAGCACTCCGAGGCTGTACAAGTCGCTTCGAACGGTCGGTTGCCCACCGGACAGGAGCTCGGGCGCCAGATAGGCGGGACTCCCGGCGAGAGACCGGTCATTCGGCTCACCCAGGCTGGCGTCGCCGGCGCCGAAGTCCATCAAGACGGTTCGCCCACCGGCCTCGCGCATCACGTTCTGCGGCTTGATGTCACCGTGGAGAATCTGTTTCTGGTGGACGGCGGCCAAGGCGCGGCACAAGTCGCGGCCGATGAGTGCCGCTTCGTCCGGTCCGAAGGGCCCTTGATTCTGCAAGATGGTCTTGAGGGTCTGGCCCGAGACCAGCTCCATCCAGATACCCGTGCGGCCGGCAACGGTATCGGCACCGAGTACGGAGACGACGTTTGGATGGCGGATCTGGGCCAGGAGGCAGGCCTCCTTGACCCTGGCGTGCTCACGATTGAGCAGCTTCAACGCCACTTCACATTCGAGCTGCTGGTACCACGCTCGGTACACAGTGCCGAACGTGCCGCTTCCGATCTCGGAGCGGATCTCGAAGGCGCCCCACCTGGCTGTCAACGTGCGGGCCGCCCGTGCCACGATCTCGAGCTGGTGGAGTCGACCGAGCACCGCCCGTTCTTGATCGGAGTCGGCGCTTGATTCAGTGAGGTCCCAATCGATGTCTCGACCGTCGGCGATCGCGGCCGCTAACGCTTCGATCCGTGATTCCTCGGAGGCCATGTCGAGTCGGGTGACAGGGCCGATGATACAGCAACGTCATCGGGGCGATGGACGTGCGAACCGTTCTTCCCACACGCAAGGCAATGCGCCTCGTGCTCGTACGCTACGACGGTGTCATGGCTTGAGCGACCTTTGCCAACGCTCGCGCAACGGTCATCCGCGCGGCATCGACACTCGGTTTCTCCAGCAGCGTCGCTATCTCCTGATAGCTGCATCCGAGCTCCAAGCGTGCGATCACGGCCTCTCGCTCGGCTCCGCTCAATTCCTCGAGTGCGGTTTCGTAACGTTGGAAGAGCTCGGCGCCGACGGCCTGCTCCAAGGGTGAGGGCTCGCGGGACGGTAGCGTGTCCGGGAATTCCGACACGCGCGGACGAGTGCTGACTCGTTCCAGCTCGTTGCGTATGCGGTTCATGACGGCGCGGCGGAGATACGCCTGCAGCGCCCACTCGCCGCGGTTGTCAAAGGTGTCGAAGTTGCGAAAGGTCCCGAGGAGCGCCTCCTGCACGAGGTCGTCAGTATCGGTCATCTCGCGTGCGTATCGTGGCAGCCGTCCGCTCGCCCACCGTCGCAGCCGCGGCAGGTATCGGGCCAGCAGGAGGCCGAGTGCTGATTCGTCTCCTGCCTGAGCCCGTTCGATAAGCTCGAACGACGACTCGGGGTCCATTGGATCCTGAAGAAGTTGATGAAGTCTATACCGCTGGAAATCGGCGATGCACGCTGGCGCTTCGGCGAAGACCCTCGAGGACGCGGCGGACATCGTCGCTTACCTGAAGCTGCTCGACTGATTACATGAACATGCCGCCGTTGACGCCGATCGTCTGCCCGGTGATGTAGCCGTTACCGGCCAGGAGCACGGCGACGTCGGCGCACTCGTCGACGTCGCCGAACCGTCCGACCGGAATCATGTCGGGCTTGATGTTCGGATTGGCCGCCACCATCTCGGTGGCGATCAGCGCCGGGGCGATGGCGTTGACCGTGATGCCCTCGCGGGCGAGCAGCCGCGCGTAGCTCTTGGTGGCGGCAATCACGCCGGCCTTGGCCGCGGCGTAGTGCACGCCCATCGTGCTGCCCAGCTGCGCGGCCACCGAGGTCAGGTTGATGATCCGGCCCCACCGCCGCGCGCGCATGCCCGGCAGCACGGCGTGCGTCATCAGAAACACCGAGGAGAGGTTCACCTGGATCATCTCGTTCCAGCTCTCCTCCGACATCTGCTCGAGGCTTTCGATGCGCAGCCGCCCGGCGTTGTTGACCAGGACGTCCACCGGCCCCAGCGCGGCTTCCACCGCCGACAGCATGGTCCGAATGTCGGCGCTGCTCGAAACGTCGCCCCGCACGGCCACGGCACGCCGCCCGAGAGCTCTGATGGCCTCGGCGGTTGCGTTCGCATCGGCGTCGCGACTGAGGTAGTTCACGGCTACGTCGCAGCCGGACCTGGCCAGTGCCAGGGAAATGGCCTTGCCGATGCCGCGTCCGCCGCCCGTGACGAGCGCGACCCTGCCCGCGAGTGTCATCAGGGCAGTTTGAGCGCCGCCCGCAGCTCGCGGGCCGTCATCGCTTTCAGGAAGATCGGCTGGCTCGAGTCGAACGACTTGCCGGCGGCCAGCGGCCCCACGACGACCGGTTCGAATCCCGCGTCCGTTACGAGACGAGACGCGACGGTGAGCGCTTCCTTGTCGTCGCTCGCCAGCGGCACCGCCACGCGATCGCCGGCACGGTGGGCTTCGCTCAGGAACACCTTGAAGTTCAACTGGTTGAACGCGCGGACGATCCTGGCCCCCGGCAGATGCTCGGCTGTGGCCAGGCCCGCCCCCTTGGCCACGGCGGCCTCGGCAATCTGCCCATCACGCCGGACGCTCGGGTTGCCGGCGTCGAGCACGATCTTCCCCTTCAGCGCGGCAGCGTAGTCCTGGCCGATCTGCGGCATGGAGGAATACGGCACGCCCAGGAAGACCACGTCGGCGAAGGCGATCGCCTCTTTCGGTGTGCCCGCTCGCGCCCGCGATCCCACGCGCGCGACGAGTGGCTTCAGGTTGTCCGGGTTGCGCGAGGAGAAGAACACCTCGTGCCCCGCCTTGGCGAGCAGCTCGCCGATGGTCCCGCCGATGTTGCCGGAGCCGATGAACCCGATCTTCATCGGCCGCGACGTCTGGGGTATCGCCTGGGCTCCGACGACGGACTGCGTCGCGGCCGTGGCCACGACGACACCCAGAAACAGGCCGATGATGCGCGCGCCCATGTTGTTCATAGGCGGCGATTCTATCAGTAGGGATCGCAGTACAGCCCGGTGCACGCCGGTGGCGGCCCCGATTTGCTCGAGACGGCTCCGATCATGCCGGGGTGAAGCGAACAGTGATAGTTCGCGCCGGCGGTGGGCATCACCATCGCCCGACTGGTGGCGCCCGGCGCGATGTCGCCCGTGTCGAGCGAGCCGTCGTTGAGCACCACGCGGTGCGTCACCGAGTCGTTGTTCTTGAACGCCACCGTCAAGCCGCCAAGGGCGGCGGGGTTCGGCGAAAACGCCTGCGTGCCGTTCTGTCCGTTGATCGCAATCGTCGTGGCGGTCGCGCCGCCGCCCGAGGGCGCTGTTGGTGGTGTCGAATTACCGGAACCTCCCCCGCCGCAACTTGCGCAGACAAGTCCCACCAGGGACGCGAGGGCCCATACATGGAGTCGCATCGATTCATCCTCACCCCCGCCCGTGAGGGCAAAGTGCAAAGCGAAGGCCAGCTGACACGACGGACGAATTGGCGCGATGGCGAGCCAACGCCGATGCGCCGCTTACGCAGCGGGAAATCTGCTTACGTGGTGGCGAAGCGCTTGAAGAAGCTGGTGTCGTTCCAACGCGGCCGCGCCGTGCCGTTCGCCACGCGCACGCCGAGGTCCAGCATGATGCGGTTGTATTTCGCGGCCGCGGCCTTGTCGACCGGCTGCGCGAGATCATCCGACGGCGCGTGATAGCGGTCGCGCAGCCAGTCCTTGCCGGCTTTGTCTTCCGGCGATCCGGGCTGCGAGCCGAACTTGAAGAAGATCGCCGGAATGCCTTCCTTGATGAAACTGTACTGATCGCTGCGAATGAACAGCCGCCGCTGGGGCTCCCGGTCCGGCACCACCGAGACGCCATGCTGCCGGGCCACCTCCCGGATGTCACCGCCGAGGCTCGACTCCTCCAGCCCGTAGACCTCGAGAATCTTCAGCGGAAAGAGCGGCAGGTACATGTCCATGTTGATCTCGGCCACCATCGCCTTCTTGGGCACGGTGGGATTGGCCGCGAAATACGTGGACCCGAGCAACCCCTTCTCTTCCCCCGTCACCGCCACGAACAGCAGGCTTCGCTTCGGCTGCAGCTTGCCTTCGCGCACCAGCGTCGCAACCTCGATCAGCGACGCGACGCCAGACCCGTCGTCCATGGCGCCGTTGTAGATGCGATCGTTCTTGCGATCGCCCGGCACGGCCTCACCTTCGCCCAGGTGATCGAGATGCGCGCCGAAGACGACGTACTCGTTCTTGAGCGAGGGATCCGAGCCCGGGAGGATGCCGACGACGTTCTGGGATTCGCCGTCGCTGAGTTTCATGTGCTCGGTCACGCGCAGGCGCGCCCGCAGCGGAAAGCGCGGCAGCTGCTTGCCTCGATCGGCGATCTTCAGCAGCTCCGCGAATGTGTGGCCGGAGGCCGAAAAGATCTTGTCGGCGTTCGCGGGGTTCAGAGTCGCGCTGAACTGCTGCCCGCGCGTGGCATTGAAGCGGTCGTCGGCCAGCTGCATCGTCGGCGCCAGCCGCCGCAGCGTGGCGCGCTCCCACGGGACTTCGACGTCCTTCGGATTCTGAATCGAGAGCAGGCCGATGGCGCCCGCGCGCTGCACGGCGCGCCATCGCTCCGCACCCGAGACGTAGTGCGCGCGGAGATTGGCGGGAACACTGGTGGGCGCTCCCTGGATGAAGACGGCGATCTTGCCTTTGAAGTCCACCCCCGCGAAGTCGTCGTACTTGTATTCGGGAATCGTCAGGCAGTAGCCGCAGAACACGGCCTCGGCCTCGAGCGATTCGGCCAGGCCGGCTCGCACCGACAAGGTGGCCTCCTCACCCAGCTTCAACGGCACGACCTCGCTGCCGCGAACGATCGCGAGGCTCGACGACGGCTCGTCGATCTGGGCGATCTTCACCTTCACGGGTTGAAGGTAGCTGCCGTTCGTGCCACCCGGCTCGAGGCCGGCACGCGTGAATTCCGCCGCCACATAGTCGGCGGCGGCCTTGTGTCCGGGCGATGCGGTCTCGCGCCCCGCCATGGCGTCGCTCGCCAGCACTTCCACGTGCCTCCACCAGCGGGCGCCTTCCTGGGCGAGGGTCTGGTCGTCGAGTGCGGCCGCGGCGGCGAGGCCGGACGCAATCACGAGGGCAAGCATGATGCGCATGCAAAAGTCTACGACGTGGCGAAGGCGTCTATACTCCGGGAAATCCCCATGCGCACGCGACTGCTCTGGACGATTCTGATGAGTCTCGGCCCGGCCAGCATGGCCGCGGGCCAGCCACCGGCAGCTCTACCTGGAGACCTCCGGCCCCACGTGCAGAACGGGCGGTTCGACGTGGTGACCTCGCTCCGCGGGCTTCCGCTCGGCGTCCGGAACGAGCTGCAATGGCTGTTCGGCGGCCCCGACCTGGACATCGCCGAGCCCGGCACGACGTCGTCGGCGCTCCGCGGCCTCCTCGCGGCCGGCTGTTCGTACACGGATTGCCTCGTCTACTACCAGCGCCCGCTGGGCGCCGGGCGCGTGTGGCGGGTGATGCTGTTCCACTGGACGCCCAGCGCCACGAAATTCGAGTGGGGCGGCAACGCGCCGGCGGGGCTGACGACCATCGAGGCCGTGCGCAGCGCGGTGATCGGCGGAACGGTCACGACGTCCAGCGGCCCCTGGTAAACCTACGAACCGAGCGAAATCCGCCGCCGCTGCAGCGTCGCCGACTCCAGACAGCCCTCCAGATCCACGGTCTTCGTTCGCGCCGGGTACGGAATCAGGACCGGCGATGCGTCGTCGATCGGCTTCGAGAACTGCGAACGCCCGTCGAACTTCACGTCCAGGAGATCCAGTCCGGTCGTTTTCACCTCGATCGTCCGCGCGGCCGTGTCGACGGTCGCCGTCATCCGCGACCACGGCAGCTCCTTCAGCGCCTTGATGCAGGTGGCAATCAGATCGGGATTGCCGTTCAACAGGTCGTTGCGCGTCATCTCGTACGACGTGCCGGAGATGCCGACGTCCTCGATGGGAAGGCCTTCGTTGGCACGAGCGCGCGTGGCGCGCCGGAACGCGAACGACAGATCGATGCCTTCGGGAAGCGGCGGCAGCGCCGCCGGCGAACCGGCGAGCGCCTTCTTCAGCTCGCCGTACGACCAGACGTTGGCGCCGCCGGCGCCGGTGGCCGAGCCGACGCAGATGAACGGGCCCATCCGGTTGTCGACGAAGCCCGCCGAGAAGAGGTCGCCCGATGAATACGTGGTGGAGTCGGCCACCAGGACCACCGGCCCCCCATACATCTGCCCGAGCGCATTGCACGCCTCGGGATCCGAGATCGGAATCGTCTGCGCATAGAGCTCGCCGTTGCGGACCGCAGCCTCGAGCGAGCGCTTCCAGGGTGCCAGGTCCTCCGCCACGTCGCCGATGGAGGCGATCTGTCGCATGAACGGCGTCGCCAGCGCGGAGAACCGTGTCGGCTCGATGCGGTTCGGCGTGAACAGCTGGAGCGCCAGCTCCGCCGCCCAGATGTAGCCGCCCGGGTTGCCGCGGATGTCGATGATGAGGCCCCGATCCGGGAGCAGCGGGATCAGGCGAATGAGCTCGTCGATGAACGGCCCCGGCTCCTCGTCGAACCCGAAGATGCGCAGATATCCGAACGGCCCGCCCGGCGCGTCGATCGACATCGCCTTGAGCGTCTTGGTCAGCTTGGTGGTAATGACGTCAGCCTTGAGCGTCCGGCGCGAGCCGGTGCGCCGCACCGCCGGCATCGGCTTCGGTGCCGGCGCCCGTTTACCGGTCAGCGCGTGCGGCGCGAAGAGCAGCATCTTCGCGCGGCGAATCGCCTCGGCCGCCGGATGCACCGCGCGCGTGCGCCGCAGCGCCTTGGCACGCGTGCCGGTTGGCCCGCCCGACAGCAGCGGGTCGATCTCGCTGGGGTCCACGATCTGCCACGGCAGCTTGATCTCCTTCGACTGGCCGCCCTCGGTGCGATAGCCGACGATCACCCAGTGCTCGTCCGGCGGCGGGCCGTACTGGAGAGACCTGAGGGTCAGGCTCTGCACCGACCAGGCGCGCTGGCTGTCGGGACGTCCGCCGAACTCCTCGTCGGCGTGGCGCAGCACCGCGCGATCGATCGGGACACCGTTCCAGTACTCCAGCACGACGCCCGGCGTGAACGCGGTGTCGAGACCGTGTCCGGCTTTGGTGACCACGTAGGTGGGCGCACTCACCGACCCGATCATCTCCACCAGGAACGGCAGCGCCGCGACTTTGCTCTCGAGCGACGCGGGGCCCGTGTACAGCGTGTGCGCATCGCGGAGCCGCGTGATGACATCTGCCAGTTCGATGTGGAACGCATCGTCGCTGAGCTCTTCGATCTGCGAGCGCAGGATCCGCAGGCGCTGCACCGGATCGAACCCGTAGCGCGCGCGCTTGAGCGGCAGGTGGGTGTAGACGCCCTCGAGCACGCGCTCGATGCCGTCGATCAGCCGCCGGCGCTCGGCCTTGCCGAGCGCACCTGGCGACAGGAACGGGCCGACGAGCGCCGTATCCGCCAGGGTGATGCCGCGTTGCGCGAGCGCGAGACGACGGACAGCCATCATTCACCTCTTCGATCAGCCGTGCACCGGCCCTACGATATAGAAAACGTGGCCGCACGCCCATCCGCACGTGGCGTGCTAGGATCCGCAGCCGCATGGTCCATCTCGACGCAGACTTGGCCGTCACGCTTCCTGAGGACCGTCCGGGAACCCTCGCCGCGGCGCTTCGATGTGTCGGCGACGCCGGCGTCAACCTCGACGGCTACGCCGAAATCGGCGGCATCGTGCACGTCCTGTCGCCCGATCTGCAGGCGGCCCACGAATGCCTGCTGAAGGGCGGCTTCCGGATCGTCCAGGAGCAGCAGGTCCTGCTGGTCACGGTGGCCGACGAGCCGGGCGCGGCCGCGGGTGTCTTCCAGCGCCTCGCGACGGCCCACATCAACATCAAATACAGCTATCTCGCCACCGGGAACCGGCTGGTCATCGCGGCCAACAACACCCAGGCCGCCTTCGACGTGCTGACGCGCCGATAAGCGCGCGACGATCAGATCGCGCGCACGGCCCAACGCAGTTTCGCCGAGGAGGCGCGCCGGTTGGCAAACGTCTCGGCCTTGGTGGAGCGGATCACCTCGGTCGCGGCATCCGAATACACGCCAGCACGCCGGCCGGCCTGGAACGCCTTCTTCACCCGCCGGTCTTCGCCGGAATGAAAGGTCAGCACCGCCACGCGGCCGCCGGGCGCGAGGCACTGCGGCAGCGATCGCAGGAGCGCATCGAGCGCCGAGAACTCGTCGTTGACCGCGATGCGCAGCGCCTGGAACGTGCGGCGGATGGACATCTTCACATCCGTCTTCGCCACGCCGGGAAGGGCGTCGGTGAGCCCCGCGCGGAGCAGACGTTCGGCGGCGTGCGTCGTCTCGATCGGCTGGGCCTTCAGCAGGCGGGCGATGAACGCGCTGTGCGGCTCGTCTGCGTTGTCCGCCAGCAGCTGCGCGAGCGCCTCCTCGCTCACACGCTGGATCAACTGCGACGCCGGCTCGCCCCGCTGCGGGTTCATCCGCATGTCGAGCGGCCCGGCGCCCTTATAGCTGAAGCCGCGATCGGGATTGTCGAACTGCATCGACGAGACGCCGAGGTCCGCCAGAATCACGTCGGCGTGTTCGAGCCCCTCGGCCGCGAGCGCTTTTGCCAGGCCGGCGAAGTTCGCCTGCCGCGCGACAAACGCCCCGGCGCCGAAACCGGCGGCGCGGAGGTGCGCTTCGGTGCGCGGCAATTCGAGGGGATCGACGTCGAGCCCGATGAGCCGTCCGCCCGGCTGCAGCCGCTCCAGGATCGCGCGCGCGTGACCGCCGCCGCCGAGTGTGCAATCGACCGCCACCTCTCCCGGGGTGGGCCGGAGGCAGCCGACGACTTCGTCCACCATGATGGGCAGATGCATGCCCGCCGGCGTCTTGCCGGACGCGAGGATCTTCTCCATCTCGGCGGGGTACTGCCCGGGGTTCAGCTCTTTGTACTTGTCGTGAAACGCGCGCGGGTTCCTCCCCGGGTATCGGCGCCGGCGCGTGTGCGTGGAGGGCGCGTCAGGGCGAGGATCGGGCACGGGAGATTGTATGATTCCCCCGCTTCCGTTCGGGTCGCGCCGACATGCCTCACCCTGTCCGCCTCCGCCGAATCGTGATGGCCATCGTGCTCGCCAGCGCCGGGCTCCTGCCGGCGCTGACCGGCGCCGCCGGCCAGACGCGCGACCGGCCCGCCAACGTCGCCGCGAGCGACTGGATCCAGCTGTTCAACGGGCGCGATCTTGCCGACTGGACCATCAAGTTCGCGAAGCACGAGCTCGGCGAGAACCTCCACCACACCTTCCGCGTCGAAGACGGGCTCCTGAAGGTCCGCTATGACGAATGGCCGTCGTTCAACGGTGAATTCGGCCACATCTTCTACAAGGACCCGTTCTCCTTCTACCTGATTGCCGCCGAGTACCGGTTCGTCGGCGAACAGGTGACCGGCGGGCCGGCATGGGCCATCCGCAACAACGGCCTGATGCTGCACAGCCCGCACCCGAAGACGATGCTGAAGGATCAGGACTTCCCCATCGCCCTCGAGATCCAGCTGCTCGGCGGTCTCGGGACTGGGCCGCGGACGACGGCCAACCTGTGCACGCCCGGCTCGAACGTCGTCTATCAGGGCAAGCTCCACACGCCCCACTGCACCAACTCGACGTCGCGGACCTACGACGGCGATCAGTGGGTACGCGTCGAAGTGCTCGTCCACGGCGACGAGCTCGTTCGCCACATCGTCGAAGGGCAGACCGTCCTCGAATATTCGAAGCCGCAGATCGGCGGCGGCGGTGCCAGCCCGGTCGATCCGGCCGTCAAGGTGGACGGCACGCCGATGACGGGCGGCTACATCTCGCTGCAGGCCGAGACGGCACCGATCGATTTCCGGAAGGTCGAACTGCTCAACCTCGAAGGGTGCACCGACGCCCGGTCGAAGAGCTTCCGGCCGTACATCGTGAAGTCGAACCCGGCCATGTGCCGCTGACCCGCCATGTGGTGCCGAATCACCCGCGCGTGCATTCGGATCGTCGCCATCGTGCTGCTGCCGGTCTCGCTGACGGCGCAGGGGGGACCCACCGATCGGCCGCCGGTCGATGAGGCCGCGGCGGCACGCGGGCGCGGGCTCTACGCGCGGTACTGCATCAATTGCCACGGCAGCACCGCCAAGGGCGGACCGAACGGTCCGGATCTGATTCGATCGACGGCCGTGCTCCGCGACCGGATCGGCGCGAGCATCGGACCGGCGATGCGCGCGACAGCGTCCTCGCATGCCGCCTCGCTGACGCCCGCGCAGATCGTGGACCTCTCGCATTTCCTGCGTCAGCGCATCGAGGCGGTGACCCGCAACCGCACGCCGACGGCACCGATCGACGTGCTGACCGGCGATCCGGAAGCCGGCCGGCGCTACTTCGAGGGGGCGGGGCGCTGCGGCACGTGCCACTCGCCCACCGGAGACTTCGCGGGCTTGCGAACGCGCACGTCCGATGCGCTGACGCTGCAACAGCGCGTGCTGTTTCCCTCGCTGATTCGCAGCACGAAGAAGGTCGAAGTCACCGTGACGCCACCGTCCGGTCCGCCGGTGACGGGAACCCTCGAGCGCATCGACAACTTCAGCGTCGCGCTGCGCGACGCCTCGGGCGGCTACCAGTCGTTTTCGCGAGTCCCTGGCGTCACTGTCGACGTTCGCGATCCGCTCACCGCGCATCGCGAGCTGCTCGACGAGTACACCGACGAGGCCATCCATGACGTGGTGGCCTACTTGTGGACGATCAAATGAGGTCCATTCGTAGCTGCAGGCCTTCAGGCCTGCTCTTCCTCGTCGTCGTGTCGTGCGTGGCGGTGCTGCACGGGCAAGGGCCGGTGGCGCCGTCGGCGCTCACCGCTCCCGGCCCCGACTCGTGGCCGATGCACAACGGCGACTACTCGGGCCGGCGGTTCAGCGAGCTGACCACGATCGACAGCCGCACCGTGGCATCGCTGGCGCTCGGCTGGACGCACCGCATCGTCGCGGCGGGCCCGGCCGGCGGCGGCGGCGCCACCTCCGCCGTCATCAAGGGCACGCCGGTCGTCGTCAACGGCGTGCTCTACGTCACGATTCCGGATCACGTCTGGGCGCTGGACGCGCGCAGCGGGCGGGAACTGTGGCACGCCAGCTGGCCTTCCAAGGGCGGCTGGCACATCGGCAACCGCGGCGTCGCGGTGCTCGGCACCAGCGTCTACGTCTCGACGCCGGATTGCCATCTGCTCGCCCTCGACAACCGCACCGGCAAGGAGAAGTGGCGCACCGAGATCTGCGATCTCGAGCAGTTCTACTACGCCTCGGCCGCGCCGCTCGTCGTGAAGAACCACGTCATCGTCGGCGTCAGCGGCGACGACCTCGACATCCCCGGCTACATCGAGGCGCACGACCCGGAAACGGGCGCGCGGCAGTGGCGCTGGTACACCCATCCCGAGCCGGGGACGCCCGAGGCGAAGACGTGGCCCAGCGTCGAGGCGATGCTGCACGGCGGCGGCATGACGTGGGGGTCGACGACCTATGACCCGCAGCTGAACCTGATCTACTTCGGCACCGGCAACCCGCAGCCGGTGATCAATGGACGGAAGCGTCAGGGCGACAACCTCTACACCGAATCGATCGTGGCGCTGAACCCCGACACGGGACGGCTCGCCTGGTACTTCCAGGCGTCGCCGCACGACACGCACGACTGGGACGCGACGCAGACGCCCGTCCTCTTCGACGGCACGATCAACGGCCAGCCGCGAAAGCTGCTGGCGCAGGCCGCGCGCAACGGCTGGTTCTTCGTCCTCGACCGGGAGTCCGGACGCAGCCTCTCCAGCACGGAATACGTGAAGACGAACTGGGCGCTCGGGGTCGACGCGAAAGGGCAGCCGGTGCCGAATCCCCGGAAGGAACCGCAAGTGGCCGGCGCGCTCGTGTCGCCGAACCAGGCCGGCGGGCAGAACTGGCCACCGCCCAGTTTCAGCCCGCAGACGGGCCTGTTCTATGTGAACGCCACGCGCGCGTTCAGCGTGTATTACCTCTACGAGAACGAGAACGACGAGAAGCCGCAAGGGTGGGGCGGCAACGATCGCGGCGGCTGGTCGGAAGCCATGCTGCTCGCCCTCGACTACCAGACCGGAAAGGTACGCTGGCGCTTCTCCTGGGAAGGCAGTGCCAGCACACGCTCAGGACTGCTCTCCACGGCGGGCAACCTGCTCTTTGCGGGCGACTCGGCGAACAACTTCGTCGCCTTCGACGCCGCAAGCGGCGCCCCGCTGTGGCACGCCGGCCTGCACGCGTCGATCACCAACGGGCCGATCACCTACCAGCTCGATGGCATTCAGTACGTGGTGGTGGCCGCCAACGACACGCTCTACGCCTTCTCGAGCCCCAAAGATTTCGGTCCGACACGCCGATAACCCACCCGAACCAGTCTCCAGGCCCAGAGGTGAATATGTCATCCGGTATCGGGAAATCCATTCGCATCAAGGGGGATGTCGTCGCGCGCGAGCCGTTTCTGATTGCTGGCCGCGTCGAGGGCACCATCGCGGTCGATCAGCACACGCTCACGATCGCCCCGGACGCATCGATCAACGCCGCCATTACGGCTGAGTCAGTCGTGATCGAGGGAACCGTCGAGGGCGACCTGGCCGCGACGAGCAAGATCCTCGTTCAATCGACCGCCAAGGTCGAGGGGGAATGCTCGGCCCCGATCGTCAGCATCGCAGAGGGCGCGATCGTCCAGGGCAGGATCGAGACGACGCAGCGTAAGAGCAAGCTCGCCGTCGCGTCCTAGCCGGTCGCTCGGCGGGTTCTAGCGGCTGACGAGCGTGTGCAGGCTCGATTCGTCGCGCACCGCCCTGACGATGAAGCGCATCGGCGCGGAGCCCTGGAAATAGAAGGGATAGCAGGTGACCAGCGTGATCGCCGGCACCGGCGTCGGCTCGAGCACCGACACGTCCTCCGGTTTCACGATCCAGGTGCGCTCGACGCGATAGACGAACGATCCGTGCAGCGTGTCGAGGCGGATCGTGTCGCCCTGGACGACGTCCTTCAACCCCCGGAAGAAGCCGTCGCGGTGGCCCGCGATCCCTGAGTTCCCCACCATGCCCGGTTCGGCCGTGTCCTCGATGAGACCCACGCCGTGATCGAGCGTGCGGTCGTCGGTGCCGGGCAGCACGGGCACCTCGAGGTGAATCTTCGGGATTCGCAGCATCGCCACCGGCGGTGGCGCCGGCTCGCCCGACACGTTGCGCCAGGCGTTGATGCGCACGGTGGACCAGAGCGACTGGTCCACGGGGCCCGCCTGAAGGCTGGCGGCCTGCAGCACGGCAAAGCGCTCGCGATCGTGGCGCGTCGACCTGGCGACATCGAGCTGAAAGGCTCCCCACCAGAGCAGGCCGGCAAACCCCAGCACCCAGCTGGTGCCTTCCGCAATCACAAGAAGCCGGTGACGCAGTGCATTCATCGACATGTGCCGCCAGCGTGCGGCAGTTCCTCCCGCAGGACAGCTTGGCCGGCAGCCCAGGCGGGGGCCTATGCGATTCCGGCATGCTATCACCGCCGGCTGGAGGCGTCACAGCTCTTGGATTCGTCGTTTCGTGCGGCACCGCGATTGACGCCGCGAAAACGCGGGCATCGATCATGCACCGCGCTGAGCAGCGATGAACCGGCTGCTCTTCGCATTCGCCATCTGTCTGGGGCTCGCCATCGCGGCGCGTCAGTCCCTCGACGCGCGCCAGGCGCCCGCGGCGCCCGCGCAGCAGGCCCCCGTTCAAGCGACGCCGCCGGCCGGCTACGCCGGATCGGATACCTGCGCGCTGTGCCATGACGACCGTGCGACGGATGTCTCCCGCACCCCGCACGGGAAGGCTCACAATCCGCGGTCGCCTGCCGGCACGATGGGCTGCGAGAGCTGTCACGGGCCCGGCCAGGCCCACGTCGACGACGACGCCAAAGCCCACATCCGGCGGTTCGGCAGCATCACACCCGGCGAAGTGAACGAGACGTGTCTTTCCTGTCACAACCGCGGTACCCACGCGGGCTGGGAAGGCAGCACGCACGAGGCGCGCAACCTCTCCTGCACGACCTGCCACAGCGTGCACAACCCCGCCTCGCCGCAACATCAACTCGCGAAGGCGACCGAGACCGCCACGTGCGCCACCTGCCATCGTCTGCAGGTCACGAAGACCGAGCGCGCTGTGGCCCACATGCCGGTGCGCGAGGGCAAGATGTCCTGCAGTTCGTGCCACAACCCGCACGGGTCGATCAGCAACGTCAAGAACCTGAAGACCGGCAGTTCCGTCGCCGAGTTGTGCACGAGCTGCCACACGGAGATGCGCGGACCCATGCTCTTCGAGCATGCGCCGGTCCGTGAAAACTGCGCGACCTGCCACGATCCGCACGGATCCTCGAACGACCGAATGCTCGTGGTTCGCATGCCGATGCTCTGCCAGCGCTGTCACATCGCGAGCAAGCACCCGGCGACGCTCTACGACAAGGACCAGATCACCACCAACAAGAGCAACCGGATGTTCGGCAGATCGTGCGTGAACTGCCACTCGACAGTCCACGGCTCGAATCACCCCTCCGGCCAGTTCTTCATGCGGTAAGCGGAGCCGTTGTATGCGCCGATTCGCCATCACGACGATCGCCCTGCTCGGCCTCGCCGCGCCCGGTGTCGCACGCGCACAGGGAGCCGCCCAACCGCCGGCGCCTCCATCGACTCAGAGCCCGGCGAAGCCGGCTGCGGCTCAGAGCCCGGCGAAGCCGGCTGCGGCTCAGAGCCCGGAGCCGCCGGCCGCGCCCGCGGAGGACGAGGCCGACGCGTCGCGCAGTCTCTTCGAGCCGACCTCGCGCCAATTCC
>Ga0207648_10000745_pt1 | contig 36555 bp, 29 predicted proteins | sample KBSMisM32_FD_184310 | JGI IMG/M metagenome (GOLD analysis project Ga0207648, IMG submission 184310) | Miscanthus rhizosphere microbial communities from Kellogg Biological Station, Michigan, USA - KBS Miscanthus M3-2 (SPAdes) (version 2) | ecosystem: Host-associated > Plants > Roots >... | reverse complement strand
GCGGGCCAGCTCGGCGCGCCGCTCAGGATCGAGCGAGGCGGTCGGCTCGTCGAGCAGGAGCACCGGGGGATCCATCGCCAGCGCGCGCGCGATCGCCACCCGCTGCGCCTCGCCGCCGGAGAGCTCGTGCGGGCGCGCTTCGGCGCGCCCGCCGACGCCGAGCTCGTCGAGCAGGCGGCGCGCGGTGCGCTCGGCCGACGCCCGCGCCTCCCCCCGAACGTGCACGGGAGCCAGCCACACGTTGTGCACCGCCGTCAGGTGCGCGAACAGGTTGTGGAACTGGAAGACCATGCCGATACGGGCGTGCAGGGCCCGCAGGGCGGCGCCATGCGGCAGCGGTCCGGGACCAAGCCTGACCCCGCCGGTTTCGATCGTGCCCGCCGCCATCGGCTCCAGGCCGGCGATGGCGCGCAGGATGGTGGTCTTGCCGGATCCCGACGCGCCCATCAACGCCAGCAGCTCGCCGGGTTGCGCGTCGAACGACACCTGATGCACGACCACGCGTTCGCCGCGCGCCACCCGCAGATCGCGGACCGCGAGCGCGCTCACGCGTGAATCCCCGCGCCCCACCGCCGCTCGAGGCGGCGCGCCAGGCGTGCCAGCGGCAGCGACAGGGCGAGATACATCGCCGCGCACACGAGACCGGGCAGGAACCAGCTGCCGATGTTCGCGGCCAGGATCTGCGTCTGCTTCGTCAGCTCGACGACGGTGATCATGGACACGAGCGAGCTGTCCTTGAGCAGCGCGACGAAGTCGTTGGTCATCGGCGCGAGCGCGAACTTGAAGGCCTGCGGCCCGCGCACCAGGCGCAGCGTCTGCCACGTGGTGAAGCCGAGCGTGCGGGCCGCCTCGAGCTGCCCCGGCGCGACGGCCTGCAGCGCGCCGCGGTAGATCTCGCTCTCGTAGGCGCCGTAGTTCAGCCCCAGCCCCAGCACCGCCGCCACCAGCGCCGGCAGCCGCACGAAGGCTTCGAGCCCGAAATAGAGGACGAACAGCTGCAGCAGGAGCGGCGTGCCGCGTACGAGCTCGACCCACCCCGTGAGCGCCGCGCGCAGCAGCCCCCCGCCGTAGACCCGCCCGATGGCAATGACCATCCCGCTCGCCACGGCGAGCAGCATCGACACGCACGAGAGCACCAGCGTGATCAGCGCCGCTCGAAAGAGCGCCGGCAGATAGCGCAGCGTCGCCGCCGCCGCCGATTCCGGCGTACGTAGAGGGGGGTCTTTAGACCCCTCTGCGCCCAACGATCCGCTTGACCCCGCCAGCACGCGCGCGTAGAGGCGCGGCTGATCCGCGTTCCACATCCCCCACCGCGTGAAGATCGCCTGCAGGCGGCCGTCGCGCATGGCGTCGCGCAACAGCCCGTCCACGCGGTCGCGCAGCGCGGCGTCGCGCGGCGCCAGAATCCCCACGTAGTGGCCGGCGCCGAGGTCCGTCGGCTGGTTGGCGAGCGACGCGTTCCGCCGGACGCCCCGCTCGGCCAGCACGGCATCGAGCAGCACCGCGTCCACGCGTCCCACCGCCAGGTCCGTGTACGGATGCACGTCGTCTTCGTAGATGACCGGCTCGACGCCGTGCTCGACGCGCGCCCGGTCGAGGATCTCCGCGGCTCCCGTCGCCCCAAGCGTGGCGACGCGCCGGCCGCGCAGGTCGGCGAACGTTCGGAAGCGGGCGGCATCCGCCCGCCGCACGGTGAGGATCTCGCGGAACTCGTAATACGGAACGGTGACGGCCAGCCGGGCCCGGCGCCCCGGGTTGTCCTCGATGCCGCTCATACCGATGTCGAAGTCCCCTCGCTCGACGGCCGGATCGAGGTTCGAGAACCCGACCTGCACGAAGCGCGGCGCGCGGCCGAGCCCCGCGGCCAGGAGGGCTGCGATGTCCACCTCGAAGCCGACCACGCGCGACGTGTCGTTCGGGTCCGCCTCCATGAACGGCGCGCCGCCCTCGGCGTCGCCGCCGAAGCGGAGCACACCAGACTCCTGCGCGGCGAGGCTCGCGGAGAACAGGCCGCACACGACGACGACGAATCCGCGTTTCACGTCTTGGGGCTCCGGCGCCGCTCGAGCTCTTCGAGCGTGCGCGGCCAATCATCGCGCAACAGCCGCGAGAGCGAGCGGTCGGCGAGCAGGCGGCCGCCGGTCTGGCAGGTCGCGCAGTAGTTCGCCTCGTTGGCGGCGTAGACCACGCGCTGCACCGGCGAACCGCACACCGGGCACGGCTGGCGGTAGCGGCCGTGCACGGCCATGCCCTCGCGAAAGGCGGTGACCTTCTCGGGAAAGCCGGTGCCGGTTTCCTCCCGCAGACGCTCCGCCCACGTGGTGAGCGTGGAGCGCACGGCATCGAAGAGGCGCGCGACCTCGTCGTCCCCGAGCGTCTGCGTCTGCTTGAACGGCGACAGGCGCGCCGCGTGGAGAATTTCGTCCGAGTAGGCGTTGCCGATACCGCTGAAGACGTGGGGGTCGGTGAGCGCCCGTTTCAGGGTGTGGTTCTCCCGGCGCAGCGCGTCGGCAAAGGCTTCCAACCCGGCGTCGAGCACCTCGAGACCGCCCGGATCGTGCTGCGCCAGCGCCTCGCGCCCCTGGACGACGTGCAGCGACGCGCGCCGCTTCGAGCCCGCTTCGGTGAGGATCAACGTCCCGGTGTCGAAATCGATCGCGAGGAGCCCCACCTTGCCAGGCACCTTGGTCCCGGGCGCTTTCCATCGGAAGCGCCCGGCGATCATCAGGTGAATGACGAGAAACAGCGCGCCATCGAGTTCGATGACGATCCGCTTCCCGAGCCGCGCCACGCTCACGACCTGCCGCCCCTCCACCGACGACAGCGGCGGCTCGACGGACCGCAGCAGGAAGGGAGCCGCCAGCCGCACGGCGCGAATCGTCTGGCCCACGACCCGAGGCCGCAACGCACCGATATAGAGCTCGACGTCGGGCAATTCCGGCATGCTAGATTCTCTCCGATGATTCGCCGCGTTCTGCTCTGGACCATGGGCGGCATCCTGGCATTCGCGGTCGTCGGCGCCGGACTGCTTTACTGGTTCCTGTCGAACGACGGTATTCGCGTCGCGCTCGAACAACAGGCGACCGCGTGGCTGGGACAGCCCGTTCACATCGCGAAAGTCGGCGCCCAGTTCTGGCCCCGGCCCGGCATCACGCTCGAACAGGTGACGGTCGGCGAGCCGGCGCGGCTGACGCTCGCCGAGGTCGGCGTGTCCACCGAGCTCTCCGCCTTGCTGCGGCGGCGCATCGCCGACGGCGCGATCCGCATCCGCAACACGCGGCTGGATCTGCCGCTGCCGTTCGAGATCCCGACAACGGGCGGCGGCGACAGCGGGCCGGCGGTGTTTGCCGTCGAGTCGATCAACTCGATCGGTTTCGACAACGTGCGCATCGTGCGCCGCGGCCGCGAGCTCGTGCTCTCCGGCGACTCGTCGTTCGACGGCGCGCGCCTGACGATCCGGCGCGCCACCGTGGAATCGGGCAAGACGTCGATCCGCGCCGAAGGCGTCGTCACGCTCGAGCCGCGCGTCGATGCGGTGCTGAAGGCCTCGGCCAACCGTCTGGACGTAGACGAGCTGATGGCGCTGGCCGATGCGTTTGGTCCCGCGCCCGCGCCGCCTGGATCGAACCGTACGATCGGCCCGCCGCCGCGCATTGCCGCCCGCATCAGCGCCGAGAGCGTCAGCGCCGGAGGCCTGGATGTGAAACAGTTCGCCTCCGACGTGCAGGTGAACGGCGAGGCGCTGACGATGTCGCCGCTTACGTTCCAGCTCTTTGGCGGGCGCTATCAGGGCTCGCTGTCGGCCCGTCTCGGCAACACGCTCACGGCGACGCTGCGCTCGCGGCTGCTGGATCTCGACGTCGCGCGGCTGGCGGAGTTTGGCAACGTCAAGGACGCGATGACCGGCACGCTGTCGGGCGCCGGCACCTTCACCGGCAGCGGCCGTGACTTCGCCGCGGTGCTCGCAGGCGCGCGCGGCGACGGCACCGCCAAGATCGTCAACGGCACGGTTCGGCGTCTCGGCCTGGTGCGTTCGATCGTCGTGTTCTTCGGCAAGCCGGCTGCCGACGCTCCCGGCGCGAGCGACGCCTTCGACAGCATCGACCTGCGGTTCGCGCTGCAGAACCAGGTGTTCCGCGCCGACGCGATGTCGCTCCACTCGCGTGACGTGGACGTCGTGGGCTCGGGCACCTTGGCCACGGCCGCCAAGGCGCTGTCGGGCAAGTTCGACATCTCGCTCTCGGAAGCGCTGTCGGCGCAGGCGGGCAACGATCTGCAGCGCTTCACGCGCGAAGGCAATCGCGTCGTCCTTCCCGCCAACCTCGGGGGCACGCTGGACGCCCCGCGCCTGACGATCGACACTGCCGCCGCCTTCAAACGCGGGTTGAAAAACGAAGTCGGGGAGCGCCTGAAGGGCCTGCTCGATCGGTTCGGCACGTCGAAACCGCAGTAGCTCGCGAACCGCGCCGACAAGCAGACTAATAGTCTGCCCCGCGCCGAGTTCCGTCGCGGGTTCATCGTGCCGGGCGCGAGCCGCCACGGGCGCTCACGATCTGCACATCGCTGTCCACGAACTGCCCATCGGCCGGCTTGACCGTGATTCCGAAGCGTCCGGCCTCGCCGTCCTCGGCGGCCGCGATCGCTGCGCAGGCGCTGAGCAGCCGGCCGGCGCTCGATTAAACCGAGCAGGCTCTGGCATTTCGCTTGCGACTCGCGGCCCGGTGCGCCCCCTCTATGCGGCGGCCGCGCTGCTGCCGGTCGTCCCCGCGCTGGCATCGGTGATCGCGGCCCTCGAGCCGGGACATTGGAGCGGCGTGAGCGCTGCCCTGGTTCGCAACGTCACGCCCGACGCCCTTCTCTATTCCGCCGTCTGCACCGTGGTGGCCGCGCCGCTCGCCGGCGTGGCGGTGAGGTCCTGGCAGCGGCTCGCCCTCGCCACGGCGGTCATGTGCGCGGTGTCGGCGGCGCTGACGCTCGCGCGCCTCGGCGTCAGCGTCGAGGCGCTGCAGTTCGTCGTCATGTCGCACGCCGTGCTGGCCTGCGCCACCCTGGCTCTGGCCGCGCTCGGCGCCCTGCTCGGAGCCGTTTTCCGCCACCCGCTCGACGCGGCGGCGGTGGCGCTCGGTGTGGCGCTGACGGCCGCCTACGGGGTGCTGGTCGCCGGCGCCTCGGTCGGGAGCCTCTCGACCGGACTGCTCAAGGCGGCACTGCTGGCCAGCCCCGTCATGACGGTGGCCACGGCCGCACATGTAGATCTGGTTCGATCCGATATCTGGTATCAGGTCTCACCCTTGGCCCACATTGGGCTGGAATACCCCACCTGGGGCACCGTGTGCGGGTGGTACCTGCTGGCCGGATTCGCGGGATTCGTCGCGGCGGCCGTCGCGACCCCGAAGGCGGGGCAGAAAATCAGTGAACAGGGCCTATGACAGGAGAGGAACGGCAATGAACCGAGTAGCCAAGGTCGTGGCGGGTGCAGTGTGCGCGCTCGTGGTCGGTACCGGGGCGGTCAACGGGCAGGCGGCACGCGCCAACGGCAAGTTGAGCGCGGACACGCGTGCCAAGGTGATGGCCAGCCTTGGCAAGGCGGAAGCGTACCTGAAAGAGAAGCTGCAGGCCGACGGCCGGTGGGACAGGAACCCAGGCGTCAACGCGCTGGTGCTCACCTCCATCTTCCGCGAGCCCGGCAAGGACAAGGCCGCGACGACGAAGGAGTACGCCAAGTCGCTCGACGCGCTCGTGGCGCTCGCAAAGCCCGACGGCGGCATCTACGAGAGCGCGATTCCCCACTATGTCACCGCCCTGTCCACGTCCGCGCTCGTCGCCGCCGGACGTCCTCAGGACAAGCCGGTGATCGAGAAGGCGCGCCGCTATCTCGTGGAGAACATGCTCGACGAGGGTGAGGGTGTAGCGAAGACCGACTTCTGGTACGGCGGCATGGGATACGGCAAGACGACACGCGCCGACGGACGCCGCGCCGACATCATCAGCCTCGAGTACACGCTCCAGGCGCTCAAAGACTCCGACCTGCCCGCCAACGATGCCGCGTGGCAGAAGGCGCTCACCTTCCTGCAGCGCGCGCAGAACAACAGCGAGGTCAACGATCAGAAGTGGGCCGCCAACGACGGGGGGTTCGTCTACTACCCCGGCTTCTCCTATCACGAGGACGGCGGCACCAAGTCGTACGGCAGCGTCACCTACACGGGCCTCATGAGCTACGCGTGGGCCAACGTGAAGAAAGACGATCCGCGCGCGAAAGCCGCGATCAAGTGGATCCGGGAGAACTACACCGTCGACGAGAACCCCGGCACCGGCCAGAAGACGGTCTACTACTACTACATGGTGTTCGGGAAGGCGCTGGCCGCGATGGGCGACGACGTCATCGTGGACTCGCGCGGCCGCAGCCACAACTGGCGCGAGGACCTCGCCCAGAAGCTGCTGTCGCTGCAGCACCCGGAGGGCTACTGGGTCAACGACAAGGACAAGGCGGAGATGCAGGACAACCCGGTGGTCGTGACCGCGTTCACGATGGCCGCCCTGCAGGCCACGCTGAAATAAGAGCCGGCGGCGCCGGCGGCGCATGAGAACTCTTTTCGCCATCGCCGGCCTCGTGGCCGCTTCGATCGCTCCCGCGCGCGGCGCCACTCTGGACGCCGCGGCGGGGCTCGGTGGGCTCGCGAAGGCCGGCCGCTGGACGCCCGTGACCGTCTCGATCGCCAGCGACCGCGAGGCGCTGGAGGCCGAGCTCGTCGTGGCGTGGGGCGACGCGCGCCTGCGGCGCGCCGTCACCCTCTCCCCCGGCGCCCGCAAGGCATTCGAGCTCTACGTACGCACGACGGATCCGCGGGGCGCGATCGACGTCCGGCTGCAGTCGGCCGGCCGTGATCTTGCCGTCGCGAATGCGCCCGTGCGGGTCCTCGGGGCCGACGATCGCGTGACCGTGTGCGTCCTCGCCGACGCCGCCTCGTCGCCCGACTCCACCGCGTGCACGGCCACGGTGCTGGCGCGATCGCTGCCGCAGTCGCCGCGCGGCTACGAAGTGGCCGACGATCTCGTGTGGCCGGGCACCCACTCCGGCATCACGCCCGAACAGGACGCGGCGCTGCGCGCCTGGCGATCGCTCGAGGCGCTCGATGCCTCCGGCGATCTCGGCGCCACGCCGCAGGTCAGCCGCCCGCTGGTTCCGCGTGGCCTGCCGGCCGCGCTTACGGCTGTCGTCGGCGGCATCGGCGTGGCGTACCTGGCGGCGCTCCTGGGTTCGGCCGCACTCCTCCGCGCGCGCCGCGCGCGCCTGTCGCGAATGGCCGCGACGCTTGCGTTGATCACCGCGGGGGCGTGCGCGGCGATCGCCGCGATCGGACGCGTGGGCGCCACGCGCGCGGTGCACGTGCACCACGTGACGCTGCTCCAGCAGCTGCCCGACACGGAGGCCTCGGTGCTCACCGTGCGCGCCATCGCCGAGTTTCCGGCGTTCGATCGCTTCGCGCTGCGCCTGCCGTCCGCCGACGGCACTCTTGAAACGGCGTCGGCGCGCGGGATCGCGAGCGGCGTGCTCGACGCGGACGGCTTTCCCGTCGTCGGTGGCGTTTTCGGCGTCGCCGCCCGCCAGTCGTTTGCCGGCGAGGCGATCGTGGACGCGCGCCCGCTCGCCATCGACGAGCGCGGGTCCACCATCACGATCGAGAACCGGTCGGGCCGCCCGCTGCGCAACTGCCGGCTGGGGCGAGGGCTCGCCGCGTCCACCTCCGGCACGCTCGCGCCGGGTGCGCACATCGAGGCCACGTGGACGGGAGGCAGCGACGAGGCGCCCAGCGGGCCCGTGATCACCTGCGTGTCGGACGAGGCGCCGCTGCCGTTCACGGAAACGCAGCGGCCGGTCGTCATGCACGGCGAGACGACAATCGCGGCCTACCGCGGCACGCCCGCCCGGGGAGGCGCCGGTGACTGACCGCGCGCTGACCACCCTCGTCTGGCGGGCGCTGCTCGGCGCGGCTCGTACGCCGGCGTTGTGGATCGCGATGGGTGTCCAGATCGGGTTCCTCTCCCTCTACCTGCTGGTCTGGGGCGACGGCCTTCCCCTCGTGGGCGCGCGCCCGGTGCTCGCACAGTTCGCCACGACGCAATGGATCTTCCTCGGCCTGGCGCTGCCATGGGCGGCGGCGCGTTCGGGCGCGGCCTGGCGGCACGACGAGGTGGCGCAGCTCGCCGCGCTCGGCGCCATCCTCCCCTCCTCGGCTGTCGCCGCGAGCGTGGCGGCGTTGTCCGTACTGCTGCTGGCCATGGCGGCCGTCGGCCTGCCGTTCGCGGTGCTCGCGCAGCAGATCTCCGCAGTGCCCGCGATGGAGCTGTGGCGGACGCAGCTGCCGGTCTACGCCTTGGGCCTGTGCGCGGCGGCCGTGACCGCGGCGTGTATGCTGGTCGTCGCCAACCGCTTCATGGCCTGGACCACGGCCACGGCGCTCACCCTCGCGCTGATGATCGCGGTGCCTCAGGGGATCGCCGGTGCCGCGGTGCTGGCGGCGCTGGCGGTGGCGGTCGGCGCCGCGCTCGTGAACGGAGCGGATCGGCGCTTCTGGTATCTGTCGGAGCAGGCGTGACGATGTCGGCGCGATCGCCCGAATCCCCACGTGACGCGGCCGCCGGCGACGTCCTGCGCGTGGTGGGCGCGGCCCGGCGCCGGCTGCGCACGGTCGCCACGTTGCGGCTCATCGCCATCGCGGCACCCGCCGGCATCGCCGCCGGCGCCGCGCTGGTGATCGCTGGTTGGGCCCCTGCCGAAACCCCACGCGCGCTGGGCGTGCTCGGCGCCATCGCCAGCGCGGCCTGGGCCGCCGCTCGCACGCCGCCTCTGGCCGCCGTCGCTCGCATTCTCGATACGCGGCTCGGCCTCCGGGATCGCGTCGCCGCCGCCATGCAGCTGCAGGCGACGGACGGCCCGATCGCCGCGCTGGTGGCGCGCGACGCGGCCGCGCGGCTCGCCTCCGTACGAATGACGGCCGTCTTCCCTCTGGCGATGGGCCGCTGGCCCGCCGTCGCGATCGCATTGGCCATTGCCAGCATGGCGTGGCTGACCTCGAGCCGCGCTGGTGCGCCCGCAATGGCGCCCGCTTCGAGCGCTTCCTCCACCTCCGCCGACGGCGCCAGCCCGCGCTCGACCCGCGACGCCCGGGGAGCCGCCACCAGCGCCGAACCGCGAGCGAGCGGGCGGCCGGCCACTCCGCGGGCAGCAGAATCGCGGACGCCGGATGATCGCGGCAACGCGACGCGCGAGGCATTTGCTCCGGCGGCCACGCCACGCGGGCCGCAGGCCGCGCCGCCTTCAGTTGCCTCGCAACCGAGCACCGTGGTGAACTCGGCGGGCACGGGCCGGCAGGCCGCCGTCGCGCCGGCAGCGGCCGCGGGGTCTGGGCGAACTGGACGTGGCGGGGCCGGAGCCGCCACCGCGGCAAGCGGAGGACTGACAGCCGGAGCGGGCGGCGCCGCCCCGGGCAATGGGCTGGCATCCCCCGGCAGCAGGCTCGAGGCGCCGGCGGTCGCGCTGTCGTCACGCGCGGCACGCGCCAACGCCGAGGCGGCGCTCGCGCGCGACGTGATCCCGCCGGACTACCGTGACCACGTGCGCGCCTACTTCCGCGCTCTACCGACTCCACGCACGGGCGCAGGGGAAACGCGATGATGCAGACGCCGGCCGACATCGAGGCGCAGGCCGCCATCTTCCGTGAGGTGTTCGAGCACCTGCGCGACGAGATCGGCCGTGTCTTCGTCGGGCAGCGATCGCTCGTCGATCACCTGCTGCTCTGCTTCTTCTGCCAGGGGCACGCGCTCATCGAGGGGGCGCCAGGCCTCGGCAAGACGGTGCTCGTCCGAACGCTCGGCGAGGCGCTGAATCTGTCGTTCTCGCGGATTCAATGCACGCCGGATCTGATGCCGGCCGACGTCACCGGCACCAACCTGCTGGCCGAAACGCCGCAGGGGCTGCGCGAGTTCTCCTTCCGTCGCGGCCCGATCTTCGCCAACGTGGTTCTGGCCGACGAGATCAACCGCGCCACGCCGCGCACGCAGGCCGCCTTCCTCGAAGCGCTGCAGGAGCGGCACGTGACCGTCTTCGGCGTCACCCACCTGATCGAAGAGCCGTTCGCGGTGTTCGCCACCCAGAATCCGATCGAAATGGAGGGCACCTACCCGCTGCCCGAGGCGCAGCTCGATCGCTTCTTCTTCAAGCTGACGGTGCAGACCCCGAGCGTCGCCGACCTTGCCGAGATCCTGGCCCGCACCACCGGCACGGGCGCGGTACGCATCGCCGCGCGCCACGGGGCTGCGACGGTGCGGGCCATGACCGACGTCATCAAGCAGGTGGCGGTGTCGCCACCAGCGCTCGACCGCGTGCTGCGGATCATCAGCGCCACGCATCCGGGCGCGGAAGAAGCGCCGCCCATCGTGCGGAAGTACGTGCAGTACGGCGCGAGCCCGCGCGCGGCGCAGGCCATGATCCTGGCCGGCAAGGCGATGGCGCTGCTCGACGGGCGCTATCACGTCGCGGCCGAGGACGTGGCGCAGGTCGCGCTGCCGGCGCTCAACCACCGCATCATCCGCAACTTCCACGGCGAGATGGAGCAGGTGTCCACCGGAGCCATCGTCGAAGGCATCGTCGCCGCCACCGGCGGCAACGGCTGACGATGTTCTCGGCCGAGGAAGCGCGCGTCCTCAACCGGCTGATGCTCGGCGCGGGGCCGGCCGCGCCCACGGCCGCCACGGCCGCCGTCCGGCGCGCACGGGTCCGCGGCGCCGGCCTCGAGTTCCAGGAGTATCGCCACTACGAACCGGGCGACGATCCGCGGTCGATCGACTGGACCGTCGAGGCGCGCCTGCGCCAGCTGGTCGTGCGTGTGTCCCGTGCCGACGGGCACGTGCGGCTGCACGTCCTGCTCGACGCCAGCGCGTCGATGAGCGTGGGCGAGCCGGACAAGTGGTCGTGCGCGCGCGGCCTCGCCGCCGCCCTCTGCTACATCGCGCAGGAGCGCCGCGACACGGCGGGGCTGGCGATCTTCGACCACGGCGTGCGCACCTACATGCCGCCGGCGGCCGGTCGGGCGCAGCTCTTTCGCGCGCTGAGCCTCATCGACGCGGCGGCACCGGAGGGACCTTCGGACATCGATCGCGCGCTGCAGCTCTATGGCGCCGCGGCGCGCGGACCGGGGCTGGCCGTCGTCATCTCCGACTTCTTCTCCCCAGCGCTGCCACTCGACGGGCTGCAGTACCTCCAGCATCGCGGACTGGCGCCCGCCGTCGTGCAGATCGTGTCGCGCGATGAACTGGATCCCACGCTCGACGGAGACGCCGAGCTCGTGGACGTGGAACATCCCGACGCGCCGCCGCTGCTCGTGGACGAGCACGCGATCGCGCGCTACCGGGCGCAGCTCGAGGATCATCGACGGCGGCTCGCCGCCTACTGCCAGGAGCACGGCATCCCCTTCGTACGTCTCGTCTCCGACAGCTCGTTCAGCGAGCGCCTCGGCGCCCTGCAAGGCGCCGGCCTCGTGAGCGCGTACGGCTAGACGTCTTGAAGGCAGGAACAGGTGCTCCATGAGCCAGGCACTTCAGCGGCCTTCAAGGCGTCTCGCCCGCACGCAGTGCGGGCAAGAGACGCTGTCTCTAGCGAGGCGGAGCCACATGCGTAAGAGACAGAGGCGGAGCCTCGCTAGATGCGGCTGCTGATTCCCGCCGCACTCTGGCTGCTGCCGCTCGCGCTGGTGCCGCTGCTCGCGCTTCGCCGCCGGCCGGCACGCCGCCTGCCCGTCGCGACGATGCATCTGTGGGCCGCGGCCGCCATGCGCGAGGCCGCGCCGCTCGCCCGGCGCGTACGGCGGCAGTGGCTCGCCATACTCCAGGCCGCGATCGCGGCGGTGATCGTGTTAGCCGTGGCGGGGCCGCTGTGGCCGTCCCGCCCGGACGTTGCCGCGGTCGTCATCGATACGTCGCTCAGCATGAGCGCCCGGGCAGGCGGCAGCACGCGGCTGGCGCTGGCCGTCGCGCGTGCCGCGGCGTGGGCGTCGGCGCTTCCGCGCGGCACTCGCGTCAGGCTGATCACGGCGTCGCCGGAACCGCGCCTCGTCGGCGAGTTTCCCACCCGAGGGGGCGAGTTCGAGCAGGCGTTGGCGGGGCTTCGCACAACCGATGCTGGTGCCGCGCTCGACGCGGCCGTCGATCTCGCGCGAAGCGCCGCCGCTCCCGCGGAGCGGGTCCTGGTCGTGACCGACGCGGCGGTCCCGGACGGCGACGCGTCGGAATGGACGACGGTTGGTACCCCGGCCGACAACGTCGCGCTCGTCTCGCTGACCGCCCGCCGTCCGCACGCCGACACGCTCGACGCCGACGTGCTGGCGCAGGTGTGGAATTTCGGGGCCCGCGAGGCCTCCATCGTCCTCACGTTGTCGCACGATGGCACCGAGCTCGTGCGACGCGCGTTGACGATCCCGCCGCACTCCGGCGCGGCCGTCGTTACCACCATCCACGATCGGGCGGGCCTCGTCACCGGACAGCTCGACGCCGAGGACGCCATCGCTGGCGACAATGCCCGCGCCGCCGTGATCCCTCCGCCTGTCGCGGTGCGCGTCGCCATGACGGGCACGAACTCTTTTCTCGAAGAGGCGCTGCGGACGCGCCCGGGCGTCGTGCTCGTGCCGCCGTCCCAACCGGCGGATGTCGTCGTGTGCGTGGGATGCGCGGGACCCGAGTCCGGGGGCGTCCCTACCACCACAGGCGCGCTCGTCGTGGTACCACCCGCCGCGGCTCGAACCGCTGCCGCTCCGCTGACGCTGGAGAGTGCCGTGGCGGGTCTCGAAACGTCTCGCGGGCTCGATGGCGCCGTCGCCGTAGCCATCGACGGACCCCAACCGCCGCCGGGATCGGTGGTCGCCCGGGCCGGCACCCTTCCCGCGATCCTGGCGTACGACGCCAACGGCCGCCGCGTGATGGAGTTGCGCCTCGATCTCACGCAATCGCCGCTCGTGCTGACGCCCGCGTTTCCGATCCTGATCGCCGACGCCCTCGACTGGCTGTCGGGCCGGGATCTCGCGGCGGCGATGTACGACGCGGGCCGGCCGATCGTGCGTCCGCTGCCGCGCGGCGGTTCGGGTGCCCCGCGCGTCGACGGTCCGGGTAACACGGCTGTCACCGCGGCCGCTGATGCGACGCGCGTCACCGTGCCCCCCACCACGACCGCCGGGGTGTACCGCGTGCGACAGGGGCCGGCCGAAGAGGTCTTCGTGGTGAACCCGGCGACTCGCGACGAATCGGACGTGTCCAGCCCTGGCAGGCCGGCACTCCTGCCGGGCGACCGGCGTTCCCGGCCCAGCACGCCGTCGTTCGCGGATCTGTCCGGATTTCTGCTCGCCGCCGCGCTGGCCCTCGCCGCGATCGAATGGCGCCTTCGCCCGGGCCGCTGGCCGTCGCCGCGCGGAGCCGCGCTCGCGCTCGCGGCGCTGGCGCTCCTGAACCCGCGCGTGCCGTGGGGGCAGGCGTCCCGCGACGTCGTCTTCGCCCTCGACACCTCGGACAGCATGAGCGCGCGGCGCGGCGACGCGCTCGCCGCGATGGCCCGCAGCACGTCGGGGATGCAGCGCGGCGATCGGGTGGGGGTGCTGGTGTTCGGCGCCGACGCCGCCATGGAGCGGCCGCTCGAGTCGTCCCCGCTCGCCGCCGCGGCGCCCGGCACGCGCGTCTTCGGCAACGCGACGAACATCGAGCGGGCGATCCGCACGGCGCGCGCGGCGCTGCCCGCCGGCGGCACGAACCGCATCGTCCTCGTCTCGGATGGCCGCGAAACGGCGGGTGACGCCCGCGCCGCGGCGCTGGCGGCGAAGGCCGCCGGCGTCCCCGTAGACGTCATCGCGCCGCGCGCCGCCTCGAGAACCAGCACGCCTGCCACCGTCACGCGGCTCACCGCGCCCCCGACCGTGCATCAGGGCGAGGCTTTCGACCTGGTGGCCACGGTCGCGGGCACGCCGGGCGGGTCGGCCGCCGTGGTGTTCGAGGCCGCCGGCGCGGTGCTCGAACGCCGGCCCGTCACCCTGCCTGCGAGTGGAGCGGCCAGCACGGCTCTGACGGTGCCGGCCGGACAGCGCGGTCTCACCGTCTATCGCGCAACGATCGAGGTGCCCGAGGAACTCGCCGACGTCTCGGACGAGAGCGCCGGCGCCGTCGTGGCCGTCGAGGGCGAGCCCCGCCTCCTGAGCGTCTCGGACGCGCGCGTGCCGGCGGTGTCGCCTGCCGGTTACCGGGTTGAGGCCACGACGCCGGATCGGCTGCCGCGCACCGCGACGGCGCTCGCGCCCTTCGACGCCGTCCTGCTCGACGACGTGGACGCGTCGCGTCTCGACCCCGCGCAGCGCCGCGCGCTGGCGCAGCACGTGGACCAGGGCGGCGGCCTCTTCGTGCTCGGCAGCGCGCGCAGCCTGCTGCCGCTCGACGACGCCGACCCGCTCGACGCGGCGCTGCCGATCGATCTCCGGCCCCGCCGCGGCGGGCGCGCGCCCGGCCTGGCGCTGGTGGTCGTCTTCGACAAGTCGGGCAGCATGGACGACCGCATCGACGGCGCGCCACGCATCGAGTTCGCGCGGCAGGCGGCGCAGCGCGTGCTCGCGTCGCTGCCGCCCACCGACGCGGTCGGAGTCATCGCCTTCGATGCCGCCGCCGTGGATGTGGCGGAGCTGCGGCCGGGGCACGAAGCGGCCGCGCTCGCGGAACGGCTCGGCGCGGTGCGGCCATCGGGCTCGACGGCGATCGCACCGGCGCTCGAGCGCGCCGTCGAGTGGCTGCGCGCACCGGCGGCCTCGGGCTTCGCGCGCCGCCTGGTGCTGCTCGTGTCCGACGGACGCACCACGCCGGCCGATCAGGCGCGGGCGCGGGCGGCGCTCCGGCCCGGCATCGAACTCTCCACCGTGGCGCTCGGAGACGAAGCCGATCGGGCGTTCTTGAGCGACCTGGCCAGCGCTGGCGGTGGCCGCGCCTTCTATCCGCGACGGCTCGACGAACTGCCGGCGCTCGCGGCTCGCGAGGCCGTACGTGTCTCGGGCGGCCGGATCGTCGAGGAACGCGTGGCCCTGCAGCCTGCGGCCCATCCGCTCTTGACCGGCATCGACCTCACGGCGCTGCCCGCCCTCGGCGGCTACGTGGTCGGCGTCCCCCGGACGGGCGCCGAGGTGGCGCTGCGCTCACCGCTCGGGGATCCGATCCTCGCGGCGTGGCGGCGCGGCCTCGGCAAAGTCGCCGTCTACACGGGCGATCTGCGCTCGCCATGGTCAGCCGCCCTGCGCGCGTGGGCGCAGGAGCCGGCGCTGCTCGCGCAGACAGTGCGGTGGGTGTCGCGCCGGGTCGACCACCCCTTCCTGCACACCGAGGCGGTGGAGCGCGACGGAGCGTTGCACCTCTCCGTCGACGCACGCGACGACGCCGGCGCGTTCCTGACGGGGCTCGACGTGCGCGCGGCGGGGCGTACTCCCTCGGGAACGGCAATCGACCTCGCGCTGACGCCGGCGGGTCCCGGGATGTACGAGGCCACCGTGCCGCTGGCGGACCCGGGACCGTACACGTTCTCGATCGCGGCCGCGAGCCCGGACGGCCGCCTTGACGCCCGCGTGCAGCGCGGCATCTATTGGACGGCTCCGCGAGAGCGCGGCGGCGATGTGGATCGCGCGCGGCTCGCCGACATCGCGCAACTCTCCGGCGGACGCGAGCTCACGCCCGGCGACGATCCGTTCAGCGGCCCGCGCCCGCGCGATCGACGCGAGACGCGCCCGCTGCTGGCCGGCGCCGCTCTGATGGCTTTTCTCGTCCACGTCGTGGCGAGACCCTCGGCACGGACGGCAGCCGCCCAGGCTGCTCCCCGCACGCCGCAAAGGACTGCCGCATGAAACGTGGGCTCACCCTGATCGTGCTCGTCGCCGCCGTCATCATCGCCTCGAAGCTTCTCATCGAGAACGTGCTCGGCATTCCGATGGAAGCGCTGGCGTCGCGCTGGCTCACGCACGCCGGACTCGGCACCGCCGCGCTCATCGCGGTGCTGCTCGCCGCCGACGTCGCGCTGCCCATCCCCTCGAGCCTGGTGATGGTCCTGAGCGGGGCGGCGTTTGGCGTGGCGTGGGGATCGGTCGTGGCCCTCATCGGCTCGATCGTCGGCGAGTGGATCGGGTTCGAGCTCGTACGCCGCTATGGCCGCGGCGTCTCGCGCGGCATCGTGGGCGCCGACGAATTCGAGCGGTTCAGCGCGTTCTTCGACAAGCACGGCGTCCTGGCGGTGATGCTGACGCGGCCGCTGCCGGTGGTGATGGAAACCATGAGCCTCGTGGCTGGCCTGTCCACGATGTCGCGCGCGGCTTTTCTGGGCGCCTCGCTGGCCGGGACGGCACCAATCGTCGTCATCTACGCCTACGCGGGCGCCGTCTCGCGGCAGGTGGACAGCATCGTTCCGGCCGTCGTGATCCTGGTAGCCGTAGCCGCCTGCGGCTACGCCTGGTATAGGGCGAAGTTCGTTACGACCGATACAAGGGCCGAGGCGCGCACAGACGCGCAGGAGGCCAGGGGGGAGCCCCAGTAGCCGGCTCGGCGCCGGCTGTGTACAATCCGGACGCTCCATCCCCGGAAGCCCATGAAGTTCAAGCTGTTACTGGTTTCGCTGGCGGCGCTCTGCATGCTCAACCTGAGCAATAAGGCAGCCGCCCAGACGCTCTCGCTCCGGCTGGACGGCGGTGCGGTGACTCTCGACGCGCGCAACGTGACGGTGGACGAGATCCTGGCGCGCTGGTCCAGGACGACCGGTCTCACGGTGGTGTCGCAGAACGGGCACGGCTCGGACGTGCCGGTGACGCTGCACCTGTCGGGGGTGACGGAACGCGAGGCCCTTGGCCTGGTGCTGCGCGACTTGAGCGGCTACGTCATGGGGGAGAAGCTGGATCCCCTGACCGGCGCCGTACGGATCGACCGGGTGGTGATCCTTCCCGACAGCGCGGCACGAGCCCCCGAGGTCGCACCGCCCGCGAGGCGCCGCCCGGTGCCCGCACCTCAAGTTCCGGTGCCGGCGTACGTCGCCGACGACGTTCCACGGGAGCTGGCGCCCACGGTCGGCACGCAGCCCTAGAACCCGACGATTCGGTCGGCGTACTTCTGGTACACGCCCTGGCTGAGGCGACTGAACTCCCCCGTCACGGGAGCGAGGGCCGGCGCGGCCAGCACGGCGCGGTGCTTGTCGAGAATCGCTTTGAGCTCGACGCCCAGCACTTTGCCCTCGCCTTCGTAGATGTGGGTCGCATGCTGATACCCGGCCTGCGTCTGGACGAACCCCGCGGACATGCGCTCGAGCACCGGCGCGCGGCCGAACGTGAATGCGGCGTAGCCGCGTACGTCGTCGAGGAGCGCCGCGAGCGGGTCGTCGCTCGCAAGCGATGCCCGCGCGCTCACGACGAGCGCGTCGGCCTGCGCGCGCAGCGCTTCGGCTTCCGCCACCTTCGTCAGGCCCACGTGACGGTAGTCGGCCAGCAGCGGCGTACTGCGCAGGAACAGGCGGTTGTGGAAGTCGTAGTTGTAGTTCCGATCGAGGATGTAGTACCCCGCGAGCAGCCGCTCGAAGGCTTCTCCGTAGCCCGTGAGCGCGTCGCGCACGGCACCCGGATCCGCCGGCACTCGCACAGATCCGGTGGGCACGGGGACGGCGCCAATCTGGAAGCCGGCGCCCTTCTGCGCGGGGTCCATGAAGTAGCTCGGACTGCCCTGGTAGGCGCCGGGCCGGTTCTTGTAGCCGACGAAGAGGCCCAGCGACACCGCGACACCGGCGATCAGCAGCGTCAGCGCCGTGCGTTCGCTGCGCGGCGCCGTGCGTCCGCCCCGGCGCGACCCAAACCCCCAGGCCAGCGTCGCCCAGATCATCACGACGAGCGTGACGACCATCAGCTCGCCCAGGAAGCGGACCGCGATCCACGACTCGATGGCCATCAGCCACGCCGCGACAATTGCGCTCCCCTCGCGCGTGCGTCCGGCCGCAAGCTGCGGGAAGCCGGGGATGGCGGCATGCCACGCGCGCGGCGCGCGCGCGATGTAGCGCGCCGCCATCACGAAGACGGCGACCGGGATGCCGAAGATGGCCGCCAGCAGCACGTGGACGATGAAGCGCATCCAGTTGATGGACAGGTTGTCGATCAGCTGATCGCCCTGCGTGATGACCGGAAACAGCAGCCAGGGCAGCGTGAGCGGGAGCGACGCGGCGAGCCGCTTGGAGCGGAACAGGAAGAATCCGGCCACCAGGATGAACGCCAGGCCCGCCAGGCTGATCGACTCGCCAGCGTCGATCAGGTAGTGCATCCACAGGTTCGTCTCGGCGAGCGCCATCGCCAGGACGGCCAGCGCCAGTGCTCCGGTCGCGGCCATCAACCAGCCGGGAGCGCGCGGTGTTTCCTTCGCGGTGACGGGGGGATGCACGGTTTGTAACAGTTCCTCGCCCACGCGGGAGGAGGGACGGTCCAGTGTCAACGATTCGCGCGACTCTTGCATGAGCTCACTGCTGGAAGGGGCTCCGAGCGGCCATGACGATCAACGATAGCGTCAGGAATCAGCTGCAATCCGCTCTCCAGGTTCGCACCAGCGGCGAGGCTGCCAGGTGGCTGCTGGATGCGCGGAAAGAGGCCGAGACAGGCTCGCGCGAGCGTCTTCTGGCCATCTACACCGAAGCCTCGATGCGCCTGGGGAGGCTGCCGCTGGCGGCCCCTGGCGGGGAGTCTTCCACGGCCGCCCTGGAAGGTCTCGCGCTCGATCGCTGGACCCTCGAAGACGCCGCCCGGGCAGTCTTTCTTCTCGCTCGCGTAGACCACGAGACTTTCGAGGGTTTCGAGGCGGACGCGCGGGCCTGCTACGAGATGGGCGACGCGCGGGAGCAGCAGAGTTGGCTGCGGGCCGTAGGTCTCCTGCCGGCCCCCGACCGCTTCCTCGCCCTGGTCATCGACGCCTGCCGCACCAACATCCTGCCGGTGTTCGAGGCCGTCGCCTGTGAGAACCCTTATCCGAGCCGGTTCTTCCCGGAACGGAATTTCAATCAGCTGGTGATGAAGGCGCTCTTCAACGGCGTTCGCCTCGACCGCATCGTCGGGCTCGCCGCGCGCGCCAACATCGAGCTCGCCCGGATGGCGACCGACTTCGCCGCCGAGCGGCGGGCGGCCGGGCGGCCCGTGCCCGCGGATATCGGGCTCGCGCTGTCCAGCGCCGCCGCCTGAGGACCCCACGCATGAAGATGATCGACCCGCACGTTCACATGACCTCGCGCACCACCGACGACTATGCGGCGATGGCCGCCGCGGGGATTTCCGCGCTCGTCGAGCCCGCCTTCTGGCTGGGGCAGCCGCGCACGACGGTCGGCAGCTTCGTGGACTATTTCAACAGCCTGGTGGGATGGGAGCGCTTCCGAGCCTCCCAGTTCGGCATCCGGCACTTCTGCACCATCGGGCTCAACCCGAAGGAAGCGAACAACCCGAAGCTCGCCGGCGAGGTGATCGAACTGCTGCCGCGGTTTCTCGCCAAGGACGGCGTCGTGGCGGTGGGAGAGCTCGGCTTCGACGATCAGACCGACGACGAAGCGCGGTGGTTCACCCGCCAGCTGGAAATCGCGCGCGACTTCAACCTGCCGGTGCTGGTGCACACGCCGCACCGCGACAAGAAGCAGGGCACCATCCGCACCATCGAACTGCTCCGCTCGCTGAAATATCCGGAAGAGCGGGTGCTGATCGATCACAACAACGAGGAAACGCTGCCGATCGTCCTGAACACCGGCTGCTGGGCCGGGCACTCGATCTATCCGAACACGAAGATGGACGAGCACCGCATGGCGGCCCTGGTGAAGAAATACGGCGTCGATCGCATGATCGTCAACAGCGCGGCCGACTGGGGGATCAGCGATCCGCTGAAGGTCCCGAAGACGACCGACGCCATGCGCAGCCTGGGCATCCCCGAAGAATCCATCCACGAGGTGGTGTGGAACAACCCCGTGGCGTTCTTCTCGCAGAGCGGCCGTTTCGACGTGGCGGATCTCGCGGAGCCGCCGGCCATCGATCGCTCGCTGCTGTTCGAGCAGAATTCGGTGCTGCGCGGGGAGCGGCGTTAGGCCGGTCTAAAGACCGGCAGCCACGTTGTTAGAGGTCGGCCTTCTTGCGCAGCGTGGCGCGGTTCACGCCGAGGAGATCCGACGCCTTCACCTGGTTGCCATTGGTGATCGTCAGCGCCTCGTCCACCAGCGCCGTTTCCACCACCGACACGATGTCGTGGTAAAGCGACGACTCGCCGTCGGCCGACTGCTCCACCAGGCGCTCGTGCAGCGCCGTCCTCGCCGCGCGCTCGAGCGCTGATTCGGCGGCCTGGCGGCCGAGCACGCGCCCCCCCGACAGGCTGTCGCCCAGATCGTTGAGCGTGATGACGTCGCCGCGCGCGACGATGCAGGCCCGCTTCAGGACGCTCTCGAGCTCGGCGGCGTTGCCCGGCCAGCCGTACTCGGACAGACGCCGCATGGTCGCCTCGTCCACGCCGGTGAACGCGCGGCTCAACTCGTCGTTGAAGCGCTGGATGAAGTGACGCACCAGCGGCGGGATGTCCTCGCGCCGCTCGCGCAGCGGTTTCAGCCGCACCGTGATGACTTTGAGGAGCTCGAAGAGCTCGAGGCTGAAGCTGCCGTCGTCCACGGCGGCGGCCAGCTCGCGGTCGGTCGAGGCCAGCACGCGGATGCGGCCCGGCCCACGGGCGGTGCCGCGCCCCGTGTCGTCGCGCAGCATGCGCATGAGGCGCACCTGGGCGGCGCGCGGCAGCGCGTGCACGGCCGCGAGATGGACCGAGCCCTCTTCCAGGCGGGCGATCTCGGCGTCCACTTCGTCCGGCGCCAGCGTGGCGCAGTCGACGGTCACGAACGGCTGATCGTGGCGGGCGCTGTTGTCGTGAATGGTGGCCACCACCAGCTCCTTGCCGGTGCCCCGCTCGCCGACGATCAAGGCCGGCACGTCGTTGGCGGCCAGCACGCCAATCAGCTTGTAGACCTCCTGCATGGCCTGCGAGTCGCCGACGAGCGCGGTGCGCGGATGCTGCACGGCCGCGGTTTCCACCGTGCCGGCCTTGGCCGACAACGCGTGGCCGATCACGCCCCGCAGCTCGTCGAGGTCGAGCGGCTTGGTGACGTATTCGAAGGCGCCGGCACGCATGGCGTCGATCGACGTCTGGCTGGTGCCGTGCGCCGTCATGATGACGACGTAGACGTCGGGATAACGGCTGCGAAGGGTGGCGAGCGCCTGCAGGCCGTCCACGCCCGGCATCCGGACGTCCATGAACGCAAGCGCTGGACGCCGCTCGCCCACCATGCGCAACGCGTCTTCGGCGTTGCTGGCCAACAGGCACGTGTGCCCTTCGTGACGCAGGAACCGCTCGAAGGCGGTGGCGACGGACTGGTCGTCGTCCACGACGAGGATGTCAGCCATGCTGTGCTACCGGCAGCCAGATGAACGCGCACGTGCCCCGCGGCTGGCGAGGCTCGAGCGTGATCCCCCCACCGTGCCCCTCGACCACGGATTTCACGTTCACGAGACCGAGACCGACGCCTTCGGGCTTGGTCGACACGAACGGGTCGAACACTCGCTCGACGAGAGCCGGGTCGATGCCGACCCCATCGTCGCAGATCCGGATCCACGCCGTGCCGCCGTCGGCACCGGTGGACACCCGCAGCTCGCCGCCCGTGTGCATCGCCTCGGAGCCGTTGACGATCACGTTGATCAACGCCTGCCGGAAACGCAACGCGTCGATCGCCACCGATGGTAACGGGTCGGCCAGCACGAGCTCCACACGAATCTTGCGATACGCGAGCTGCGCCGACAACTGGGCCAACGCCTCACGCAGCACCGCGTTCAGATCGCCGGGGCGGAGCGACAGGTCGCCGGGATTGGCCAGGTCCATCAGATCCCGCACCACCGATTCCACCTGGGACACGTCGTGGAGCACGGCGCCCAGCGTCTCGTGGTCTTCGGTGCCGGTCGGGAGTTTCGAGCGCAGCAGCTGCGTCTGCATCTTGATCGACGACAGCGGATTGCGGATGTCGTGCGCGACGCGCGCGGCAAACAGCCCGGCGAGCCCGAGCTTTTCCGAGCGGACGAGCGCGACTCTGGATTCGTCCAGGCGATCGAGCATGGTGTTGAACGCCTCGGCCAGCGCCCCGATCTCGTCGTCGCCGACCGTGGCTCGCGCCGCGCCCTGCGTCGGCGCGGTTCGCACGAAGTGCACCAGCCGCCCCAGCGGCGCGGTGACGCGGCGGGCGACCAGCTGGCTCACCACGATCAGAACCAGGACGCTGAGGAGCGCCGACAGCAGCATGGTTCTCACCACCGCGTTCGTCGCCGCGACGAGCGGCGAGGCGTCCGCCACCAGCACCACCACGGCGCCGCTCAAACCCTCGACCTGCCGGTAGGCCAGCAGGCACGGATAGCCGCAGTCGGCGTCGCTCACGCGGGGAGTCGCGCCGGCGGCCGGGGCCAGCGGCACCACGCGCCGCGCGGCCTCGATGACGGCGCCCTGCCGCGCGTCGAGCGAGCTGGCACGCACCTCCGCCGCGGGCGAGAGCGTCACGACCTCCGCGCCGACCACCGCGCTGAGGCTGGCGAGGATCCGGGAGTTGAGGGCGAAATCGCGCCACCCGACCGCCGAGGCCGAACTGATCAACTGCGATTCGAGGCGCGAGCGCAGCGCCGACGCGGTGACGCGCGCCCCGACGTAGGTCGTCGCGGCCATGGCCACCAGCGCCGCCGCCACCGTGGGCAGGACGATCCGGTACTGCAGCGGCAGCCGCGATGCGCGCACTACGTCACGACGGCTTGTGGCCGATGATGAGCGTGTGCGGGTTCGGCGGCGGCAGCGGCCTCATGTCGATGCCGGTGAACCCGGTGTCGGTCATCCAGCGGCTCATCTCGGTTTTGGCGTGCGCCGACCCGTGATTGCTCGTGAGCATCATGTTCAGCGCGAACGAGAGAGCGAAGGGCGGACTGTTTTTCCGGTCGTCGTCGAAGAACACATCGCTCACCACGACCAGGCCACCGGAGCCCATGGCGTCGAAGCTCTTCTTGAGCAGCAGCCGGCATTCCGCCTCGTGCTCGCGGTGCATCATTCCCGACAGCAGCGTGGCGTCGTAGCCCGTCCCGAACGGCGTCGTCAGATAGTTGCCGGGCAACGTCGACACTCGATCCGCACAGCCGTTGGCGTCGACGATCTCCTTCGTGATCTCCAGCACGCCCGGCAGATCGAGCACCGTCGAGGACAAGCCCGGTGTCTTCTGCACGAGCGCAATCGAATAGGTGCCGGGGCCTCCGCCCACGTCGAGCAGCCGCCGGCGGCCGCTGAAGTCCACCATCACCCCCAGGATCGAGCCCAGCCCTCGCGCGCGCTCGTGCATTGCGTAGATGAACGCGCGCGTCTTGGCCGTGTCGTCGCCCAGGATGCTTTCGGGATCGATCGAGGGCCGCCCCGTGCGCACGAGCGACGTGAGGCCGCCCCAGGCGGGATAGAGATCCTGCGCGTACTTGAGGCCGTTGGCGGCGTAGGCCGGCTGCCCGCGCACGAGATAGGCGGTCGTGGCCGGCGTGTTCTGGTAGTGCGTGCCGTCGCTCGTGAGCGTGCCGTCCGCGACGCACCACTCGAGCACCATGCGCAGCGGCTCGCGCTGGACGTTGCACACGGTCGACAGCGCGTCCGTCGTCGTATGCCCTTCGTGAATCTTGCTGAAGACGTCGAGCTCGCTCGCGGTGAAGAGCACCATCGAGGAGCGGTGGGCGAGAGCGAGCTGCTGGAGGTGTGCAGCGCTGGGAAGCGGGCCTGGCTGGGTCACGCCGTCATCTTGAACGGCCGCCGGAAGCCTGTCAATCTTGCGCATCGTGCATCCAACCGCAGTGATCGACATCGTCGGCCTCACTGGCGCCATGCTCGGAACCTCCACGCCGAATCTCGAGGCGCTGCGGCGCGCTGGATCGAGCGCGCCGGTTCGCGCCGTGCTGCCCGCGGTGACGTGCTCCGCGCAGGCCACCTACATCACCGGGCGCCTGCCCCGCGATCACGGCATCGTCGGCAACGGTTGGTACGTGCGGGACCTCGAGCAGGTGATGTTCTGGCGCCAGGCGGATCGCCTCGTGCAGGGCGAGAAGGTGTGGGACGCGGCACGACGGCGCGACCCCTCGTTCACGTGCGCGAAGATGTTCTGGTGGTTCAACATGTACAGCGCGGTCGAGTGGTCGGTGACGCCGCGCCCGATCTATCCCGCCGACGGCCGCAAGATTCCCGAGATCTATTCCTTCCCCTCTGACCTCGGCAGCCGGCTCGCCGCCACCCTCGGCCCGTTTCCGTTCTTCGACTTCTGGGGGCCGAACTCCGGCATCCGCTCGAGCGAATGGATTGCCGAGGCGTCGCTCACCGTCGATCGCTGGCACGCGCCGACGCTGCTCATGATCTATCTGCCGCACCTCGACTACGACCTGCAGCGTTTCGGCGCCAGCGGGCCCGAGGCGCAGGCGCAGATCAAGGCAATCGACGTCCTTGCCGGCCGCTTGATCGACACGCTGCGCGAGCGGGGGCGCCGCATCATCGTGCTGTCCGAGTACGGGCTCGCCGACGCCGGCCGCCCCGTGCACATCAACCGCGCGCTGCGCGACGCCGGATGGCTGACGGTTCGCGACGAGCTCGGCACTGATGCGTTCGATCCTGGCGCGAGCCGCGCCTTTGCGGTCGCCGATCACCAGGTGGCGCACGTGTACGTGCGTGACCCTGGCGACGTGGCTGCGGTGCGAAGCCTTATCGCACGGCTACCGGGGGTCGATCAGGTGCTCGACAGCGGCGGCATCCGCGCGCACGGCCTCGACCACGAGCGATCGGGCGAGCTCGTGGCCATCGCGGCGCCCGACGCGTGGTTCACGTACTACTACTGGCTCGACGATGCCCGCGCCCCGGATTACGCACGGACGGTGGACATCCATCGCAAGCCGGGGTACGACCCGGCGGAGCTGTTCCTCGATCCGCAGCTGTCGATGCCGAAGGTGCGGATCGCGGCGACGCTGGCGCGAAAAGCGCTCGGCTTCCGTTACCTGATGAACGTCATCCCGCTCGACGCGACGCTCGTCCGCGGCTCGCACGGCCGCATTCCAGCCGCGCTCGACCAGGGGCCGGTGCTTCTGTCGTCTGAACGCGGTGCCGTGGACGGCCCTATCGAACCGACGTCAGTGCACGACCTGATCCTGTCGCATCTCTTCAACTGATCAATCGCCCGGCACCCACCGTTGCAGGCCAAGGGTGAGCGGGAAACCGAGCACCGCGACGCCGGCCAGCCACGCCGACGACGGTTGGACGACGACGATGAAGACGGCGTCCACGATCGAGATGCCGGCGATGAGCGTCGGAATCAGCCAGCGGGCATTGCTGCCGGCCTTCTTGGCGACGACGGTGAGGCTGGCCACGTAGGCGAGCATGACGGCCGCGCCCATCCACGCCGCAACCGTGATCGACTGTGGAGCAGCCGCCATCAAATAGACGAGCGCGCGGCACGAGCCCATGATCAGAGGCGCAATGGTGCTGCCCTTGTGCCTGGCGTCGTAGGCGACAATCGCGGCCGCCAGCGCGAGCCCGCACACGAGCGCGAGCCGATGCGGCCACAGCAGAGCGAGACCGATGGCGAGGAGCGCGCCTCCAAGGACGAATGCCTCGCGGAGACCGACCTCGCCGCGCGGAATGGGCCGCTCGGGACGCACGCGCCGATCGAACGGTGCGTCGAAGGCATCGTTGAGGAACATGCCGCCGGTGTAGAACGCCGACGCCGAGAGCAGCAGCATCGCGACTGGCGCGCGACTGGCGAACGGCGAGAGCGAGTCGATCGACGTTCCGGCCACCACACCCGCGAGGACGTTCGACCAGACCGTCGGAAGATTCGACACGCGGGAGAGCAGCAGATACGCGCGCCATCGCGGGCGCTTCGAAGCCGTCTCGGCAGTCATCGATCAGCGCCTGGCCAGCCCTACAAAAACGGCGATTTCAGCCAATGAAATCGGGCCTCGAGGTGACTATAGGCGCCATCTTCGACCGCCCGAGGCGGCGGCCCGAAGATCGTTTATCCTGTCGAGGAGTCATGGCCATTCGACGCTGTCTGCGGCTCTGCGCGCTCGCCGTCCTGCTCTGGCCAGCCGGAACCGCGGCTCAAGAGTCTCACGTCTCCGTCAGCGTTGGCGAGGAGGGCGTGACGCTCAAGGCCGACAACGCGAGACTCCGCGACGTCCTGGCGGAGTGGGCGCGGGTGGGCGGCTTTCGCCTTCTCGATTACGACACGCTGGACACCCGAACCGTGACGTTGCAGCTCGAGAAGGTACCCGAGCGCGAGGCCCTCAACATCCTGCTTCGCGACATCGGTGGCTACGTGCTCGGCGCGCGCGGCGCGGGCGACAGCGGCCGTTCACAGTTTGGCAGTCTCCTGGTCGTCTCCGGTAGCGCCCCGTCGCCAAGACCGGGCGGCTTCGCCGCTGTTCCTCCCCCGCCGCCTGTCGTCCCGGCTGTCGCCGCGCTCGACACCGCGCGCGAGATCCAGGAAGAAGAGCCACAGATCGGGCTTCTGGGCGGCAACGGTCGTGTCACGGCCGCGCCGCCGATTTCAGGCTCCAACCCGGTCGACAGCCAGGGTGGGTTCGGGCCCGTGCTCGCAGACGTCGCGGGGCCTGATTCGACGCTGACACCGCTCGACCAGCGCCCCCCGACACCGCTCATGCGCCCCTTCTCCGGACCGGACGCTGCCAACCCGTTTGGCAGACCGTTGGGAGCCGCAACCCCCGGAACGATCGTCGGGACGCCGCCGCCACGCATCCTCTATCCGCCGGTGACGGAGCAGAACCTTGGCATGCCGCCGGGTGCCACCGCCGCGACCAGCGGCACCACGACCACGCCCAAGTGACCTCTCCACGGCGCGTCCCACCGCGTCCGCCGTTTCGCCTGGTGCGCCAGGCGGTGGCCACGGCAGCCATGGCCGCTGGTTCGATGGTGGCGGGGCTTGCCAGCCCGGGCGATGGGACGCTGTCAGCGTGGCAGGCGCCGGCGCCGCCCCCACCGCCCCGCTCACCCTTCTCCGGCCCTGCGCCAGCCCCCTCTCGGGCTGAACGCATCGGGCGCGACCTCGTGCGCATCGGGACCATCGTCGTCGACACCTCCAAGAAGGAGCTGACGGTAGGCGGGGTCGTCAACGACGTCAGCGTCCTGGAGTTTCTTGCCAACACGAAGGGCGGCTGGAAGGCCTACGAGAGCGCACTGGAGCTGGACACCAACGCGGTGAACTTCAACGTCGCCTGTTTGTTGATCGGTCTGGAAACCGAAGGAGCCGTAGTCTCCCGCTTTCAGTTCGACCCCCAGGCCCCGCAGGGGCATCCGGTGGAACTGTTCGTCGAATGGGACGAAGCCGGGAAACCACGCCGCGTACGAGCCGAGCAGCTGATTTACAACCGCGTCACGAAGCAGACGCTGAGCGAAGGGCCGTGGGTCTACACGGGCTCGGTCTTCCAGAGCGGCAACATCTACCTGGCGGAAACCGAAGGGACGCTCGTCGGCTTCATGCACACGACCGCGCCGATCATCGAGAGCCCCAGACCGAACGTGGGTGCCTGGGGCGACAGCACCATCAACCCCGAGCTCGGCCTCAAGCCAAGCACCGCGGTGAAGGTCATCGTTCGGGCGTTGCCTCGCGCCGCCCGCTAGCCCGGGCCAACCTGCAGCTCTCCCAAAAAGAAAAAGCGCGGACAGGTTTCCCTGTCCGCGCTCGAAGGCCCTGAGGATCTACCGCGTCTTAGCTGCGGGCCGTCATCCGACGGCGCACCAAGATGCCCGCGACGCCGAGGCCGAGCAGCGACATCGTCACCGGCTCGGGCACAACGCGTTCGGCGTTGATGTAGATCAGCTCGGTTTCCAGGATGTCGGCGGTGGGAAGCGTGATCACTCCGCCGTTCTTGTCGACCAGTTGGAGGCTGATGATATTCCACAGCCCGTTCCAGGCGGCGTGGGTGTTGCTGAACAGCGTAACCGGGCCGCCCGGCGCGACGATGCTTCCGATGAGGGTCGTCACCGACGGCCTGATGGCATTACCGTCCAGCGAGTTCAGGTTCGCGACCAGGTCGCCGATGTGCAGATTCACGGTGCCGCCATCCGCGATGTCCAGCACAGCGAACGTCAGCAGATTGGTGACCGGGAAATCGGCGGTCGTATCGGGGCCCGTCTGATTGATGACGCTGAACTGCCCGAAGCTTTCTTCCGGAATCAGTTCGAACCACTGAAACTGGCCGATCGGGATGAGCTCGGCCCTGGCCGACGACGCCACGAGCAGAACAGCCGCCACCGCCAGCACGATTCGGGTCATTGCTTTTCGCATACAGCCTCTCACTCTCCGTCCTGGATCCGCCGGGCCTTCATGACCAGCTTGGTGCCATCTCAACTGCAAATCAGGCGCCGCTTTCTGACTGGCCAAAACCCCTGAATATTTGAACGATTCCTTCAATTCGCGCTTGCTACGAGGTGCCGGAAGGCTTCTCAACCGTGGTCTTTTATCGCGCCAACGCGGAAGTCCTTCACCTCGAGCACTTTACAGAACTGCACAGTATTGCAGACGCCGCGATCGCCCGTGATCGCGGCGCCTGCCGGTCTTGTTACGGAACCACGATGATGCGCGAGCAGTTCATGCTCGCAAAGCCACCGAACTTCGCTCCGCTCAACCAGACGTAGTACGTCCCTGGCGTCGTTCCGGCCGGGATGCGCGTCACCACCTTCTTCGTGGTGCCCGACACGACCTGCACGAGGAGCGCTGCCGGAGAAACCGATGCCCCAGCCTTGCACTGAGCACCCAGGAAGAGCGTGACGTCAGCGGCCACCACGTTGTCGGCCGGCCATCCACCGCCGGTCACGGTGATCATGCCGTTGGCCTTCGACGTTCCAGGCGACGCCGACTGGTTCATGTCGATCTGGGCCTCAGCCACGTCGCAGGCGTCGCCGATGCCGTCGTGATCGCTGTCGGCCTGGTTGGGATTGGCGACCGCCGGGCAGTTGTCCTGGCTGTCGCAGATGCCGTCACCATCCGTATCCACGCAGCCGCCGCCGGTGGCGCGCTGGAGCACGAGAATCTGATACGCCTGATGCGACCACTGCTCCCAGTTACCGGGCGACGAGTTGCAGCCGAAGTAACCGTCGGTGCCATTGGTGGGCGGGACGCCGTCGTAGCACTGGTGGGAAAGGATCTCGTGCGCGTAATCGAAGTACTGCGACTGCGATTCGGCCGAGTAGAAGCCAACGCCACCCGCGCCAAAGCTGGCCGGCCGCGCGACGGCGGCCGTGACCTTGTGCTCCTGGCGGACGACGCAGGCCGGCGCGCTCGCGGCGGGCAGCGTGCCGAGGTCGGTCGGGCCGAGGTTGCCGGCGTTCGGCACCTGTCCCGAGATCCTGATCAGCTCCATACCCTTGAACGAGCTCCACAGGTAGTAGGCCCACGAGTTGCCCGGCCAGCTGTTGCCGAGGCTGTCGAGGTCCGTATAGCGATAGCGGTTGCGCAGCCACTCGATGTAGTGCTGGACTCCCGGCGTATTCAGGTTCGACCCGCCGAACAGCTGGATGTAGATGCCGGAGGCCGTCTGCTGCAGGGACGGCACATACGCCGCACGGCGATAACCATGACCGCGTTCAGTCGCGCTCAGGATGTTGCAGTTCCCGTTGTCCGAGTTCTGCCGCGCGTTGAGCTCGTAGGCGGTCTTCGTCAGCGCGAGCGCCGTGTCGATCTGCGTCACACGGGCCGCATCCGCAAACGGCTGGTCTGCGGCGAGCGCCGAGGTGTAGAACGTTTTGGCGGCAGCCAGGCCGGCCACGGCAAACTGCGTGGTCGACGAGTCTTCCGAGGAGTCGGTGGTGTAACCCCAGTAGCCCTGGTTGATGGCGTTGGGGTAGCCGGTGGAGGCCTTGTGCTGGGAACCCAGAATCCGGTCCACCAGCGCGTCCATCGCCTGCTTGATCGTCAGGAAGTCCGCGTTCGCCGGCGCCAGCACGCTCTTGTCGGGGCCGCCGCTCAGCGCATAGCTCGAAAGCGCGAACATGAACGCGCCGTCGCGGTATGAGTAGACGGTGGTTTCGTTGACCTGATCCAGGATGTACATGGCGGCAGTCCGCAGCCGCGCCTGGTCCGTGGGACTGGCGCCACTGTAGCCCTGCGGTGGATCGGAGGGCAGGCCGCTCGCGCGTTTTTCGAGCAGCGCCTCCATGACCAGGCCGGTGGCATCACCTGCTCCGCCGGTGAACCCGCCGTTGTTGGCGATCCATTCGATGCCGCGATCAATGGCGGTGGTCACATCGGTCTCGAAGGCAGTGATGGCACTGAGCTTCGCCGAGCCGAGCAGCACTGCTGATGCCACCAAAATACGAGCAAGCGTCACTTGTCGAAGAACCCGCATGAGCAACTCCTGGCGATTGGCCGGTTTGTAGCTACACCCCGACGACCGTTTGCCGTCGAACGGCGTCAAGCTGTGCAAAATGCGTGCAAGTCGCACAGCACTGGTTATTCTTCGAACTTTGCGCGTTTCGGTGGAAGGGGGGACGGATTAGTCCGCGCGCAGCGCGACAATAGGGGCGCAGTAGGGTGTCGAGGGAGAGATTTTGAAGTGGCGGTGGACCGGGGGGGAACGACCGCTAATTTCTGCTACAGCAACGACTTTGGCGACCGCTCGTTACCGCGCGGTTATCCGTGAGAGCTCGTCGTCGATGACCGCAGCGAAAGTGGCGTACGGTTTCGCGCCACTGACCATGCGCCCGTTGACAAAGGTCGTCGGAGTGGAGGTCAATCCCAGCGTGGCTGCAGCGTTGGAGGCAAGTCGTACAGCCTCTGCGTACTTGCCCGAGTCCAGGCAGGCCGCAAACCGCGCCGTCTCGGCTCCGACGTCCTTCGCGTACTGTTTCAGAGCCGACGTCTCGAGGGCGCGCTGGTTCGTGAACAGACGGTCGTGGTACTCCCAGAATCGCCCCTGATCTGACGCGCAGCGGGCGGCCTCGGCGGCCTGTGAGGCCCGCGGATGAAGCTGCGTGAGAGGGAAGTCCTTCCAGACCAACCGGACCCGGTCACCGTACTGCTCACGAATCCGGCGCAGCGTCGGGGCCAGCTGGCCGCAGAACGGGCACTGGAAGTCGGCGAATTCGACGACCGTCACCGGCGCGGTCGCTGGGCCCTCAGCCGGATCGTCGGGACCGACGTCGACCGTACGACGCGGCGGATCCAGATTGATACGAAGGGCCGGCTCTGACTTTCGGAGTGTCACGAGGAGTTCGGCCCGCGCCGCCGTCCTGCGCTCGTTCTCCAAGAGCTGCCGCAGGAACGGCGCCGCTTCAAGGAGCGTGCGGCTGCCAATCTCCTTCCCGATCTGGGCATAGGCCTCTGCAATTTCCTGTTCCGTCACGGGACGCATCAGCCGGGTCGTCGCCTCCAGTTCGAAGGCCGCACGCGTCAGGCTCCGCGCCTTGGCCGCGCGGTCGAGCAGGTATTCGTCGATGAGCAGGTCGAGAGCCGCACGTCGCGCGTCGTACAGGGCCTGCGCCACCTGCGCGTGCTGGGCCGGCGCGTCCGCATTCCAGCGGGCGTCCACTTCGGCGGTGGTGAAAACTCGATCCCCCACGCTGGCGGCGGCCGCAGCAGAACTCACGTCAGCCGGGGCAGGGCGTTGGGCGGCCAATGGTGCGGCGAGGACGCCAAGCGCGAGCAGCCAAACCAGCGTTCGCATGTCGCGGATCATACGCAAGAACGGACGCCGCCGATGCCCGTGCGATTTCGCGCACTTGTGGCCGGCGTGCGGTTCGCTATGATCGCGCGGAAGGGATCTCACATGACCACCTCATCGCCCGCGCGACCGCCTCTCTCCATCGATACGCCGGCACGCGACGCAGCCGCCCTCTCGAATGCCGTCGAAGACCTCTACGAGCGGCGACTGGACGTCGCGGTCGTCCGGCAGGCGTGGGGGGACGCGAGTCTCGCGGAGGTGGCCGCCTCGCTCGATGGCGGGACGCGCGATCCCGGCTGGAATCGGCCCAACGCGATGATGCCGCCCGAAGACATCCAGGTGCTGGGAACGGCGGCGACGCCGACGTACTCGACGCCGACCGGGCCCACGCTCGAGCGGTACATGCAGGACGCGAATTGGTACGACCGCGCGCCGCTCTTCGATGGCGATCCGACGGCGGCGGTCACCACGGCGCTTGCGCGTCACGCCGGGGGGCGCCCGGTCGAAGTGCTTCACGCGCCGGACGGCAAGCGCTTTTCACCATTCACGGTTCGACGGCTCGGCGACGGCAAGGGCATCGGCCTGCACCACGACCTGCACACGTCGCTCGAGATGTTCAAGGACATCGCGCCGGGCCTCGACCGCGGCACGCTGGTCAGCTGGGTCTTCACGCTGCAAGGTCCTGACAGCGGCGGCGAACTGTGTGTCTACAACTGCCCGCCGGACGCGCCGGACCCGCCAAAGATGCCGAACGGGTTTTCGTGGGACCTGGCGGGCGTCGAGAAACGCTTCGGCTCGGTCACCATCAAAACCGGCACGGGCGATCTGTTTCTGTTTGCGTCCGCCCGGCTGCTGCACCGCGTGGCCCCCGTTGCGGGACCACGCGCGCGGTTCACACTCGGTGGGTTTCTCGCCCTCGACGCGCGTCGTGAGCGAGTGCTGTTCTGGAGCTGACCGCGTCGCTCACCGGTTGAACGTGTAGGCGGAGCTGTCTGAATAGCCGGACAGGCTTATCGCCTCCACGACAGCGTCGTAGAGCCCGGGCCCAAGCTTTGTCACGATCGCACTGACGTCCACCGTGCACGTCCCGTCGGCAGCCGGGGACGGCTTGCCGATGTTCCGCGTCGTCACGAGCGCGTGGGTCTGCGTGTTGTAGATGTTGAGCACGTAGTAGGTGAGCGTCGCGTGATCGGCGGATGCATCGAAGAGCAGCTGCCAGGGGGTAGTGTCGGTTGAAGGGCCGGAGCCGGAGCCCGGGGTCGAGCCGGAGCCCGGGGTCGAACCGGAGTTCGGGGTCGAACCGGAGCTCGGCGTCGAGCCGGAGCTCGGCGTCGAGCCGGAACTCGGGGTCGAACCGGAGCTCGGCGTCGAACCGGAGCTCGGCGTCGAGCCAGGGTCCGATCCCCACGACGGCGACTGGCCCGGCGCGGAGGGTGACGGATCGCCGTTGGGTGTGACGACGGTGACGGTGATAAGGGCCGGCGAGGACTCCGTGACCGCTCCGTCGAAATCCGATGCAGCGGCGACGATCGAGTAGGCGCCAGCCGCGCTCGGAGTCCACGTCGCCTGATAAGGAGAGGTCGAGTCGCTGGCGATGGTGACGCCGTTGACACGGAAATCGACCCGGGCCACGAGGTCGTCGGGGTCGGAGGCCGAGGCGATGATCGCGACCGGGGTCCCCACAACAAAACTTTGTCCGGTCACGGGCGTGGAGAGCGAGACCTCCGGGGGCCGATTGGCGGGCACCGAGACGAGCGACAGCCGGTCGAATGCCGCTGCCGCGAGACCGCCCGAGGGCCCGCCCGTCACGACCAGACCCGCATACAGCTCGGCGCCAAGGGAGCTCGAAAAGGTGCCGACGGTTCTCCACGTGGCGCCGTCGAGCGAAAACGACACGGTCACCATCGACCCGCGCCGATCCAGTTGAAGCGTCACCGGCGCCGCCGCGGTCACGAGCCTGGACTGCGTGGGTGCTTGATCGGCCCCGGCCCGGCTCACGAGCACGAGGCCGGTCTCATCGACAACGAGGGCGGTCTCGGCCGATCCTGCCTCGAGCGAGGTGCGCAGCGCGATGCCGGCTTGCCGTCCGGCCCCTCCCTGCGACGCCACGACGCGCGCGGCCAACTTGACGTCGCCGCGCACGCGCGCATAGATGAAACGAAGTCCGTCCCCCGCCCCGGTGAAACCCGTGCCCGTGCTCGTGGCGACGAAGCTTCCGTTCGCATACGAAGCGCTCCCCATTGGAGGGGGATTTCCCACGTCGCTTGACGCCCAGCCTGAAGGCAGCGTCGGCGTGGTGGTCGAGACGGACATGCCCGACACCGTGGCGGTCGCGAGCGATGTGGAGACGCGGCTGCTCACGACGATTCCGACATAGGCGGTCGCCGGCAAGGCAATCGCCTGGGTGGCCACCACACTCCACTGCGACCCGTCGCTCGAAACCGACGCGGTGATGGCGGAGCCTATCCGCTCGAGGCGCATCCAGGCGCCGCTGGGAGTAGAGATTGAACCGGTGGTGCCGCCGGTCACCGAACGGGTTCGAAAGCTCAGACCGGCGCTGCTCATGAGGATGGCGCCGTGGCGGGCGCCCCCCGACAGCGACTCGCGAATCATGAGCCCGGCCTCGACCGTCGACGTCCCCGTCAGCGTCTGCAGCCGCGTGACCACGACGCCATCACCGGTGAGCCTTTGGTAGAGGAACGAAAACTGGTCTGACGTTCCGCCAATGCCGAGCCCGGCGCCGCTGATTGTGAACACCGGGCACGCAGAAACAGAAGCGAGGCAGGCAGCTTCCGAGGCCGAGCCTCGCACTGTGGGAGCGCCGACATCGGCAGCCGTCCAGGAGCCCGTTGGGCTTCCTGGGTTGAGTGGGTTGACTGCGGCCTCGAACGGTTTGTCGGAAACGGCGACAGCGAAGAGGGATACGAGGGCGACCGCGACGACGCGAAGACAGGGACGAATAGACTTATACACCGTGCCGCCTTTAGGCACCTTCGGTGCCAATCTATGCATTAGCGGCTAAACCGTAGAGCACCTGATGCTTAGCGTCTCGCCTGGGAATTCTCCCGGGGCCTGGACCGCCAAGAGACCGGCATGTAGTTACACGCCTGAGCTGATCAGAATCCGTTCAGTCCTGGCCCTGTAAGGCACCGCACAAGGCGACTTCGGTTGCGGCGGCCGCGAACAAAAGGCGCCGGGGAAACGAGCGAACCAGGCCGAATTCCTCGTGAATACGGCGTTAGTCTCCCTCTGTGGCGTGCGCGATGCCACGCACGGCTGGGAAGTGTTGCGCGTCCCTTGGACGGGGTGCCAATTCGCCGACGCCCCTGGCCGGATTCCCGACAATTCCAGTTCAGATCAGGTCTTCCGATTGCTCTTTTGCGGACGACCGATGATGTCAGGGTCACCTTTCGTACGAACGCTGGGCATACTGCTGGTCGCAGCGACCTTCGCCGAGCGGTCCGCTTGGGCCCAGACCCAGACGGCCGGTGACGAGGCGATCGCGGCGGACACTCGCCAGCCTCAGTGGACCGCGCGGCCACCCTTCAGCGAGACCCAGATTTACGTGCTGCCCAAAGGGGTGGCGGCCTTCGTGTTCGACCTGAGGCCGACGATGCGGGCCGACGGCCCGACCGTGACTGACAGCGCGTACCGGGCGGAGTTCGGGCTGCCAGCCCGCTTCCAGCTCGGACTGCGCGCCACCGGACGAACCAACGGCCGTGCCCGGACGGTCGGCAACATCGATGCGCAGGCGCTCGAGGTGCGATGGGGGCTGGCGAAATGGGGGCGCGCCTTTGGCAACCCCACCATTCAAGCCGGTTGGACCGAAGCGAGCCGGGGCCCCGACGTCGGCGAGGTCAAACTGCTGCTCGGCGGCGGCATCGCCCGCGCCTGGCGCTGGGGCAGCAACATCGGTTGGACGCAGGAGGCCAGCGGCGAGAGAGCAATCGATCGAACGCTGACCGCCGGCGTCAGCTATACGGCAGGAGCGATTGCGTCAGTTGGCGTCGAGACGCGGCTCGCACTGGCCGATCGGCTCACCGCGGAAGGCGGCCCGCGCACTCCGATGGCTCGCGAGTTCCTGACCGGCCCGAGCCTGCAAATCCGGCCGGTGCGCCGGCTGTATCTCGACGTCGCCGCGCTCTTCGACGCCAGGGACACCTCTCGATCCAGAACCGCCCTCGTCGCCGGCTGGGAGTTCTAAGAAAGGCTTCGGGCTTCGGCCGGAGGCAAAAAAGAAAAGGCCCAACACCTTTCGGTATTGGGCCTCGAAAAATACTCCCGGCAGCGACCTACTCTCCCATGCACCTACGCACACAGTACCATCGGCGGTGGCAGGCTTAACGACCGTGTTCGGAATGGGAACGGGTGGGACCCTGCCCCTATGACCACCGGGAAACTCAATCTCACTTGCCTGGGGTTCGACAGGGTGGAGCGTAGCTATCAGCCGCGCCTCATCGCCCTATCGATCGTCCCAGGACATTTCAAAGAGCCGGACCCTCGCGAGCCCTGAACGGATCTTACCCGACAACTGAACACCCTGCAAACGGTAGCCCTTCGCAATCACTGACATGCATTGCTGAAGAGAGAAAATATGGTCAAGCCGCACGGCTCATTAGTACCAGTTAGCTCAACACATCGCTGTGCTTCCACACCTGGCCTATCAACCTGGTCGTCTACCAGGAGCCTTCAGAGGGATTACTCCCTGGGAGATCTCATCTCGTGGAGGGTTTCACGCTTAGAT
>Ga0207648_10000744_pt1 | contig 36578 bp, 26 predicted proteins | sample KBSMisM32_FD_184310 | JGI IMG/M metagenome (GOLD analysis project Ga0207648, IMG submission 184310) | Miscanthus rhizosphere microbial communities from Kellogg Biological Station, Michigan, USA - KBS Miscanthus M3-2 (SPAdes) (version 2) | ecosystem: Host-associated > Plants > Roots >... | reverse complement strand
TCAAGTCCAGCATCAAACTCGGCAAGATGCTTTTCGATGGTTTGCTTCGTAACCTTGACGCCGAAATCGGCGGGCAGGTCGCTCCGTTGATGCCCGTTCATTATTGCAAGCACCCCCTCACCGGTAACCGGCCGGTAGTGAATCATGTCGATGAAATGATCGGCATGGTCGACAGACTCCGCCGATATTCTGTTGTATTGGTTGAAGTCCCAGAAATCATGAATCTGTGCGATTCTGCGTTTGAGCTCGAACTGCAGCTTCGATGAAGTATGTCCAACAGGGCCATCGTAGCGACGCATGTAGTGAAGCCAATAATGAATCGGTGCGAAGTAAACCTCGACTTCCACGCCGCGCGACTTGGCTAGCCGGACCATCTCGGCGAAAGCGGCGATCTCCGCCTCGTCGATCTCGATGCCGATTAGCTGATAAGCGCCCGATAGATACATCAGAAAGTTTTTCTTATAGATTTCGTAGGGTGCGTCCGGAATACGGTGGAAGCCGTCGCCACGGTCGAATACCATCTTTTCGACAAGCTGTGTGCGCTTAAACCAGATGGTCTGCAGAGAAGCGATAATTGCGGAGCGGGAAAAGGTGGTAAAAACAATATCGTCCAATGTCCGAGATGACCGGTCCAGGCGGTCATAGACGAAATCGGATGGTGGTATTCGAGAGTTGTGGAAACTCTCGAAGTTCACGTCGATGTAAAGCTTCGATATGGTGGGGCACTGGTCCAGAAACGTCTTTACGTAAGCGTACTGTTCGATCGCGTTCGATCCAACGATCCCCCCGTTGTAAAGCTTTTTTCCCTCGACTGGATATGTAGGCGGGTCGATGCCCCATACTACGCTGGACATCCCTGTAATTATTGCGTCCGGGCAGGCCTTGAGCAAATCGTAGGCCTTCACCATCCGGACCGAATTTATGCGGGCGGTTTTCTTCGCGTAATAGCCGTTCAGCAGATCAGGCCATATGCCATACGGATTGATCAGCACATTGAAGCAAACCACGAAGCCACAGATAACCAGGGTTCCGACGGCAACGAAAACGAAATACTTCTTGTTGCTAAACCGCGCCATGCGATGAACTCAGGTTGTTGAAAGCTTTTCGTTCACGAGCATCTGTAGTTCCCCGATATTCTGAAGATTAACTACCTCCGACGACTGGAAGCGAATTCCGAACGCCTTTTCTACGGCACAAAGAACCGCCACGTGATTGAGTGAATCCCACCCGGGAACCTCATAGGCTAGCGTCTCCTCGTTGATGTCCCAATCATCAAGCTGCAGAGTCTTTAGAATTGTCGCTTTCAGACGGTCTGAAATCATTTTTCCATACCTGTGTAATGATGCTATGGGACGATCACTATGCCCTACAGTCGATTTTTGATCCGATGACGGTGCCATGGCCGTTAGGCTGATTGCACTACAGGCTGGACAATCGCCGCAGACTATCGCAACTCGCCGGCGGAAGGCACACAGAGGTGTGACAATTCGCGGAATCCATCATAGCTTGGCAGGGACTTTTTGTTGACAATGGTGCACAGTTTACGACCCCGCTGCCCCGATATCAAGATAGTCTCCGCACCGGCCTGGCAATAAAGCAAATCCTCTATTCCAGATTACTCCGCTCTCGCCACCACGAAGGACGCTCACAACGCTACGAGTGAACGGACGTGAACATAATACATATCCGCGCTTCCAATGCAGCATTGCGCGCAACGTTTTGGTCGCCCCGAAAACGGCGTAGTTGAAATCTATTGATACTCACAGAACGGGCAAAAAGTAAATATTTCAATATGCTTAAAACTGAAAGAAGCGACCGTGAGCCAACGAGGGCGATGCGGCTGGTGGAATAGTGAGCTAATAAGAAATAGCCCGTATATACGATCGGGCAAAATATAAACAGAAATTCTAAGGAGTTAAATAACATTTAGATGAGACGGGCGCCCCTATGTTAGGCCGACCGTGGTCGTTACCGCATGAGTTACTGTCGCTGCGCTGGAGGCGCATACCGCGCACAGGAAGCGGAGGAAATTGCCGAACCTTGGCAATTCAGGGCTTTATTATGATGCCTTGTCCGGTCGGCAACGCAAGGATTTCCACCCCCTTGCCCACTGCAAATTTATCGAATCCGCGCTTTTGCTCTTCGTAGCTCACGAATCCGTAATCGTCAAGTAGCATAACCGCGCCCGGCGCCATCCTGTCCCAGAAATGCTCCGCGGCGGCGACTTCAGGCAACACACAGTTCATATCGATCGAGATGAACGCGACCTTGTCAATTTTCACTTGGTTCAGCGTTTCAGGAACGGTGCCCCTGACAACGTGCACGCGATTGTAGGCCGCGAAGTGCTGCTTCACAAAATCGTAGCAGTCGGTGAAATAATGCTTGAAATGATCGAGCTTTTGCTGGTTGGCCAGTTCACCCTGGGTCAGGTGTCTCTCGTCAAGACCGGCATAGGTATCGAACAAGTAAAAATGCTTGTTTAGACGCGGCCAGTCCACGTAATTAAGAATGGCGGTCGACAGGAAGCCCCGCCATACGCCGCACTCTACAAAATCCCCCTCTAATTTCGCGCCGCAACTGGCCGCCCACAGTGCCACGTGCAGCCGCCAGAACATCTTGTGATCGTGCCCCAGCGCCTCGTAGCCCAGATTGTAGGCGCGCACGTAGCGAGGATCGCGCATGAAATCGTGGTTGTGAATAATGCGCGGATCAGTATGCAGCCCGTCGTACGCGAATACCTCAGTATAAATTTCAGCAGCCCGCGGCTGGGTTTTGGATGAGACCGCGCTATAAGCGCCAAACCAGGTTCGTAACGTTTGTAATTCACTTTCTGAATTCTCGGTCGCTTGCTTCACATTGGCCAAGATTGCTTGTTCGGAGTGATATCGCTCCAAAGTCATCGCGGTATAGCCAAGATAGGCGAGTGCTTGGCGGGCCAATTTTTTCAAAGCTATTTTCATCGATTTAATATATCAGGCGGTGCGATCATGCAGGAAGAATGATGCGCCATTAAATCCATAGGTAAAAAACAACGAAGAGGTGTACCTGTCCTGCTTTTCCAGAAACTCCTGAAATGCCTTGCGTTCACCATAATTGGGGCTGGCCTTGTTACAGTTCCAGTCATCGAACATCAGCACGCAGCCGTCCTGAAAAACGTTATTACTGTGGAGCGCCCACAGCACTTCGACTGTCGACTGGTAGAGATCACAGTCGATATGAACTATCGCGGTCTTGACGTTCAGGGGTTGCTTAAGAGTTTCCGAATAAAAGCCCCGATGGGTATGTATGCGCTCGCCGGATATGACCCCGCTCAAACGGTCGCGAACATGCACGTCGATCGTTGAACCGAGTTCAGTGACGAAATCATCAGTGAAGCGCATTTTGTTGGACCATATATCGCGTCCACCAATTTCATAGCTGTTGATATCTACCGCTGAAGTATATTCGGGCAGGCCGTCAAAAGAGTCGAATAGATGGATGTCTGCCGGGTTCATCAGATCGCGCATGGTTTCGCAGAAGATTCGCGCTGACCAGCCCGCAAGTACGCCGAATTCCAGCACGTCGCCAACTACCCCGGCGATCGACACGTATTCCAGGCATCTGCGCACCGCTTCCCGGTGGATCGTCTCCGCGCGTTGTGGGTCGTGAAAGATGTAGCAGTGTTTAGTCAGGTCACGCTTCTTTTCAGTTGCAATGACTTGTTCTAAGTGTGACAGGGCGTTTCGATTGCCAGGATCTAGCTCAAGTGCGCGTACTAGCAGCCGCTTGCCTTGCGCGGTATCGCCAAGCTCAAGAGTTTTGCCCGCCTCGGTTAAATAGACGGAAGACATGACTTGCATCTGATTCTTCGCCGGGCCGTACTGATGGATCAGCGCCAAGGCTTTACGGTAGCGACCGAATGCCTGATCGAAGTTCCCCGAATCTTGCGCTGATTTGCCGAGAAGATAATGGTGCTCGGCGTTCAGCGAGTCGTCGTTTATTACCTGTGCGTCTTCAAACAGCCGGAATTTATTGTCTGACGGTTGTTTTGCCGGAGCAGGAGTTTCGACGGGACTCGCGTTTTGCTCTAAGGGCTGTAATAACTGCGATTCAGGGGCGAGCCTCGGGCCTTGATTTGGGAACACCCTACGTATAACGCGGCGGCTGAGTTCGTGCGCGAGCTGGCGTCCGGAAATTCCAGCCAGACCACCCGACGGGATGGATTTACCTGGAGCGACGGTTTGACCGGTATTGTCGATCGCACCACTTGCTTCGACGGATACATTCTCAATCGCCTGGGCGACCTGACCAGAAATGGCGGCGTGGGCAGTAGCTAACTCAAGCGGCAAACTAAACGGACGGCTTGAACGCTTACGCATCACAACGTTTATTAGAAAGCTCGGTATTTGCTCAAATTTGTTATCCGACGATTTGTTGCTGGTTTGGGCGGGTGTTTCCGCGTTCCGGACATCGATTCCCGATTCCGCTAAATTGCTTGTGCCTGAGGGTGTGTACCAGCGGTCGACTATCTCATAGTCGTTTGACTGAGCCAGATCATTAAATAGGGTTAGGTGATAACAGAAATAGCCGTGATTCACGTAACCGGTGCTTGGTAGCTGGTGCATTGCAATGCCGCCGACGGCCAATGCATCATGCACCACCCGAAAGCAGTTGAACTGATTGATAATATGCTCGGTGGTGCCGAAGTTGAGGACGACGTCGAAGTGCTCACGATAGTGCGAAGGCACTGTCTCCCTATTAAGATCAAAGATTTCAGTCTTGAGGGCGGGACAAACGTCATAGGAAGTGTAGCGAATATCGGTAAGGTCAAGTAGTTCCGACAAATATGCGGTTCGCTCGCCGGGACGCGGGGTAGAAAAATAAGCGATCCGCTCCGCTTCCGCGGCCAATTTCTGCGGGTCTTGCGGATGGGCATGTTTTTTCAAAAACTCATTTATCGCATCTTGAGTCGCGGCCAATAAACACTGCGACCCGATATCAAGGACTGCCAAACCGGGTTTGTTCAAATAGCCCTTGTTTGAAAGATAGGTGGCATAAGCCATTCCGAAACCCACACTAATTTCTCCCGTTATATTTCAGAAAAACCGATTTACTTGGCATGACTCGTTTGACCATGGCGCGCGTCGCCGCCGGATTTCTATCCACAGGCAGGCTGCCGGCGAAACAATGTCTCGAAATTACGCTCGAGAAATACGTTGCTGGGGCGACCGTTGCCGAACATGTTGTTACGGCTCATTACCTCGTTCCACGCCAACATTCCGGGGGTACTCTGCTCGGCGCCGAGTGTACCATCCTCAAGTCGGGTAAGCATCTCAATAACATTTTCCAGAATTTCGTCGGAAGTGTTATTGCATGGTGTAATTCCCGCGCTACTCAGCGCGCGTATATTGAACACTTTCGAGCGAATTGGCTCGGTAACGAGTTCATCAAGACGCAGATAACGGTTCTCTTGTGCCGCCCAAAACGGCTTAAGTGTGAATAAAACCCGGTTATTCCAGAGTTGGGAGAAGTTCGACAGACAATTGACGAGCAGGCAGGGGACACCGAAGCTTATTACGGCATTGGTCAATCCGGATGTTGTGCCAATAAAAAAACGGCATGCGCCAGATAGAAAAACATCCATCCAGTCGCTTTTTGCCGCCGTATGCGGATAATCGATAACGCCATGCATTGGCGGTAGAGGCGACATCGACGCGTCGCCCATTCGTACAACCCAGCCTCCGCGGCGGACAATTTCCTGAATCGCCGGGAGATAGTCGAGTATTGAGGCATTACGATGCGTTTGTATCGAGCCACCGCCTTCGCGGTGATATCCACCTTCGCGTGCATGCAGGCATACGAACCACGCATTTCGTGGCATCCCCAGTGAAGCAAGTTTGGCGCGCCCGCGTTCGAGTTCTAGTGCGGATAGCGCCAAAAGAGGCTCCCTCTTTTGCTGATCCCAGGCGATGTGGGCACGCGCGCCCACGTCCGGCCAAAATTCTACGTTGCCATTGTCGTGCAAAAATGCGTTGAAGCAGTCCCCTACGAACCGTTGATACGGAAACAGCGCGTCGACCAATTTGCCGTCTGATACAACATGAAATTGCTGTCGCCACGCCTTGAGATATGCATGGTTTGATACCTTTTGCCTGGGGGCAAGCAACAGCAGATTCGCCTGCGGTCGCCAACCCAGCGCTTGAATCTTGAGGTAAGTATCGAGCATTGCGATATGCCCAATTTGGGTGACCCACTCATAGGGCAGAATACGTACTGGCAAATTAGGATCAAGCTTGAATTTCTTCGTGACAATTTGATTCAGCTTCGCCGGGAACGTAAATTCCTTTTCAATCTGCCTCTGAATTGTTAGTGCGTTGCCCCACAAACGGGCCGCTTTCGTGCCGACGCCCACATGAAAGGTACGCTCGCCGGTATAGTTGTAGGCGTCATAAAGCATGAACTCGCGTCGAGCCTGAAGGTCGAGCGCGGAAGGTTTATATTTTGCCCGGTTGTACAGCGCAGCTACATTCTGATGTGGCATGCTAAAGGCCGGATCGATTCCGATTGCTTTTCTTAACAATTCGACGGCCGCTTCCTCCTCCCCCTCCAAGAGGTCTAGATGCGCAAGGTTAATCATTGCCTGAGCCCAATCGGGTGCCAACTGCAGAGCGGTTTTATAATGTGTTATCGCTGCGTCATTCTCTTCGAGGTTTGAATAGGCATGCGCAAGATAAAAATGCGCGTCGGCGGAGTCATAGCCTTTGTCGATAGCCATCCGAAGATCGCCAATTGCAGCCTCATTGTTGCTCATGATCACATGAGCGTGGCCACGCAAGTAGTAAGATTCCGCCAGGTAATCGGTCGCCTTAGCGTATGACAAAGAGCGGTTGATAACCCGGCTTAAATAAAACCGGCATTTGTCATACTCAGAGTCAAATAGCGCTTTCCTGGCGCTCGCAAAATCCCGTTTTATCAGGAGCGTTAACCACTCATCTCGCGAGTGCGTCTCCATCTGATGTCGCAGCATACGCCGATGCCTTGGGAATCTCCTGAGGAAAAATAAAATTAGCAGATCGATATATGCGATTTCAATCGCAACTACATATCCTGCCGCGCGCTTGACCCATGCGGGGATCAATCGCCGGTAGCGCTGAGGGACGACACGTCTTGCGGTGTCAAGGAGGAAACTGCGCGACTTGCGTGAAGGCATTTCCGAACAATTATACCGCGAGGTGCGAGCTGCGGCGGGGCAGGTTCGTTATCGCTGACCGTTACGTCCGTAGGCCGTCATTTAAAATTCCCGTGCCAGCGGAATAGCCTTTGGTGATTTCCCGTAATGGTTTGTTAGAATACTGTATTAGCAACTTACTTACTGCGTGAGGATCCACTACTGTGATACGTCGATGAATAGTTCAGTAGGCAATTCATCCGCGCTAAAGGCGATTCGAGAGATTGCTAAAAACGCCGAGAAAATAGTCTTCGTGTCGGGGAATTTTAATGTAGTTCACCCCGGGCATTTGAGACTGTTGCAGTTTGCTGCGGAGTGCGGCGACTTTCTGGTTGTCGGCGTCAGTCATGACGGAGTGGCTGGCGCGACCCTGCCAGAATTGATGCGGCTCGAAGGCGTAAAAGCCATTTCTTTCGTCGATTATGCATTTATTCTGCGCGAACCCCCGGAAGGATTTGTTTCTGCGTTGCGTCCGGCGCTGGTTGTAAAAGGCAAGGAACATGAAGGGCGGAACAATCCGGAGCAATCAATCGTCGAAAGCTACGGGGGTAAGCTCCTATTCAGTTCTGGCGAGGTGCGCTTCTCCTCGCTTGAATTGCTGCGCAACGAATATTTCGAACCCAATTTCTCAAACATAAAGAAACCGGTCGATTTCGCCAATCGTCACGGTTTTACCGTCGCAGGACTTAGAGCTCAACTTGGCCGGTTCAATGGGTTGCGAGTGATGGTTATTGGGGATCTAATCATCGATGAGTATATTAATTGCGACGCGCTGGGGATGTCTCAGGAAGACCCCACTCTCGTGGTTACGCCGATCGAAAGCAAGCAATTTGTGGGTGGCGCCGGCATCGTTGCTGCGCACGCCCAAGGTCTTGGGGCGGATACCAATTACTTGACTGTCGCTGGAATCGATGATGCAGCAACGTTTGCCACAAATACACTCGCATCGTACGGCGTAAAGTGCACGATTATTGCCGACGATAGCCGGCCCACGACGTTGAAGCAGCGATACCGCTCGGCCGGGAAAACTTTACTGCGTGTTAGTCACTTGCGCCAGCACGAAATCCGCCCCGATATTGCAATAAGAATCCAGGAAGCCGTAGAGAAGCGCATTCGAAAAACCGATTTGATCATCTTTGCTGATTTTAATTACGGCTGCCTGCCGCAAGGCCTGGTGGATTACATAATCCAACTCGGGACTCAACAAGGCATTCCCATGGTGGCAGATAGTCAGGCTTCTTCGCAGATGAGCAATGTCTCGCGATTCAAAGGAATGAAATTACTGACGCCGACGGAACGTGAGGCGCGTCTTGCCTTGCGTGATGCCAACTCCGGGCTGGTCGTTATCGCTGAGAAATTACGCGAACAAGCACACGCAGAGAATGTCGTAGTAACGTTGGGATCAGAGGGATTACTGCTTCATGCGAAAAACTCGGCGGAATGGATTACCGACCGGTTGCCAGCCTTCAACACCGCTCCAAAAGATTCGGCGGGGGCTGGTGATTGCCTGTTGACCTGTACCGCAATGGCTCTTTGTACGGGGGTTGACATCTGGCAAAGCGTTTATCTCGGATCAATCGCGGCGGCCTGCCAGGTCGCTCGCGTGGGAAATACTCCGTTGACACAAGCGGAGTTGATTTCCGAAATTGACTATCTCTAGGGTAATGCGGGCACTGTTGCTTGCCGCCCAACTTGGTATGCGGTTGCGTCCGCTAACCGAGTCTGCGAAGCGGTAAGTCACATTGGATAGTGATCCTCCCGACTCGGCGGCTCACGTTATTATCCAATCAGCAGGTACTGCGGCGCCGCCGGCGACCACTCCGCCGCTGGCGATCGCCGTGCCGTCCATGTTCCACTCGGCCACGGCCCCGGAAGTATGGCGCCACAGGATGTCGCTTTTGCCGTCGCCATTGAAGTCTGCAACACCGGCAACTTGCCAAGCCGTGGGAATCGAAACGACCGCGCCCGCGCTGACGAGCGTTTGTCCGTCCATATGCCACATCGAGAGTTGACCACTCGTGTGGTGCCACAGGATGTCGCTCTTGCCGTCACCGCCGAAATCGCCGACACCTGCGACCTGCCAGTCAGTGGGTACCGTACCGCCGCCGGCAACAAGTCCGCCACTGGCGATCGCCGTGCCGTCCATGTTCCACTCGGCCACGGCCCCGGAAGTATGGCGCCACAGGATGTCGCTTTTGCCGTCGCCGTTGAAGTCTGCAACACCGGCAACTTGCCAAGCCGTGGGAATCGAAACGACCGCGCCCGCGCTGACGAGCGTTTGTCCGTCCATTTGCCACATCGAGAGTTGACCACTCGTGTGGTGCCACAGGATGTCGCTCTTGCCGTCACCGCCGAAATCGCCGACACCTGCGACCTGCCAGTCAGCGGGTACCGTACCGCCGCCGGCAACAAGTCCGCCACTGGCGATCGCCGTGCCGTCCATGTTCCATTCGGCCACGGCCCCGGAAGTATGGCGCCACAGGATGTCGCTTTTGCCGTCGCCATTGAAGTCCGCCACACCGCCAATTTGCCAAGCCGGAGGAATCGAAACGACCGCGCCCGCGCTGACGAGCGTTTGTCCGTCCATTTGCCATATCGAAAGTTGGCCATTCACGTTGTGCCACAGAATGTCGCTCTTGCCATCGCCGCCAAAATCATTTTTTGGCATCGCCAGCGCTAACGTATTGTCATCAAACTGCAGCCGCTCGATCGAGCTGAAATTGTCGGTTCCATCTGGTCCGCTAACGGTGCCGGACGTCCCCACCCTCGTGATCGTGTAGCTCGACATCAGTCCGCTGAAGCGCGCAATATCGAGCCCGGCACCGCCATCCAGAAAATCGTTGCCCACATTGCCGTTTAACGTGTCATTGCCGTCATTGCCGTAGAGAATATCGTCGCCCGGAGTTCCTGCCAGCGCATCATTGCCGCTGCCACCACGAATGATGTTGGCCCCCACCGTTGGCGCCTGCGTAGTCAGCAGAATGGGCTCGTAATTACTCACAGCGCCAGAATTGTCGTAAGCGCGCACCAACAAGGCGTCACTACCGCCGATACTCGTACCACCATGTAACCAAACAGTGGCTAAATCCGCCGCCGAAACTACGATCGTATGCCCAATGTCTGAAACAGGGGTCGCTCCGTTTACCCAGAAGTAACTGGTGCCTGCGTTCTGCGTGTTATCAAAAAACTCATACTGCGTGATGAACCCGCCGAGGTCAGGGTCGGTCGCAGTGAACATCGAAGAAAAGCGCGCCCATCCGTTTTGATCGACGGACGAAGCTAAAGGCGTGACGGTCGGGGCAGTCATGGGCTATAACACTCCAGCGGTAATGTGGGTTCGGAGAATCGTTGCAGGGACGGGTACATAGCGAATGGTATTTTTTGATTATTGCGCAGCCCGCACCGAGACTCGTAGGAAGTTAGTCGCTTGCGAGCGAAAAATCTGTAAGTTCGCGCATGAACTTTTTGTAGGACGAAATCCTGAATTTACATTCGGTTCCGAGCATAGTGCGCTCGCGCGCTGTGCGGCTATTTTATCCTTAACGGACCTCAATTGGGCCGCCCACGAGTGTGCGGTAATGCACACAGCGGCGCTCAAACAGTGCTGAGTGGGATTTTCAAAGAGCGCTTCCGACCACTGTGCTCACAGTCCAGGCGCATCGCGATGCCGCCACTGTAGTTAAGGCTGAAACTGGAACTGGAAGCTCAGTGACGAAGTAAGTGCCATTGCCGCTAAACGAATTTCGCAATGGCGGAATCTAGGTGGCGTTTAGGATCCAATCAGTTGATACAGGAGTGCCGTTGTTGACGACGCCGCCTTGGGCCATCGTTTGACCGTTCATGTTCCACTCGGCAACCAACCCATTATCATTGCGCCACAGGATGTCGCTCTTATCGTCGCCGTTGAAATCCGCAACGCCTGCGAGGTGCCAATCGGCGGAAACCGCAGCACCGCCGACGGCTACGCCGGCGCTGAGAAGAGTTGACCCGTCCATCTGCCAAATCGCCAGTTGACCATTTGTGCTTTGCCACAAGATATCGTTCTTGCCGTCGCCACCAAAATCTCCGACTCCCGCAATCTGCCAATCAGAAGTTACTGCAGCGCCGCCGGCGACCGCTCCACCGCTGGCTAACGCCATGCCGTTCATGTTCCACTCCGCTACCATCCCAGAACTATGACGCCACAAGATGTCGCTTTTGCCGTCGCCATCGAAGTCCGCAACGGCGGCAATTTGCCAAGCCGTGGGAATCGAAACCACCGCGCCCGCGCTGAGAAGCGTTGACCCGTCCATTTGCCACATGGAAAGTTGGCCATTGGTGTTGTGCCAAAGGATGTCGCTCTTGCCATCACCGCCGAAATCGCCGACGCCTGCGATCTGCCAGTCGGAAGATACCGCAGCGCCGCCCGCGACGAGTCCTGCGCTGGCAATCGCTGTGCCGTTCATGTTCCACTCGGCTACTGCCCCCGAATTATTGCGCCATAAGATATCGGTTGTGCCGTCGCCATTGAAATCTGTAATCGTTGCGATGTGCCAATCGGCGGAAACCTGAGCACCGCCGGCGATCGCGTCGGCACTAGTGAGGGTTGCCCCATTCATTTGCCAAAGCGCAAGCTGGCCCCTCGCGTTGTGCCACAGGATGTCACTATGGCCGTCGCCATTGAAATCGTTCTTCGACACCACGAACGATAAACTCTGGTCATCAAATTGCAGTCGCTCGACGGAACTGAAATTGTCGCTTCCGTCAGGACCAGTCACCGTGCCCAATGTACCCGTGTGCGTAATCGTATAGCTCGACATCAGCCCGCTGAATAGGGCCGTATCGAGCGCGAAGCCCCCGATAAGAGTGTCGTTACCCAGTCCGCCCGTTAGCATATTGGGAGCACTGTTGCCGGTGATTACATTGTCAAGACCATCGCCTGTAGCGTTTACGGGATCACTGCCAAAGAGCGTCACATTCTCGAGGTGAGATCCAACGGTAAGTAAGTAACCGAATGAGGTCGCGACCGTGTCGGTGCCTTCGCCAGGATTTTCAACCACTGTGTCGGCGGCGTTGTTCAGCACATAGATATCGTCGCCCAGCCCGCCGGTAAGAGTATCAATGCCTGTGTTGCTCGTGAGCACGTTATCTAACGCATTGCCCGTCGCCGTCAGGCCCGCACTGCCCGTCAATGTCACGTTTTCCAGATTGGTTCCCACCAGCGTATAGCTGAACCCCGCAACGACGGTATCCACGCCTTCGCCGAGGTTCTCCGTAACCACATCGCCTGCGTTGTTCAGAAAATAGGTGTCGTTGCCGAGACCGCCGGCGAGCGTGTCGACGCCAGAATTGCTGATCAACGTGTTGTCCAAATTGTTGCCGGTGCCGCTCAGATTTAAGCTGCCGGTCAGCGTCAGGTTTTGAACGTTAGCAGGGAGCACGTAAGCGTCGAGTGAGGTTTGCACCGTGTTTAATCCGGCTGATTGCCCAAAAACTTGCGGAAAAAATACCAAAGGCGCCGGCGCATAATTGATGTTGACGGTGCCCATAAGACCGGGACCTGTGAGACTCCCGTCGTGCGCTTCAAAGTTAATTGACAGGCTGGAGATCAACGGATGTTGCGGAGCCGAATAGTCGATTGTTAGCGCGACCACCGTGAAACTTCCAAACAGCGGGGTGAACTGGCCAATGTCGTCCCCGGAAATGAGCATTCGTGGTTGTCCGGTCAGCGGGCCCGTCCAGCTAACAGCATTTGCGTAAGTCCCTGGTAGTAGCGGCTGTCCTAAATCATGAGTATCAAATATCAGGTCATTCCATTGGGTCGACTGGCCTTGAAAATAAATTCCAATCTGACTTACTTGACCGTTCGTGACCAACAGGTCCGCATAGTTCACCTGAAGCGATCCGTCAGTCGGATTTACTACGCGGATGTCCGTGCCTCCGTGTGGATTGCCCGGCTGTCCGAAAATCTGAATGGAGGTCGGCCCCCCATGCGTAGAGGCGTAGGAATTGAGCACGAATGTATTGGTTCCAGTGCCTCCGACAAGAGTGTCGAAACCACCCCCACCGTCGAGCACTGCATTACCTGCGCCGGCAGTAAGTAAATTATTCCCCGAATTACCTGTAATCGTATTGTTTGAACTATTACCAGTGCCGTTAATGTTGCCTGTGCCCGTAAGTATTAGATTCTCAACGTTGGGCGACAAGATAAAAGTGGCCGAACTTTGAACCAGATCGGTGCCGGCACCGGGATTTTCGACAATCGAATCGCCGGTGCTGTCTACGATATAAGTGTCATTGCCGTTGCCACCGGCCATGCTGTCATTGCCGGCGCCACCGTTGATGCTGTTATCGGCATTGTTTCCATAGATCGTGTCGTTGCCGCTGCTGCCTATGGCATTCTCGATCTGGACACCGAAAGCGATCCCGGTTACCACCGATGGCGCTGCACTGGTATAACTAAATCCACCGGCTCTCAGGTCTATTACTGCGCCTGTAAAGAACTGTACGTTTGAGGCATCCAGGGTGTCCGCGCCGCCGGCGTCCCAAATGGCATTCCCGTACGACTGCAAATTGTAAGTATCGTTGCCGGTGTGAAACGCCATGTTCGCGCCGTAAATAAATTGAATTGCGGCGATGTCATATAGCATCGGAGTGGCGGCAAAAGTTGGGATTCCATCCGGTGAGTCGTTGTAGGTCATCACCGTGTAATGGCTGTTGTCGTTCTGCGCGATTCCCAATTGCGCAAAGGTTGGGCGGCCGTTCCCGCCCGTATCAAACGAGTGCTTCAGTCCGAGCGCGTGCCCGAGCTCGTGCAGTATCACTTCAAATCCGAAAGATCCAAATGAAAGATCGGTGAAGTAATCGTTATCAAAAAATATGTCGCCTTCGGCATGCGGCCACACCGTTCTGATATCAGGGCTTAATGAATTGACAAATGCCGGGTCAGGAAACAAGCCTATGCCGACCACGCCATCGGCTATCAGTTCACTGCCGGTTAGGGTTAGTGCCAGATCGGCAGTGCTGTCCGTAAATAACGTACCGGATCCCTGCTGAACGAACGCAATATTCGCGACGTTCGACCATGCCGTTAACGCCTGCGAGAACGCGTTCGTGTGAACTGGAAACCAGGGTGTCGCAAATGGCGGATTATCTTCGAGGCTGAACGAATACGTTAATACTCGCGGTCCGCCATCAAACTGCCACGAACTTCCCTGAACCAACCCGTCGACGAACTGATTGCCCGTCGGCGGAATGGAATTTGAAACCGGTGTTGCCATGCCGTCTCCCTATCAGCGCATAGGCAATGCGCAGCCAGCTTATTTAGACTCGCCGCCATGCATCGAGCATGGCTGGCTTTGGTAAATAGATGTCTTGGTTAAGCCCGTGCACGCTTTTTATAGCGTAGCCGCCAACCTCAGGTTATCGTTCAGCAGCCCGACGGTGCCGCGGACGGGTTTAAAGCGTCAATTCGACATCTAAATGGCATAAAAACCGGGCAGTTGCGATTTATTGTTCGCGAAATGACTTGCGAAGAGAATCCGTCAACGGTCGCAGCAGGTAGTCCAGCGCGCTTCGCTCACCCGTGGGGATCATTACCAGTGCGGGCATACCGGGCGCCAATCGTACGTCCTTCAATTCCGCGAGCTCCTGCTCGTCGACTTTGATCTGCGCTAAATAGTAACCGGCGCCGGTTTTGGTGTCCGTCAATCGATCGGCAGAGACCTGCAGCACTTTGCCATGGATGATCGGGACGGTGCGTTGTTTGTATGCTGTCAAATGCACTTCGGCACGCATCCCGACGTGCAGATCCTTTACGTCTTCGGGCGCTACTGTTGCTTCGACGATCAATCCGCCTTTCTCGGGCACCACGTCCATGATTTTTTCGCCCGGCGAAATCACGCCTCCCACGCTGAAGGCGGTAAGTCCGACCACGACACCCGCGTAGGGCGAACGAATTTCCGTGCGTCGCAGCGTTTCTTTGGCCGACGAGACCTTAGGGCCGATTTCGAGCAATTTAACCTGCACGTCGCGCAAGTCGTTGGCGACCTGCGCGAGGCGATCGCTTTGCGCCTGGACAATCTGCACGTTGACTTCCTCGATCGACTGGCGCGCCCGCAGAATGTTGGAGGAAACTTCTGCGATCTGGCCTTCCAACGCCGCTTCAGAGCGTTCCAGCTCGAGCATGCGCTGTCGCGGCACGTAGCCTTTCTTAAACAAATCGCGCAGACCGTTGTTTTCATTGTGCGTCGACTGGAGCTGGCGCTTGTAAGCGGCGGCCTGGCCCTCCAGGCCGACAATCTGTTCCTGCGTTTGCGATATTTTTTTCCTGAGCACGTCGACCGTCCCCGTCAACGTCGTGCGACGCGATTTGAACAGATTGGTCTGGCCTGCAATGATGGCCGCAACATCCGGCTCCGCGCGTCGTGCGATAAGCGCTTGGGGAAATTGCACCGCTGCCGCCCCGTCGCGTTCGGCAATGAGCCGCGCTTCCTGCGCCGTGAGCTCATCATACTGCTTGGAGTACACATCGACCGCGGCACGTGCTTGCGTATCGTCGAGCAGGATCAAGGTTTGTTCTGTCGCTACTTTGTCGCCTTCCCTGACGCGCAGCTCCTTTACGATGCCGCCCTCTAGATGCTGGACGCTTTTCCGGTTGCCTTCGACTTTTACGACGGCGGGGGCGACTGCGGCACTATTGAGCGGGGCAAATGCCGCCCATCCTCCCAAGCCCAAAAAAAATGCAGCCATGATTGCCGCGCCGGCCATCATGGCTCCTCTTGCGCTGTCGTCCAACGGCGCGTTGTAAATGTTGTCGCGAGCGTGTGCGTGCATGTCAGTTCTTCATCTCGCTGCGGGGGCCATCGGAACCACCTGCCCTTGTAATCGCGCCCGCACGTCGGTCGGCGACCCGAATGCGAGCATTGCCCCATTCTGTAGCGCCAGTATGCGATCGAACTGGTTCAACAATGCAATGCGGTGCGTTACGATGACCAACGTGGTCCCGTTCTTTTTCAGGTTGGCAACTGCGTTTGCGAGCGCGGCGTCGCCCTCGGAGTCGAGGTTTGAATTCGGTTCGTCCAGCACTACAAGAGCGGGATTTTCGTAAAGCGCGCGGGCGAGCGCGATACGCTGGCGCTGGCCCGGAGAAATCATTGCGCCGCCCTCGCCGATTTGCGTGTCGTAGCCGTCCGGCAAGCGCAAGATCATGGCATGCGCGTCCGCCGCTTGCGCAGCCTGCACGATCGCTTCGCTTGGGCCATCGCTGAAGCGGGCAATGTTGTCGGCAACGGTGCCCGCGAACAGTTCGATGTCCTGCGGCAGATAGCCTACATACCGCCCGAACTCGCTGCGCTCCCACGTATATACGTTGGCGCCGTCGAGTCTCACGATCCCCGCACTCGGCGGATATATTCCGACCAGCAGCCTCGCGAGGGTCGATTTGCCAGCCGCGGTGGGGCCGATGACACCAATCGACTGGCCGGCCTCCAGCGCAAAATGGATCCCTTGCAGGATAGGCCGCTTCATGCCTGCGGGCATGAATGCGACCTGCTCGACTGCGAGTTCGCCGCGCGGACGCGGGAGTGAAACATTTGATTCGCGCTGCCGTACCTGAGCGAGCAGCCGGCCGATGCGTGCACTCGCGCTATAAGCGGCAAGCAGTTGCCGCCACACGCCGACTGCGAGCTCAATTGGCTGAAGTGCGCGGCCAAGCAGTATGGTGCCTGCAAACATCTGGCCAGGCGTAATCAAACGCTCAATCGCGAGATACGCGCCCAAGCCCAACATCAGCGATTGCATGAACAGGCGCAAAAATTTGATCAGGCCCGAAATGCCTGCGCCCCTGTCGGCGGCGGATACCTGCGCGCCGATCAGGCCGCGACGCTGCGCTCCCCAACGCGCGAGGAGCCCCTTCATCATGCCCATGGCCTGGATTACTTCCGCGTTCCTCAAACTCGCTTCGGTGAATTCGTAGTTGTTGAGCGAAGCCTCAGTCGCTGCCGCCAGCGGACCGCTCGTCAAATATTGGTTCACGATCGCCAGGCACAACAGTAAGAGCGCGCAGAAAAGCGCGAACGCGCCGAGCAGCGGATGCACGAGGAATGACACGATGATAAAAATCGGCGCCCATGGCGCATCGAACAATGCGTTGACGCCGCCGCCCGCAATGAATTGGCGAAAGGTGTCGAGATCGCGCAACGTTTGCCCGCGCTCGGCTCCTCGCGCCTGGTTCGCCCGCTCGACGAGCGCTCCCAATACGCGGGCGGCGAGCTGGTTGTCCAATCGAACGCCGGAACGAGTCAATACGATCGAACGCACATAGTCGAGCGCAGCGAGCGTAGCGAGGGCGATCAGCAGCGCGATCGTCAGCATGACGAGCGTAGGCACGCTGCTGCTCGATAGCACGCGATCGTACACTTGCAGCATATAAATCGGCATTGCCAGATAGAGCACGTTGATGCCGAAGCTGAACAAAGCCGCACTGGCGAAATGCGGTCCGCAAGCCCGCAGAGCCGCCAGGAAATCGCGCTGGAATAACCTCTCGAGGAATGTCATCGAATGTGGTGTGCGTGACTAAAGATTTTTCTTTCCATCAGCATATCCATTATTCCCGTTCGTCCATCGGGAAGGACGCATTGTATTGATATTCCATTTAAGAAGATAAGTTCAATTGATTTAACAATACCGTATTTCCTGCTCTATGTGCATTTTCTACAATGGATGCGCTTTTTTGCACTTCCTTCGCTACACTGAGCATTTTCACAACTAAAATGTCCATGGTCAGTATCACGAGGGTGAATTAAACGAAGTTAAACGAAGAAAAAAGCCCAAGCGGTACTTTATAATATTCACTCAGTTCAATCTTTGATCCACGCTTCTGAAATAGAATTCGCGTTTTTTGGCATATGACAAAAGAATCATCGCAAACGCAAGTACGTAACGCCCCACTGACGCAAGCGGCGTTGATATCCGAAATTGAGTATCCCTAGTCGATGAAAGCGCTTTTGCTCGCCGCCGGACTTGGAACGCGGTTGCGTCCGCTGACCAATACAATTCCCAAATGCATGGTTCCCGTTCGTGGCAGGCCACTACTGGATTATTGGCTGGATCTGCTGCTGAGCGCGGGTATTGAGCAATTGCTAGTGAATACTCATTACCTGCCCGATGTCGTAAGAGAGTTTGTCAGATCGTCGCAATGGGAGGCGCGCATAAAGCTGGCGCACGAGGATCATCTGCTTGGTACTGGAGGCACGATTCTGAAGAATCGTGCCTTCCTCGAAAAGGATGCGTTTCTCGTTGCGCACGCCGACAACTTGACCCAGTTCGACGTGAATGCGTTCCTGGGTCGACATCAAAACCGGCCAGTCGGTGCGGAGATCACCATGATGACGTTTGATACCGACGCGCCGCACACCTGCGGAATCGTCGAAGAGGATTCGCACGGAATGGTAATTGCATTTCACGAGAAGGTCACGAATCCTCCCGGGATTCGAGCGAACGCCGCCGTGTACATCTTGGAGCCTAGCGTGATCAACTTTTTAGGGACATTAGGCAAAGAGGTGATCGACTTGAGCACGGAGGTAATTCCGCGATTCTTGGGACGCATATGCACCTTCCATAATGCGGGTTACCATCGCGATATTGGCACGCCGGAAAGCCTGCTGAAAGCGGAAGCAGAGTTCATCAAACAATAGGGAATGAAACCGTCCGCCTCGCGATTACCGGGCACCATTAAGAACTGCCGATTCAACCGTTTTCGAATTTTGCGTCGGGCAGGCGTATTTCGTATTTTGCTCTCGTAGCGCTGCATCAGTTCGAGTTCGCCTGTATTCAGGTCTTTTCAGAATACGTATCAGGGTTCCGGTCGTCGGAGATTTCCTGGGTCCAGAATAACGTCGTCAGGTTGCCCGCACCGGTGTTGGTAATACTGTGGGTATGCAGCGTCGGCATGTCCACAAACTGCGGTCGGGCGCCAGACACACGAAATTCCGTGATGTTGTCGTCCAGCAATCGCCGAATTCGAATCAGCCCTTCGCCCTGCATCACCAGAACGCGCTCGAGCTTGCGACGGTGGTAATGATCGCCGCGCGTGATGGCAGGCCCGGTAATTGATAGCATGCACTGGCCGCCGTGCAGTGTCTTTACGGCGTCGAACATGGTGCCACACTGGTCAAAACGCAGTTTGAGATCGATAGGGTAGCGTTGCGGGAACAGATACCAGCGATAGTTGTTAAACAAATCCAACGCAAGCAGTGACGGAAACTCGGGTATGACGTGCGCGGCATATTGCTGGGCCATGCTTTGCAACACGGACAGAACTGCAGATACACGGATCGACGTCCCTCTCAACCTGGTTTCTCCGCCTTGCCGGCGGTTGATTGCGGCCGAGATTTCTTCCGCCACTCTTTGCGCGTGTATCAATTCGAGTTCACCATCCTTGATGATGCGTGGTTTCTCGCCATTCGCAATCTGATGGCAGAACGTCGCGACTGCGGAGTTATAATGCGGCCGGCCCCCCTCACCAAATATGTGTGGAATCACCAGATTGGTAAAAGGCGCTTGTGCCTTGGCGGCCCATGCCGCGAGTGTTTTGGCCGCCATGCGTTTCGCTTCACCGTACATCGTAGTGCGCGTGTGGTGCGTCGAATTGGCGAACACAATATGCGGTCTCGCCCCGGCTGATTCACAGGCGGCGACCAGTTGTTTGGCGAGCGCAACATTCGTGTCGCGTACCAAGCGGTCGTCGCCGCGGTTGGCGCCGGCTAGATGCGCGATAGCATCCACGCTGCCGGCAAACTCGCGCAATTTCTTCGGATCGGCAAAAGTTTCGCGGTCGGCCATAACTAACGAGATATTCTGAGCTGGGCGCAGAAATATGCGCAAATGCCAACCCAAAAATCCGTCTGCTCCAGTTATACCAATGCGAATCATCGCGGACCGCCGTCGCAAATTGTCAGAGCCTCAGTTGCAGTGCTACCTCCGGAGCGCAGCGCGCACTTCCGGCAGTGTGCGCAGCAGGCGTTCAACCGCCCGCACGTCGAGGCGCTGCGTGTTGTGCGAGGTGTAGTCTTCGATTTCAGCCTCGCCGAGGTCGCCCTCAGTAAAGTACTTGGCATAATTCAGATCGCGCGTGTCCATGGCGATCCGGAAATAGCCGCCGCGATCCTGCGCCTGTCGCAGCTCTTCGCGTGTCGCAAGTGTTTCGAAAATTTTCTCGCCATGACGCATGCCGATTGTTTTGACAGGCAGCCGCGAGCGGAATAGTTTCTGCAGCGCCGTCGCCAGATCGGCAACCGTGCACGCGGGTGCTTTGCGGATGAAAATATCGCCTTGGCGAGCGTGTTCGAACGCATAAATCACCAGGTCAGTCGCCTGCTTCAGCGGCAGCAGAAAGCGCGTCATGCCGGGCTCTGTTACGGTAAGCGGTTGATTTTTCAGCATCTGTTTCACGAAAAGCGGGATCACCGACCCACGCGAGTACATGACGTTCCCATAGCGCACGCACGCAATCACGGTGCGCCGCCGCCCGTTCTGGCGTGCGCTCGCCTGAGCAATTTTCTCCATCAATGCTTTGGTGGTGCCCATCGCGTTGATTGGGTAAACCGCTTTGTCCGTGCTCAGGCAAATTACCTTCGAGGCACCATGGCTCACCGCGGACTCAATCACGTTGTGGCTGCCGATAACGTTTGTGTAAACCGCCTGCATTGGAAAAAAATCGCACGAAGGTACTTGCTTCAGCGCCGCCGCATGGAAAACAAAATTCACACCCTGCATCGCATTGTCGACGCTATCGCGGCTCCTGACGTCGCCAATGATAAATTTCAGTTGGCGGTTGCCTTGTTCGATGCGCATCATTTCCTGCTTGAGCTCATCGCGGCTGAAAATACGAATCTCACGCACGCCGCGCGCGAGCAGCGGTGCAACGACGGCTTGCCCGAACGAGCCAGTGCCGCCGGTAATGAGTGCAATCTTGTTTTTGAATGGATTTGCCATTGTTTTTCCGGGTTCTGATGCACCGGTAATCTGTGTCATTGCGGGTAAATTCCGCGTGCACACTTCGCTTGCATACTTGCCACCAGACCATATTGTATCTCACGTGGCATGCCGTAAGTACAGCGAAACCACGCGCGCCGTAAACTCATCCCACGAATAGCGCGCCGCCCGCGGCGGCGCCGATTGGCGCAAGCGGCTCATTGCCGCTTCATCGACGAGCGCAGCGGCGATTTCGCGTGCCATGGACGCGCTGTCGAACGCGTCGAAATAGCGAATCGCGTCGCCGCCGAATTCAGGCATCGGATCGTGCTTGCCCGCGAGCACAGGTGCGCCATAGGCCATCGCTTCGAGCAGGATGTTCGGACTGTTTTCGATGAGCGACGGGAATACGAACAAGCTCGCGTGCGCGTACAGCGGTGCCAGTTCGGCGGCGCCGAGCCCCGGAATGATGCGCACCTGCTTCGCGATGCCCAGGCGCCTGATTGCTACCTCGATCGATTGGAAATAATCGCGATCGTGGGGCACGCCGACCAGCACCAGCGCATTGCTTTCGCGCAACGGAGAGGGCAATTGCGCGTACGCTTCAACCAGGCGGATGAAATTCTTGTAGGGATAGAAATGGGACACGTATAAGAGATACCGGGCCGGGATCGAATGTCGTTCGCACAACGCCGCGAACGCTGGCTCGGATGCGCCGGCGCTCACGATCTCGACGCCATTCGGGATGATGGTAATCTGCGCGGGCGGTATGCCGTTATTGATGAGCACCGTGCGGCACGTTTCCGATAACGCGATGACGCGATCGGCGCGGCGGGTCGCCGACAGAATGGTGCGCCGCAAAGCCACGAGACGCAGGCGCGGCCACGTTTTGGTTTCAGCGTCCAACGCGGCCTGCGAGAAGGGCGCAAGATTGGAGACGCCCACGACCGAGCGCACGCCGCGCGGCAGCGTCCACGGCAGGTAATGCGAAAACGAAAGGTAAGTGTCGATGCGATGCTGCTTGATAAGAGCGGGCAGCCGCAGGTTCAGCCACGCCATGCGGCGTAACGCGCGAAGCCGCCCGGGTGCGGACTTCAGGTTGATCACGTTCAGGTCCGCACGGTGCGCGCATGGGCCGAGCGCTTCGTTTTCCTGCAGCAGCCAGATTGCCGAATCGGCGTCATACCGGCGCAGCCGGGCGAGGAACGCGCGCGCGCGAGTGAGCTGGCCGCCAGTTGAGGCGGCGAGCAGGTCAATGACGATGCGCCGGCGTGCCATGCGCGTGCGCGTGCCATTTTTCAAACATCAACATCGCCCACAGGATGCTTTCGTGGTTGCGCTGATTCGTCGCGTGCTCGCTCAACAGGCGCTGCACAGTGGGTCCATGCATGAAACCGCTTTGCGCCAAATAGCCGTCGCGCAATTGCTGCTCGAGCGGCGCGCGCAATTCCGAGCGCAGCCAAGCACGGATCGGGACCGTAAAGCCATGCTTGGGGCGTTCGAACAAGCTGGCCGGCAAATGGCGCGCGAGCAGCTTGCGCAGCAAATGCTTGTCGCCTTGCCCGCCCGCACGTAGGGCAAGCGGCAGCGAGCGCACGTATTCGACGACGCGGTAATCGAGAAACGGGGTGCGCGCTTCGAGGCCGTAAGCCATCGATGCGCGATCAACTTTGACCAGAATGTCGTCGGGCAGATAGGTGCGCAGATCGAGATCCATGTAACGGCCGATCAATTCGCCGCTGTCGCCTTCGGCCAGCCGTTGCGCGAAGAATTCACCGGCACGTGTTTTGGATTGCGGCATGAGATCGCCGTACTCGCCGGTTTTGAGCGGGCCGCGCATATAGGCGAACAATGACGGCGTGTCGGCTTGGGCGAGCGCGCGCAGGCCCATCGCGACGCGATGACCTGGCACCCGGGCGGCGGCACCGCCGAGCAGCGTTCGCACGGGCGCGGCCAGTTTGCGCAGCGGTTCGAGCCGGCGCAAATAGCCGTAATACGGATAGCCGCCGAAGAGCTCGTCGCCGCCATCGCCGGAGAGCGCCACTGTCACGTGCTGGCGCGTCATGTGCGCGAGCGCCAGCGTGGGGATCGCCGACGCGTCGGCAAATGGCTCGTCGTAATGATGCGGCACCTTGTCGGCGAGGTCGAGCAGATCAGCAGGGGTCAGCACCAGCTGCGTATGTTCGGTGCCGAGATGGCGCGAAATATCGCGCGCATATTGCGACTCGTCGTGGGCACGCTCGGTGAAGCCGATGGTAAAAGTTTTCACATTCGGTGTCAGCGAGCGCATGAGCGCGACGACGAGGCTCGAATCGATGCCGCCGCTCAAAAAGGCGCCGACGGGCACGTCGCTGATCAGGCGGTACTGGATGCTCGACCGCAGCAGGCCCTCGAGCCGATCGAGTGCCCCGGCCTCCTCCGCCTGCACGATTTGCGCGGCGGGCCGCCAATACACGGTCTCCCTAACGTTGCCGGTTGCAGAAACTTCGAGCCAGGTGCCTGGACGGACTTTGCGGATGTTGCGATAGATCGACAGCGGCGCCGGCACGTATAGCGTCTGGAAATACAGCTCCAGCGCAGCTGCGTCAATTTCGAGCGGCACATCGGCGAACGCCGCAAATGCCTTGAGCGTCGAAGCGAACACGAGCTGGCTGGCGAATTGTGCGCAGTAGAGCGGCTTGACCCCGATGCGGTCGCGCGCGAGATACAGCTTTTTCTGTGCGCCATCCCATAACGCGAACGCGAACATGCCGTTGAATCTTTGTACGCACGCCATGCCCCACTGGCGGTACGCCGCGAGCATGACCTCGGTGTCGCTGGCGGTCCGGAACGGGTGCCCGAGCGCGGCGAGCTCGTCACGCAGTTCCCTGAAATTGAAAACCTCGCCGTTGTACGTAATCCACACGCTGCCGCTTGCGTCGCTCATCGGCTGATGGCCGCCCGGCGACAGGTCAAGGATGGCAAGCCGCCGGTGCGCGAGTCCCACGGCGCCATCGAGCCAGATGCCGGCATCGTCGGGGCCGCGGTTGGCAAGCGCGTCGCGTGCCGCCTCAAGCTCAGCGCGGACGACGGGTGCGCCGTTGAAGTTGAGCCGGCCGGCTATGCCGCACATGCCGTCAGCCTGCTTTGCGGAAGGAATTCACGCCGCCGACCGCAGCTTCGCAGATAGCAGAGCGCGGCTGTCGTGGTATCAATGACGACCCTCGACAGGTTCACTTTAGGTGTGCCGGCCGGACGTAAACAGAACAGGATTGCCCCGTAAGATCGGGTATTCCGCACCGCATCTATTGCAGTACAACGTTGTTGGATTTTTCTCGTTTATCGGATCCGCACCACAACCCGGGCATCTCAATATGGAAAACAGATCCAGGCCCCGGTTTCTGGAATTTTGCGAAAACGCAAACCGAATTGCTCTTACCAGATAAGATCGTATGCGCGCCCGCGGCGACCGCTTGCCGGTCAAATCCTCCTGTGTATTTTGCGGAAGCGGCCAAGCTGCATCGACCTCCGGATTTTGCACCACGTATGGAATGGAGCCCTCCCAATAGAAGCGGGTATGGAAGGGCGCTGGATGTTCGGTCGCAAATTTTATGAACTGTGGATCCTTGAGTTTTCGTTCGTACATATCAACGAGATCAGTCGCATGTCGCCAGGACGGCTTCTTGAAAATGACGAGCCGCCCGTCGACGTCGGTTACTTCGAGGCGATGAAATCTGAAGGGGTTGATCCTTTCGAAAAACGCATCGGGTGTTTCGATGTAGCCCGCCTTGCCAACGCGCATGAGTTCGGACAAAAATGCGGCCGGATCACGGGTGTGTTCAAGGACGTGCGATGCGATCACGAAATCAAAAGCCTGGTTCTTGAATGGCAGGCGCTCCATGAGCCCAAAAACCAGCGGTCTGTCTTTGACCAACGGCGCGTGATCCCGCTCGATGGTGTCCTCATAGGCGTCGAGCAAGACGTTCGCACGAGGATAAGGGTTGCCGCCCGACCCGACGTCGAGGACCAGCGCATCGCTGCGTACCGGCACGTGCAGCCGCCGGAGCGACCAGGCCAGACGCTCCATGCCTGCCGCGCGGAACAAGCGCATCGGCCCCGATTCTGGCTCAAGCAACGACCCGGCTCCCGGAGCCATACGATTCGCTGAGATACTGCAACGTTTGCTGCATGCGCGATACCACGTCATGGTTGTCGGCGATGACCCGCCGATGGCCAGCCGCCGCCACTCGATGTCGAACGCTGTCGTTTGTGAGGTAAAACGCTATTTTTCTGACGAGTTCCTCCTTGGTGCGGAAAAAATCAGCCTCCTCGCCTTCTTTGAACATCGTGGCGACGTCGTCCGAGTATTGCGACAGCATTAATGTTCCGCTGGCTGGAATTTCAAAGGTCCTGCGCGTATAGGTATCGCGATTGAGACTTGAAAAGAAACATAAGGCAATCTTTGCACCACATAGAGCCTTGTTGTAATCTGCGCCCCATACCGGTTTCACGGGATGGAAACGTTGCAATATGGGCGATCGGGTCGTTATCCGATCCCAGTCGTGATCCGGGCCGAAGATTCTGAACTTGAAGCCTTGACGCACGATTTCCTCGATGTAGTCGGTCCGTTCGTCAGCCTCAAAATGACCAACAAACACTACGTCGCAGCCAAAGCGAACGCGGTCGTCGGGCGACAGTTCAACCGGGTGGTTGCTTGCCGGTCTGTACCACGAGCGGAGCAGTTGCACCCGTTTCGCCCCTATTTGCCGGAACTCCTCGATGTTGTGCTGTCGGTAGGCAAATATCACGTCGTAGCAGGGAACAGCATCTATAAAATGTCGCCACAGCCAGCGGGGATGCCCGGTCGCGAACGGGTCGTCGTTGTTATATCCGGCGATTATGCACTCGGGACACTGACGCTTGATTCTTTGCAATGTCACGCTTGTGATATGTGTTCCGCGATATATGAACAGCAGGTCCGGCCGAAATCGCTTCGTCTGCTCGACCAGGTCGTCGTTGATTCGGGACAGAATCGGGCCGACCAGATATTTATTCTGGAATTTCTTGTTTGTGAGGTCGAGGCGAAAGCCGAGCTGGCTTTCCCGTTTGCTTGGCGCGAAGTACTGGTGCCACGAAAACTTTTCAACCTGATGGCCGAGTTCCTGCAGGGCGCCGAATATCGCGGCCTCGTGAAGTTCGGAACGCCAATCTCCGGCGACCAGTATCTTCAAACCGAACGACCTTTGTAGACCTTGCCGAGAAGTGGCGTGTAACCAAGCTTCCGTTTTACAAATCGAAAGAATGCCTCGATGCGTTCGGGCCCGAGCATTACCAGTGCAAAGCAATAAATATAGAACATTGGACTCTTCCAAAAACCCAGCTTGGCGAGGCCAACGCAATAACGTACAAACACGGTAAATGGCTTGTCCGCCTGGATCGCCATAACGGGATAAGAATAGTTGCCAATATCGCGCAGGATCAGATCGTAGATTTGGACGCCTTGCGACTGCTGGACGTGGCGGGCAATGTCCAGCATGCCGCCCATAAAGTGCAGCGATGATTCCGGTGTGTGTTGCTGCGGAACAAATTTGCCGCGTTCAGCTTCGCTATTGCCAAAGTCCGGGATTCCCCCGTTACGGTACAACGCCAGTATTTGCGGCAGAAACACCGCATTTTTCGTGGTCAAAATGCTGGCGACCAAGTACAGCTGATATAAAAGGGAGCCGTCGAATCGATCCGTTGCGTATTTTATTGATTGTTCTCGATGCAGTACCATTCCGGAGTTTACGACTGACCTGCGGTAAATGGTTGCAATCGTGGCCGTCCCGGCGGGAAAGAAACGCTCGGTTTCGAAATAACGGAACTCCTGCTTGATTCTATCGGGCGTTTCATCGAAGGACGCATAGCTGCGCAAGATTACCCCGACGTTTTCGTGCCGCTTGAGCGCCGATGCCACGGCGGTGACGGCGCCGGGACATAGCAGGTCGTCGTTATTCATGAACAGACAATATTTGCCGCGCGCTCTTTCGATCACATTTCGCAGGTTGGCGTCATAACCCAGGTTTTTGACGTTTTCGAAATACCGAATTCGTCCAGGCAAACGAGCGGTGTAATCGGCAACCACGCGGCCTATGGCGGGGCGCTCCGGGGACATGTCTTCACAAATAACGATCTCGAAATCGTCATAATCCTGGACGACGATAGACTCGAGCAGCGCGGGCAGCACGGCCGCGCGATTGTAGGCCATGATGCATACGGAAATCAGCGGTGCCGCGCTCATATTTCAGTGTTGTCTATTTTTTCGGTTGACTTACTGAACGCAGCTGCACTCGGGCGGCGGCACGAATGCGCGCACGCCATTCCCGAGCCCGGCGTGACCATGCCGGGCTTCGTCGCATGCATCAACCGGCAGGCGAGCGATCGACGTGCTCCTGGTAATGCTGCTTGAAGGTCGCGCTGTATTCGGCAAGACAGACCTTCCAGTTGCGCATCGCATTCAGACCAAGGGCATTCAGTTTCAGATTAATCAGTTTTTCGCTCGCAGGCCTCGGTGCATAGTATTCGGACTTGAAATAGTCGGAATCGACGCGATTGATCCTGATCTTGCCTGCAAGGCCGAGCAGGCGGACGAATTCTACTGCAACGTCAAAGCGGCTACACGAACCTTCATTGGCCTGGTTATACACGCCGTACAGTTCAGTGCCGATCAGACCGCTTAGTCCATTTGCGAAATCCCACGTATAGGTCGGCGTGCCGAGCTTGTCGTCAACGACATGCAGTTCGGACTTTCCGGCCGCGATCTGCTTGTACAGCTTGTTAATGAATTTTTTGTCTTTGGTGAGTCCGCCGCCCATCATCCAGCCTGCCCTGAATACATAATGCTTGCGCACGTTTTCGCACACAAACCTTTCGCCGTGATACTTCGATTTGGCGTAGATAGAAAGGGGGTTTGGCAGGTCGAAGTCGTTGAAATATTCTTTTTCACCACCGAAAATTCCGGCCGTCGAGATATAAACGCAACCGGCGTCTACTTCGTTAGCCGCCCGCGCTACATTTTCCGCCCCCAGCCCGTTGGTCAGCCAGGCATTGTCGGCCTCGCGTTCGCATTGTTCCATGTCCGTCAGCGCAGCGAGATTCACTACGAGATCCGGCTTGAATTCCAGAATGGACGGGACGATGCTTTTGTATTCCCGCACGTCGGCATAGCTCAACCATGAAGTATTGACATTCAGGTCGGTTGCCTTGACCTCTGCTGTTTTGGACAACACGGAGTAAACCGCTTCACCCAGCATGCCGCCGCAGCCCGCGACATAGATTCGACTGAATTTTTGCTGACTCACCAGGGCACTCGTTTTATGCGATCCCGTTTGCGAGACCAGGCCGCGCTAATCGCCGCGTATCGGTGCATGGCAGAAACGGGACGTTGCATTAAGGCGGACGAGATTAATATTACATTCCCCGCTGATTTTTCATTGCGATTCCGAGCATTATTATAGCGTAAAGACGTGCACCGTTGGTTCGGCCGGCAAGCTGACCCTTGATCAGTTCGTCGAGCGCATCTCGGCGGATGTAAGTCGGCAGGTATTCGCTATAACGCCTGACCGTTGCGCAGCGTTCCTGTCGCAGCCAGTCGTCCATCGGAATCGAAAATCCCTGCTTGCGATTGAAATCCAGTGTAGGCGGCAACATGCGTTTGGCGAGCAGTTTTTGCAGCCTGCGCGTTTCGCGTCCGCGCACTTTCCATTCAGCGGGGATGCGGGCAAAGCAAAATTCTATCAATCGGTGATCGAGGTAAGGGCAGCGTTCTTCGAGACCGTGCGCCATGCTCGCGCGGTCGACTTTGACCAGAAAGTCATCGGCAAGAACGCTGCCGAAATGAGTGCGGGTCATACGATCGACAGGATCGCTGCCTGCCTCGAACAAGCTCAGCAACCAGCGCTCGGGCCCGTCGAGATCATTGCCAAGCAGCGCAATCTGGTCGCGCGTCAGTATCCGTTTGCGCATTTCGATATCGAAGTAGGGCGAGCCCCAAATCATCTGTTGCAGCGCGCCTGCGCGCAGCGAGGCGATGCGGTTACGCCCGCGGATGCCCGCGGGCATCCGTGCGGCGATCGCTGCCGCAAACCGCAGCAGCGGCGTTGGCAGCAGCGCGAACCGTGCCTGGTCCACCAGGGTCATCCGATATTCGTTGTAACCGCCGAACAGTTCATCGCCGCCATCCCCACCGAGAGCCACGGTTACGTGCTGGCGCGTCAGGCGCGACACCAGAAACGCCGGCAGCAGCGAGGAGTCCGCCAGCGGCTCATCGACCAACGGTGCGAGCTCATCGACAATGGCGAGGGAGGGCTGCGCCACGTCGAGCCGGAAATGATCGGTGCCGAAATGTGCCGCGACCGCTTGTGCATGCTGCGATTCATCGAGCGGCGATCCAGGCAGCGCAATTGTGAATGTCTTGAGCGCTAGTCGCGATTCACGCGCGGCGGCGGCGACGATGAGACTTGAATCCAGTCCCCCGCTCAAGAGGATGCCGATCGGTACATCCGAGTTCAGCCGCAACCGCACCGCGTCGGTCAGCAACCGCTGCGCTTCATCGGCCAGCGCTTCGCCGTCCGCGGACGCTTGCGGTCGATTCACCGGCAGCTCCCAGTAGCGCCAGGTGTGCATTTTCAGGCTTGCGACATCGATGCGCGCGGCGTGTCCAGCCGGCAGCTTGCGCACGTTCTCGCACAGCGACCGCTCGCCGGGGATATAACCGAGCGCGAGATAAAAATTGGTCGCATGCGCGTCGATTCCGGAGCGTGACGCCAGCGCCTTTAGTTCGGAGCCGAACTCAAAGCTGCGCGCGCCGACGGTGTAGTAAAGAGGCTTCTTGCCGGCGCGATCGCGCGCAAGAAACAGCGTTGCGGGCTCGCTGCCCGTTCCGCGATCGTAGATTGCAAGCGAAAACATGCCGTTAAAACGGCTCGGGCATTGCTCGCCCCACGTGGCATAAGCGGCGAGGATGACTTCGGTATCGCTGTCGCTAGTAAAAGAGCAACCAAGCTGCGCGAGTTCGCCGCGCAGCTCGCGAAAGTTGTAGACCTCACCGTTGAAAACGATGGCAAGACGTCCGTCGGCGTACAGCATTGGCTGGTGGCCGGCGGGCGAGAGGTCGATGACGGCGAGTCGCCGGTGCGCGAGGCCTACGCGCCCGCAATCGGAAATCCACGTGCCTTTATCATCGGGCCCGCGATGGGCGAGCAGATCGCGCTGGCGTTCGAGCACACCGCGATCTACCGCCTGATCGAGTCGCACGAGTCCGTATATGCCGCACATCGTCAGCCGTCCGCCGCGATGGCGCGCATGACGTCCGAAAAGCGCTGGTCCCACGTATGGTCGCGGATGGCGCGCGCGCAGCCGGCAGCCGCGATGGATTCGCGCTCGGCGTCGAGGGCGAGGTAATGGCGGACTTTTTCCACGCAATCGGCGGCATCGCGATACGTCGCGAGCTCCCGGTCGACTTCAAACAATGAACGTAGGTCGGAATTATCGTGAGTCAGATACAGGCTGCCCGACATCGGCGCGTCGAAATCGCGCAGCTTCAACGCATAAAAATCGCGGCAGTGTCCGATGGTTCCCACACCCAGCACGATTTTCGATTGCGCGAACAAAGCCGGGACCTTGTCTGTGTCAATGCGGCCGCGCTCCCAGCCGTCGCCATATGCGGCAACGCTGATGCCGGCTCGCCGGATCGCAGCGACTATTTCCTCGCGGATGCCATAGCGCCCGCCGACGAAAGTGACGTCGTGTTCTTTTGGCAATTCCGGCATCGGGTGGAAGATAGCAGGGTCGCTCGCCTCGGGAAAGAACAATGCCGGGCATCCTTCCTTCACGTACCACTCGACGCACTCGGGCGCCGCGGTCAGCGCGAGATCGAGACAGGGGATCAGCCCACGAGTGCCACCCCATTCGCTCTGTATTTTTTCGCCCCAGTACTGATGGCGGTCATCCATCGAGATGTTAATGATGAGCGTTCCGTACGTGGCCCTGATCCGCGCGAGCACTTGCGGATCGATCACGCTGGCCCAGGTTTGTGCGATCAATACATGGGGCGCTTCGCCACGCGTGCCCGCCGCGGCTATCTGTTCCCACAGGCGTTCGCTGAGCGCGCGGCGGCGAATTTCGCCGGGGCGCGGATCGTTCTGCCCGTAGCTGCCGTCGGCGCGCGTGAAATAGCGCAATTGCCCCAGCCGCTCGAGCGCCTGCAGGATGCCGCTGCGGTCCTGCTGCTCGTCGGTGCCAAGGAAATAAATGCGCAGCGGCTGCCCGGCACGGGTTCGTAGCCGCGGGGGAGGCGGCGGCTGCGCCGGGAGCGGACGTGACGCATAGTATTCGCAGGTTTGCCGATAACGCGCTTGTGTCTCCCGGGCCTTAAGCGACGCGTTAATTGACGAAATCCAGCCGATTCTTCGCAGGGCGTTTTTCCAATTGGTTACGGCCGTCGGCATGGTTACTGCGACGCCTTGAGACGCTCCGGGTTGGCAACGAACTGCATCAGTGGCACGAGCCGGTTGCAATTTCCATCGAGCAGCACAACCAGTGCATTCTTAACCGCGCCTATGATTGATTCGCTGCAAATGGAATTCATTGCTCGAATCCATCCTAGTCCGCAGCGAAGGCATCTTCGTACTTGAGCTTGAACGCCGGATCCTGATCTTCTTTGCGCAAGAAGCAGTTGCCGATGGCAAGCGCTTCGATTTCGGTACCCATGAAACAACGAAACGCATCTTCCGGCGTGCAGACGATAGGCTCGCCGCGCACGTTGAAACTGGTGTTGACGACGACCGGACAGCCCGTGCGCGCCTTGAACGCAGAAATCAGCGCGTGAAAACGCGGGTTCGTGTCGCGGTGCACGGTTTGGATGCGCGCCGAATAGTCGACGTGGGTCACCGCCGGTATATCCGAGCGCGGCACGTTCAGTTTTTCGATCCCGAACAACTGTTGCTCGGCCGCGGACATCTGACGCCGTCGCGACTCGATCACATCGGCGACGATCAGCATGTAAGGACTGTCGGCGTCGAGTTCAAACCACGCGTTGAGGTCTTCGCGCAGCACCGAAGGCGCGAAAGGGCGAAAGGATTCGCGGTATTTGACCTTGAGGTTGAGCACCGATTGCATGACCGGCGACCGCGCGTCCCCGAGTATGGACCGCGCGCCGAGCGCACGCGGACCGAATTCCATCCGCCCCTGGAACCAGCCGAGTGCGTTGCCGGATGCGAGCGCAGCGGCGCTTGCATTCGTCAGTGCGTCGTCGTCGAGGGTTTTGTAGCTCGCGCGGCAGTTCGTTAAGCGCTCTTCGATTTCGGCTTGCGTAAATGCCGGACCCAGATACGAGCCACTCATGAGGTCGTGCCCGGCGACTGCGGGCGCGCGCGGCTGCCTGAGAAAAATATGGTGCGTCGCCAGTGCTGCGCCCAGCGCGCCGCCGGCATCACCGGCCGCCGGCTGAATCCAGATGCGCTCGAACCTTCCATCGCGCAGCACCTTCCCGTTGGCAACACAGTTGAGCGCTACGCCGCCGGCCAGGCACAAATTGCGCAACCCGGTTTCCGCGGCGATCGAGCGCGTCAGGCGGAGCATGATTTCGTCGGTGACGGCCTGGATCGAAGCGGCGAGATCCATTTCGCGCTGTGTCAGCAGGCTCTCGGCCTGACGGGGCGCAGCACCGAACAGCGCGTGAAACTTCGCGCTCGTCATCGTGAGGCCGGTGCAGTAGTTGAAGTAACTCATGTCGAGCCGGAACGACCCATCCGGCTTGAGATCGATGATGTTGTCGAGGATCAGCTGCGCATAGCGGGGTTCGCCGTAAGGAGCGAGCCCCATGACCTTGTATTCGCCTGAATTGACCTTGAAGCCGGTGTAGTAAGTAAAGGCCGAGTAGAGCAGCCCCAGCGAATGTGGAAAGTGAATCTCGCGGACAATTTCAAGATTCGCTTCGCGGCCGATTGCCAGCGACGTGGTCGTCCACTCGCCGACACCGTCGAGCGTCAGTACCGCTGCTTCGCGAAACGGCGACGCGAAAAACGCGCTGGCCGCGTGACTTAGATGGTGCTCGCTGAACAGCAAACGCGCATCCCAATCGACATCCTTGTCGTAGGCGCGCAACTCTTTGCCCAGCAGGTCTCTGAAATAAAGTTTCTCGCGCAGCCAGACCGGTATTGCCATGCGGAAGGATTCGAAACCGCGCGGCGCGAATGCCATGTAGGTTTCAAGCAGCCGCTCGAATTTCAGGAACGGTTTGTCGTAAAAGGTAACGTGCCCGACGCGGGCAGCGTCGATGCCGGCCTGTTTCAGGCAGTAGGAAACGGCTGCCTTCGGAAAGCGCGAGTCGTGTTTTTTGCGGGTGAAACGTTCTTCCTGCGCGGCTGCGACGATTTTTCCGTCGCACAACAATGCTGCGGCACTGTCGTGATAAAAAGCGGAAATCCCGAGGATATACACCGCTGGCGCGTCAAAACAGCGTATAGATGAACGGAGCGATCGCCGAGCCCTTGGCGAGCACGAGCAAGCCGCCGACGATCAGCATTACGAGCATCACGGGCACCAGCCAGTACTTCTTGCGTGCGCGCATGAACGCCCACAGTTCCTTGATTAAGCGCACTGGCGTGTTCCTAAAACTGGTTTTTCATGCTGTCGGGAGCGGGTCCGGCCGGCGTGCGCTCGATCCAGTAACTCTTCGCCTGCGGATCCAGCTTGAGACGCAGGAAGTCTTTGCCGAAGAGCCTCATCACCAGGCCTGTCGGCATGATCGCCAGATAGAACACGAGCGCCAGTGCAACCGGGCTGACGATATGGTGCAGCAGCACGCCGAGGCGATGCCACAGCCGGTTCGGCCATTCGAGCAGACGCGGGGCGGCGAACGCAATAACCGCGAAAATCATTGCAATGCACGCTGCCCATCGCCGGACCGGCGCGCCGGACCACAGCGGCCACAATGCAACGATCAGAAAAACGGCCGCGAAGACGAGGCCGAAGGAGCGATTTGACGAGCGCGTTCCATCGTCTTCGCGTGCCAGATGTTCGTGTGCGGCTTGCATGAATTTTCCTTGCGAATACAACGCAACATTCTACTATATCGGGCCAGCGTCCAAGCACGGCAGCACCCGGTCCGCGGGATGCTATTGGGCCGCAACGGTTGCGAACTCGTTCAGCCGGCCGCGTGGCGCAAACAGCAGATCTTTGTACCGCGCATTGGCGGTGGCCAGCGAACCGCTCCACACGTAAAGCGAGCCCGGCCCGTCCGACACGACGACGCGATAACCGAGTTGCTCGAACTCGCGTCCGGCGGCAAGCGCCGAAGCGGAGCCCGCTTCGAGCAGCACGACCGGCCGGGATTTTTCGAGCAGCCCCCGTAGCCCCGCGACTACGGCGTGCTCGAAGTTCTCGGCGTCGATCTTGATGAAATCGGGTGCGATTCCCCGCGCGGCGGCGTAGGCGTCGAGTCTCACTGCTGCTACCTTGTGATGTTGGACGTCGTTTGCGTTCAGCAAACCGGGCATGCGCGATTCCGCGGCAAGCGTATTCCACGCGCTGTACTTGAGCCCGAAGTCGGCGATTTCGATTTCCGCCGCGACGTCACCCGCCGCGTTGTTGACCGGCTCGATGCGGTCGCTGCGCCGCGCATTGTGCTCAAGGATCGCGAATGTCGAAGGCGTGGGCTCGAACGCAATCACCCGGCCTTGCGGGCCGGCGAGATGCGCGAACAGCAGCGAGAAATAGCCGAAGTGCGCGCCGACGTCGAACACGGTGTTGCCCGCGCGCACCAATTTGAGCGCCATCCAGGTGACGGTCGGGTCGAACATCCCGTAGGTGTATATCGCCTCCGAGATTATTTCGGGCAGCACGACCGTCATGTCGGCGTCGAAAAAAAGCCGCGTGGTTTGCGGGCTCGGCTCATTGCGATGGCGCGCGAGCCAGCGCGCGGCGAATTTGGCGATGCCGGGGTCCAGCAGCTTCAATGCAGGCGCGCGATCAAGCCGTGAAACGGCCGCATTGAACTGTTGTTCGATGCTAGTCATGCACGCCGCTCGGTCGTGGATCGAACGATTGAAACGGGAGCGGGGCAATTCGACACGGCAGGATTTTAACCGACCGCCTCCCGGCTGTCCGGTATGGGCCGGGACAGCGGGATTATTTCGTCGCTGCGGGCACGGGACAGTTCTGCGGGGATTGCCGATTCAGAACGGCACCGATCGCAGCTGCCACGCAACGGTTGCCGGCTGCATTCAGATGGCCGTCATGCGGCAAGTAGAGTCCGGCATTGCCGATTGAATGCATGTCGACGACACGATAGCGGGTCGACAGGCGCTCGCGCAGGAGTCGCATGTACTTTTCGTAGGCCCCCCCGTATTGACGCTGATAGAACGATGCGGCCGGCAGCAGAACGACGATTTTGTCCGCGGCGGACGAGGCGTCGGCGATTGCCTGCACCAGCGCGGCGCCCTTGGCGGCGGTTTCATCGGTGATCTGCGCCATCCGGAGAAATTCGTCGCCGTCGATGTTCGCCGGGGACACATTGCGCATCTGCGCTGCCATCACGGCATCGCCCTGGGCGAAAAACTCGCTCCAGTCGTCGTAGAACTTCATGCGCCGCTCGAAGACATGCGGGAACAGTGCGTTTTTGAGCCATTTCGCGCGCGCGCTGGCGATGATATAGCGCACGCGCTGCAGCGCCAGGAACGATCGCCAGGTGTAAGGCTCGGCGGCGTCTGCAAACGATGCCGACAGCAGCCCGGAAATGTCCTTGCCGGCAAGGCCCTGGAAATCGTTGCCGACGAACAATCCAACCACCAGCGCGCGCGACTTCAGTCCCCAGGCGGCAAGCACTTTTGATTTCTGCAAATACTGCGGCGGGTTGGTGGCGGGCTCCGCAGCGACGAACACGCGCAGGCCGCTTGCGGTCAGCAGGCCCGTTATCGTTTGGTCCTGCTCGACGCCAGTTCCGAAAATGAAGGAGTCGCCGATCAGTAGAGCATCGTAAGTGACGTTCGGGTCAAAGTCGGGGCCGCGCAGACCGATGTTGTTGTAGCGATACGTGACGGCGTAATCGGATGTCGCGTGGTGCTGGATAGAGTGCGGCGGCACCGGACTCAGCGCGATCGACTTCTCGAATATTAATCCCATCGCCGCTTCGCCTACGTACAGGGCCACGACCACCCAAAGGGTCCAGACCCACAACAGCGTGCGGATCATGCTGCGCTCAGCCGGCCGTTTTCTGAAAAACGAACATGCCGAGGCCGCAGTCGAGGCCTGCTCCCTCTTCGTGGATATCTGCGTTGGCAGGATCGATTTTTTCCCGCAGCGTGCCGTGTGCGTCCACCAGCGAGAATTCGGCGAGCGTCAGGCCGCGAAAGATATCGATCACTTCGATAATCCCGAATACGCGCTGGCCGTTGAACTG
>Ga0207648_10000743_pt1 | contig 36606 bp, 27 predicted proteins | sample KBSMisM32_FD_184310 | JGI IMG/M metagenome (GOLD analysis project Ga0207648, IMG submission 184310) | Miscanthus rhizosphere microbial communities from Kellogg Biological Station, Michigan, USA - KBS Miscanthus M3-2 (SPAdes) (version 2) | ecosystem: Host-associated > Plants > Roots >... | reverse complement strand
GTCACCGCCGGGGCGGGTGACCCGCTGATGACCGGCGCGCGATTGTCAGCGGGTGGCGGCTCGCCCGCCGAGACCGTGATGTCGAATGCCGGAAGCGAATTTGATGCAGCACCGTCAGACACGGAGATGACGATGCCGGCGAAAGTCCCGACATCGTTGTCCCCGGGACTGCCCGACAGCTCGCCGGTCAAGGTATCGAAGCTGGCCCAGCCGGGCAGATTGTCGATGCTGAAGGAGAGAACCTGCCCGTCCGGATCCGCGGCCTCGGGCGTAAACGCATAGCTGTTGCCCACGATCGCGGTCGCAGCGGGCGTGCCGCTGATCGTCGGCGGCGTGTTCGCGGACGGGTCCGCCTCGACTTCGAGGTTGTAGGCAGGCAGCTCGGCCACTGCCTTGCTGTCCGAGACGCTGATGCGGATCTCCGCGTAGACGCGCGATGCCGCGGTGGCGGGCGGACGACCGGAAAGCCGCCCGGTAGAAGGGCTGAACGACGCCCAGCCCGGACGGTTCTCGATCGCGAAGGTGAGTACGTCCTCGTCGGGGTCGGTCGCCTCGGGAGCGAACTCATAGGTCTGTCCAACGACGGCCTTCGTGACCGGCGTGCCCACGATCGTCGGGACCGCGTTGGCGCTGTCGTCCGACGCCGTGTTGTCCTCACCGTCACCGCGGCAGGCGCCGAGAACGATGACCAGGGCGATCGGCACCGCGCGCTTCAAGGGATTCAATTTCCTCAATGTCGGCTCCGGCGAGACTCGTGTGGTCCGCCAGGCACCTGCTCGACAGAGGGAAGCAGAGATGGACGCTGTGCAGGCAGCGGTGCCGCACAGGTCTCGACTCTGGCAACCCCGCTATCCAGGACAGGTGTCCTGCGGACCGGAGGCTTTGCGTCCCCGCCTTGCGACGGGTTTGCCCAATGCAGAATTTCGTGCGTCGGATTATCGGCCCTGAGCGCGCGAGCGGAAGTCGCGGTCTCAGGCTATTGCCGGAAGTGTGAGGCAGTCGCGGATTGGGGCCCGGCCGTCGCGGAATTGCCGCACAGACCGGGCCCCTGTTAACAGGCGTTTGCTACTGGATCAGCTTGCTGACCGAGCCCGAAAAGCCGCTTTCAACCCCCGAGCTGTTATACGCCTTGACTGCGAAGTACCAGCGCGCGGGGGTCAGGTCCTCGATGACCACGCTCGTCAGCGACTTATTCGGCAGTTGCACCGAGCCGGTGTAGTTGCCGGCGGACGTGCCGTAGTGCACTCGGTACCCCGCCAGGTCGGTAAGCGTCGAGCCGTCGGTGTTCCTGGTCGGCGCGGTCCACGACAGTGTCACCGAACCTGTCCCGGATCCGGACGTCACAGTGAGTGAGAAAGCCGGCAGGCTGCGTGTCGCCTTGCCGTCGGTCACGCTGATGATGATGTTTCCAAAGGTACCGACCGTCGGCGTCCCGGAGAGTCGGCCCGTCGTCGGGCTGAAGGTCGCCCACGACGGACGGTTCTGGATGCTGAAGGTAAGTACGTCGCCGTCCGCGTCCGTGGCTGACGGTTGGAAGCTGTAGGCCTGGCCCGCGGTTACCGATGTCGCCGGTGATCCGGAGATCGTCGGCGCGTTGTTCGTGGCCGCGCTCGTCACCGCGATGGCGAACGCCGGCAGACTGTCCGCCAGGCTGCCGTCCGTAACCTTGATGACAATGTTGCCGAAGGTTCCGGTCGAGGTGGGCGTGCCTGACAGGCGACCCGTCGTCGTGCTGAACGTCGCCCACGACGGCTTGTTCTGGATCGAGAAGGCAAGCGTGTCGTTGTCCGGATCCGACGCCGAGGGCTGGAAGCTGTAGGTCTGCCCCGTGCCGATCGATGTCGACGGTGTCCCGTTGATGGTTGGCGCACGATTGCTTGCCGTCGAACTCGAGGTCACGGTGATCGTGAACAGCGGCAGGCTGTCCGTCGCGCGGCCGTCGCTCACCGTAATGCGGATGTTTGGATATTTGCCGACATTGTGACTCTTCGGCGTGCCACGGAGCACACCGGTCTTGCTCTCGAAGGTCGCCCACGTCGGCTTGTTCTGGATGCTGAAACGCAGCGTGTCGCCGTTAGCGTCGCTGGCGGTCGGTTTGTAGTAATAGGTTTCGCTGACGGCTACGGCGGTAGGTGGGGTGCCGTTGATGACAGGTACCGTGTTTGCGGCGAGTGCCCATGCGGGGGCGAGAAGGGTGGCGACGAGGGTGATTACAAGAGCGATGGATTGCCCTGCACGGTGGCGCGATCGATGCATTTCGCTTGAACTCCGGTCTTAGCTTGCCAGTAGGGTCGTCCCTGTCTGACAGCGGAGCCGGTGGTGCACATGGGCGCGCCAAGCGGGACCGTCGGGCACCGACGCGAGCCGGATCCCGGCGGTGGCGATATTGGCGAGCGGGGTGCGGAGTCAGCCCGTAGGCAAGAACTGCCGGCAGCCCCGCTATCCTGGGAGATCGCCCCGAGGACCGGAGGTTTTGCGTCCCCGCCTTTCGACGGGTGTGCCCTTGTCAGCAATCGGGCTTGCGCCCGCGATGCGGACATCCATTGTCCGATCGGCGCTGCTGAGAATCGCTGCATCGAGATATCCGTGGTTGGATGATCTCGAAGCAGTCCTGCAGCGCGAGCGCGATTATGGAGATCTGTTTGAACGCGACAAGCGTGATTATGTCGCCGTTTGGGGACGACTGACTGTTAAGAAGCATGCGGATCATATGCGTGCACTCGATGAAAGAATTGCAAGCGAACCAGAAGCGAGCCTTGCGCCGAACTGCGCATCGAAAGCGCATAGCGCCGCTTCGGTCGCGTCGCTTGCAGCGGTTTCCTCGGTCGGACCTTGGTTGACATCAAGCTGATGCCCGTTCTACAGTTCGCGCCCTTTCGTGGGGCCATAGCTCAGCTGGGAGAGCGCTTGCATGGCATGCAAGAGGTCGACGGTTCGATCCCGTCTGGCTCCACCAGATCAGAAGCGGCCTACGACCCGCGGTCGCAGCCGGATGCATCGAGTCCCCATCGTCTAGAGGCCTAGGACACAACCCTTTCACGGTTGCGACCGGGGTTCGAATCCCCGTGGGGACGCCATCATTCCGGTGCGGTTTGTTGTACGAATCGCGCGGTTATGTCACCGATACCTCCGCCTCGTTTTACATATGCGACGGCGATCACGTGCCCTCCAATCGAGCTTCGCTACTCTTCGGCCGCGAGCTGAGTTTTCAGCCGCAAGTTCGCGCAGAAACGCGAGAAAAGTCGCTAAGCTATCTCGCAACCACACGAATTTCCGGCGTGACTCCGTTTGGCTGGGCCGGTGCCCAGGGCCTTGGGGACGCAGACCGGTCTAGGTAATCTGAGACGGTGTCGTTTCGTTTCTTCCACTTGTACCTGAAGGTCCCGATCGTGCTCCTGGCGCTGATCGAAGGATCGCTGTTCGTCTATGCGCCCTATCTTGCCGCCGCCTTCCGCTTCGGGCCGTCGACGACAGAGCGTGCCACGCCGACCGGCCAACTGCTGCCTACCGCGCTGCTCTTTGCTTTCTTCGCAGTCATGGCGCTCTTTGCCATGGGCCTTTACACGATACGGCAGCGCTCCGGTACCGCCGGCACGGTGCTGCGGGTGGTCGCGGGTCTGCTGGTCGCGGCAGCGCTCTCGGCGCTCGCGTACTTCATCGTTCCGAACCTGACGATCGGCCGGGGCATGCTCGCGCTCACCACCGTCATCGGCATTGCGAGCGCGCTGATCGCCCGGCTGCTGTTCGACCGCATCGTGGATCAGGACCTGTTCAAGCGCAGGGTGCTCGTCTACGGGGCTGGACGACGCGCCACCAGTCTGCTCGATCTGAGGCGGAGATCTGACCAGCGCGGCTTCCGGCTGATGGGTTTCATAGCGACCGAGGGCGACGAGCTTTCGGCGCCGCCAGAACGACTGCTCGACCGTCCGGAAGACCTCTACTCATGGGTCGTGAAGAACCCGATCGACGAGATCGTCGTCGCGATGGACGACCGGCGCCGCGGGTTCCCGATGCACGAATTCCTCGAATGCCGGCTTGCGGGCATAGAGATACTCGAGCTACCCACCTTTCTCGAGCGCGAGACGGGCAAGGTGCGGCTCGACGTGCTCAATCCAAGCTGGATCATCTTCGGCGAGGGTTTCCGTGCCTCGTTGCTGCAGCGCGTGGTCGAGCGGACAATCGACGTCGTCGTGAGCCTCGCGCTCCTGATTCTCGCGGCGCCCGCAATCCTGCTGACGGCGCTCGCGATCAAGTTCGAGGAAGGTCTCGACGCGCCAATCCTGTACCGCCAACGCAGGGTCGGCCAGCACGGCGTCGTCTTTGATGTGCTCAAGTTCCGCAGCATGCGGGTTGGTGCCGAACAGCCCGGACAGGCGATCTGGGCGGCCAGGGACGATCCACGCGTAACGCGCGTCGGGTCGTTCATGCGCAAATCGCGCATCGACGAGCTGCCGCAGCTCGTCAACGTGCTGCGCGGTGACATGAGTTTCGTCGGTCCCCGTCCCGAGCGTCCCGAGTTCGTGCAGAAGCTCGAGCACACGATCCCGTATTACCGCGAGCGGCACAGCGTGAAGCCCGGCATCACCGGCTGGGCGCAGCTCTGCTATCCGTACGGATCGTCGGAGAAGGACGCGCTCGAGAAGCTGCAGTACGACCTCTATTACGTAAAGAATCGCAGTCTGCTGTTCGATCTGGCGATTCTCGTCCAGACGGTCGAGGTCGTGCTCTGGGGCAAGGGCGCCCGCTAGCGCGCGCACGTGATCTCCTTCGGCGTCATCTCCTACGGCCTCGCGAGCCTGGGTTTTCTTCTGCTCACGATGCTGCTCGCGACCAGCTGGGAAGGTCGTGCACAGGGCGCGCGGCTGATCGCGGCTTGCGCCGCGACGTCGGCCTGGGCGGCGCTGATTGCATATGCCGCATGGCGGCAGCAGATGCCCGTGCCGCTGGTCACTCTGGTGGAGTTCGTCCGCGACGGAGCGTGGCTCTTCGTACTCGGGGGCCTGGTCGAGCGTGGCGGCCTGTCCGTGGTCCTGTCGCGCGGGACCTACCTGCTCGCGGCCAGCGGAATCGCGATTGCGGCGATCCCGATGATCGCGGAGCTGACCGGCGTGCCGTCGCGGGTCGCGCCGGCGGTCGTGCTCGTTTACGGCGGGTTGTTCATGGCACTCGCGGCGCTGGTGCTCATCGAGCAGGTTTTCCGCAACGCGACCCCTGCCGGGCGCTATGCGCTCAAGTACTTCGTGATCGGCGTCGGAGTGCTCTTCAGCTACGACCTGTTCCTCTATTCGCAGGCGCAGCTGGTCAATGGGGTCGAGGCAGCGAGCTGGGATGCGCGGGGTCTCGTGAACGCGCTGGTATTGCCGCTCATCACGCTCGGCGCGCGCAACAACCCGCACTGGTCGCTAAAGGTGTTCGTCTCGCGCCAGGTGGTTTTCTACACCACGACTTTTCTCGTGGTCGGCGCGTACCTGCTGATAATGGCGCTCGGCGGCTACTTGATACGCCTGTACGGGGGCACCTGGGGTCGCATCGCACAGCTGGTGTTCTTCGCCGGGGCAGGCGCGGTGCTTGCCTCGCTCGTGGCCTCGGCCAGCCTGCGACGGCGGTTGCGGGTGTTCCTGAGCAAGCACTTCTATCGCAACAAGTACGACTACCGCATCGAATGGCTGCGCTTCATCGAGACGCTGTCGGCACGCGACCCGGAGATAGGGACGCGCGAGAACGCGGTGCGCTGCGTCGCGCAGATCGTCAACAGTGCGGGCGGGGTCCTGTACATGGCGGGGGAGGGAAGCGACGCGCTCGCACCGGTGGCGGGGTTTCCCGCGGGTAACTTTCCGCCCACGCGCTATCCGCCGGTTGCAGCTGAGGATGAAATGGTCGCGTTCCTGCGCCGCACACAATGGGTCATCGATCTCATCGAGTATCGACGCGCACCCGATTTCTATCAGAACCTCGCTTTGCCGGAGTTCCTCCAGGGCCAGGATCGCCTTCGACTGGTGCTGCCGATCATGCATCACGACTCGCTGCTTGGCTTCGTCGTGCTCGCCGATCCGCCCCCACCCTTTGACCTCACGTATGAGGACCGGGATCTGCTGCGAACCGCGGGCCGGCACGTCGCGACCCACCTCGCGCAGCACGACGCCGACCGCAAGCTGGCGGAGAGCAGGCAGTTCGAGGCCTACCATCGTCTGACGGCGTTCGTGATGCATGACCTCAAGAACCTCGCGGCCCAGCTCTCGCTTATCGTCGCGAATGCGGAGAAGCACCGGCGCAACCCGCAGTTTGTCGACGATGCGATCGGAACGATTGCCAATTCGACAGCGCGCATGCAGCGGCTGATCGAGCAGCTCCAGGGGCGCGAGGTTCAGAGCCTGCGCCGTCGCGTGTCCCTGTCAGAGGCCGCGCGACAGGCGTGTCGCCGCTGCGGGGGCCGGCGTCCGGTCCCGTTGTTCGTCGACGGCGGCGCCGCCCCCCTCGTAGAGGCGGATCCGGAACGCCTCGCGATGATGATCGAGCACGTTGTGCGCAATGGCCAGGACGCCACACCGGAGGACGGCTCGGTGTCGGTGACCATCCGACCCGACACCGGCTGGATCACACTTCGCATCGAGGATACCGGGGCGGGCATGTCACCCGACTTCGTCCGCGATCGGCTGTTCAGGCCCTTCGACACGACCAAGGGGAGCAAGGGAATGGGGATCGGCGCCTACCAGGTGCGCGAATACCTGAATTCGCTCGGCGGACGAGTCGAGGTGCTGAGCGAGCCGGGCTCCGGCACCCGCGTCGACCTGCATTTCCCACTTCCCGGGGCGAGCGCAGTTACCGGGTAGAGCCTGAACCCATATCACAAATCCGCCGCGTATCTGCTTGTATCATTGGCGAAACCCCGCGCCAGCCCGGCCGGGGGTGGAGCACTCGTGTCCGAGGACAAGCCCAAGCTGCTGATTGTCGAGGATGACCCGGGGCTGCAGCGCCAGCTCAAGTGGGCATTCGACGACTTCGAAGTAATCGTCGCCGATTCGCGGCAGGGGGCCCTCGCGGGACTGCGCAGACATGAACCACCGGTTGTCCTACAGGATCTCGGCCTGCCGCCCGACCCCGAAGGCGTCTCGGAAGGGTTTACAACCCTGCAGGAAATCCTGAAGCTGGCACCGCACACCAAGGTTATCGTCGTCACCGGACAGCTCGACCGTGACAACGCGGTCAAAGCGGTCGGGCAGGGAGCCTATGACTTCTATCAGAAGCCGGTCGACATGGATGTGCTGCGCCTCATCGTGCAGCGGGCGTACCAGATCCACGATCTCGAGGCGAAGAACCGGGCCCTGGTCAGCGAGCAGGCCCGGATGCCCCTGGCAGGCGTCATCGCAATGAGCGAATCGATGATGCGGGTCTGCCGCATGATCGAAAAGGTTGCCCCGACCAATGCCACCGCCCTGTTGCTCGGCGAGAGCGGCACGGGCAAGGAGCTCCTCGCGCAGGCTCTCCATGCGCTCTCGCCCAGGGCCGGTCAGAGCTTCGTGGCGATCAACTGCGCCGCCATCCCCGATACGCTGCTCGAAAGCGAGCTCTTCGGCTACGAGAAGGGGGCGTTTACCGGCGCCGTGCGCCAGACTCCGGGCAAGTTCGAGATGGCCGATGCCGGCACGCTGTTTCTCGACGAGATCGGCGACATGCCGCTGCCGCTGCAGGCGAAGTTACTCCGATTCCTGCAGGACCGCGTCATCGAGCGCATCGGCGGCCGCGAGCGGATCCCGGTCGACGTGCGGATCGTCTGCGCTACGAACAAGGACCTGCCGGTTCTGATCGAGCGAAATGACTTCCGCCAGGACCTCTTCTACCGGATCAGCGAGGTCACGGTCCGCATCCCGCCGTTGCGCGAGCGCCCGGGCGATGCGGTGGTGATCGCGCAGGCTGTCATGGAGCGCCGCGGCCGCGAGCACGGTCGCGCGCTGCGTGGCTTCGCACCCGATGCCCTCAAGGCGATCCAGGCCTATCCGTGGCCGGGTAACATCCGCGAGCTCGAGAACCGCATCAATGGCGCCGTGATCATGGCCGAGGGCAAGTACATCGGAGCGGACGACCTGGGACTGCCCGCCGATTCGCCCGAGCTCGAATGGCTCAACCTCCGCAGCGCCCGGCAGCGCGCCGAGAGCGACGCGATCCGCCAGGCGCTGGCTGTCGCGAGCGGCAACCTCTCGAAGGCCGCCGAGCTGCTCGGTATCACGCGACCTACGCTCTACGATCTGCTCGACAAGAACGGAATCAACGTCCCGGATCGCGCGGCGGAAGGCTGACCATGAAGAACGACCGAGACGCGGGACCTTCCGCATGACTTGCCAGACGCGAGCCCGGTTCGCGCCCCGGGCCTACGCGCTGCTGGCTTGCCTGCTGGTGCCGCTCGCCGCCTGCGCGCCGAGCGGCGAGAAGCTGCTGGCCCGAGCGGAGAAGCAGCTGGCGGTCGGCGAATACCGCGGCGCAATGATCGACCTGCGCAACTATCTCGCGCGCAACCCGGACGACGCGCGGGCGAGGGTGGATCTCGGCCTTGCGATGCTGGAGTTGGGCGAAGTGACCGCTGCGGAGGAGGAAATCGCCAAGGCGACCAGCCTCGGTGCCGGTCGTGATCAGACTCTGCTGGTCGAGTGCAGACTGATGGTCGCGCGCGCGTCGTATCAGAAGGCGCTCGACGAATGCACCGCGTCCGGAGCCGACGCCAGCCGCGCGGTCGAGCTGAGCGTCGTGCGCGGGGAAGCCTTGCTCGGGCTCAGGCGCTACGACGAGGCACGCGCCAGTTTCGAATCGGTACTCAAGGCGCAACCCGAGAATCTCAATGCCCTGCAAGGCCTGGCGGTCGCTGCGTTCGGTGCCGGAGGTATTGAAGCGGCGCGCACGGTTTTCGCCGGCGCTCCGGAGCAGGTGCGGAGCAGGCCGCGCTACTGGCTCGCGCTCGGATCGCTCGAGCTGCGCGCCAACGCGCTCGATGAAGCCGCAAAGGCCTTCGAAGCCGCGCTTGCGCGTTCATCGGACGACAAGGAAGGTCCGGACGCTCTCGGGGCGCTCGCGGGTCTGACCGAGACGCAGCTGCGACTCAACAAGCTGGATGCGGCCAAGGCCAGCAGCGAGCGCCTGCTCGCGGCGGCGCCGAATAGCCGCATCGCGAAGCTTCTGAGCGCGCAGGTTGCAGCAAGCAGCGGCGACAATACGCGAGCACGCGAGCAGCTTGAGGAGCTGGTGAGCGCGAATCCCGACGATCTTCAGGCTCGCATGCTGTTGGGGGGCGTGAACCTCCAGCAGGGCAATCTGGGCCAGGCCGAGATGCACTTCGCCGCCGTGGTAGCCAGGCAGCCCGATAACGTCCGTGCACAGAAGCTGCTCGCGGACACGCGCAGCCGCATAGAATCGCCCGAGTCGACCCTGGAGGCGCTGAAGCCCGCGCTGCGGGAGCCACAGGTGGACCCGGCGCTCCTGGTGACCGCCAGCCACCTCAGCCTGCAGAGCGGTAATCGCGACGCGGCGCTCACTTACCTCGCACAGGCAGCGGACTCTCCCGGCGAGAAATCACCCGAGGCGCAGCTTGAGATCGCGGCCGGCTACCTCGCCGCCGGCGAGCTCGATCGGGCCGTCGAGCTGCTCGAGGGCATGCCCGACGGCGGTGCAAACTCGCTGCAGCGCGACTCACTGCTGATTGCCGCACTCCTGCGCCAGGGCAAGACCGCCGACGCCACGGCCAAGGCCGATACGCTCGCAGCCGCGGCGGGCAGCCGCACCGCGGAGCGCAATCTTGCGGCCGCTACGTATGCGGCCGCCGGCCGGCCCGACCGTGCCCGGACAGAGTACGAGAAGGTCCTCGAGGCAAAGCCTGGCGATACGGCCACGTTGCTCAACCTGGCGCGGCTGGATCTGCAGGAACGCAAGGGCGATGCCGCCGCGAAGCGCCTGCGAGCCGTGCTGGCCGTCGATCAGAAGAACCTCGCGGCCCAGCTTGGCATGGCGACGGTCGCGCGTCTCAGCGGGGATGCGAAGGATGCCGCGCAATGGATGAGTCGTGTCGCCGCGGATCATGCCGATTCGCTGCCCGCGATGCTCGCCGTCACGCAGTTCTATCTCTCTACGCGCGACTACGGTCAGGCCGTGCAGGCGGCGGACGCCGCCGTGCGGCTCGCGCCCGACAGCGCTGCGGCGCTCAACATGCGCGGTCTCGCGCAACTCGGCTCGGGCGAAGGCGCAGCAGCCATCACCAGTCTCCAGCAGGCGGTGCAGAAATCGCCACAGGCGGCGGGCTATCGGTTGAATCTCGGTCGCGCACTGGCTCTGCAACGCGACACCGATGGCGCGCTGAAGGCATTCGACGGCGCGCTTGCCATCGATGCTGGCTCGCAGGCCGCGCTGTACCTGGCCGCGACTACCGCGCTGCAGGCCGGGGAGATCGAGCGCGCGGCCGGCTATGTCGAGCGCCTGCGCCGGGTTGCACCTGACGCGCCGGTGTCCATGCGCGTCGAGGGCGACCTTGCGATGGCGCAGAAGCGTTACGCCGATGCCGTCGGGTTCTACGACAAGGCACTGGCCGGCGGCGGTGACTCGCTCCTGGTCGGTGCACGGTACCGCGCCGGTAAGCTCGCAGGCATCAAGAACCCCGAGAAGGTCCTGCGTGACTGGCTCGCCCGTCGCCCAGAGGACACGACGGCGCGGATCCTGCTCGCGGAGCATTACGAGCAGGCGGGGGACACCGCGAAGGCGGTGCGCGAATACGAAGCCGTGCTGGTGCGCGCGCCGGAGAACGCGGTCGCGCTCAACAACCTGGCGGTGATCGAGCAGCGTAACCGCAATCCGCGCGCGCTGGACCTCGCCCGCCGCGCCTACGGTGCGGCTCCGCGCAGCGCCGCCATCCAGGATACCTACGGCTGGCTGCTGATCGAGAACGGCGAGCACGACCGCGGCCTCGAACTGCTGCGCGGCGCGGCCCGCGCAATGCCTTCGTCGCCGGAAGTCCAGCTCCATCTCGGCGTCGCGCTGGCCCGCAAGGGTCTGACTGCCGAGGCTGAGCCGGTGCTCGAGAAGGTGGCGCGCGGCGATGCGCCGGCGGAGCTGAAGAGCCAGGCGCGGCGCGAGCTCGACAAATTACCGGATTGACGGAGCGGACCGATGCACACGAAGGTAACTCGATGATGACACTTCCAGTAGCCAGATCGGCGATCGCGGGCGTAGTGCTGACCTCGTGCCTGCTCCTCGCCGGCTGCGGCGGACACACCAAGGTGGTCGATGCGCCGCCGCCAGAAGCAGCTGTACAGACCGAGTACCGCATCGGACCGGGCGACAACCTGCAGGTGTTCGTCTGGAATCACCCGGAGCTCACCGTGACGGTCCCGGTACGCCCGGACGGTCTGATCTCCACACCACTGATCGAGAACATGCAGGCCGGAGGCAAGACGCCGAGCCAGCTGTCGCGCGACATGGAGAAGGCGCTCGCCGAGTACGTCCGCTCGCCCACCGTCAACGTGATCGTCACCAGTTTCGTCGGAGCGCTCGCCGACCAGGTGCGCGTGGTGGGCCAGGCGCAGAAGCCGCAGGCCCTGCCCTACCGCGCCAACATGACCGTGCTCGACGTGATGATCGCCGTCGGTGGCTTGAGCGAGTTTGCAGCCGGCAACCGCGCCGTGGTCGTGCGCCAGGAGGGCGATAAGAATCTGCGCATACCGGTGCGGCTTTCGGACTTGATGAACGAGGGCGACATCGGCGCGAACATGACGTTGCGACCGGGGGACGTGCTGATCATCCCCGAATCGAGGTTCTAAGGCGCACCCTTCAGGGATCCCCAACCGGAGCCGGATCGGATATATGCAGGACATACTCGCACAATTCTTGCTCATGCTTCGCGGCGCGTGGCGTTACCGATGGCCCGCGCTCGCGCTGACCTGGGGTATCGCGCTCGCAGGATGGCTGGCGGTTGCGGCGATGCCGGACCGCTTCGAGGCGCGCACGCGTGTCTACGTCGACACCGAATCGCTGCTGAAGCCGCTGCTCCAGGGCATCGCGGTCGATCGCGACGTCATGAGCCAGGTAAGGATGATGCAGTCGGTCATGAAGAGCCGGCCGAACCTGGAGAAGGTCGCACGAAAGACAGACCTGTTCCTGAGCGCCGATACGACCCAGGACCAGGAGGTGGTTATCGATTCGCTGCAGGAGCGGATCGTTCTCCAGGCAACCTCGCCGCTCGGGCCGACGCGCCGCGCATCCGTGCCTAACGAGTTCATCGTGAGCTTCGAGGACTCGAATCCGAAGACCGCTTATCGCGTCGTCCAGTCGTTGCTCGACACGTTCATGGAAGACAGCCTCGGGATCAAGCGCGACGACGCCGGCGTGGCGGAGCGCTTCATCAGCCAGCAGCTCGCCGACTACGAGCGGAAGCTCCTCGAGGCTGAGTCGAGGCTGGCGGACTTCAAAAAGACCAACGTCGGGCTGATGCCCGGCACGTCGGGCGATTACTACCAGCGGCTCGACCAGTCGATGGCCCAGCTCGAAGCGTTGCGTACGCGTCACCGACAGGTCACAGAGCGCCGTAACGAGCTCGCGCGTCAGTTGCAGGGCGAGGAGCCGACCTTCGGTCTCACCGCGCCGGTCGGGTCCTCACCGATCGACTCGCAGATCGCGGCGTACCAGGCACGGATCGACCAGATGCTGCTGCAATACACCGACAAGCATCCGGAGATTGTCGCGCTGCGCGACACGATCAAGCGCCTGGAAGAGGAGAAGGCCCAGGGAGCCAAGGTCTCCTCGACCGTCGCACCTCCGACGGCCGGCAGCAGCGACGATATGATGATGCGCAGCCTCGACATGAATCCCGTCTACCAGAGCATGAAGATCTCGCTGAGCCAGGCCGACGCCGAGCTCGCCGAGGTGCGCGGGCAGATCAGCGCGCAGGAACAGGCGATCGGCGGGCTTCGGTCGCGCATGGACGCCATCCCGCAGGTCGAGGCCGAGCTCGCGCAGCTCAACCGCGACTATCAGGTCAACAAGGCGCAGTACGACCAGCTGCTGCAGCGGCTCGAGTCGGCGCGCATCTCGCAGCGGGCCGATCAGAGCACAGGTGACGTCAAGTTCCGGGTGATCGATCCGCCGACGGTGCCGGTCGTGCCGAGCGGCCCGGAGCGCATTCTGCTGTCGGCGCTGGTGCTGCTCGCGAGCCTCGGTGCCGGGATCGGCTTCGCGCTGCTGCTGCAGCAGATCCGGCCAGTGTTCTCGACCAAGGACACGCTGCGGCAGGTGACTGGTCTACCGGTGCTGGGCTCGGTCACTGCGGCGGTGCTGCACAGTTTCGTCCCCTGGTACCGGCGCCAGACCGCGCTGGTCGGGGGCGCGCTCGCGGCGCTGCTGGCCGCCTTCCTCCTCAACCTGCTGCTGCAGCAAAACCTGCGAGGCATGCTGCGCAACCTCCTGGGGTAAATCATGTCCATAGTCGAAAAGGCGCTGCAGAAAGCGCAGGTGAAGGCGGATCGCGCGGCCGGCCGCGACGCGGAGGCGCCGCTGCCGCACGACCTGCCCGATCTCGGGCCGTCAAAACCGTCCCGCACGAGCGCCGGGCCGCCGCCGGAGACCGCCGCCCGCCGGGCGAGACCGGCCCACGGCGGAAACGTGGTGCTCGACTTCGTGCAGCTCCGCCAGGACGGTCGCCTCGCTCCCGAGGCGCTGACGCATCAGACCGAAGAGGAGTTTCGACGGATCAAGTGGCCGCTCCTGAACGCGATCGCGCATCGCGAAGGGGCACGACCCGCGGCCAACAACATCGTGCTCGTTACCAGCGCCATCCCGGGCGAAGGAAAGACATTCACCGCCCTCAATCTGGCGCTCAGCATCGCGCGTGACCGCGACCTCGATGTCCTGCTCGTCGACGGAGACGTTGCCCAGCCCTCGTTGACCGCGAGCCTCGGCCTCACAGGACGCCCGGGCATCACCAACCTGCTGCGCGATACCGCGCTGGTGCTGGATGACGTCGTCTGCTCGACCAACGTCCCACAGCTCGAAGTCGTGCCTGCGGGTGTGCGCCACGACAATGCGCCGGAGCTGCTTGCCAGCATGCGCATGGACGTGGTGGTCGGGCAGCTGTGCGCGCGGACGTCGCCGGGCGTAGTGATCGTCGACTCGCCACCCGTGCTCGCCACCAACGAGGCGCAGGTCATGACACGTTACGCGGGGCAGGTTCTCATGGTCGTCCGCGCGGACTTTACCGAACAGCGCGTGTTGACCGAGGCACTGAGCCTGATCGACCGTTCGCGACCTGTGAGCGCCGTGCTGAACCGGGTCGAGCCTTCGCTCGTCAGCCGCTATTACAGCCATTACTACTACGGTTACGGCAGGAGTGCAGCAAGATGACAGGTCGCGGTCTGTCGAATCCCGCAATCCGGTTCGCGCTGACCCTGATCCTGCTCCACGGAGTCGCCGCGAAGGCAGAACCCTATGGCTACGACCTGCGGTCGCAGTTCGTTCGCGAGAAGGATCCCGAGAAGCGGCCGCCGGGGCTCGAGCTGAAGGCACGAATCGACTCCGCGCTGTATTTCGTGGGCAATATCAACCTGGCCGAGAACTCGGCGGACGAAATCGACACGGCCGGTATCGAGGGCGCCCCCGGCCTGTTTGCCTCCTACCGGAGTGCCCGCGCGGACGCGATGCTCGACTACACACTGATTGCGCGAGCCTTCGAGGAGTCGGAATACGACTCGGTGTCCCACCTGTTGAGCGCGCACGGGACTTACATGCTCGCCCAGGACCTGTTCTGGATCGACGCGGCGGCCGGGTACAGCGACTCGATCATCGACGCCGGGCAGGGGACCAACTACGGCGGGACGGGCCTGTTCAATCGATCGAACGTCGAAGAGACCGGACGGGCTTCCGTGACCCCGCGGCTCAGCAAACAGCTGGGCGGGTTCCGTTTCGATGCCAATTACACGTACGGACGCGTCTGGTACCTCGATTCCGACGACGTGGCGAACTCCGATTCGCTCTTCACCGGCTTCAACGAGGACTCCGAGGACCAGCGCGCCTACGTCAGTCTCGGCACCAGCGATCCGGACAGAGCGGCGACGCTCAAGGGCTTCTATGAAAGGCAGCAATCGGACTACGAGCGCAGCCTGCCGTATCGCTACGAGCGGGCGGGAATCGACACCTCGCTGAGGCTCACCCGGACCCTGCGTCTGGTGGCCGACGGCGGGGTCGAAACCGACCTCGAGGAGACTACGACAGAGGGCGGGCTCGACGCCGAGTTCTGGCATGCAGGATTTCGCTGGCAGCCGGACAGCCGCACGTATGTCGATGCCCGCTACGGTGAGCGGTTCTTCGGCGACAGCTACAGCGTCGAGGTGCGGCGCGAGTCCCGGTGGCTGACGCTCAGGGCGTCCTACTCCGAGGACCCGGAGGTCGAAACGCGCAGGATCGGCGTGGACTTCGACCCGGATGACTTTCCGCTGCCCCCGCCGGATGATTTCTCGTTCCTGTCGGCGTTCCCATACGTCCGGAAGGACATGATGTTTACAGCCATCGCCGAGGGCGCGCGCACGCACGTGCGGCTCGACCTCTACGACCGCAAGCGCGAGTACATCCAGGCCCCGCTGCCGGATGAGGATACCGAGGGCGTTCTGTTCAACGTCGCGCGTGACATCGGCCGAGACCTGTATGGTGAGATCGAGGTGCGCTACGAGGACATCCTGCGCGGGCAGCAGACCATCCCGACGCCGGGTCCGGTTTCCTTTCATGGCTACGACCGGGACGCAACGCTGCGCCTGAGCTGGGAGGCATACCGGAACTTCCTCGCCAGCGGAGAAGTGGGTTTCCTGGCGCGTTCCGGCGATCGCGAATACGACGGTGAGTGGGCTGCCCTGCGGTTCCGTTACCAGTTCTAGTTTCATGGAGCGCGCAATTGCACCCGCCCGCACAGCAGATGCTCGAGGAGCATGCACGATACGCGTCGGCCTCGCCGTGCAATGCGATGACGGTCGACGTGGAGGAGCACTTCCAGGTCGCCGCCTTCGAGGACCGGATCCGGCGTGACGCCTGGGAGCGCCATCCCTCCCGCGTCGGGCTGAATACGGGCCGCGTCCTCGATGCCTTCGCCGAGCACGGCGTTCGTGCGACTTTCTTCATGCTCGGCTGGGTGGCCGAGCGCGACCCGTCCCTGGTGCGCCGGATCGTCGACGACGGTCATGAGCTCGCAAGTCACGGGTACGATCACACGCGCGCAACGATGCTCGACCGCGCGGCATTCATGGCCGATGTCACGCGCACCAAGAAGATGCTCGAGGACCTGTCCGGGCGCGCCGTGCGCGGCTACCGGGCGCCGAGCTACTCCATCGGCGCGCGCAATCTCTGGGCCCTCGACGTGCTGCGCGAAGCCGGCTACGTCTACAGCTCGAGCATCTATCCGATCCGCCACGACCTGTACGGAATGCCCGAGGCGCCGCGTTTCGCGTTCAGGCTGCATGCCGGGGCGATTCTCGAGCTCCCGGTGACCACGGTCGAGGTGGCGGGGCGCAAGCTCCCAGCGGGCGGCGGCGGATATTTCCGGCTGCTGCCGTACCCGGTCTATGCCTGGGCGCTCCGGCGCGTCAACGACCGCGACCGTCAGCCCGGAATCTTCTACTTTCATCCCTGGGAGGTCGACCCCGGTCAGCCACGGATCGACGGCGCGTCGCTGCGCTCTCGGTTCAGGCATTACGTCAACCTGGACACGATGGAAGTGCGGCTGCGGCGGCTGCTGCGCGACTTCCGCTGGGGCCGCATGGACGAGGTCTTCCAGATTGCTTGACAAGGTGACAGGTCGCGGGTTCGCGGGGCAGGCAACGGACGTTGCAGCCCCGGCGCCCGTCGTTCGTCCGTTTCGGGCGGCCGATGCCGCGGCCTGGGACGCGTTCGTGCGCGCGCGCGAGGAGGGGACGTTCTTCCATCTGGCGCAGTGGCGCCTGGTGCTCGAGAGGTCCTTCGGACACGAGACGCATTACCTGCTTGCCGAGCGCGATGGTGCGATCTGCGGCGTCCTGCCGCTTGCCGAGGTCAGGAGCCGGCTGTTCGGTCACACGCTCGTTTCGACGCCTTTTTGCGTTTACGGCGGCGTGGTTTCCGGCGACGCGAGCGCGCGCGACGCACTCACCGCGCATGCCTGCGGGCTCGCACGCTCGCTTGGTGTCGACCACCTCGAGCTGCGCAACCGACATCGTGCGAATCCGGGCTGGCCGTGCAAGGAGCTGTACGTGACGTTTCGCCGGCCGATCAGTCCGGATCCCGAGGAGAACCTGCGCGCGATTCCGCGCAAGCAGCGGGCGATGGTGCGCAAGGGCGGAAAGCTGGGTCTCACGGCCGAGCCGCATGGCGACGTAGCCCGGCACTACGCGACGTACTCCGAGAGCCTGCGCAATCTCGGCACGCCGGTGTTCTCGCGTCGCTACCTCGAGGTACTCAAGGACGCGTTCGACGAGGACTGCGAGATCCTCGCGGTCATGCAGGGCGCCAGGCCGATAGCGAGCTGCCTGAGCTTCTATTTCCGTGACGAGGTGCTGCCGTACTACGGCGGTGGTACCCAGGCCGCCCGGGAACTCGCAGGTAACGACTTCATGTACTGGGAAGTCATGGAGCGCGCCCGTCAGCGCGGCAGCCGGCTGTTCGACTTCGGACGCAGCAAGCGCGGCACCGGTTCTTACGATTTCAAGCGGTTCTGGGGCTTCGAGCCCGAGCAGCTTTACTACGAGTACCATCTTGTCGGCGGCAAGGCGATCCCGGATCTGAGCCCGGTCAATCCGCGCTACGAGCGCTTGATCGCCGCATGGCGGCGGCTGCCGCTATGGGCCTCGCGGATGGCCGGACCGCCGCTGGCGAAGTATCTCGGATGAGCGAGATCCTGTTTCTCTCGCACCGGGTGCCGTATCCGCCAACCAAGGGCGACAAGATCCGGTCGTGGCATCTGCTGTCGGGTCTGGCGCGCCGCTGCACAGTGCATCTCGGGTCGTTCGTTGACGACCCTGCCGACTGGAGCGACCTCGATGCCCTGCGGGCCGTCTGCGGCGAGCTCTGTCTGCGACCGATCGAACGACGCGCGGCGCTGGCCCGCGGCCTGACTGGGTTGCTGCGTGGCGCGCCCATTACCACCGGCTACTACCGGGATCGCGCGCTCGGGGACTGGGTGCAGGCGCTCGCAGCGCGGCGGCGCCTCGATGCCGTATTCGTCTACTCGTCGTCCATGGCCCAGTACGCGGACCGCCCCAGCCTCGCCATCGACGGCCCGCGGGTCATCGACTTTTGTGATGTCGACTCGGACAAGTGGCGCCAGTACGCGAAATCGCACGCGCCGCCTGCGAGCTGGATCTACGCGCGCGAAGCGCGCCTGCTCGAGCGCTGCGAGCGCCGGGCGACGCTGGCCTTCGATGCCGCTCTGGTGTCCGCCGAGCCGGAAGCGGCGCTGCTGCGACGGATCGCGCCGGAGGTCGCCGGGCGCGTCCGCGTGCTGGCGAACGGCGTCGACGCGGGGTATTTCGACCCGTCGGGCAACTGGCCGAATCCGTATCCTCCCGGACGCCGCGCGGTCGTGTTTACCGGGGCGATGGATTACCACGCCAACGTCGATGCGGTGCGATGGTTTGCCGAGACCGCGTTGCCGTCGATCCGCGCCGCGCTGCCGGAGGCGATCTTTGCCATCGTCGGCTCGAATCCCGCGCCTCCGGTTCGCGCCTTGGCCGGAGCGGATGGCGTGCTCGTGACTGGGAGGGTCGCGGATATCCGGCCGTACCTGGCGCACGCGGCCGTCGTGGTGGCCCCTCTGCGCATTGCGCGCGGTGTGCAGAACAAGGTGCTCGAGGCGCTGGCGATGGCGCGGCCGGTGGTCGCGACCGCGAACGCCGTGCAGGGCATCCCGGGCGCCGCCCAGGCCGGCGTGTGCGTGCGAGACGCGGGCGAGGGCCTCGCAGCGGCGGTGATCGAGCGGCTTGAGGGGGACGATTCAACGGCGGCCGCCGGACGGCGGCTGGTGCTTGAGCGCTATACGTGGCAGGCGCAGGTCGACATTGTCGCCGAGCACCTTCTGCGCGGTGCGCCGGTAAGGGCCGATGCTGTCGCGGCGCCGTCCGGATACGCGGCAATATGAGCACGGGTACCGCCCCGCAGCGCGGCGTGCAGGTCGCGGCACTCACGGCCCTGATCGTCCTGCTCTTGTTTGCATACCGCGAGACGCTGTATTCGATCGGTGCCAAGTGGTTCACCGACATGACCTATTCACACGGCGGCCTCGTGGTGCCGATCAGCGCGTGGCTGCTCTGGCGCTGTCGTCGGGCAGTGGCCGAGACGTCCTGGACACCTAGCGTCTGGGGCGTGGTCGCGCTTCTGCTCGCGAGCCTCGCGTGGCTCGTGGCGCGTGCGGCGGGTGTCCTGGTCGTGCAGCAACTCGCGGTCGTCGTGATGATCTCGTCCGTGGTGCTGGCGGTCCTCGGTTGGCAGGCTTATCGACAAATGGCGTTTCCGTTGGCGTTCCTCGTGTTCGCGGTACCGTTCGGGCGTGCACTGGTCCCCGCGCTGATGCAGGTAACGGCGGATATCACGGTGACCGTGCTCAACTGGACCGGTGTGCCTGTGTTCCGCGAGGGCATGCTGCTCAGCATTCCGGGTGGGGACTTCGAGGTCGCGCGCGCCTGCAGCGGGCTGAATTACCTGATGACGGGTGTTGTGCTCGGTACGCTCTATGCGCACTTGACGTACACGGGCTGGCGTAAGCGCGTGGCGTTCGTCGCGGTTACCGTGGCGGTGCTGATCGTTGCGAACGGCATACGCGCGTACCTGACGGTGGCAATCGCGCACTGGAGCGACATGCGGTACGGGACGGGCTACGATCATATCGTCCTGGGCCGCGTTCTCTTCCTGGTAGTGGTCCTGGCAGTATTCTGGATCGGCCAGCGTTGGCGTGATCGGCCCGCGACGCACGCCGCGCCCGCAGCAGCGATGCCGGCGGGAGATCCGCCTCGCCGGATGGCGAGTCTCATCATGGCGGCCTGCGTCCTGCTGATCGTCGGCACGCCGTGGTACTTGTCCGTCGCGGCGGCGCGCTCCAGCGCGAAGCGCATGCCTGTGGAATCGAGTCTCGCGTTGCCGTCGGGGAGCGGTTCGTGGCAGGGGCCGCGTGATGCCGCGGACTCCTGGCGCCCCATGTTCACCGGGGCCGCCATCGAGCGCGCGACGACGTACGTCGACGAATCAGGCCGCCGGGTCGACCTGTACGTCGGAGTCTACGAGCTGGGCGGATCCGGCGAGGCCGAGATGATCTCGTATCGCAATCGCCTCTACCCGCAGGAACATCGCAGCCTGCTGGCCGAGCGACACGTCGCACCGGCCATCGATGGCGATGGCGGGCAGCTCGCGGTCCGGGAACTGGTGGTGCCCGGTGCCGGTGGCGCCCGAGTGGTCTGGTACTGGTACATGGTTGGCGGGGAGGTCACGACGAGCCGCAACGTCGCCAAGGCACTCGAGGCGCTCGCTCTCATCTCCGGCCAGGCCGGTTACGCCCGCATAGTGACGCTCGCGGGTCCCGCCTCCGATCCCGAGGCTGCGCGCCGCCTGGCGGCCTTCGTGGCCGACCACGGTAGCTGCGTTCGGGCGGGTTTCGCGCCTCAGGGTTGCACGGGCTGAACGTGGACGCCCCGGTGCTCATCGCGCATCTGATCTACCGCCTCGACTATGGCGGACTTGAGAACGGCCTCGTCAATCTGGTCAACCGCCTGCCCGCGAAGAGGTTCCGGCACGCGATCCTGTGTCTCGCCGGATACGGCGAGTTCCGGCTGCGGGTGGCGCGTGACGACGTCGAGGTAGTGTCGGTCGACAAACGCGAGGGCAAGGATCCGCACGCCTACCTGCGCGTGCTCGGTCATCTGCGCCGGCTGCGCCCCGACGTCGTGCATACCCGCAACCTCGGCACCATCGACCTGCAGTGGCTGGCGCTTGTCGCGGGAGTGCGTCATCGGGTGCATGGCGAGCATGGGTTCGTGGCCGAGGACCCGCGCGGGCTCAGCTCCCGCAGCCTGCGGATCCGCCGCATCTGCCGCCCGGCAATCCAGAGATACGTGGCGATGTCGCGCGACATCGTCGCATGGCTCGAGCGGGACGTCGGTGTCCCACGGGCGCGGATCCGACAGATCTACAGCGGCGTCGACACCTCGGTTTTCCGGCCCGAGGGAGGGATCCCTGCGGATCTGCCCTGGCGCGATTCCGCGCGGGAGACGCTGATCGTCTTCGGAACCGTCGGCCGGCTCGATCCCATCAAAAACCAGATCGCCCTCGTCGAGGCCCTGCACCGGCTTGGGGCGGCAGATCCAGCCCTCGGTGCCCGGCTCCGGTTGATCGTCGCGGGCGACGGTCCGGCACGGGGCTCCCTGGAGGAGGCGGCGCGGCGGCTTCTGCCCGCTGGGCAGAGCTGGTTCGCGGGGGCACGCAATGACGTCCCGGATCTGCTGCGAGCAATGGACGTGTTCGTGCTGCCGTCGCTGAACGAAGGCATTTCCAACACCATCCTCGAAGCGATGGCCTGTGCGGTTCCGATCGTCGCCGCGCGGGTGGGCGGCAACCCGGAGCTGGTCGCCGACGGCGAGACCGGCTCGCTGTACGACGCTCTTTCTGCTGACGCGCTGGCCGGCTGTCTGGCGGCCTATGCGGACGACGCGGCCCTGCGGCGCTCGCACGGGCTGGCGGCGCGACGCCGCATCTGCGACGGTTTCAGCCTCGAAGCGATGATCGGACGCTACGAGCGGTTCTACGACGAGCTCGTCGGTCGGACGGCTGTCTGAGGGGCGAACAGATGTGCGGGATTGCAGGCATCGTCGACACCAGATTCAAACGTGAGCCGGACCGCGGTCTGGCGCTGCGCATGAACGACGCGATCGCCCACCGCGGGCCCGATGGCGACGGCCTGCACCTCGAACCGGGCGTCGCGCTCTGTCACCGCCGGCTCGCCATCATCGATCTCGCGACCGGTCAACAGCCTCTCTACAACGAGGACGGCTCGGTCGTCGTCGTCTACAACGGCGAGATCTACAACTACCAGCAGCTCATACCCGAGCTGCAGGCGCTCGGTCACAGCTTCCATACGCGCAGCGACACCGAGGTCATCGTGCACGCCTGGGAAGCCTGGGGCGATCGCTGTGTGGAACGCTTCCGCGGGATGTTCGCGTTCGCGCTGTGGGATCGCAATCGCGAGACGCTGTTCCTGGCGCGCGATCGCCTGGGCGTCAAGCCGTTGCATTACGCGCTGTTGCCCGACGGGCAGCTCCTGTTCGCCTCCGAGATCAAGGCGCTGCTCAAGCATCCCGGTCTTGACAGGGCGATCGACCCGCTCGCGGTCGAGGAGTACTTCGCGTTCGGCTATGTCGCGGAGCCGCGATCGATCTACCGCTCCGTACGCAAGCTGCCGCCGGCGCACACGCTCGTGATCCGCCGCGGCGAGCCGGTCGGTGAACCCCGTCGGTACTGGGACGTGCGCTTCACCGCCGACAGCAGCATCTCGCTCGAGGACGCGGTGGGCGAGCTCAACCGCAGGCTCGAGGACTCGGTGAGACTCCGGCTTATCTCCGAGGTGCCCCTGGGCGCGTTTCTCTCGGGCGGCGTCGACTCGAGCGCCGTGGTGGCGACCATGGCGCGGGTCTCCCCGGAGCGGGCAAATACCTGCTCGATCTCCTTCGACGATCCCGCCTACGACGAGACCCGGTTCGCCGAGATGGTCGCCACGCGTTATGCGACCCGCCACCGCGTCGATCACGTGGCGAGCGACGACTTCGATCTGGTCGACGAGCTCGCCCGGGTGTACGACGAACCGTATGCAGACAGTTCTGCGATCCCCACCTACCGTGTCTGCCAGCTCGCGCGCCGCCACGTGACCGTCGCGCTGTCCGGCGATGGCGGCGACGAGAGCTTCGCCGGGTATCGGCGCTACCAACTGCACCTCGCCGAGGAGCGTCTGCGTTCCAGCATGCCGCTCGCCGTGCGACGCCCCGTGTTCGGCCTGCTGGGACGTCTGTATCCAAAGGCAGACTGGGCGCCGCGAGTGCTGCGGGCCAAGACAACATTCGAGGCGCTCGCACGCGACTCCGTTGAGGCCTATGTGCAGACCATGGGGTTCGTTCGCGAGCCGCTCCGACGCCAGCTCTTCTCGTCCCGGTTTCAGGCGAGTCTCGGCGGTTACCGTGCAGCGGAGGTCTTCGCGCGCCATGCGGCGCGCGCCGACACCGACGATCCGCTCGCGCTGGTGCAGTATCTGGATCTGCAGACCTATCTGGTCGGCGACATCAACACCAAGGTCGACCGCGCGAGCATGGCGCACTCGCTGGAAGTGCGCGAGCCGCTGATGGACCATCCGCTCGTAGAGTGGCTTGCCACACTACCCGCGTCGCTCAAGCTGCGCGGCGGCGAGGGCAAATACCTGCTCAAGAAGGCGATGGAGCCGCACCTGCCGCGCGAGATCCTGTATCGGCCAAAGATGGGCTTTGCCGTGCCGCTGGCGCGGTGGCTCAGGGGGCCCCTCCGCGAGCGGCTGCGAGGCGCCGTCCAGGGCGAGACGCTCGCCGCGACCGGGATGTTCGACGCGGCCACGCTCCGGCGCCTGGTCAAGGCACACCTTTCAGGTCGACGCGACTTCAGCACGCCGCTCTGGACCCTGCTCATGTTCGACGCCTTCCTGCGCAACGAGTCGGGCGAGTCGGTGGCGCGACCGCTCAGGCAGGCGACCGGATGAACTCCGTGGTCTCGCAGTTACGGGAACCCGGCGCGGGACGACCTCGCGCCGCCGCCCGTCTGTCGCGCGAGCGTCCGTTGCGCGTCCTGACGTTTTCCAGTCTCTTCCCCAATGCCGAGCAGCCTACCCACGGTCTCTTCGTCCTTCGCCGCCTGCAGCAACTCCTCGCGACGGGCGAGGTCGAGGCGACGGTGGTCGCGCCGGTGCCGTGGTTCCCAAGCCCCGATCCTCGCTTCGGACGCTACGCGGAGTTCGCGCGAGTCCCGCGAACCGAGGTGATAGCCGGGATCGATGTTCATCACCCGCGCTACGCGGTCATGCCGCGGCTCGGGATGAGCCTGGCCCCGGCGCTCATGGCCCTGGGCGTGCGCGACTGCGTGACACGGCTGCATCGCGGGTGCGGCTTCGACCTGATCGACGCGCACTACTTCTATCCGGATGGCGTCGCCGCGTCCTGGATTGCGCGCTCGCTCGACCTGCCGCTGGCGGTCACGGCGCGGGGCACCGACCTGAATCTCATCTCGCAGTACGCGCTGCCTCGCGCGATGATCCGTCGTGCGGCTCAGTCGAGCCGGCTGAACATCGCCGTCAGCGACGCACTCGCGGAGCGGTTGCGTGAGCTCGGAGCCGATCCGGCGGTCACGCGAGTAATCCCGAACGGCGTCGATCTCGAAGTCTTCCGTCCCATCGACCGCGCCGACGCGCGCAGATCCCTTGGTATCCCGGATGGCAACTGGCTGCTGAGCGCGGGCCAGCTCGTGCCGAACAAGGGTCACGACGCGGTCATACGCGCGCTTGTGGAACTGCCGGAGTTTCGTCTCCTGATCGCGGGCGACGGACCGGAGGAGGGCGGATTGCGCGCGCTCGCAGCGGATGCCGGAGTGGTGAATAGGGTGCGCTTCCTCGGGCGCGTCTTACCGGAACGGATGCGGCTCAGCTATTGCGCCGCTGATTGCCTGGTGCTCGCGTCATCGCGCGAGGGCATGCCAAACGTGCTCCTGGAGAGCCTCGCCTGCGGCACACCGGTGGTCGCGACGCGGGTCGGCGGCTGTCCGGACATCGTCCGGGAACCCGTCGCCGGGCGTCTGGTCGAGGCGCCGGATCCACAGGCCATCGCCGCCGCCGTGCAGCACCTGCTGCGTGCGCGACCGTCGAGCGACCAAGTCGCCGCCTATGCACGGCGCTTCGCCTGGGGTCCGTCGGTCGAGCTGCAGCTCGCGGAGTTCAGGCGTATCGCGAGGACATGGGTGGCATGAGGATTCTTTACCACCACCGCATCCGCTCGAAGGACGGTCAGTTCGTGCATCTCGAGGAGATGATTCACGCGCTGTCCGCGCTCGGGCACGAGATCGAGGTCGTGGGCCCGCGTCACGTGGAGGACGAGCGCTTCGGCGCCGATGCCGGCTTCGTTGCCACCCTGAAGAGATGGCTGCCCGGCGCCGCCTACGAGACGCTGGAGCTGGGCTACGCGCTCACGGATTACCGCCGGCTCGCAAGCGCCATCCTCGCCTTCCGGCCGGATGTGATCTACGAGCGGTACAACCTGTATTTCCCGTCCGGGATCTGGGCCAGACGCCGCTTCCGCGTGCCGCTGCTGCTGGAGGTCAACGCCCCGGTCTACGAGGAACGTCGTCGGTACGGCGGTATCGCCCTGCCGCGGCTGGCGCAGTGGTCCGAGCGGCATGCGTGGCGCGGAGCCGATCTGGTCCTGCCAGTTACCGAGGTGCTGGCAGGCCACGTCGCGTCGGCCGGAGTGCCGCGCGAGCGGATCCACGTCATTCCGAACGGCATCAACGAGACGTCTTTCGCCGGTCTGCCGGACCGGGAAGCCGCGAAGCGCAGCCTCGGCCTCGCCGACCGTTTCGTGCTGGGCTTCGTCGGCTTCATGCGCGAGTGGCACGGGCTCGACCGCGTGCTGCGTTTCATGAAGCAGCAGACGCGGACGGATCTGCACGCGCTGTTCGTAGGCGACGGTCCCGATCGCGCGCGGCTCGAGCGCATCGCCGCCGAGCTCGGTCTTTCCTCGCGGCTGACGATCACCGGCGTGGTCGAACGCAACGCAGTCCCGGCAGTGATCGCCGCCTTCGACGTCGCGTTGCAGCCGGCGGTGGTCGAGTATGCCTCACCGCTCAAGCTCTTCGAGTATCTCTTCGTCGGACTGCCGATCGTGGCGCCGAACTCGGCGAACATCCGCGAGGTGCTGAGCGACGGTGACAACGGGCTGTTGTTCGATCCCGGGAATGAATTGAGCTTCCACACGGTGCTCGGCCGGCTGCTGGCGGACGAAGACCTGCGACGACGGCTCGCGTCGCGTGCGACGGAGACCGTGCGGCTTCGCGATCTGACGTGGGCCGGGAATGCGCGACGGGTCACGCGGCTTGCGGAGTCGCTGGCCGAAGGGAGGACTCAGACATGCGCGCTGTGATCGTGACGCTGATCATCTTCGGCGCCGTGCCGTGGATGCTCTATTACCCGTTCACCGGGCTGATGTTCTGGGTGGGGATCGGGTATCTCAACCCTCACCGGCTGGCCTACGGTTTCGCGCGCGACCTGCCCTTCGTCCAGGTTGCGGCGATCGCCACGATGATTGCGTGGATCTTCTCGAAGGAGCCGAAGAAGTTCCCCGCGAACGGAGTCACCATCACCTGGCTCCTGTTCACGTTCTGGGTCTGCATCACCACGCTGTTCGCGCTCAATCCTGAAGCCGCGGGAACCGAGCTGGTACGGTTCCTGAAGATCCAGCTCATGACTCTCATGATGCTGCTGATGGTCAACGACCGTCGGCGCATCGAGCTCACGATCTGGGTGATCGCGGGCTCGATCGCCTTCTATGGCGCCAAGGGCGGTATCTTTACTGTGCTTTCGGGCGGGCAGTATTACGTGCTCGGTCCGGCCAGCACCTTCATTGCCGGAAGCAACGAGATTGCGTTCGCGCTAATCATTATCCTGCCGCTGCTCTGGTACATCTGGCACATCACCGAGCGGCGCTGGGTCAAGCTTGCGCTGCTCGGGACAGCGGGTCTGTGCGTGCTGTCGGTGCTGGGTTCCCAGTCCCGCGGGGCACTGCTCGCGCTGATCGCGATGCTTGGCATGCTCTGGCTCAAGAGTACGGGCAAGTTCGTCACGGGAACCCTCGGAATCTTCGCACTTGCCCTCGCGCTCCTCTTCATGCCCCCGGAGTGGATGGAGCGCATGCGGAACATCCCGAACTACCAACAGGACCTCTCGGCGATGGGCCGGATCAATGCCTGGTGGTTCGCCTTCAACCTCGCGAGCGATAACCCGATCGTGGGCGGTGGTCTTCAGACCTTTACACCCGAACTGTTCCGGATCTACGCGCCGATCCCTACCAGGTTCCACGACGCGCACAGCATCTTCTTCGAGGTGCTGGGCGAACAGGGCTATGTCGGCCTGGTGCTCTTTGTCACCATGGGTCTCCTCACGCTGCTGCTCGCGGGCCGCACGATCCGCATGGCGCGCGGTCACGAGGATCTGCGCTGGGCCTCGCTGCTCGCGGGAATGCTGCAGGTGAGTCTCGTGGGCTACGCGGTCGGCGGACTGTTTCTCGGGCTCGCATATTTCGACCTGCCGTACTCGCTGCTCGCGCTGGTGGTCGCAACGCACGGCGTGGTTGCAAAGGAACTGCGCGGGGTGCAACAGCCCGCGCACGACGCATTGCCGGAGGCGAGTCCGGCCCGCGCAGGCGTCTGACGGTGCCACGCGGCCTTGCGGTTCTCATCTACCACCGCGTCGGCGCCGATGCCGACCCGCTGCGGCCGCGAGTGGCGACTGCCGAGGAGTTCCGGCGGCAGATGCGCGTACTGGCGCGGTATTTTCGTCCCTGCGGATTGGCCGAGGGGTTGCGACAGCTGCGCGACGGCCTGCTGCCCCCTAGGTCGGTCGCGGTCACCTTCGACGACGGCTACGCCGACAACGCTCGTATCGCACTGCCGATCCTGCGCGAAGCGCGCGTACCGGCGACATTCTTCATCGCCACGTCGTATCTCGACGGCGGGCGGATGTGGAACGACACGGTGATTGAGGCGGTGCGCCGCCTGGCTCCGGGCGATCATCGTTTTCCGCATGCGGGCCTGGAGACCATCCAGGTGCCCCACAGCCTTGACCGGCGGACGCTGGTGCTCGCGCTGCTGAGTGCGATCAAGCACCTGCCGCAGGCCGAACGCCAGGCGGCAGCCGACGCGTTGCAGAGCCTTGCCACGCAGTCGTTGCCCGGCAGCCTGATGATGCGTCGCGAGGAGGTGCGATCGCTAATCGACGCAGGGATGGACGTCGGCGGCCACACCCGCAGCCATCCAATCCTCAGCAGTCTCAGCGCGGAGCGCGCCGAGGAGGAGATCGCGGGCGGGTTGGACGATCTCGCATCGATCACCGGTCGTCGCCCGACGCTGTTCGCGTACCCAAACGGTCGTCGCGGACTCGATTACGGGGATCGCGAGGTCGCCTTGCTCCGGCGCCTCGGGCTCGACGGCGCGCTGGTGACGCATCGCGGCATCGTGACGCGCGACTCCGATCCCCTCCAGGCACCGCGGCTGACACCGCTGCATCGCAGCGCGGGGCGATTCGGCTACGCGCTCTGGCGAGCGTATACCGAGCCGCAGTGGCAGCCGGCATCGGAGCCGTCGGTGCGCGTGTCCGGAGCCGCCTGATCCACGCGCGGGGTCAGGGCGCGGCCATCCCGCCTCGTGCGTCGAGCCAGAGCTCGAGCGCCGTCAGCACCCAGACCAGCTCGCCGTAGTAGGCGGCGTGACCCTCGCGGTGCAGCCGCAGCGTTTCCTCGAGGAAGCTGCGTCGGAATACGCCGCGCGCGGCGAGGGAATCGAGCGCGGTCTCCGACATGCGGCGCAATCCGGGATGCGTACGTGTCCACACGCCGAACGGCAGACCGAACCCGTGCTTCGTCTTGGCGATGATCTCGGGCGGGAGAAGGCCGCGCGTCGCGTTCTTGTAAAAGGTGCGCAGCTCGCCATCCTGCATCTTCAGCCGCCCGGGCAGTGTGCAGGCGAGGTCGACGAGCGCGTGGTCGAGCATCGGATACGCGACCTGCATTCCGGCCACGCGGCACGCGGTGTTGACCTTGACGAGATCGTTGTCGTGCAGCGTGAACGCCCAGTCGAGGAACAGCATGCGGTTGACTGCGTCGCCCCGCTCGGGCGCCCCGTACTCCTCGCGCCACAGGCGCAGAGGCTGCGCGCTGTCCACTGACTCGAGAAAGGCCGGTACGAACACCTCCGACGGAGCGTGGCGGTGCAGATAGTTGTAGCTCTGCAGGCGGTCCGGCAGCGGCACGCGGGCCTGTTCGATGTAGCGTGCCAACTTACCGACGGCGGAGGCGGGCAGTGCGCGCCCAAGTGGTCCGACCACCGGTTCGAGCACCCCACGGCGGAGTGCGGACGGAATGCGCTGGTACTTCTCGAAGAGGAGCTGCTTTGCATAGCGCGAGTTACCGGCGAAGAGCTCATCGCCGCCGTCGCCCGCAAGCAGGCAGGAGACGCCCGCCGTTCGCGCCAGCATCGCGCAGCGATAGGCGGCGGGAATCGAGGAGTTGCCGAATGGCTCGTCGGTCGCGCGCAGCAGCGGCGGCGTCGCCTCGAGCACCTCATCGGGCGTCAGATAGTGTTCGTGCGCTTCGAGCCCGAAATGACGCGCTGCAACCCGCGCGTACTCCATCTCGTCATAGCCGTCGGCCTGGAATCCGATGGAGAAGCTGTGGGCAGGGACCGTGCCCAATCGGCGCGCCATGAGCCCCGCAACCGTCGAGCTGTCGAGGCCGCCGCTCAGGAACGCGCCGATCGCGGTTTCGTCCTGCATCGAGCGACCCACGGCGGCGTCGAGCGTCTCGATCAGCGCGCCGGCGATGCTGTCCGTCGCGCCGTCCAGTTGCTCGGCGAAAGTCTCGAGCCGATAGCGCTGCACCGTGGCGGCGCTCGCGCTGGCCCGCAGAAAATGCGCGCGCGGCAGCTTGGCGACGCCGCGATAGATGCAGAGCGGGCTCGGAACGTGATGGAAGTACACGTAGGCGTAGAGCGCGGCCGGGTCGATCTCAGGCCGCTCTGTGCCGACGGGGAGCACGTCGGCCGCGCTACTCGCGATCCGGAGCAAAGCCCCGTCTTGCGACCAGTAGAGCGTATGCACGCCCATGCGGTCGACGGCCGCGAGAACCTCACCACGGTCAAGGTCGATTATGACGCCGGCCGCCGCGACACCGTCGAGATCGGGCCACTTCCCCGGCGCGCGCTCCCAAGACTGTAGCCAGCGCTGCGCAATTCGCGTGGCTGAGGCGCGACCGTCGCGACGTGGCGCGGCGGGATCAAGGGTGCAAAGTGCGGCGACGCGGCCGTCCTCGCTCCACGCAGGGGCAGGTTCAATCGCGCCGACCGCTCCCTGGCCCCCCGCGCCGCGGAGCGCGGCGAGGTCGATGCACAGCCGCACCGGTCGCGCTCCTAGGATTCCGGGATCTGGACGCCGGCCTTGACCAGCTTGTCGCGCAGCGCGGGAAGCGGGTAACCGCCGGCGTACGCCTTCGCCGCATAGGCAGCGGCCTCGTCGAGATTGTCACGCTGGAACTCGAGCAGCCCGCGGTTGTAGTACAGCTCGGGGTTTTCGAAACCCAGCTCTTCCGCGTGTGCGTACATCGTCACGGCCTGGTCGAGCCTCTTCGCGCGATGGAGATACATGCCGTAAAGCATGTAGAGCCGGCCATCCTTGGGCCGAAACGCCAGCGCCCGCTCGAAGTAGCAGTCGGCCGTGAAATACTCGGGCGACTCGACCGGGTTCTTCAGCTGATAACGAGCCATCGCATCGAGTGCCCCGTAATGATTCGGAATGTGGCGCAGCGTGTAATGGATATCGCCCGGCAGTTTCGACGTCGAGCCACGGATGAGCGCAGCCACTTCCGGCGTGAAATGGTACTTCTCGACTATGTAGACCTTGTCCTTGTCGGCTGGATCGTTCACGTCGACAGGGCGGCGGAAGTTGTTCTCGTTGAGTGATCCGCCGCACAGGGCATGCGCCGCACCCGAAACTGCGAGCAGTGCCAGTGAGAGGTAACTCGCGCGGAGCACCCTCCGTAGTACCCTCGCGTCAAATGCGCGCTGCAGGGAAAGCGGTGTCGTCGGGCAGCTCTTGTCGTTCATGGCTCGTCCATTAGACCAGCATTGGTATGCCGCGTTCCGCGACTGGGTCACAGCGGACCCGCGGGGACAACATCGGCCCGCGTCTAGTTACCATACTTGTTCGGTCACAGTCACGGCGGCGACATTTCGGGCGGGCCCTTGTGTCAGCCGGGCTCAGGTGGCAGACGCAAGTGGCGATCGCCACCCCGGCGATTGGACAGAATGAGGCGAGCCGTTGCAGCAATTACATCGGCCCTGCAGGGCCCTGAGGCGCCCTGGAGGCCAGGTGGCGGTGAGGGCTGGCGTCCCGGCTCAGGAAAGGTTGCTGCGTCGAGAGAGCCTATAAACGACGTCTGCGCCTCTCGGGTAGAGTGACCCTCCAACCCGCAGCGACAGCAGTGTCGCCTCGGTCCGGACGGGTGACCTATTGCCGTGCCAGCCGGTATTTTCCCGATCATATGTTGAAACATCTGCTCTTATGCAGCATCGGGCTCGCGGTGCACGCCCAGGGTGCCGTATTGCCCGAGATTCCGCCCGGGCACTGGTACGAAATACCGGATTCGAGCCTGGTCGCTTCCGGGCTGCTGGAAGGCCGGGACGGCTCGGTGAACAAGATCACCGCGTGGAGCAGCGCGGCGCTCGATCCGGCAACGAACCGCCTGTTCCTGTGGGGTGGCGGGCACGCGGACTATGCGGGAAACGAGGTCTACGCGTTCGATCTCGAAACGCTGCGATGGGACCGGTTGTCCGATCCGGCGCAGCCCGATCGCGAACGCAACGACAGCTACGCCGACGGCAGCCCCCGTTCACGTCACACCTATAACTACCTCGAGTTCGTCCCATCGGCGAAACGCCTGATGTCTTTTGGCGGCGCGGCGCTTTACCCGTACGGGAACATCTCCACCCGTCGGATATCCGAGTTCGACCCGGGATCGCGACGCTGGGTAACCGGGCGTCGCGCGGACGTGCCAGCCGGCGGCAACATGATCGGCGCACATGCGCGGCTCGATCCGTTGTCCGGCGACATCTTCTTCCTGACGAGTCAGCGCGCGACGCTGATGCGCTACTCGCCTGCCGACGATCGATGGCGCCAGGGCTGGGGCGGTCACTACGTGCGCGTGCATTCCACGGCGGCCATCGACCCGAAACGCCGCTTTCTCGTTCTGATTGGCAGCGGAGCCGGCGCGGCGCAGGCGCTCAGATGGGATCTCGATCGTCCCGGTCCGGCGACCGATTTGCGGTCGGTAACCTCGGGCGACACGGAGATCGAGCGCGCATATGGGCCGGGTTTCGATTTCCATCCCGCGTCGGGCATGTTCGTCGCTTGGTCGGGCGGCACGGACGTCCACATGCTCGACCCCGCGGACTGGCGATGGACCCGCCGCGCGCCTTCGCCGGAGAATCGTGTGGACCCCGGGCCGCAGCTGTCCACCGGAACTTTTGGCAGATTCCGTTACGTGCCGGAGCTGGACCTGTTCGTCGTGATGAATGGCGTGCAGCGAAACGTGTTTGTATATCGGCTGGCGCCGCTATAATTTCACGAGATATGGCCGCAAATGACCAAACCATAGACGGCATACGCGCGATCCTGACGCGGAGTCTGCAGCTCGGCAGCCGCGGTGGTGCGCTTGAGCGCTCAACACCGCTGCTCGGCAATCTCCCGGAGCTCGATTCGATGGCGGTCGTGCACGTGCTCACGGCCATCGAGGAACAGTTCGGCATCATCGTGGCGGACGACGACGTGTCGGCAGATACCTTCTTGACTTTCGGCAGCCTCGCGGACTTTGTCGAATCGAAGCTCGCAATCTGAGGCCCTGCGGAACTCAGCCGGCATCACCCATTTGACGGGGCCCGATCCCTACGTCCTGGCCGGCACCGCCGGTTCGCTGTTTGCGCTGCACTTCGCCGCGACCCGGCGTCCACAACGTGCGGTGCTGATACTGCCTCCATTTGCCGAGGAGCTCAACAAATCGCGACGGATGCTCTCGCTCGCGGCGCGCGCGCTGCAAAGCGCAGGGATCGAGGTGCTGCTGATCGATCTCTTCGGCACCGGCGACAGCGGCGGCGACTTCGGTGACGCGACGCTCGCGGTCTGGCGCGACGATCTGCGCCGTGGCGCCGCCTGGCTCGCGGCGCGCGGCGTCGCGCGCCTCGACGTGCTCGCGGTGCGTGGCGGAGCGCTGCTGCTCGAGGATCTCGCGCCGCCACCGGGTGTGGATCACGGGCGCGTCGTGCTGTGGCAACCGGTCACGAGCGGCCGGCTGCTGATTGCGCAGTTCCTGCGCCTGCGGGTCGCCGAAGGCATGTCGTCGAGCGACCGGGCGGGTTCGCCGGATGCACGCGCGCTGCTTCAATCCGCGAGCCGGGTCGAAGTCGCAGGCTACACGGTCAGCAACGACCTTGTTCACAGGCTTGAAGGCATCACCGATCCCTTGACGAGTGCAGGCGCCTGGGAGGCTTGGGACTGGCTCGAGGTGTCGGGGCCGGGCGTCGACAAGCCCGGTGTTGCTGCACAGCGAACGATCGCTGCGATGCGCGCGCGAGGTATGCGGGTGCGGGAGTCGATTGTGGAAGGCGAGCCCTTCTGGGCGACGCCAGAGATCGCCGTGGTCCCGGCACTCATCGATGCGACCGTCGGGTGCCTGACGAGGTCGCAAACTTGAATCTCGAGGAACCTCTTTGTATCGAGTCGCAGGGCGAGCGTCTTATCGGGATCCTGCACCGGCCGCAGACGCAGGGCAACCTGACGCGTGGCGTGGTAGTCGTGGTCGGCGGTCCGCAGTACCGCATCGGCAGTCACCGCCAGTTCGTGCTGCTGGCGCGCTCGCTCGCAGCACGGGGCACGGCGGTGCTGCGCTTCGACCTCGCGGGCATGGGCGACAGCAACGGGGAGTTTGCGGGCTTCGAGCGTTCCGCCGCGGACATCCGCGCCGCAATCGACGCGTTGCAGCAGGCGGAGCGCAACGTGCGCGACGTGTGTCTCTGGGGATTGTGCGATGGCGCCTCGGCCGCGCTGATGTATGTCCGGCAGGATCCGCGGGTGTCGCACCTCGTGCTGGTGAATCCCTGGGTGAGCACCAGCGCGGGCCAGGCGCAGGCGTATCTCGACGCCTACTACGGCCGCAAGCTCCGCAGCCCTGGATTCTGGAGGCGGATGGCGGGGGACCCGTCCGCGGCGCTGAAGGCTGCGGTCGGCTTTGTCTCGAACCTGCGCCTGGCTTGGCAGGTGCCGGAGCCGGACGTGGAGTACGAGCAGGGCGACGAATCCTTTCTCGCACGGATGCTCGTCGGCGCCAACGCCTTCCGGGGTCGCATCCTCGTGCTCCTGAGCGGCAGGGACATGGTGGCCACCGAGTTCGAGCTGCTTCTCGAGCGTTCCGATGAATGGCGGCACGCGCTGGGTCCCCCTCGGGTCGTCACGCGCAAGCTGCCGGAAGCGAGCCACACCTTCTCGCGACAGGTATGGCGGGACTGGGTGGCAGCGGCGACGGCGGATTTCATCGCGTGACGGCTGCAGGGGAATCGATGCTGCCGACCTTCATCGGGATCGGCGCGCAGCGTGCCGGAACGACCTGGGCGTACAACTGCCTCGCGCAGCATCCCGACGTGTACATGAGCGGGAAGAAGGAGCTGCATTTTTTCTACGCGCACTACTCGCGTGGTCTCGCCTGGTATGCATCCCAGTTCGCCGCTGCCGGCGACGCCGTCGCTCGCGGCGAGATCAGCCCGGACTACATGTACAACCGCGAGGCGCTGGCGAACATCGCACGCGATCTGCCGGGCGTGCGCGTGTTCGCGATCCTTCGCAATCCGATCGACCGCGCGATATCCGCTTACGCATTGCGCCAGGAGCGCAACGAGGGCGTGAGCTTCGGGGAGGCCTGCCGGCGGTTCCCTGCGCTCATCAACCGCGGTCTGTACTGCGGCCATCTCGACGTGATCGAAGAATACTTTCCGGCGGAGCGCGTCAAGGTGCTGCTATACGACGATCTCGTGGCGCGGCCGGGCGCGTTTCTCGACGAACTGTTCGGTTTCATCGGTGTGCATCAGGGCGTTCGGCCCGCGGCCATGGGAACCCGCTACAACCGCGTGATCTATCCGGGGCTGCAGAAGGCGATCCTCGGCGCGCGTCTCGGCTGGATCATCGACGCGGTGAAGCGCACGCCCGTCGGTTCCTGGGTCAGGCGGCGCAACAGCGCCGCACGACGCGGCAGCGGTGTCGCGACTGCCGCTGATCTCGAGTACCTGCGGGCGGAGTTTGCCGATGACGTGCGCGAGCTCTCGCGGCGGCTGGGTCGCGATCTCAGCGGTTGGCTGCACTGAAGCCATGACGCTGCGTGCACCGCTCCTGCTGTTCGGGATGCCGCGATCCGGCACGACCTGGCTGGGGAAGATCTTCGACAGCCATCCGCTCGTGCTCTACCGCCATGAGCCCGACACCTGGCAGCGCCTGACCGACGTGCCGATCGTCGCGGGCCGCGTCACGACGCCGACATACGAGACCCGCTTGCGCGCGTTCGTGGATTCGCTGCCGGCGATGCGTGCAGACCGCGTCTGCGGGAAGCGGCCCTTGTTTCCGAAGTCGTATGCGACGCGCTGGGCCGTGCGCCGGTATGCGGTCGCATCGTTGCTGCACAAAGGTCTCGCGCGCGCGGGTCTCGGCAGCGATCCGCCCGTGCCGCCGCAGCCCGGACACGGCAAGGACTATCGACTGGCGTGGAAGTCGATCGAATCCTTGGGTCGCCTGGGCCTGATGCTCGACAGCCTGCCCGATGCGCGCTCGGTGCATATCGTCCGTCACCCCTGCGGCTACGTCGCCTCGGTGCTGCGCGGGGAGGCCGCCGCGCGCTTCGACCACAACGCGGCTGCCGCGGATTTCCCGATCTACGAGATGTTGTCGCGGACGGCTCCGGCGCAGCGGCGCGGCCTGACGCTCGATCGATTCCGCGACATGCCGGCCGTCGAGCGACTCGCCTGGCGCTGGGTGATCTTCAACGAGTTCGCCGCAGAAGACACCGCCGGCGACCCTCGCAACCGCGTGCTGTATTACGAAGAGCTCTGCGCGGCGCCGGAGCCCGTGACGCGCTCGCTGTTTGAATTCTGCGGGCTCGCATGGAGCGAGCAGACGGCGCAGTTCCTGCGCAGCAGCACTACGCGGAGCCGGGACGACTATTACAGCGTGTTCAAGGACCCGCTCGCGAGTGCATGGCGCTGGCAGACCGAGCTCTCGGCCGAGGACGCAGCGATCGTGGCCCGTGTCACCGCGGATTCTGCGCCGGCGCGGCCCTATTTTGCGCGAGGTAGCTGGAACCGTCCCGCGGCCGGATTCCATTCGCCTGACTGAGACGCCCGGCGGGGTGCCTGCGACGATTCAGGGCGGCTGCCAGCCGACGGGTTTGTACACCCAGACCTGACCCTCGAAACCGTTCCCGAGTCCCAGCATCACGTCGTGGCTGCGCAGATATTTCCATTTGCCCAAGACACCGGTCGTCCCTGTCAATGCCGGGGCGCTCACACCGGATACTGGCGCGGGCACGACAGTCCAGCCCGCGGCCGTGAAGCCCGATCCGGACGCCGGCGGCTTCAGGTACCAGATCCGGCCATCGCCGTTCCACAGCACGAACATCGACCGCCGCGAGTCGAAGTCCATGCCGTGCAGTTTCGACAGGACGAACTGACCGTTGAAGTTTGGCGGCACGAACTTGATCGGATTGTTGGCGAGACCCGCCGTCG